>Ga0207954_1000166_pt1 | contig 20641 bp, 16 predicted proteins | sample CryBogmetaGMA0M_FD_184547 | JGI IMG/M metagenome (GOLD analysis project Ga0207954, IMG submission 184547) | Freshwater microbial communities from Crystal Bog, Wisconsin, USA - MA0M (SPAdes) | ecosystem: Environmental > Aquatic > Freshwater > Lake | place: Crystal Bog, Wisconsin, USA | collected... | reverse complement strand
CCACTTGTAGCAAAATCGATAGTTGCGATTCCAACTGCAAAGGCGATCGTTCGGCCAACAGGCCATGAATCCCCACGCTTCTTAAGAATTGAAACACCTTTTATATACAGCGCGACCAACGTAAGGAGAATTCCGATAATCAGCGCATCTGCGTTATAGAGCATCAAGAGTCGGGCTAAATTCGGTGAGCCTGGTGTTGAATAACCAACTACCGCGAGTGCCGGGCTATACGGAATCTCTTTTCCTGAAGGTGGAGTCGTATTTGAAAGCCAGCTTCCCAGCACTAGTACCAGGCTCATTAATGTGGCTTCAATAAGAATCAAACGAGTTAAAAATTTCCAACCACTATCAGTTTTGGCATGAAGCGCTTTTCTATTTCGGAAGCCAAAGAAGATGAGTACACACGTAAGAATTGCTTTAGCAATCACTATCTGCGCGTAGCGAGATGACCAGGCACTTGCGAAATCAAGTCGGGCCCAAGCATTTGCAACACCACTTATTACAACGGCGATAGCGGCCCACAGAGCTAAGGCGCTAAAACGTGGCAGCGCATCCTTCCGGTCTGAGTCACTGAGGAATGCGATGGCGAAAATTCCACCTACCCACAACGAAAGTGAAACAACGTGAATTACCAGAGAACCGATAGCCAATGAGTGAGATCCGCCTGCTGCGCTATGGCTCTGAAAAACAGGGGCGACAAGAGCGAGTAGTGAAACTAGTAGAAACGCTGTGCTTTGCAGTGAAGTTTTTACGAAATTGAGTCCAGCAAGCACCACTACAACTAGCAAAGTCTGTGCTGCAAGAAATTTCCCGAGATCTACTTGAGTAACAAACGATCGAAAAGTTGTTGGATCTAGCGCCTGAGATAAAGAGGTTCCTAAAATATTGGCTAACGTGATGACAATCTGAAATGCACTTGTCACTAGCCAAAGTCCGGCAAAGAGCTGGCCTGAGCGCTTTAATTTGAGGGCGCTAGTTTGCAGATTCCCATTATTTTCGATGAGGAGAAAAGAAGTTGCCAGCAATATTCCGATAAGTGAAAATGCCGAGAAGAAGAGAATTGATTTATTGACGGTGCTGAGAGCGCTTACTAAGGGATCAACAGTCAGGTTACCTGACAGAAAATTCATCTGTCGCGGTATAGCTTTCTTGCATACAGTGACAAAGCGATAGTCACAACAATTGCAGCAGCAAGAAGTCCAAGAACGAAGATTGTGGTTCCTAAATTATTTCCTGACGGTGCTGGTTGGTTTGTTGGCTGCGGTGCAGCAGTTGCAATAATTGTTGGCTCGGCAAAAGTGAATGAAAATGTTCCAACAAGGGGTGCGTCGTTCTCAGCAAGCAACGAATAGCTGACTGTGTACGAACCTGTCTTAACCAACTGCTTCAATCCAATGACCGCGTTGGTTCCATCAATAGTTAAAGTTCCATCATCAACGCGAGCTCCGGTTGGATCCGTTACGGTGACTTCGTTACCCGAATCCATCAGCGGAGATTGGGTAGTTACGGTAATTGCACTAGGTGCACTCTGAATTGTTGCTCCAGCCATTGGAGTTGTTGAAACGAGAGAGTTGGCCATTGCTGGGGCAGCCCCAAAAATTAATAGACCCATGATCGCAACTGCGATCTTCTTGATTCTCATCGTTTCTCCCGTGCTCAATTTCCTACCGATTCGCGCCTATCGTCTCACTTCTTTAGACTTAGGCAAAGAGAAAAATCGAGATACTTCAAGAGAAAGGTCACACTGTGCCTACATATCAATATGCATGCATCGCATGCGACCATGCTTTCGAGGCTTTTCAATCATTCTCAGAAAATCCACTGACTGAATGCCCTCAGTGCAAGGGCGAAGTCCGAAAGGTCTATTCGACTGTCGGTGTTGTTTTTAAGGGTTCTGGTTTCTATAAAACAGATTCAGCTGCGAAACCTGCGCCATCTTCTGAATAAGAATTAGCCGTGATGGGGCGGTTTATCGCCTTTTATTTCTTCTTCGCGCTTTCTATCTTCGTTCTGGTCTTCGCGAGGGTCGCGTTCGTCATCAGTTGTTGCAGGAAACACATCGCTCACTGTTGAACCTCCCCGCTTTGTTCTCCAATTTGTAATCTTTATCCTACATACTTTCGCCCATGTTCGAAAAACTTGGTCATCTCATGTATCGCCGCCGTAAGGCAGCAGTTATCTTTTTTATCGTCGGAATCCTCGCCGCGGGAGGAATTGGATCTTTGGTCTTTAGCCGACTTGATTCAGGTGGATACTCAAACCCTAAGAGCGACTCCTACCAGGTTTATAACTATCTCCATGACACTTTAAAGATTTCAGATCCCACAGTCGCAATCGTTGTCGATGCAGGACAAAGCGATGTCTCTGATCCAGCTGTGACAGCAAGAGCACTTGCACTTGAAGCAAAGATTGCCAAGGAGTCCGGAGTTACCAAGACTCTCTCGTACTGGAGTTCAGGCCAACCAACGTCGCTGAAATCAACAGATGGTAAAGCCGCTTTCATTCTTGTTTACGGAAAAGGCGAAGCGTTCTCACCGGAAAGTTCGAAGCTCGGCGCAGAAATTCAAAAACGATACGACGGGAAAGTTGAAGGCTTTACCCTCTACGCCGGTGGAGTAGGAGTTGTGGGAAATGCAATCACGCAGAAAATTTCAAAAGATTTAAGTATCTCTGAGGCAATCTCTATTCCTCTCACTTTCATCCTTCTCGCCTTTGTCTTCGGTGCTCTCGCCGCTTCTGGAATGCCACTGATTGTCGGAGTTGCCGCAATTCTTGGCGCTTTCTTTATTCTCTATCTAATCTCACTCTTCACGACTGTGAGCATCTATGCCCTCAACCTGACAACAGGTATGGGACTGGGACTTGGTATCGACTACGCATTACTAATGGTCAATCGATTCCGCGAAGAGCTTCACCATGGAAATAACGTTGAAGAATCTTTGATCACGACACTTAAGACCGCTGGTAAAACGGTCTTCTACTCGGGGCTCACTGTTTTCGTGACTCTTCTCTCGCTCACTTTCTTCCCGCTGCCATTCCTTAAGTCATTTGGTTATGCCGGTACTTCTGTTGTCGCACTTGCTGTTGCAGGTGCGCTCTTTGGTCTTCCACCGATCCTCGCACTGGTTGGTCCCAAAGTAGATAAGGGTGTTATTCGTAGGTCAGCAATCACACCAAAAGAAGATGGTCGCTGGGCTCAGACCGCACGTATGGTGATGAAGCGCCCCGTTGCGATTGTTCTCTTGGCTCTGATTGTCTTAGGAATATTTGCTGCGCCTCTTAAGAACATCGCATTCTCGCAAGGCGATTCACGAATGTTGCCTGCATCAAACCCCGCTGCAATTGCAACGGCAGTTCAGGCATCGCGATTCCCAGGACAGACAAGCAACCCAATTGAAATCATTATTAAGAATGGCGTTGGTAAGGATTCCGAGATTGCTGCGTACTCAGCTGAATTAGCAAAAGTTTCTGGTGTCGTAGCAGTTCTTCCCCCACAAACATATGGATCAGATATCCGAATCGTTGCCTATGAATCAATGTTGCCACGAACTCCAGAGGCGCAAAAAATGATTCACGACATCCGAGATATCAAATCACCGGTTGGAACATTGGTCGGTGGAGTTGCTGCCGATTACACAGATTCACAAGATGGCATTGCGCATACGCTTCCATGGGCACTTGGCTGGATTGCACTGAGCGTTCTTGTCTTAATTTTTATCTTCACAGGTTCAATTATCTTGCCTATTAAGGCAGTACTCCTTAACTTCCTATCACTCGCCGCAACTATGGGCGCGCTGACATGGGTATTTATCGATGGACATATGCAATGGTTGGTCGGTTCATTTACTTTGACTGGAACTCTAGATACATCAATCGTAATCTTGATTTCAGTTGTTGTATTCGGTCTTTCGATGGACTACGAACTCTTCTTGTTGTCACGAATCCGCGAAGAACACATGGCAGGTAAGACCAACGTTGAATCTGTTGCGACAGGTCTACAGCGCTCCGCACGTATCATCACTGCTGCTGCAGTATTGCTAGCAGTTGTTTTTGCGGCCTTTGTCACTAGCGGTGTTACATCGATTAAATCGATGGGCTTTGGCGTTGCACTCGCGGTAATTCTCGATGCAACAATCGTTCGTGCACTTTTAGTACCTGCATTGATGCGTCTCTTCGGAGAACGCAACTGGTGGGCTCCAAAGTGGATGCAGCGATTTACGATTACGCACTAGTTACCTTTAAACTCAGCACATGGATCTCATCGCTTCCCTGCAATGTGCGGATCAGCCAGGCATCGTTCACGCAATGACCACTGCCGTCCTTAACTGCCACGGCAATATCATTGAGAACCAGCAATTCACGGATCACACAACAAATACCTTTGTGATGCGAACTCGCTTCGAGACTTCGCAAGGTATTGATGCTGCGCAGAAGAGCCTTAACGATGGGTTAGGAAAATTCTCACCAGCACTACATATTCGTCCAACTGCGCAAAAACCTCGCGCCCTTGTTCTGGTGACAAAAGAGAGCCATTGCCTCCGCGACTTGATGTATCTGCTTGAACTTGGTGAACTTCCTATTGAAATTCCTTTGGTCATCTCAAATCGAGAAGAACTTAAATCACTTGTTGAATCCCACGGAATTCCTTTTCTCTATCTACCTGTTACGTCAGAGAATAAATCTGAGCAAGAGAAAGTCATGCTCGCGAAAATTACTGAGCTAAAAATAGATTTCGTTGTACTTGCTCGTTACATGCAAATTCTTTCGTCAGATTTCTGCGCAGCGCTTCCTGGCAAAATTATCAATATCCATCATTCATTCTTACCTGGCTTCAAAGGCGCAAAGCCTTACCACCAAGCTCATGATCGTGGCGTCAAAATCATTGGCGCAACTGCGCACTTTGTCACTTCCGATCTTGATGAAGGTCCAATCATTGAACAAGATGTTGCACATGTGACTCACTCGGCAACACCGGAAGAGATGATTGCACTTGGCCGCGATATCGAGCGCCGTGTTCTTGCTCGTGCAGTGAAGTTATTTGCAGAAGACCGAATCTTTATCGTCGGTCATCGCACCGTCGTATTCTCTTAAATTTTTTAGTGTCCCCGGCGGGAGTTGAACCTGCGACCTACCGCTTAGGAGGCGGTTGCTCTATCCACTGAGCTACGGGGACCTGACATTTCCAATCAAACTTTTCTTGGCAAAGGTTATCGCGAAGGCTAGCCTTCACTTTACGTGCGAAATAGCGCGCATAAAGGGGATGTGATTCAGATGGCCCAATGGGCATTAGTTACAGGTGCAACTGCCGGAATCGGCGAAAGTTTCACGCGCCTCTTGGCATCCAAGGGATACAACATCGCACTCGTCGCGCGAGATGAAGCAAGGCTTCATGAAAGAGCTGCAGGGCTTCGCGAAAAATTTGGTGTTCAGACTTTCGTATTGCCCGCAGATCTATCAACTACGGCTGGTTGTCATTCAGTAGAAGAGTACGTCAAGACGTATCCAATTGAAGTTCTCATTAATAATGCAGGATTCGGAATTAATAAAGCATTTAGTGCAAGCCAGCTTGATGCCGAACAACAGATGTTTGATGTATTGGTTCGAACACCAATGCGCTTGATGCACACAATTATTCCTGGCATGAAAGAGCGTAAATCAGGAATCATCATCAATGTTTCATCCGTTGCTAGCTTTATTGCTGGCGGAACATATAGCGCTTCAAAATCTTATCTGACCGTTCTATCAGAATCACTCAATACCGAACTTTCAAGCAGCGGTGTAAAAGTTTCAGCACTCTGTCCCGGCTTTACTCGCACGGAATTTCACGAACGCGGCCGGATGAAGATGGGTGGGTTGCCAAACTTTATGTGGCTTAACTCTGACAAGCTTGTGGCTCAATCATGGAAAGATGCTGTGGCCAATAAGCCAGTAAGTATTCCTGGCTGGCAATACAAACTTCTTGTTGGAGTTATCTCAACTGTTCCAAGAAAATTTGTACGCCAGATCGGAATGAATGTTCGTAAGAAGCAGCGTTAATTAACTAATAAGTTATTAACGGCCACGGCGGCTATTGCCACCACGGTATCCACCAGATTTACCTGAACCACCGCGACGTGACCCGCCTGAGCGAGATCCGCCTTGTGGAGCTTTACGCTCCATTACTGGTGGAACATAAGGAATACCTGAAGGTTCTTGCGCACCAGTGATGACCATAAGTTTTTCATCAAGTGGACGTACATCGTGGAACTTCGGTGTCACGCCTGCGCGTGAGAGAAGTCCTGATACTGCACGTGAATTCTTTGATGATGACAAGGTAACAACTGTTCCTGATTCGCCAGCACGTGCTGTACGTCCTGAACGGTGCAGGTAATCCTTGTGATCTTGTGGCAAGTCAACGTGTACAACAAGTGAGATTCCATCTACGTGGATTCCGCGTGCTGCCACATCTGTTGCAACAAGAGCTGAATTCTCTTGCTCCTTGAACAGCGCAAGTGTGCGAGTACGTACTGCTTGTGACTTTCCACCGTGTAGTGCTCCAACTGGAACACCTGCGTTAGCAAGTTTGTCAGCAAGACGATCTGCACCGCGCTGAGTCTTTACAAAGAGGATTGTCTTTCCATTACGTGCTGCAATCTGAGATGTGATGTCATCTTTATCGCCAGGGTGCATCTGAAGAACGTGGTGTTCCATTGTTGAAACTGATGCACGGTCATTTTGCAATGAGTGAGTCTTTGGATTCTTGAGGTACTGACGAACGAGTGAATCAACACCGCGATCGAGAGTTGCTGAGAACAAGAGACGCTGACCATCGAGATGTGCCTGATCAAGAATTTCCTTAACCACTGGAAGGAATCCCATATCTGCCATCTGATCTGCTTCATCAAGCACAGTGATCTGAAGTTGATCGAGCTGTACTTCGTTCTTATTGAGCAAGTCAATCAAGCGACCAGGTGTAGCAACCAAAATTGCTGTCGCTTTGCGCATTGCAGTGATCTGCTTTGCATATGGCATTCCGCCTGCAATAACTACTGATTCGTGTCCGACTGCGCGTGCAAGTGGACGAAGGACTTCGTCGATCTGCTGCGCGAGTTCGCGAGTAGGAGTCAAGATAAGTGCCAATGGCTTATGAGGGCGCGCGACCTTATCTGAGATATTTGTAAGAAGTGCAAGGCTGAATGCAAGTGTCTTTCCTGAACCAGTCTGTCCACGGCCCAAGATGTCGTGACCTGCAAGCGCATCTGGAAGTGTTGCAATCTGGATTGGGAATGGATGTGTAATTCCTTGTGCATTTAAAGCATTTGCGAGCGCCGGTGCAATACCGAGGTCGCGGAATGTTGTAGTTACCTCAGAAAGTGGAGTTGCTTCAACAAGATTTGCATCCGCAAGATTGACTGAAATGTAATTATCGTCAGCACCGAAGTCAACAGCTGCCTTGTTATGTGTCTTTGATGCGCGGAAATCATCACGTGCATATGCAGGTGAATCATTGCGACGATCGCGCGCAGGCTTTGCAGATGTACGTGGAGAATCTCCGCGACGCTGCGCAGCTGACTGTGGTGCTGCAGGATTATATTTTTCGCGCTTCTGTGGAACAAAGTTTGGACGGCCGTCATCAGAGTGAGCAACCTTCGCCTTTACCGCTTCGCGACGAGTTGTTGGACGTACGTCAGATTTCGCAGGACGTTCTAAACGCTCTGGACGGAATGGACGCTCTGCGCGTTCTGTGCGATCAGCAATAAATTTTGCAGCGCGTGATTGTGGCTTTACTGGACGCTCTGTGCGTTCTGTACGACCTACAACTGGCTTGTTACCAACTGGCTTAAAAGCTTTCTTTGGCTTTTCAAAGGTGCGCTCTTCACGAGATTGACGTGGGTTGCCCTTTGGAGCACCTTCAATGTTCTTTGACTTTGAAGCGGTGCGCTCTTGGAAACGTTGCGCACGTAGCTTTGAACGATCGGCAAGACGGACTTCTTTCTTAGTTGAAGTCTCGCGATCTGAATATCGAGTGGTCTTCACTGAAGACTTTGCTGCAGCTGATGCCGCTTCTTTTACAGGGGCGCTGCGCTTTGCAGTTCCGCGAGCAGCTGGCTTTGCGACGACAGCTTTACGAGCGGCCTTCTGAGCAGATGTATGGCGGGGCTTACCTTTGGCAGCGCGACGAGCTTTTCCGGGCGCAGCGGTACGTGTTTGTAGAGACATGAAAATAGACACCAATCGAGACGACAAGCGCGTCTCGGTTAGATGGTCAGAACTGGTTAAAAACCAGCGCCATCAGGGTCTTGATAAGACTCGCAAGTAAGTGGCCATGTGGCGCACTTTGGGGGGGAAGTACATCGATGCGGGATGCTTCGATGGGTTAATCATACAGGACTACTGGTGGTGCTAATTCACATGAAATTCCATGCTGCTACCGCCCAGTTACGCGTAAAACGTAAGAATCGCTAGATACCATAGCGACATATCTAATGGAGGAAATATGTTTCGCAAAGTAAGTATCTCTCTCGTAGCTGCAGTTCTTCTCGCTAGCGGAGTCTCTGCAGTTCCAGCATCTGCTGCTGCAAAGATCAGCAATGGCGCTGCATGCACGAAGGTAAATGCGACAACAACGGTTTCTGGATACAAGTACAAGTGTGCGAAGAACCCATTAGTCACTAACTCAAAGCTGACATGGCTTTCAGCTGAGTGCCTTACTGCTGTCGGTCAATATCAGGCCGCTATCAAGGCGCAGGCAGATCTTGCAAATGTTTCTGATCAGACTGCAGCACTTGATACTGAATACACCACAGCTTCTGCAGCACTTGCAAGCACTTCTGCAGCACTTGAAAAAGCTCGTGCACAAGTAACTCAGTTCCAGGCAACTATGAATGCGTCGACAAATCCTGCTGATAAGCAGAAGCTCGCTGCGGCAATCTCAAAGCTTGCGAATGCGGTGTTAGTACTTAGTGGCTCAAAGACAAAACTAGCAACTCAAGTTAAGGATCTTGAAGCCAAGAAGGCACTTCTTGTCAGCGCACCAGGACAGCTCAAGACCAACGCAGATGATGCAAAGGCTTCAGCAAACCTACTGTGTGCCAAGGGTTTCTAATTAATTAAATAAGCTCGCAAGTAAGGCTTCCCCTATTTATAGGTGGAAGCCTTACTTATTTAATTTCTACATGCACAAGTTGCTGAGATGGCTCCCCCTTGGACTTTTGGCACTACACCTCAGTGCAAAAACAATCTTTCCCACAAAATCTCTTGCGCTTGATGTAATCCTTTATAACTTGATTTGGCTTACATCAATTGTGGCAATTTCCCAATCTCCTTTGAGTAATGATCCAATCGGAATCGCAACCATCTCATTAGCGATTGGGTTGTGGGGCTGTGGCTCGGTTCTCAACAGTTACGGAGATTTCTTCTCGCTTCCCGAGAGCTCCCAATTTATTTCCCAACTGGGCTACACCTTTTTCTATCCGCTGGCATTTATTGCCATTCCACGACTTCTTCATCGTGGCCGCAGACTCAACCCAATCGAACTCTTGGATTCCGCAATTTTTGGGCTTGGAATTTCCTCGATTATCACTGCAATTTTTCTCTCTCGAGTATTTCCACAAAACCTTAGTGACGTGCAGACTCAATTCTTCTCACTACTGTTTCCAATCTGCGATCTCTTACTCCTTGTAATCGCATCTGTAGCGCTCATTACACATCGAGTTCAAACTCGCGCGCTTACACTTTTTCTCGGAGTGGCTCTCTTCTCTTCCTCTGATTTGTTGTACTTGGGTTTGGCAATCAATGGAAGTTATCGCTTTGGACAATTAACTGACGATGGTTGGCTCATCGGAATAGTTTTGATAGCTCACTCACTATGGTTCCGGCAGAAGAAGACAGATCGCAGCGTTGTAATTCATCCTGTCTTTATCGCTCTTTCAGTCTTTATCAGCCCTACATTGCTGGCGCTGATGTCATTACGTCCCGGAATCTTTCCTGCTTACATGGTGATTCCAACGATTGCCACATTGTTTCTTGCATTCATTCGAATGTCGATTGTGATTCGGCAAGCCAGAAATCTTGGTGAAGAGAAAGTACTAGCCCGTACTGATGAGTTAACTGGCCTTCCAAACCGCAGGCGCTTGATTGCAGAACTCGATGCATTCTCACAGACAGAAGGAGCGCTATTGCTTCTTGATCTCAATGAATTTAAACCAGTGAATGATAGATATGGACATGAAGTTGGGAATGAAATCCTGCAACAAGTAGCGCTTCGTTTCAGCCGTTCGCTTCCGACCGGTGCCATTCTTGCACGACTTGGTGGTGATGAATTCGGAGTTCTTATCAATGGCACATATGAAACAACGCTAGAAGCTGCCTTTGCGCTGCAAGCGACTTTGAGTTATCCATTCCATTGTCGTGGTCATGCAATTTCGATTGGCGTGAGTATCGGCCATGTGCAAAATGACGGTACTGGAAATTTACTTGAACGTGCAGATGCTGCGATGTATGAAGCTAAGCGGACGGGCGCTGGGGTTGTTCAGGTTTCTCAGCTTTAATCTCTTTCAAGCGCTCAAGAGATTCAATACGTTCAACGGCGTGATCGACAATCCGTTCTGGATATCCATGTGAATATCCATCAAGGAATAACCACGGCTCGTGAATCTCGGCGGCTGATAGATGGGCAAGTTCTGGAACGTATTTACGGATGTAATCGCCATTTTCATCGAAACGTCGTCCTTGTTCGATGGGATTAAAAACGCGGTAATACGGTGACGCATCCGTACCAGTTCCCGCAGTCCATTGCCATCCATGTGCATTCGATGCAACATCGTAATCAACGAGATGCTGCGCAAAGAAGCGTTCACCCAGCTGCCATTCGAGGTGTAAATCTTTTACGAGGAATGATGCAACAACCATGCGGGTGCGATTATGCATCCAACCTTCCACAACAAGTTGGCGCATTGCAGCATCAACAAATGGATAGCCCGTCTTTCCCTGGCACCATGCTTCAAATTGCGCACCTGGCTTGTCGTAACGCATCTCTTTAAATTTTGGAGCGTAGTACTCATAATCCGTATTGGGATTATGAAAGAGAACATCTGCATAAAACTCGCGCCAGGCAATCTCTTTTCGGAAGGTATCGTGTGCTTTGCTTTCGCCGAGATTTGCCAGCAATGTGCGCGGATGAATTTCGCCAAACTTCAAATATGTACTCATCTTTGAAGTTCCGTCGATACCGGCAAAGTTACGGTTCTCGTCATAGCTATCGAGGCCGTTCTTAGTAAATTCTTTAAATCGTTTCAGTGCTGCGGCTTCACCCGCTTCAATGATCTGCGCTCCGGCAGGCAGTGGAAAATCATTAAATGCGCGGTACTTCGCAGGAGGTTGTGGAGCTTTAATCTCTTTTGGAGTCTTTGCAGGTGCGCGCCAACCATGTGCACACCACCCTTTATAAAACGGTGTGTAGACCTTATAAGGAGTTCCATCGCTTGGCTTTACTACACGTCCTGGCGCAACTGCATAAGGGCTTCCGGTGCGAACAAGTTTGATTCCAGCTGCTTCTACCTTTGCATCGCGTTCTGCACCATATCTTTCATACTCTGCCGAGATATGAACTTCATTAACGTCATAGAGCGCAATTAACTCTTTTAAAACTTCGACTGCATCGCCTTCAATAATGTGAAGACGATTGCCCAGAGATTCATCCAATGCGCGAAGCGATTGCCCCATGTAGGCAAGCAACTTTTCTCCGGCTTCTGCAATCTGTTCTTTATTGAGAATAAAGACGGGAACTATTTCGTCAGCAGATTCCATCGCTGCAACTAGCGCAGGGTGATCACCTATTCGCAGATCTCGGCGGAACCAGACGATATTTCGCATGGAGCGAGACTACTTAATTACTTGTGAAGTTGCTCCACGGATGCGTCCCAGCCCTGTACATCTTCAGGCTTACGAGGGCCCTTGCCGACGTAGCGTGCAGATGGACGAATCAAGCGACCAGTGCGCTTCTGTTCGAGAATATGTGCCGACCAACCCGCTGTGCGAGCTGCCGTAAACATTGAAGTAAAAAGTGGAGCTGGAACTTCAGCGAAGTCCAAAATAATTGCTGCCCAGAATTCAACGTTTGTTTCAAGAACGCGATCTGGTTGACGTTCGCGAAGTTCCTTGAGCGCAGCCTTTTCAAGAGCCTCAGCAACTGCGTAACGAGGTGCATTCAATTCTTTAGCTGTGCGACGAAGTGTGCGTGCACGTGGATCTTCGGCGCGATAGACGCGGTGTCCGAATCCCATCAAACGTTCCTTACGATCAAGAAGTCCCTTGACGTATGCCTCGGCATTTCCTGTCTTCTCAACTTCTTCGATCATATGCAATACACGTGAAGGTGCTCCACCATGAAGTGGACCTGACATCGCACCGATTGCACCAGAGAGTGCAGCACAAACATCTGCACCAGTTGATGCAATTACGCGACCAGTAAATGTTGATGCATTCATTCCGTGTTCTGCAGCAGATACAAAGTATGCATCGATTGCGCGAACGTGTGCTGGATCTGGTTCTCCGCGCCAACGAATCATCATGCGCTCTACAACTGTATGCGCCTTATCAATCTCTGATTCAGGAACTGCAGGAGAAATAATTCCGCGAGCTGCTTGTGCAAGGTAAGAAAGAACCATCACAGAAGTACGTGCAAGGTTGCTACGCGCTTCTTCATCTGAAATATCGAGAAGTGGCTTAAAGCCCCAAGCTGGGGCAAGCATCGCAATTGCAGATTGAATATCTACACGCACATCACCTGAGTGAACAGGAAGTGGGAATGGTTCTGCATTTGGAAGTCCTGGATTGAATAGATCATCAACAAGAAGTCCCCAGACATTTCCGAATGAGACGCGACCTACGAGATCTTCGATATCAACACCGCGGTAACGGAGCGCGCTACCTTCTTTATCTGGCTCTGCAATCTCTGATTCGAATGCAATTACGCCTTCAAGACCTGGCTTGAAATCATCTGACACGGTGAGCTCCCCTGATTAAAAATCTTGTAATCCTGCGGGTAATTCTGCACCTCCAGCAGGGGTGCTGACCACCACAAGGGGTGGGGATGCACTCATAGAGAAAGTGAGGTTCGATACACCTATGGGTCAATTGGAACGAGATGCAATCCGTGCAATGCGCCGTTCATACGGCGAGGTCGGGCTTGAATCATTACCCAGCGATCCCTTTGTCGCATTCCACCAATGGTTGACCGAGGCTGCAGAGAATTCTTATATCGTCGAAGCAAATGCGATGGTGCTTTCAACACTCGGGACTGATATCAACGGTGCAGATGCAATTACAACGCGCACTGTTTTATTGAAAGATGTCTCGCAAGGTGGATTTACATTCTTTACAAATTACAGTTCGCGCAAAGGTCAGGCGCTTGAATTAAATTCACAAGTCACTTTGCTCTTTCCTTGGTATGCAATGGAGCGACAAGTTTCGATAAGTGGATTTGCAGAAAAAATTTCGCGAGATGAATCTGAGGATTATTTTGCAACGCGACCATGGTCATCACAAATTGGTGCATGGGCATCTGCGCAATCGGCGCCACTTGCATCACGAGAAGAGCTCGAGCAAAGATTTAAAGGTGCAACTGAAAAATGGCCCGAGGGAACAACGGTCCCGTGCCCACCGCATTGGGGCGGCTACCGAGTAACGCCGGTCAACATTGAATTTTGGCAGGGCCGTTACTCTCGCCTGCATGATCGCTTGCGGTATGAGCGGGCTAACATCACTTCGGATTGGGAAGTACATAGGTACTACCCGTAGTCTTGCCCAATGAGCGCAGACATTCTTATTCCAGATAATCTCAAGCCACGTGATGGTCGTTTCGGTTGTGGCCCTTCAAAGATTCGCCCCGAAGCACTTGCATCACTTACTGCACCTGGAAGCGATTACATTCTCGGAACATCTCACCGACAGAAGCCAGTTAAGAACGTTGTAAAGAGCGTTCGCGAAGGACTTCACTCACTCTTCTCACTTCCTGAAGGTTACGAAGTAGTTCTTGGTAATGGTGGATCAACTGCTTTCTGGGATATCGCAACTTTTGGTCTCATTGAAGACCGCTCACAACACCTAGTTTTCGGTGAATTCTCATCAAAGTTCGCAGCCGCCTCAAAGGAAGCTCCATTCCTTGGCGAACCATCTGTCATTAAATCTGAACCGGGTACACACCCAACTGCAGTTGCTGAAGCGGGTATTGATGTTTACGCGTTGACTCATAACGAAACTTCAACTGGTGTTGCAATGCCAATCAAGCGCCCAGCAGGAACTGATGGTGCACTCGTGCTCGTAGATGCAACATCTGCTGCAGGTGGTCTTGAAGTTGATGCAAAAGAATTCGATACCTATTACTTCGCTCCACAGAAATCTTTCGCATCAGATGGCGGCCTCTGGCTCGCACTCATGAGCCCAGCAGCAATCGCTCGTGCAGAAAAGATCAAAGCATCTGGCCGTTGGATCCCTGCATTCTTTGATCTTGGAACTGCCATTGAGAATTCACGTCTTGATCAGACATACAACACACCAGCACTCGTCACTCTGATGTTGCTCGATGAGCAGATTAAGTGGATGAATACCAATGGTGGGTTGAAGTTCGCTGCAGGTCGTAGCGCAGATTCAGCATCACGTCTTTATGGTTGGGCTGAAAAGACCAGCTACACAACTCCATTTGTGACAGACCCAGCGCAGCGCTCAAAGGTAGTCGGAACTATTAACTTCGATGATGCAATCGATGCAACAAAGGTTGCAGCAGCACTTCGCGCAAATGGAATCGTAGATACAGAGCCATATCGCAAGCTTGGTAAGAACCAGCTTCGTATCGGCATGTTCCCTGCAATCGACCCAGCTGATATCGATGCTTTAACTGCATCTATCGACTTCGTCGTTTCACATCTCTAATGCCACACGTCGTAAAGCGCGATAGCTACTTCTGGACTATTGCACTTCAGACCTTTGCGGTTAACTTCTTTCTTGGCAGCTTTGGCCCTTCACAACCGCTACTTCGCGCAGACCAGCACACCTCACTCACAATTGCAGGGCTGCATGGAACAGCGATGGGAATCGCATCTATCTGCGCTGGTTTACTAAATCCACATCTTGCACATCGCTTTGGCCGTGATAACACTGCATGGATCGGCCTTGGAATCTTCAGCATAGGCATCTTGATCATCGTCTTTTCACCGCCGGTTCAAATCACAATTCTCGGTGCTCTCATTGCAGGATTTGGTACTTCAACTGTTATTAATAACTTTGTCACATCAATCAATAATCACTATGGAAAATCTGCGCCTTTTGCAGTGATGCAAGCAAACGGTATTGGCTCCGTTGGATATGTATTCGGGACTATCACTGTCGGGACGATCGCAAATATTTACCGTAACCACTGGCGCGTAGGGCTTCTTGTCATCTTGCCAATCGTTGCTTATCTTTACTTTGTTCGCCGAGATAAATCACTTCAGAACCATGTGCCTAGTGACCATGGCCCACAAAAAGGCAAGCTTTCAATTAAATACTGGATTGCTTGGTTTGGCTTTGTTGCAGTGATCTCAAGTGAATTTGCCACATCTTTCTGGGCAGCAGCGCTCGTTCGCGATAGAACAAATGCCAGCCCAGCGATTTCGACTCTTGCCATCGTCGCTCTCGGTTCAGGCATGGGTATTGGTCGTTGGTTTGGAGCTCAAGCACTTCGTGGCTTTGAACCAGATACACAACTCAAGATTTTTATCGCTACACAATTCGGTGGCTTTGGAATTCTCTGGTTCTCTCATAATTTAACTTTAAGTATTGCGGCAATCCTGATTGTCGGACTTGGAATTTCAAGCCAATTTGCTTTGAGTTCTATTCGATTGATTGGCCTTAGCGATGGCCGCCCTGATTTAGCAATTGGCAAGAGCTCTATGGCGGCTGGTCTTGCAATTGGTGGCGCACCATTCGCACTTGGTTTATTGGGCGATCACCTTGGTATTTCGCGTGCTTACCTCATGGTTCCAGTGCTGATAATCATTGCTTTTCTTATTGTGCAATTTATTCCTTCGCACTTGGAGCAGGACATTGAACTTTAAGAGTCGACGTTTAATCACAGCGTTAACGCTTATTGGGCTGGTTGCTCTGGTATTCCTAGGACGCTAGAGACCTTGTAATCCGCAGGCGACTGCACTTTATCCCTATAAATTATCCAGATAATTCCGGCCGCAATCAGAGATATTGCTCCGCAAATCGCGACAGTCTCTCGTACTCCGAAATGTTCAGACCAATACCCAATAAGTAGCGAACCAAATGGGGCTCCACCCATAAAAATGAGCAAGTAAATTCCCATCACGCGCCCGCGTACTGCAGGGTCGCTATGTGTCTGCACATAGGAATTAGCCGAGATCAACATAGTCAACGCGGTAATTCCACATACCGGTAGCCAGAGCGAATAGGTCAAGTAAGTTGGCGCAAAAGCTAGAACAATCACGGTGAGTGAAAAGACCATTCCAAGTTTGATAATAAATTTAGTGGTTCGAAACTTCTCTAGACGGCCAGCAAGAAGTGCTCCAGAAAGTGAACCAACCGCAATAAAAGTTCCCAGAAGTCCATATGAAGCAGCACCCTTATTGAAGACATGGGTTGCCATGAGCGCATTAAAAATAACGAAGTTCAAGCCAAATGTTGATGTAAAGAGCACAAGTAACATCACTACGTAGAGATCAGGGCGAGCTAGCGCATATCGCAATCCCTCACGGACTGTGCCCAGAGTTGAATCTGTCTTCATATTAAAGAAGTCAGATTTACGCATTGCAAGTAACGCACCAATCACAAACAAATAAGAGGTCGCGTTAATGATGAATGAAGGACCAGTATCAAATCGTGCGATAAGAAAGCCGGAAATTGCGGGCCCAACAAGACGACCTAAGTTGAAGTTTGCAGAATTCAGGCTTACCGCATTTGCGACATCGGATTGGCCGACTATTTCAGAGGTAAAGCTCTGTCGAATCGGTGCATCTAGCGCTGTTGCAATACCTAAAAGCGCGGCGCATGCAAAGACTTCCCATAACTTTATTTCTTTTAAAACAACAAGTATGCCAAGTATGTAACAGGCAATCGCAGCAGCCGTATTTGTTGCAATGAGTAATTTACGTTTATCAATTCTGTCAGCCATCGCTCCGCCATGTAAACTGAAAATTAACACCGGAGTGAATTGAACTGCAGTAACCAAACCTAAATATGTTCCACTGTTATGCGTAAGCTGTAGGACTAACCAGTCTTGCGCAATACGTTGAGCCCACGTCCCAATATTTGAAAGAACGCTGGCTGGATAGAGAATGCGGAAATTGCGATGGCGAAATGAACGCCAGTTTCCGTTCTCATCCACCTTAATTCGCATTACTCTTCTCTCGTGGCTTCCAATATTAAATCAGTTGTAACTCTAATCGCTATTGGTTCAATCTGCTGGCTTGCCGCAGGTGTAGTTGCGATTGCAGTGGGCGCTGAGTCCAAGATAATTTGGACATGCGCAGTAGGCGCACTGTTAGGTGTACTCGGTATTCGATATTCGGTACGACGTTCTCGCCGTACCGGTATTTAGCAACTGATTAGGCTTCGAGCTGAGAAGCAATTCCGCGCAACACGCGGCCAAGACGCTCTGCTTCAGTACCTGAAGGATGACGACCCTGACGTAGACCGTTTCCAACGCGATCAAGAATTTTGATGGTGTCTTCAATCATCGCTGCGAGATCATCATTGTTAACACGTGAATTTTCAGCAAGTGAAACAGGTGCATCGACAATATGTACAGACATTGCCTGTGGACCCTTACGTGAATCAATGACTGAGAATTCAAGCTTTGTTCCAGGCTTTACTGTTGCAACGCCTTCAGGGAGTGCAGATGAAGCTAGATAAACATCTTCGCCTTCATCGGATGCAATAAATCCAAAACCTTTTTCAAGGGAAAACCATTTAACTTTTCCTGTAGGCATTGCACTTACTCCTTAAATTTGCGGTACTCGTTTAGTGATGCGAGCCGGGGGATTCGGACAGGGAGCTAATTTATCGCACTTGCGCTAGGCCGTGCGACCTGGTTTTACGCGTAAACGGCGGTTAGAGAGTGGCTTCGCTATGCGCGCCACAGCCATGGTCGACTGAAACCACGCGTGCATCATCAGGTGCGATTGCATTTGCACAAACACCAAATGAAGATCGCAGTGAACCCGCAATCGGAATAAAGAAACCGCATGATGAACAAGGCTTTGGTGCACCTTGTGCAAGAGGAGTATTAGGTCCGCGATCACTTGCATACCAACGCTTACTTGCTTGATCGCGTCCTTCGATTGATAGAACTCGTGGTCGCATCAAACCAAGATCAAATACTTCAGTTGCATCAAGGCCTTCATCTTGTACAAGTGCGTTTACGCCAGGAACTAAACGAGTATCTTCGAGAACGCTTGGAACAATGACTCCGGGCTGTATATCTTCGGGAAGAATGCGTTCCATATAAGGAATGTGGTCTGGTGCTAGAAGTGAATCAGGGCCAGGTAATACAACGAGATCGCAGATTGTCGGAGTCGCATCTTCATCAACCTTGGCAACTGTGACACACCAACGCCATCCACGGTAACCCGCGATATCGGCTGCAAATAAATAAGTTGCGACGCGATTGTCATCGTCATAATCAACTGAGACAAATTCGCCAACTTGGGATGCAAATTCCGCTTCTGCAAGTGCAGCTTCGCGAGCAACTTGCTGTGCGTCGAATGTCTTCATGTTCTAATCGTAAAGCAGAAGGCCCCCGAGACGTTAATCTCGAGGGCCTTCGTAACTATTTACGCGGGACTTTCAATTAATTAGAAGTCCATATCCCCGCCGCCTTGTGGCATTGGGTTAGCTGACTTTGGTTCTGGCTTATCTGTAATAACAGCTTCTGTTGTAATGAAGAGCGCTGCAATAGATGCTGCATTCTGAAGTGCAGAACGTGTGACCTTTGCTGGATCGATGATGCCAGCCTTAATCATGTCTACATATTCTCCAGATGCTGCATTGAGACCGAAGCCTGCATCGAGATTACGAACCTTCTCTACAACAACTCCACCTTCGAGACCTGCGTTAATCGCGATCTGCTTCAGTGGGGCTTCGATAGAGAGTTCAACAATCTTTGCACCAGTTGCTTCATCGCCTTCAAGCTTGAGCTTCTTAAATGCTGCTGTTGCTGCCTGGAGAAGTGCAACGCCACCACCGGCGACGATTCCTTCTTCTACTGCGGCCTTTGCATTACGCACTGCATCTTCGATGCGGTGCTTGCGCTCCTTGAGTTCAACTTCTGTTGCAGCGCCCGCCTTGATAACAGCGACTCCGCCAGCAAGCTTTGCAAGGCGCTCCTGAAGCTTTTCCTTGTCATAATCTGAATCTGAATTTTCGATCTCAGTGCGGATCTGAGCTACGCGGCCCTTGAGCTGCGCTTCGTCTCCGAGACCTTCGATGATTGTTGTCTCTTCCTTAGAAACAACGATCTTGCGAGCGCGACCAAGAAGTTCAAGTCCTGCTGTTTCTAGCTTGAGACCAACTTCGTCAGAGATCACTGTTGCACCTGTAAGAATCGCAATGTCCTGCAACATCGCCTTGCGACGATCACCGAAGCCAGGTGCCTTAACGGCAGCTGACTTAAATGTTCCCTTGATCTTGTTAACTACGAGAGTTGCAAGTGCTTCGCCTTCAATATCTTCAGCGAGGATTGCAAGTGGCTTACCTGATTGCATAACCTTTTCAAGGATTGGTACAAGTTCCTTGATATTTGCAATCTTTGCACTGGTGATCAAGATGTAAGCATCTTCAAGAACTGCTTCCATGCGATCTGTATCTGTTACGAAATATGGTGAAACGTAACCCTTGTCGAAGCGCATACCTTCGGTGAGTTCAAGTTCGAGACCAAAGGTATTTGACTCTTCAACAGTGATAACGCCTTCTTTACCGACCTTATCCATTGCTTCAGCGATCATCTCGCCGATAGTTGCATCTGCTGCAGAAATTGTTGCAGTTGCCGCAATCTGTTCCTTTGTGTCAACGTTCTTCGACATCGCAGCAAGTTCAGTAACGATTGCAGTTACTGCCTTTTCGATGCCGCGCTTAAGTGCCATTGGGTTTGAGCCGGCTGCAACGTTGCGAAGTCCTTCGCGAACAAGAGCCTGAGCAAGAACCGTTGCAGTCGTTGTTCCATCGCCTGCGACATCATCAGTCTTCTTGGCAACTTCCTTAACGAGCTCTGCACCGATCTTTTCCCATGGATCATCGAGTTCAATATCTTTTGCGATGGAGACGCCATCGTTTGTAATTGTTGGTGCGCCCCACTTCTTTTCAAGTACGACGTTACGTCCGCGAGGTCCAAGGGTTACCTTGACTGCATCAGCGAGTACGTTCATTCCGCGCTCTAGACCGCGGCGGGCTTCTTCATTAAAGGCAATCTGCTTTGCCATAGTTGTTAGCTCCTATTAATCGTCTGGTTACAACGGGGCCGAATTATCACTCTCGACCTGTGAGTGCTAACGCCAAATCTAGAGGGGTTTATTCCACGACGCAAAACGAAGTGTGAGGCGCGAGAAAGTGGCGCAAAACGAAGGGGGCTTTAGCGGGCTGTGCGGGCCTGCATGCGGGCTTCACG
>Ga0207954_1000161_pt1 | contig 20816 bp, 18 predicted proteins | sample CryBogmetaGMA0M_FD_184547 | JGI IMG/M metagenome (GOLD analysis project Ga0207954, IMG submission 184547) | Freshwater microbial communities from Crystal Bog, Wisconsin, USA - MA0M (SPAdes) | ecosystem: Environmental > Aquatic > Freshwater > Lake | place: Crystal Bog, Wisconsin, USA | collected... | reverse complement strand
GTTTCTAGCTTCACCGTGGGCAAAGCCATCCATGGCCTTTGCCCACTCGGTCGACCGCAGGAAACGCCGAGGGTTTCCTGGGTCGACGGCCGCCGCCTCGTGCGGCGGGGCGAGGCGTCCGAGCCCGCGAGATCAGTTCGTCTGCTTGAGCGTCTCGAGCCAGGCGACGAGATCGACGAGCTCCTCCGCCGACATCGCGGCCGCGAGGTCGGCCGGCATCAGCGACACCGGCTGCTTGAGCAGTTCCTCCACGTCGCCGCCGGGCAGCGTCTGGTCGACGCCATCGGCACCGCGGATCACGACCTGCTCGGGCGACTGCGAGACGAGCAGCCCCGACACGCTGCGTCCGTCGCCGAGGAGCGCCGTGTAGGTCTCGAAGTTGTGGCTGATCGCGGCCGACGGGGCGAGGATCGACTCGTAGAGCGCCGGCTTCGAGAGCTTGGCGCCTATCCCTGAGAGATTCGGGCCCACCGACTTGCCCTCGCCGCCGACGACGTGGCACTTCGCGCACGTGCCGGCCCCGGCGAACACGGCCTTGCCGTGATCGGCCCGGCCGCCGCGGTTGAGGAGCTCGGCGACCGGCGGCAGGCTGCCCTCCTTCGCCTTCGGCATCGGGAGGACGTCGGCCGCCGACTGCCGGACGTCGCCCCATGGGCACGACGCGATGGCCACGGCCGCGACCTGGGGCAGGGAGCCGGTCAGTTCGCCCGCGCGGGCCATCGCCACGACGTCCTTCGCCCCCGTGTTCGAGCGGGCGAGCGCCTTGACCACGACCGCCCGCACCTCGGGAGTCGAGTTCGCGTCGGCGAGGATCGACTTGAGGAGGCCGACGGCCTTCGGCGTGCCGCGCACGCCCACGGCGTTCACGAGCCGCAGGCCGGCCGGATCGCCGGCACCCGCCGCCGCGCGGATCGCGTCGGCGCCGAACTCGAGCGCCACGCCGGCCGCTGCCGCGGCGACCTGCTCGCTCGTGCCCTCGGCCGCCGCCGTCGCCAGGAGGTCGCCCATGCGGCCCTGCAGCTGAAAGCGGTCGACGAGCTCCGGAAACCGGTCGCTGCCGGCGACGTAGCCGACGGCCTCGTCGATCCGCGGCGCGAGGGCCGGATCGGCAACGTCGCCGCGTTCCAGCCGGGCCACGAGCTCGGGCAGCACGACCCGCAGCTTCTCCTCGGGCGCCGCGAACGACCTCACGACCGACCGCACCGCCTCCCGCATCCGCGCGGTGTCCTGGAAGTCGAGGGCCCGCAGGAGCGCGAGCGACTCGGTCGTCGTGGTCGAGGGATCGGCGATGAGCTCGCAGAGCATCGCGGGCGTGGCCGTGGCCCGGCTCCGCCACACGATCTCGCGGCCCGCCGGGGTCTTCCAGGTTTCACCCGCGGCCGTGAGCCACGCGGCGAGCCGGGCATCCCACTGGCTCGGCGTGCCACAACCCGCCGGACCGTCGGCCCCGATGCCAAGCGCCTCCACGCCCCAGCGGTCGCCGGCGACGTGCCGCGCCGCGAGCCGGGCCCACGCCCGGTCGGCCCGCTCACCGGTCACACCCCGCAGCGCGAGGGCGGCCTCGCGGCGCACGGCCGGCGACGGATCGTCGGCCGCCGCCTCGACGCGCGCGAGCACGTCCCCCTGCACGCGACGGCCCATCCGCAGGGCGACCACACGGAGGTTCTCGTCGTTGTCGGCCGCGAGCGTCGCGATCCACGCGTCGGCCTGCCCCGGCAGCATGCCCGCCGCCCACGCAAGGCGGGCCCGCAACCGCGGCTCGGTCGCCGCGGCGAACGCCTCGGCAAGCGCGGGAGCGGCCGCCCCGGGCTCCTTCGCGAGCCGCCCGAGCGCCGTGGACCGCGCGCCGAGGTTCGGGCTCGCGAGCGCCGCCACGGCGCCTGCCACCGTGGTGAAATCGTACGGCGGCACCGTCCACCTCGCTCCCGGCGGCGCGATCCGGTAGATGCGGCCCTTCTTCGTGTCGCCCATCCCGTGACCGCCCACGCCCGGGTCGTACCAGTCGGCCACGATGAGCGAGCCGTCGGGGGCCACGCACACGTCGCTCGGCCGGAACCAGCGGTCGGCGGAGCCGTCGATCACGACCTCGGCCTCGGCTCGGTAGCCCGACCCGGACGGGCTCACGTGGTAGGCCCGCACCACGTTCGGCCCGGCGTCGCAGTGGATGAGCGAGCCGTGAAACCGCGGCGGCAAGAGGCTCCCCTCGGAGACGCAGATCCCGGTGGGCGAGCCGCCCCCGGTCTGGAGGAGGTTCGGCACCACGCCCGGGTCGTTCAGGTGCCAGTGCCGTTCGGGCGAGTCGGGCTCCATGTTCGTCCGCGGCGTCTGCCAGCCCGCGCCGGTGCGCTCGTCGACGTAGCCGAAGTTGCCGTACTCCATCACGAAGTTGATCCGCACGCCGCGGTTGCCGTCGTCGTCGTTGTCGCTCTGCCAGAGGCCGCCGAACGAGTCGACCGCCACCTCGTAGTTGTTGCGGAAGTTGTGGCCGAGCACCTCGAAGTCGGTGCCGCCGGGACGGCAGCGGAAGACCATTCCCTGGCGGTACGGCTTACCGGAGTCGTTGACCACGTTGCCGAACCGATCCGTCACCGGCTTGCCGTCCTTGTCGTGCACGGCCTGCCCCGTGTTGCCGAAGTTGAAGTACCAGCGGCCGTCGGGCCCGACGACGAACGCGTGCACGGAGTGGTCGTGCTGGGCGACACCCGTGTGGGAGAAAAGGACCTCCCTGCGGTCGGCCTTGAGGTCGCCGTCGTCGTCGTGGAACACGAACACGTCGGGCGCGCACGACACGATCACCTGCCGGCCCGGACCCTCGCCGATCACGCAGATGCCAAGCGCGCTGTCGACGTCGCGCCCCTGATGGAAGACGGTCTGCTTGTCGGCCCGGCCGTCGCCATCGGTGTCTTCGAGGACGAGGATCCGGTCGCCTTCGGCCCGGGTGTTGGCCTTGCCCCGGTAGTTCACGACCTCGCACACCCAGACGCGGCCCCTGGCGTCGACGTCGATGTCCGACGGGCTCGAGAGCATCGGTTCGCTCGCGAAGAGCGTGGCCTCGAGGCCGTCGGCCACGGTGAGCGTGTCCGACGCCGCGGCGGGCTCGGCGGCGGGCAGGCCGCGGGTCGCGGCGGCGAGAAGGACGAAACCGACCACGAGCGGACGAACGACGGACATTCGCATGAGACACCCCTCACGACAGCGTCACGATCGGCCTACGGCGTCGAGACGCCCCGGATTCCTCATCGTACCGTCTGGACCGGTCGAACGACGCCACGTTTCGCGGCGATCAAGACGGTCATCGTGCAGCCGGCGGCCGGGGCCTGTTACCATGCGGCCCTTCAGGGCCACCGACGTTTCCCGCACGCCTTCATCAAAGGATCGAGCATGTCGCCCCCGTCACTCTCCCGCCGCGGGTTTCTCGCCGCCGGCGTCTCTGCCTGTGCCGCCGCTTCCCCGCTGGCCGCCTTCGCCCGCGAGGCGGCCGCCGCCGATCTGAATCTCGGCATCCAGCTCTATTCGCTCCGCGGCTACAAGGTCGACGAGGCGCTGAAGCATGCCCGCGACATCGGATTCCGGTTCGTCGAGTTCTACGGCGACATGTATCCGGTCAACTCCGACGCCGCCGCGATCGCGGGAATCAAGCAGAAGCTCGCCGATCTCGGATTGACGATCAGCGCCCACGGCGTGAACGGTTTCGGGGGTGACGCCGATGCCAACCGCAGGGTGTTCGAGTTCGCCAAGGCGGCCGGCATTCCCTGCCTCTCCGCCGACCCCTCCCCGGAGGCCTTCGACAGCCTCGACGAGCTCGTCAAGGAGTTCGACATCAAGATCGCGATCCACAACCACGGTCCGAAGCACCGCTACGACAAGGTCGTCGACGTCCTCAGGGCGATCGAAGGGCGCGACGCGCGGATCGGTGCCTGTGCCGACCTCGGCCACTACATCCGCTCCGGCGAGAAGCCGACCGAGGTGATCCGCCTCCTCGAGGGCCGCCTCTACGGGATCCACCTCAAGGATTTCCAGGACATGCAGGATGTCACCAAGGGGGTGATCCTCGGCAAGGGCCACCTCGACGTGCCGGCCGTGATGGCGGCGCTGGTGCAGACGGGCTTTCCGAAGAGCGGCGCGCTGTCGCTGGAGTACGAGGAGAACCCGCAGAATCCGCTCGACGACATCCGCGCGTGCTACGCGGTGGCCCGCGACGCCCTCGCCAAGACCTGATCCCGGGCAGCCGATCGGCCCGTGTGACACGACCGGAACGAACGGCTTCGGGACCGCCCGTCGGTGACGCCGGGAAGACGCCACGGTCGCCGTGCGAGCGCCGTTCCGAAGGGGCGGGGCGGGACGACGGCCCGCGATTCACTCGATCCCGAGGACGTCGCGCATCGAGTAGAGGCCGGCCGGCTTGCCGACGAGAAACTCGGCCGCCGCGAGGGCCCCGCGGGCGTAACAGTCGCGGTTCGTGGCCCGGACGTTCACGGCGAACGATTCCCCCTCCATGCCGAAGAGGATCGTGTGCTCGCCCGGATTGTCGCCGGCGCGGATCGCGTGATAGCCGATCTCGTCGGACGGCCGGGCGCCCGGCCGCCCCTCGCGGCCGTGCGCCGCGCGGGTCTGCCCCATCTCCTGGGCCACGATCGCCCCGAACTTGAGCGCGGTTCCGCTCGGGGAGTCTTCCTTGTGCCGGTGGTGGCACTCCATGATCTCGACGTCCGTGCGGCCGCCGACCCGCGCGAGGAGCGCCCCGGCCCGGCCCACGAGGTCCATCGCGATGTTGACCGCGAGGCTCATGCTCGGCGACTGGAGGACGGGGATCGTCCGCGCAGCCTCCGCGATCGCGTGCCGCTCGGCATCCTCGAGGCCCGTCGTGGCCACCACGAGCGGCACCCGCTTCGCCGCGCACGCCGCGACGATGCCGGCCACCGCCTCGGGGAGCGAGAAGTCGATCACGACATCGGCCGGGCAGTCCCACGTCGGCGCGATCGAGACGCCGGCCGGCGGCAGGCCGGCGAGCATGCCCGCGTCGGCGGCCTCGCGGGCATGGCCCGGCCGCTCGATCGCGGCCACGAGCTTCCAGGCGTGGGCATCGGCCCCGGCGCAGGCCACGATCCGCTGGCCCATCCGGCCGGCGGCCCCATGCACGACAAGACGCAGCGGCGCACCGGCCACGGGAGCCTCCGGGAAACGGTTCACGAGTAGAGGTCGATCGCCTGCACGATCTCGTCGAGCCGGTTGCCCACGCTCACGGCCCGGTTGGCGAAGCTCGCCCGGCTCACGCCGCGACTGCCGAGCACCTCGTTGAAGAGCTTCTGGTCGGTGGTGTGGTAGGCGACCGTCGCGGTCGGATCCTTGAGCTGGTGGCCGGTGAGGATGCACACCACGCGCTCGTCGCGGCCGATCACCCCGTCGGCCACGAGCTGCTTCGCCCCCGCCACGCTCGCGGCACTGGCCGGCTCGCAGCCGAGGCCGCCGGCGCCGACCTGCGCCTTGGCGTCGAGGATCTCCTGCTCGCTCACCTCGCGGACGACGCCGTCGCAGACCTCGAGGGCCCGCAGGCACTTGTTGAGGTTCACGGGCCGGTTGATCTCGATGGCGCTGGCGATCGTGTCGGCCCGCTTGTGGTCGCGGTCGAGCTCGTCGTAGTAGTGGCAGGCGGGCGCGAGGTCGGCGCGGCCGCCGTCCCAGCGGAGGCCGCGGCGCGTGTAGAGCTCGTGGAGCGTGTTGGCCCCCGCGGCGTTGATCACCGCCAGCCGCGGCACGCGGTCGATGAGGCCGAGCTTTCGCAGTTCGGCGAAGGCCTTGCCGAAGGCGCTCGAGTTGCCGAGGTTGCCGCCGGGCACCACGATCCAGTCGGGCACCTCCCAGCCGAGCGACTCGAGGACCCGGAACATGATCGTCTTCTGGCCCTCGAGCCGGAACGGATTGACGCTGTTGACGAGGTAGATGCCGAGCTTGCCCGACACCTCCTTCACGCGGGCCATCGCATCGTCGAAATCGCCGGCGATCTGGATCGTGAGGGCCCCGTAGTCGAGGGCCTGCGACAGCTTGCCGTAGGAGATCTTGCCCGAGCCGATGAAGATGATCCCCCGCATGAGCCGCGTGACGGCGCAGTAGACGGCCAGCGAGGCGCTCGTGTTGCCGGTCGAGGCGCAGGCGGCGCGGCGGGCGCCGATCATCCGGGCGTGCGTGAACGCCGCCGACATGCCGTTGTCCTTGAATGAACCCGAGGGATTGAGGCCCTCGTACTGGAGGAACAGCCGGCCGGGGTTCGTGCCGACGAACGCCGCCACGCCGTCGGACGGGCAGCACATCGTCTGCCCCTCGCCGATCGTCACCACGCTCTCGCGGGGCGCGAACGGGAGCAGTTCGTGGAACCGCCACACCCCGCTGAACGCCAGCGGGTCGCTGCGCCGCATCCACTTCCGCTCGAAGACCTCGAACGACGACGGCGGCCGCAGCCGGTCCCAGTCGTACTCGACGTCGAGCAGGTTGCCGCAGGCCGGACAGGCGGTGAGGACCTCGTCCACCGAGAACGTCGCCCGGCAGGCGGGGTCGATGCACTGCTGGAAGGCGACGTCGGTGCGGGCGGCGATGGCCACGAAAACTCTCCACGCCCCCGCCGCCGCGTCCGCGAAGCAGCGGCCACGGAACCGGGGGTTTCCAGCGGTATCGGCCGCCGGAGCCGACAAGGGTAGGTCATGCCCCGCACGCCAGCAAGCAACGCCCAACGGGCCTGCCCGGCATAGTCAGCAGGGAGCCCGACGCCGCGGCCTGCCAGTTTGACAGTCCGCGGCGACGGGATTACCCTTGCCGGGCTCGGGAGCATGGGAGTGGGGCATCCCGCGCGAGGCTCCCGAGGCGGAACGCGAGTCGACACCGATGATGAAAGCGGCTGAACTCAAGATCTTCAGGACGGCGCTCGAGAATCTCCGGGCGCGGCTGCGAGGCGACGTCTCGACGATGGCCGACGCGGCCCTCCGCAAGACCCGCTCCGAGTCGAGCGGCGACCTGTCGAGCATGCCGATTCACATGGCCGACATCGGCTCCGACGCGTACGAGCAGGAGTTCACGCTCAGCCTGATGGCGAACGAGGAGGAGACCCTCGAACTCGTCGAACAGGCCCTGAACCGCATCCGCGGCCGGACGTACGGCCTCTGCGAGGAGTGCGGGGGTGTGATCTCCAAGAAGCGGCTCGAGGCGATCCCGTTCGCCCCGACCTGCATCCGCTGCGCGGAGAAACTCGAGAACGGCACCGCGGGCCGACCCCGCCAGCCCCGCTGACGAAAGGGCGACGGTCGGCCGTCGGCCAGGCACCGGTCCCGCCGCGGAGCGGCGGGCGACATCCATGACGCCTCCACCCGGCAAGGGATGGCCGCTGTTCGCCTCGGTGGCCGTCGTCACGGCGGCGATCGACCTCGCGTCCAAGGAGGCGATCTTCCGCGGGCTCGGCATGCCGGGAATGGCGGCGCCGATCGTGCTGGTGCCGCGCGTTCTCATGCTGGAGACGAACCTCAACGAGGGGGCGCTGTTCGGCATGGGGCAGGGGATGGGGGCCTTCTTCGCCGCCATCTCGGTCGCCGCGATCGTCGGCATCGTCGTCCTCGTGTCGCGTCCCTCGACGCGGCGCGACCCGTGGCTGCTCGCGGCGCTGGGCCTGATCGTCGGCGGCATCGTGGGCAACCTCTACGACCGCCTCGGGCTGCCGGGCCTCCGCTGGCACGCGCCCCTGACGCGGGAGGGCCAGCCGGTGCTGGCGGTCCGCGACTGGATTCACGTCGCGCTCCCGGGGGTGATCGACTGGCCGATCTTCAACCTCGCCGACTCCTGGCTCGTGATCGGCGCGGGGATGCTCCTCGTGTCGTCGTTCCTGGCCGTGCCTCCGGCGGCCATCGGCACCGAGACGGAGTCTGATTCGTGATGACGAGCCCCCCCGCGCCCGACGCCGTCGCCCCTCCCGTCGCGGCCCGGTTGGCCGCCGCGATGGCCGCCGCCAGGCTCGCCGCGGCCGACACGCTCCGCTGGTTCGGCCGGCCGGGGCTCGTCGTCGAGACGAAGGGGGACGCGTCGCCCGTGACCCAGGCCGACCGGGCCGCGGAGGCGATCCTGCGCCGGGAACTCCTCGGCGGGTTTCCCGACGACGCGTTCCTCGGTGAGGAGACGGGAGCCACGCCGGGCACGTCGGGCTACGAGTGGGTCGTCGATCCGATCGACGGCACGAAGTCGTTCATCCGTGGCGTGCCCCTCTATGCCACGCTCGTCGGCTGTCGCCACGCCGGGCGGGGCGTCGTCGGCGTGATCGCCATCCCGGCGCTCGACGAGATCATCCACGCGGCCCGCGGGGGCGGTGCCTGGCACGCGCGAGGGTCCGCCGCCCCCGTGGCGGCGCGGGTCTCGGCGCGGGCGACGCTCCGCGAGTCGCTCGTCTGCTCGAGCGACTTCACGTCGTTCGCACGCTGGAGCGGGGGCGCGTCGGCCGGCAACGCGGCCCGGAGCCGCCTCGAGGAAGCCTCCGGCCTGGTCCGCACCTGGGGCGACGGCTACGGCTACCTCCTCGTGGCCACGGGCCGCGCCGACGTGATGATCGATCCGCTCCTGAACGCGTGGGATGCGGCCGCCGTCGACGTCGTCGTGACCGAGGCCGGCGGCCGGTTCAGCGACTGGCAGGGCCGCCCGAGCATCACGTCGGGAGATGGCATCGCCACCAACGGCCTCCTGCACGACACCGCCCTCGCCGCACTCGGCCTCGAAGCGTAACCGCGTAACCGCTACGGCTGCGTCACAAGCGGCTGCGGCGGAATGCGGTTGGTGGCTGGCCCAGTTCCCGGGCGAAGACCCTCGCCATGTAACTCGCATTGGCGAAGCCGCTACGGTGGGCGACCTGCTCGAGCGAAAGCTCCTCACTCGCCAGCAGGCTCTGGGCGTGCGCCAACCGCATCCGGCAGATCTCCTGGTGGGGCGAGCGGCCCAGTTCTTCGTGAAACATCTTGAAGAGCATCCGCCGAGACACCTTGGCCTCGCGCATCAGGCCTTCGATCCGGATCGGTCGCTGCAGATTGCCGCGAATGAAGCGAATCAGATGCACAAGGTCGGCATTGCTCGCGGGCACGATATCTGTGCTGCCGCGGGCGATCACGCCCACGGGCTTCACAAAAATCGGTTTCCGCGGGGCGGGGCGGCCGGCCAGCATCGACGCCAACACATCGACAGCCTTGGCGCCGATCCTTTCGGCCCCCACGTCGATCGCCGAGAGCGTCGGGAAGCCCATTTCGGCGAAGAGCGGGTCGTCGTCGCCGGACAGCACGATCACGCTCTCCGGAACGTGGTAGCCCGCACAAGCCAGGATCCGCAGCAGCATGTGGGCAGGGGCGTAAAAGCGGACGAAGATCCCGAGAGGCTTGGGGAGGAGCTCGACGAACCGGATGACCTGTTCGTAGTGATGCGGTTCATCCTGCATCTCGAATGCCGGCACAGCGGACGTCGGCAGGCCCAGGGAACGGGCGAAGGCCGCGTGCTGCAGCGGACCATTGCGGTCGCCCTGGACGCCCACGTAGGCAAACGATGCGATGCCGGGCCGCTTGAGATGATCGGCGGCGAGCGCTGCGCACGCGTCGAGGTCGATGGCCACGCGGGGAAAGTATTCACGCCCGAGGATCGCGTTCGATACGTTCACGACCGGCACCCGCAAGCGTGTCAGGGCGGTGGCCGCCTCGTCGGCGAAGATCCGGCCGATCACACCCGCGAAAGGCAACCCGCGGCCTTGTGCCCCCGCGTCGCCGGATGCGAGCAGCGTCGAGAACCGGGTCGTCCCATCCTCCAAATCCTTTTGATGCATACCCGTGGAGTCGAGGTGCCACGGGGTGCGCAGTCGGGCCTGCTTGAACGCCCCGCGGAGAACGTCGCGACCCCAACCGGTGGCCGGGGGCACGTCGAGCCACACCCACGGCCGGTCGCCAGCCTGCTTTCGTCGCGTCATGTCCTCGCGTCTTGTGCGATGTGGTTCTGGAAAAACAGCCCGACCACGGCTTGATACCAAAGTATAGAAAGTCGTGCACATTTTGCACGTTGCACGAGTCGAAGGAGTGCACCAAACTCCTCCCCTAGTCGTTCGTGAGCTGCCCGGTTTCCGCGACCTCTCGGCACGACGTGTCGCGACATCGCGGGTCATTCAACGCGACTCGAGAGCGGTCACGCTGGGCAGGCCTCAAGCGGAGTCCGGCCGAAGATTCGTGCGTCAATCAAGGAAAGGTGGTGGCATTATGCGGCACGTCGCTTCACTTCTCGTTCTCTCGCTCGTGGTCGCCCTCGCACGACCGGCGGTCGCGACCGTGCTGCTCACGGACGACTTCAGTGTTGGCAGCGTGACCGCTGAAACCTTCAACGACACGCTCGCATCGACGCAGGGCGGTTCGCTCGCGACGGTCACCTACAACGTTCAGGGCGTCGACTTCGTGGCCCAGCACGGCAACGGCAACGCGATGCTGCTCGCCAACTCAGGCGCTCCCGGCTTCGGCTACGGCAATGTGAGCCTCAATAACGACTTCGCCGGTAACGCCAACAGTGCCAACGCACCACTCACGATATCGTTCAACATCGTGACGGTGACTGGATACACCGATGGCAGTCGGTGGGTGCAGTTTAATTTGGGCGGCGCGCAGAATCTCGCCGTGGGGGATAATGGCGTCGGGGTCGGCATCTACTTCACTCAGTTCGGGGACGGATCCTTGCTATCCGGCGGTAGCTTGCTGCCCTCCTCCTCATTTCGGTGGTCGCCGAGCGATCTCGTCTCGATCACGCTTTCCGACACCGCCGGCACGGGCTCGGCGTTCAACAGCAACGGCAGCCGCGCCACCGTCCAAGTTGGTGCCACGACCGTCGGTACTTTCACGCTCGCCCAGCAGTCGATCGCCTACGCGAATTTCAGTGCGTACAACTATTCCAACGACCAGTTCGGCTACGGCCAGTTCGACAATCTCTCCGTCTCGGTCGTAGCGGTTCCGGAGCCTTCGATGGCGCTCTTCGGCGTCGCCGCGGCCGTCGGCCTCGTCGTTCGTCGCCGCACGAGCCGGGCCGGCTGACGGGCGGCGGGCGGCGGCCGGCACCGCGACCGCGACCCCCGGGCAGACCGTTCTGGGCGTGGGCCGGCAGACGGGCCGCGGTGTCTCCGTCAAGCTCGAGAGCCGCCCCTAGGCGGCTGACCCCGGCCCGGGGCTGCCCGTGCCCGGAGAGCCGGGCTACGGTTGCGAGCGCAGCCAGGATGGCGAAGCGAAGCAAACGTGCAGTGAGCGGAGGGCAGGATGCCCGGAGCGAACGTCCGGCGACCGGGCATGGGCAGCCCCGGGCCACGCGAGACGCCGCCCCTCACGAGTGCCGCGCGAGGCACCGCCGGGTGATCCACGCGCGGTAGGCGAACATCAGGAGCAGGTTCGGCCTGGAGAAGAGGAGCCGCGTCACGAGGCCCCACGGCCCCCGCTTGTGCTCGAACTCGATGTGCTCGCGAATCTCGGTGCGGCCGTCGTCCAAGGGCACGAACGAGTGCGTGTGCTCCCACTTCGCCGCCGGCCCCGAGGCCTGGATGTCGGTGAAGCCGCGGTCGGTGACGTCGCGATGCACGGCCTTCCACCGCAGCGGCAGCGGCCCGACCCAGAGCGTGAAGATCGAGACGGAGCCCTCCGCGAGCGGCTCCACGGAGTGCAGCCGGACGATCGTGGGGGGCGGCGTCAGGCGGCGGAGGGCCGACGTGTCGTGGTGAAAGTCCCGAACCGCCGCGAGCGGCGCGTCCACGACGAAGGAGTAGTCGAACACGGGCATGACGGCGGGATTGTAGACGCATGCCACCCGGGCGGACGGCCGGGGTTGCGGGAACTGGCCCGGCCGCTACGATACAGGGCTCAACTTTCCCCGATTTTCGCGAGTTTCCCGTGGCACGATCCTGTCAGGTTTGCAGCAAGGGTTTTTCGGTCGGCAACCAGGTGACGATCCGCGGCAAGGCCAAGTACCTTGGCGGCGTCGGCACCAAGGTCACCGGCATCACGCGGCGCAAGTTCAAGCCGAACCTGCAGCGGCTCCGGGTCACCGTCGGCCGGGGCACGAACACGACCGTCCTCGTGTGCACGCAGTGCATCAAGAGCGGCGCCGTGACGAAGCTCGTCAAGCAGCAGCCGTTCCGGCTGCCGAAGGTCGAGAAGCGGGCGAAGCCGGTGGCCGAGGAAGCGGTTCCGTCGGGTCCGCGTGCCCGTCCGTAAACCAGCGCCCATGGCACTCTCCCGGCAGGACGTCGCGAAGGTGGGGCTCCTGGCGAGGCTCGCGCTCTCGGGCGACGATCTCGACCGGATGACGGGCGAGCTCTCGAAGATCGTCGGGTTCGTGTCGCAACTCGAGGAACTCGACACCGCGGACGTCGTGCCGCTCGCCCACCCGCTCGACACCCAGAACGTGTTCCGCGACGACGAGCCGGCGGCGTCGCTGACGACGGCCGAGGCGCTGCAGTCGGCCCCGCGGCACGACGGCGCGTGCTTTCTCGTGCCCGCCGTGCTCGGCGAGTCCGGAGCCGCCTGAACTTCCCGGCCGCGGCCACCTGCCGCGGACCACAGCCACCGGTCATGCAGCCGCTCGAACTCTCCGCCGTCGATCTCGTGGCTGCCATCCGGCAGGGGGACGTGTCGGCCGTGCGGGTCGCCGAGGCGTTCCTCGACCGCATCACGAGCGTCGACGGTGCGATCCACGCCTTCCTCCACGTCGACCGCGAGGCCGCAATTGCCCGCGCCGCCGACATCGACGCCCGCCGCAAGGCCGGGAAGCCGCTCGGCGCGCTCGCCGGCCTCCCCGTCGCGGTGAAGGACGCGCTGTGCACGGCCGACCAGCCGACGACCTGCGCCTCGCGGATGCTCGCCGGCTTTCGACCGCCCTACGACGCGGAGGTGGTGGCGCGGCTGCGGCGGGCCGACGCGGTCCTCGTCGGCAAGACGAACATGGACGAGTTCGCGATGGGCGGCTCGAACGAAAACTCCGCGTTCGGTCCCGTCCACAATCCGTGGGATCTCGCGCGGGCGCCGGGCGGCTCGAGCGGCGGCTCGGCCGCCTGCGTGGCGGCCGACATGGCCCCGGTCGCGATCGGCTCCGACACCGGCGGCTCGATCCGCCAGCCGGCGGGGCTCTGTGGCATCACCGGGCTCAAGCCGACCTATGGCCGCGTGAGCCGCCGCGGCCTCGTGGCGTTTGCCTCGAGCCTCGACCAGATCGGGCCGATGACCCGCTCGGCGGCCGACGCCGCGCTCGTGATGGAGGCGATCGCGGGCCACGACCCCGGCGATTCCACCTCGCTCCGCGCCGAGGTGCCCCCCTACGCGTCACTCCTCGAGCAGCCCCTCACCGGCCTGCGGATCGGCCGCGTGGCGGAGCACTTCGGCCCGGGCCTCGACCCCGAGGTGGCGCACGGCGTGGAGGAGGCGTTCGCGGCGTTCAAGGCCGCGGGGGCCACGATCCACGACGTCGAGTTGCCGCACGCGAAGTACGGCATCGCCACCTATTACCTCGTGGCGCCGTGCGAGGCGTCGAGCAACCTGGCGCGGTACGACGGGGCCCACTATGGCCACCGGGCCGAGCCCGGAAAGGGCCACCGGGCCGAGCCCGGAAAGGGCCACCGGGCCGAGCCCGGAAAGGGCCACCGGGCCGAGCCCGGAAAGGGCCACCCGGCCGACGGAGTGATGACGTTCGAGTCGCCGCTCGTCGAGATGTATTGCCGCAGCCGGGCCGAGGGCTTCGGCCCCGAGGTGAAGCGGCGCATCATGCTCGGCACCTACGCCCTCTCGTCGGGCTACTACGACGCCTACTACGCCAAGGCTCTCCGGGTGCGACGGCTCATCCGCCAGGACTACCTCGACGCCTTCCGCGGCGTCGATCTCATCGGCGGCCCCGTCTCGCCGACACCCGCGTTCCCGCTCGGCGAGAAGACGAGCGACCCGCTCGCGATGTACCTCGTCGACATGTACACGGTGGGCACGAACCTCGCCGGCATCGGCGGGATCTCGTTCCCGTGCGGCTTCACGAAGGGCGGCCTGCCGATCGGCTTCCAACTCCAGGGGCCGGCCCTCTCCGAGCCGCTCCTCCTCCGCGCCGCCGACCGCTACCAGCGGCTCACCGACTGGCACCGCCGCCGCCCGAAGCTGCCCGCCTGACTCCCATGACGACGTCGACCGCCACCGCCGCGCCCTTCATGACCGTCATCGGGCTCGAAGTCCACGTGCAACTGCTCACGCGGACGAAGCTGTTCTGCGGCTGCTCGACGAAGTTCGGGGCTCCGCCCAACACGCAGGTCTGCCCCACGTGCCTCGGGCTGCCGGGGTCGCTGCCCGTGATGAACCGGCACGCGTTCGACCTCGCCGTGCGGGCCGCCCTCGCCCTCGACTGCACGATCGCCTCGTTCACGAAGTGGGATCGCAAGAACTACTTCTATCCCGACCTGCCCAAGGGCTATCAGATCAGCCAGTACGACCTGCCGTTCTCGTCCGACGGCTGCCTCGAGGTCGTCGACCCGAAGGGGGCGTTCTCGCGGAAGGTCGGCATCATCCGCGTGCACCTCGAGGAGGACGCGGGCAAGAGCATGCACGACGAGGCGGCGGGCACGGCCGACACCCGCATCGACCTCAACCGCGCCGGCACGCCGCTGTGCGAGATCGTCACGCAGCCCGACCTCCGCTCGCCGCAGGAGGCCCGCGCCTGGCTCAACGAGCTCAAGCTCCTGCTCGTCTACCTCGGCGTGAGCGACTGCAACATGCAGGAGGGGAGCCTGCGGGTCGACGCCAACGTGAACCTCCACATCCCGCTCGATGGAACGGCCGGGGCCGACGGCCGCGTCGCCAAGACGCCGATCGTCGAGATCAAGAACATGAACTCCTTCCGCTCGGTCGAGCGGGCCCTCACTTACGAGGCCGCGCGGCAGTGGGAGGAGTGGCAGGCCACGAAGGAGGAGATGGGGAAGCGGCCGAAACAGACCCGCGGCTGGGACGATCCGGCCGGCGTCACGCGGGCCCAGCGGCAGAAGGAGGAGTCGAGCGACTACCGCTACTTCCCCGAGCCCGACCTCGTGCCCGTGACGGTCACCGCCGACGACGTGGCGGCGGCCCGCGCCGCGATGGGCGTTCCGCCGACCGAACTCCGCAGGTCCCTCGAGGCGACGTGGAAGATCTCGGCCTACGACGCCGACGTGCTCGTGAACCAGGGGCGCGACCTCGTGGCCTGGTTCGAGGACCTCGCCACGCGGGTCGGCGAGGGCAAGGTGGCGAGCAACTGGATGCAGCAGGACGTGTTGCGAACCCTCAACGAGCGCGGCGGCACGATCGCCGAGTTTCCCGTGGGCCCGGAGCAGGTCGCGGACATCATCGGCCGGATCTCCCAGGGGGATTTCGACACGAGCCGCGGCCGGGAGATCTTCGCGGAGGTGCTCGCGTCGGGCCGGTCCGTCGCCGACGTCGTGGCCTCGATGGGGATCGCCGCGGTGAGCGACGACGACCTGATCGCCCTCTGCCGGGAGTTGCTCGCCGCCAACCCGAAGATCGTCGCCGACGTGAAGGGGGGCAAGGAACAGGCGGCCGCGGGGCTGATCGGCCAGGCGAAGAAGAAGAACCCCAACGCCAATCCAGGCAGGGTGCGCCAGATCTGCGTCGACCTCATCAAGGCGATGGAGTGAGGCCGGCGGCCGGCGCCGCCACGATGCGAACGCCGCTCGTGAGCACCAGCGGCAGGGGCTGACGGTCGAAGTGCAACTCGATGAGTCCGGCCGCGAACCCGGCGGCCGGCGGCTCGACGGCGGCCCGCCACTCGGGTCCGGCACCCTCGACGGGCCGCGAGGTCCACCGTGACCGCCGGAAGTCCCGGGAGTCGGCGGCCGTCGTCCAGAGGAGCACGCGGTCGGGCCGCACGTCGCTCGTCACGACGCCCGTCGCCGCCGCCCCGTCGGCCTCGAACCGCCATGCAACCGCGGGCAGCGGCTCGATCCCCGCGACGTGCCGGCCCAGCCCCGTCACGAGCCCTGCCACCCGCTCCGGCGGCAGCCCGTGGCCCGCGTTCGGCGCGTACGACACCCAGCGCGGCCCCGGGAGGCCGTCGTAGTAGAGGTCGAGCGCGCCCAGCGGCCAGTAGGGATCGTTCGTGCCCAGCGCGATGAGCTTGGGCATCGTCAGCCGGTCGCGGTAGGCGTAGGGATCGACGATCTCGACGAGCTCGCGGCCACGGGGCGTGGCGAGGAGCTGGTCGATGCCCCGTGCGGTGTAGTCGCGCAGCTGGTCGGACATCCCGCCGAAGCTCTCGACCTGGAGTTGCATGTGGTCCGCGAGCGACAGCATGTCGATGACCATCGGCACGATCCCCGCGACGCGCCGGTCCACCGCCGCCGACAGCCAGGTGGTCCAGCCCCGCTTGCTCGCGCCCGTCACGACGAACTCGTCGGCCGCGACGTTCCAGTGCTCCCTGGCGATGCCGGTGACGGCCGTCATCGCCTCCACGGCCGACTTCACCATCGGCAGGAGGAGCGGCCACGAGGGGTCGCCGGTGCGGGCGTATTCGACGAAGGTGTGTGCGATCAGGCCGTCCTCGTGCAGCCCGTCGAACATGGGCTGGAACGGCACCTGCCGCACGACGGCAGCCGGAAGGCCCGCCGCCGCGCCGACGGCGGCGAGCGTCCGCACGGCCGCGGTCGGGCCGCGCAGGTCGTCGGGCGGAAGCTTGCCCTCGCTGCCGCCGTCGATCCAGAGCAGGGCCCGGCCGGTGTCACGGGCGGCGTCGGGCAGGAACACCGAGAGCTCGTGCGTCCAGGGTCGCTCGCGCCACGTCTGGCTGACGAGGCGGCCGGTTCGCCACCGTCCTCCGGCCGTCTCGCCGTCGGCGACGGGAATGAACGTCGTGGAGGGATCGCGGGCCGCGACGTAGTCGGCGAGCACCTCCGTGGCCTCGGCCGTCGCCGTGCCGGCCGCGGCACCGCGACCGACGATCCCGGCGACGGCGCCCAGGCACCCGGCCGTGAACCCGCGGCGCGACACCGAAGTTCCGAGGTTCCGTACATGCCTCATCGAATCACCTCCGTGTTCGGGATCCCACCCGATCGCGGTATGAGACTACGGCCGCGACGAATCCACGACCACCTGGCGGGGCCGATCGTCGGCGGCACCAACGCCGTCGCCCCGCGCGACGGCATCGGCACCCGCGTCACGATTCCGCCGTGACACCCGGCGGCGGATCGTGCATCCGGGGTTGATGAGTCCGCCCCGCACCCATCATGATTGACGGCACTCCGCGTCCGGCCCTTCTGGACGTCCCGCCCCACGCGCTCTGGGAAGGACCTCATGAGCCTTTCTCCGCGATCCATCGATGACCAGTCCGCGACGCTGCGCACGCTCAGGGCGCTGGTCGTGCTGCTGGCGATCTCGAACGTGCTCATCGGCGGAATCAGCGTGTACCTGCTCCAGAAGGTCGATGACCGCTACTCCCGGCTCGTGAACCGGGCGGTGCCCGCGCTCAACGACCTGCGGGAACTGGTGGGTGAGACGGTGATCGCGGTGCGGCTGACCAACCCGAGCTTCTTCGCCGGTGACGCGCCGATGCACCCCGCGACCATCGACGCGATCCACCGTGCCCATCAGAAGGTCATGGACCTGCGTGCCGGCATTCTCGCCGGAAGGGAACTCGACGACGAGCCGGAGGCGCGCGACGAGGTTCGGAAGACGGGCGCGGCATTCGACGCCGTCATGCGCGACGTCTCGGCGACCTACGCGTCGGGCGAACTCGACGAGGGACTGCGCATCCGCGTGGAGCGGCTGATCCCCGCCTTCGACCAGCACCTCGCGGCGATCTCGACCGCCGCCGACGCGACGGAGCGAACCAGCCTCGGGTCCAGCAAGAAGTTCAGCGACTCCACCGCGTCGCTTTCGACGCTCATGCTCAGCGTCGCCAGCTGGCCGGTCGTGCTGCTGGCGCTTCTGGCTCTCGCGGCCTTGCTGTTCATCGCCATGCTCACGGCGTCGTTTCACGATCCCCGTTGCGAGGATCCCTGAACGGCGCGTCGGCCGCACCCCGGACGCACGGTAGACTCGGCGGCATGCCGACCCCGCCCCCGGGCTTCCTGCCGCCACCGTCGCCAGCCGCGCCGAAGGACTCGGGCCAGCCGTCAGCGGCCTCGCTCCGGGAGTGGGACCGCGAGCACGTCTGGCACGCGTTCACGCAGATGCGCGAGTACGACCCGCTGCTCATCGAGCGCGGCGAGGGCTGCTGGCTCATCGACACCGAGGGCCGCCGGTATCTCGACGGCTCCGCCAGCATGTGGTGCAACGTCCACGGACACCGGCACCCGAGGCTCGACGCCGCGCTCGCGGAGCAGCTCGGCCGGGTGGCCCACACGACGAACCTCGGCCTCTCGAATCCCACGACCGTCGCGTTCGCCCGCCGACTCGTGGAGGTCGCCCCGGCGGGGCTCGAGAAGGTCTTCTTCTCGGGCGACGGCTCGTGCGCCATCGAGACGGCCCTCAAGATGGCGTTCCAGTTCTGGCTCCAGCAGACGCCGCCGCAGCCCCGGCGCACGCGGTTCGTGGCGATCGGCGAGGCCTACCACGGCGACACGCTCGGCGCCATCGGCGTGGGAGGCGTCGATCGCTTCACCGCCATGTTTGCGCCCCTCACGTTCGAGGCGATCCGCGTGCCGTCGCCGGGAGGTCCGTGCCCGACGACGTCGGCCGCCGCCCCCACGCTCGACGCGGCCCTCGCGGCGGTCGAGGACGCCCTCGTCGCCCACGCGGGCACCGTCGCGGCCGTGATCATGGAGCCGCTCGCGCAGATGGCGGCCGGGATCTACGTCCATCCGCGCGGATTTCTCCGCGGGGTCGCCGATCGCTGCCGGCGGCACGACGTGCTCCTCATCCTCGACGAAGTGGCCACGGGCTTCGGTCGGACCGGGACGATGTTCGCCTGCGAGCAGGAGGGCGTGTCGCCCGACCTGCTCTGCCTGGCGAAGGGCCTCACCGCCGGCTACCTGCCGATGGCCGCCACGCTCGCGACGGAGCGGGTTTGGATCGCCTTTCTCGGCGGCCACGCCGAGCGGCGCACGTTCTTCCACGGGCACACCTACGGCGGGCATCCGCTCGCGGCGGCCGTCGGGCTCGAGTCGCTCGCCGTGTTCGACGACGAGCGCGTGCTCGAGACACTTCCGGCGAAGATCGCCCGGCTTCGCGACCACGCCGCGCGACTCGCCGGGCTCGACCACGTCGGGGCCGTGCGGCAGTGCGGCCTCGCCGTCGGCCTCGACCTCGCGGCCGACAAGGCGACCGGCCGCCGCTACCCCTGGCAGGAGCAGCGGGGAATGCGGGCCTGCCTCGCTGCGCGGCGCCACGGTGCGCTCCTCCGGCCGCTCGGCGACACGGTGGTGCTGATGCCGCCGCTGGCGATCAGCCACGACGAGATCGACCGGCTCGCCGCCGCCGCGGAGGCGGGCATCCGCGAGGCGACGGGGTGAGGCCCGGGCGGACTACTGCACCACCGACTTGCTCCCCTCGGTCGAGCCGCCGATGGGGGCCCCGTCGGGGAGCGGGCGGCCGGCGGTCGGCACCCCGAGCCGGTGGAGTTCCTCGCGGATCTGGCGGTAGGCGGCGAAGCTGTCGGGATAGCACCAGAGCGTGACGGTGGTGTCGGGCTTCACGCCGGCGAGCGCCACGCGGAACTTCGAGCGGGGGGCCAGGGCCTCCGCGACCGTCTCTCCCACGCCCGGCTCGACCGGCCGCACCACCCACTCCCGCGACCGGATCAGCACCTGCCCCCGCGACTGGTCGACCTTGGCCTCGATCACGTAGTCGAGCGAGAACCCATGCGCCGGCCCCACGGTCTCGATCCGCGCGCTGAGTTCCGCGAGCGACGTGGCGTGCCGCTGGGTGTTGTGCTTCGCCATCTGGAAGAGCTCGTCGAGCGGGATGTAGGCGATCCGCTCGCCCGCGATCCGGAAGTGGATCTCCTCCCCGTTGACGGTGCGGCCGATCGGGGTCGGGTAGGCGAGCACCTCCTCGGTCGTCGCCTTCCGATACTTCGCGGCCTCGGCCTCGAGCGTGCACTTTTGGATCGCCGCATCGAGCTCCTGCCGCCGCGACGCCCGCTCCGCGGCGGCCACATGGGCGGCGTCGGCGGCCTCCTTGCGCCGCTCGATCTCCACCTTGGCCGCGGCGACGGCGGTGGCGAGCTCGAGCCGCGCACCGCCGGCCCCCTCGGCCGCCGCCTCGACCATCCGTCCCTGGAGCTGCAGTTCCGCGATCTCGCTCTCGGCCGACGCGAGCGTGTTCTCGAGCTCGTCGACCTCGGCCTCGAGCGCCGCGTTCGCCGCCGGGGCGGCCGGCTCCGGGGCGTCCAACACGATCTTCTGCACGCGGGCCCCCACCACCATCACGAGGATGATGAGGATGCCGACGATGTTCGTGATGACGTCGAGGAACGAGTCCTGCCCCGCGGTGAGGTCGTCCTCCTGCTTTGGCCGGCCCATCGATGGTCCTCCGTCTACCGCCTGGGGAAGAGGCCGCCGGTCCGCTGCACCGGCGGGAGGTCGCGCACCCTGTCGGCCTGCTCGCGCCGCCGCGTGTCGATGCCGCTGTCGGCGAGCAGCCGCTCGAGTTCGGCCAGCCGGTCGCCGCCGTCGGGCGTCGCCGAGAGCACGAGCTCCGGCTTCCAATACATCCGATCGCCGGCGAGCCCCCAGCGTCCAACGGTCGCGTGGACCTCGCGCACGAGCGGGTCGATCGAGTCGACGGTATGCGTGCCGATCGGGACGCATACCGTCGACTCGATCGACCCGCTCG
>Ga0207954_1000160_pt1 | contig 20975 bp, 28 predicted proteins | sample CryBogmetaGMA0M_FD_184547 | JGI IMG/M metagenome (GOLD analysis project Ga0207954, IMG submission 184547) | Freshwater microbial communities from Crystal Bog, Wisconsin, USA - MA0M (SPAdes) | ecosystem: Environmental > Aquatic > Freshwater > Lake | place: Crystal Bog, Wisconsin, USA | collected... | reverse complement strand
TTTATGGCGGCGGCGCGATCATGATCGACACCGAGAACAAGGGCAGCCCGACGATGCTGTCGGGTATCTTTGGCCACAACCCGCAGTACATTGCCCGCACCAAGGTAACGACGGCAGCCAGCGTGGAAGAGTGGCAGGGAAAGTACATGGGTTTCTGCAAAGCGATCCACGCCCAGATCGACGCTGCCAACGCTCCCGATCGGGTTATTCCTATCTGTATCGGCGTGGACTCTATCTCAGCGGTCGAAGTTGACCGCCGTGTGGAGAAGGTCGCTGACGAGGGTCACGCGGCTGCTGGTCATCCGTATTTGGCCAGAAATCTTTCTGACTTTATGCGGACGGCGTTGATTCCCACGCTTCGGCATTACCCGATTGCACTTATCGCTACCAACCATCTCAAGGAAGAGATTAATTCGATGGGCTTTGGCCCGCCGAAGAAATACGCCCCGGGCGGCGCCAGTCTTGATTACTACCCGACGTTGATCATCGACATGCAGAAAGCATCTCGAAACAACATTGTGTCCGGCCGCGCCGAAGGGCAGGCTGTGCGCCTAATTGCGACCAAGAATAATCTTGGCGCGCCGGGTCGTAAACTGGTCGTCAACCTGATGTGGTACAACGACATCATTTCAGTAAAGGACGCTGAAGGAAATGACACCTACCGGAACCAACAATACCATTACTGGGATTGGCACACGGCTACGATCCGTTTGCTCATGGATTTGCAAGCCGCAGATAAAAAGCCGCAGCCCGGGATCGATCCGAAGTTGCCAGCGCTCGTCAAACAGGTCTGCGATCTTGAATATAAGCACGGTACCAAGAACGCCGAAACTCCGCTCGTCTACTCTGCGGCTCTTGGCATCTCGAAGCAGGAAGCAGTTTCCGAAGTGGAAGCCTCGATCATCCTCGAAGACAACAAGAAGGTGCTCGGCATCCTCCACGGTCTGCTCGGCGTCAACGAGTATCCTATCTGCGACCCAGCCAAGAAGTATCGCGCACAGGTTATGGAGCATCTTAAGACGCAGCAACTGACCGACGTGCCAGAACTAATGGCCGCTTCGAGCATTTCTGGGTCGAGTATTATTCCAGAGGATTTTGATCCGCTAGGACAGGTGGACTAATGCCAAACCCCGTCGTCACCAATCACGCGTGGCTTCGGATGCTCGCAACCGAGTTGGAAAGTAAGCACTTTCCTCCCGGTTACGGGCCGCAGTTACGTCACACCGCGGAAATACTAGAGACAAGCCAGATAGAAGTCGCGAAGTTAGACCAGTTGAATCTTAAACTTGGTGTCGACCTCGCCAACAAAGACCACGAGTTTGCGAAACTTCGTCACGACATGGCAATTCTTTGGAGCCGGTACAAGGACGCTACGGAAATCGTCAGTCGGTATGAGCCAGACACGGCCGTAAAGATGGCGGAATATAAACCCAAATCCTACGAGGCCCCGTAATGCACCCGATCGCGCACCAGTTACGAGAGTCCGTCAAGCAGGCCCGCGCAATTGATCGCGCGGAGTTGTTACTAGCCGCAGCCGACGAAATTGATCGGCTGACGGCCGGGGTTAGCCGCAGCGACATGTGCGAACTTGAGAACAGACGGCTACAGCGGGAAATTTTAGAACTCTCGACGCGCACTGCCGAGTTCGAGCCCGCTTTGCGTTTGATCGCCTGTGGCCCCCGACCTGACGGAACCTATAACTACTGCCGCGACGCGTGCCAGCAACTAGCAGTAAAGGCATTAGGTTATGAGCGATGATCGTGATCAGTTTTTTAATTCTTTGTTTGGGCCGCGTGATGATTTCAGCCGGCAGTTGTCGTACGAGAACAGGACGATTAAACGCGTCATCAACGAGTGCGGCGTCAAACCGCGCAGTTGGGGCAAACTAGTAAACATCTGCCGCGACGACACTGGTCATCCGTTTTTCAGTTTTGGTTGGTTCAATAATTTTTTCTCGCAGTTTCCTGCCGTGCTTTCTGGCAAACGTATTGGATATTGCGGTACCAAAGTAGACGACGCAGGCGAGCGCAAGAAGGTGTGCCTGTATCAGTTGACAGTCGCGGATATTTTCAAGCCGCAAAAGAACCTACTAGTCAGGGCTATCTCGACGGCGCTCGGTGACGCCGGGGTAGACTCCAGCCGGCCGTTTATTTTTGTTTTCCCTGTTGTCAGAAAAATGTTTTGCGCCCATAATCTGCACGTGGAGTCGCACGACGCGCAGGTTCGCGTGCAGTGGCAGTTCCGGCACGAAGGCGCCACGATGTTCGTCGAACCGTCTGCGACGTTGTTCACGGCCATTGGCGGGGACTGGTATCAGGATTAGCCATGAGTGGCAGGGACGTCTTCCGACCGGCACCGGCGCAAAAACTGCGCAGCGTGTTCGCCCCTGTTCACACGGCGACGTTTAACTCGACGCAGTTTGAAGCGTGCCGAGAATTTCTGACACTGCGTAGCGCTGAAACCGAAGCCATTCCTATCGTGGACGAGCAGCAATTGCTGCTGTCTGCCGATGGCAGCGTCGCCGAGACTGGTTACAGGTTTAACGCGATTGGTTTTTCTGCCGTTGCCAATACGTTGGTTAGCGGTTTGAACAGCGTATTCAACGAACTTGCCGGCGAGACCCGTTATCGGTTTGCCGCCAGTTCTGCAAACGGCGACCTGACTGCGGCGATCAGCATTTACAACATGGTGATGCGGGCAAGGTTTGAGTCGCTGCGCGAACGGACGCTGCTGATCAATCATAAAGATAAGACAATCGAGGGTTTTCTTGGTTTAGACCACCGCCTGCTGGATAACGCTGTCTTTTTAAATCTCGTTTCAGAGGAGGCAGCGAACAAACAGACGGCGGCAGAGTTTTATCGCGCTGAGATTGTCGGGCGGGAACTGCGTATTTACTACGCCGACATGAAGACCAAACGTAATGACCTGTATCTCGACCCGCGGCACACGTTCGCGGGCGGCTGGTACTTTTCAAACCGCGAAGACACCGGGCTGGCGATCCGGGCCGCCATGTGCTTGTTGACCAAATTTGGCGCGGCGCTGGATTACGGCAAAAAGCGGGCACACGTGCGGCACACAGGTTCTGATCTTGTCGGCCGTGCGGCGCTGCTCATCAGCAAAACGCTCGAACAGAACACCGACATGGACGCTGTAGCGCGCAACCTACAGCGGCTCGTCAGTACGTCGCTTGGTTTCTCGCCGTCAAAGACAGTGCTCGACGCCGCGATGAACCATTGGATTAGTTATCTAATTCGGTTCAAGGTGCCAAAAGAAGAGGCCCGTCAGATATGCAAAAATGCCGCGGCTGTGGGTTCTGATCTTGACGCCCGCGACCCGGTACAGATTTACACGAAAGAAATAATGGCCTCTCGCAATTTGTACGACTTATTTTGCTCAATGTTGCGCTATTCACGAGGACAGTATCACACAACGCGCGATCTATTGCAGGGTGTTGCGATGGACGTGTTGTTGTCTAACAAGTAGGAGAAGTTATGGGACGGAAATCCAAGGCGATGAGTATTATGCAGGCTGATTTCGTCGGCGGGAACACACCCGCAGTCGAAACGCAGAACAACGCCTTTATTGAAACGCTGACTGACGAAATGCAGGGTGTGGTATCTGAGATCGACCAGATTTTTGGCGATGTTCAGGTGGCGAGCCTCAACGCGTTCTGGCAGGTCGGCAACATCATCACAAACGTAAAGAACCACCCAGAGATTTACCTGACGCAAGAGCAGCGTAATTCTCACGTGGACGGCGCGTCGTTGCTGATCAGCATTTTTGCGCCTGTATATTCCGCAGATCAGTTGCGGAACGCGGTAAGTTTCTACGAGAAGTACCCGAGCGAGGCTGAGATTACGCGGCTGTTGAGCCTGCGTTGCCCTGATCGCCCGCGGTGGCGTCTAACCGTGTCACACATTCAGTTGCTGTCGCAGGTAAACGACGACGACCAGCGATCGGTTCTTGAAGAGAAGTGCGCCGAGGAAGCGTACACCGCCAGAAATTTGGCGTTAGAACTTCAAGAGATTCGCGGAAAGCAAAAGAACAGCGGCCGGTCGCATCAGGCGCCGAAGGGCTTGAAGCAGCAGATCATGGACCTGCTGCAGCATCAGCGGCGTTTTATTGCGCGGTCTAAAAAGTTGTGGCTGGCAGAAGACACAGACAACATCTATGACGATATTGCAAACGCTCCTCCGGTAAAACTGGACACAGCGTTGTGTTCATACTTTGCCGAACTGCGTGAGAATTTTGACAGTATGTCTGACGTGGTGGCAGAACACGTGGCTATGTGCCGGAAAGTACAGGAAGAAGTTATTGACCAGTTGAACGAGGAAACCGCGGAAGAAGAAGAGACAGAAAATCAGCCGACGCCCCGCCGGCAATCCGACATCACCCGTTGAGGAAAACATGTTTCAGATTAAAAACGTCCCGGTTGTCATCGAACCGGGTGTAAACGCTATCGAGGCAGAATTTCTTGTAGCCGAAGACCGACGTAAAATTCGTTCGTTCCCGGTGTGCCTGTTCCGGCTCCCTCTGGACGGCGAGATTGCGGCAGCACTGCCATTTATCCCCGCGACAAAAACGCCGCATGTTTTTGCGTTGGCCCAGAACCCTGAAGACTCGCCTACGTTGGTTGTGTATGACGTGCTTGGCCGAATTAACACTGTGTACACCAGAGACGAATCTGGTAAATCGTGGGAACGCAGCAACATTGCCGACGAGCATGCTGGCCGCGCAATTAAGCAGTTTTCGGTACGCTATTTCTTCAGTAGCGAAAAGTCTCGTGATGAGTTTATGATTTGCGCTGAAAGAATCATGATGAGTGTGCAGCAGAAACTCACGCCGAATCCTCAAGACGTCACCATGGCGTTTAAGTTGCTTTCTCGGGCTCGGACAGGCCCGGTGGTGCTGCCCGTGGCTGTGGCGAAAGCAGATTTAAAGAAGGTCAAACTCTGATGAAAAAGGAAATAGCCAAAAAGTGGGTCAAGGCTCTTCGATCTGGAAAGTATAAACAGGCAAAGAATGTGCTGAAGACGAAAACGAAGAAAGGGCGGGTAAGCCACTGTTGTCTTGGTGTGCTGTGCGAGTTGTATCAAAACGACTGCAAGCGCAAAAAGAAAAAGGGGTTGCTCGTCTATGAAAATGAGTCGTACGGCTATGAAATTCCAGAAACTAATACCCTGTTTGCGTTCAGCAGCGAATTGGCAGCACTGCCTGAAAAAGTGCGAAGTTGGGCGGGACTAAAATCCGACGAGGGCGGGTTCCGGAACGAGGACACGGAGTTTGTGTTAAAGGGTGAAATCTGCCGAAACTTAGCGAAGTTAAACGACGCCGGCGCCAAGTTTGAAAAGATCGCTGACATCATTGAGGCCAACGTCACTAACCTGTAAGCGAACGGAGTCGCTGTTATGGCGGATGGAGCCGCCGTCTGTGTCTGTATATTGTTTTACGGCGCAGGCGAAAAGTATCTGAAGTTAGCGCAGCGTGTCTTAAACGGCCCGATGCGCGACCTCGCCACCCAGAACGTTGAGTTTCGTTTTGGGTGCAACGCTGTGGGCGAAAGCACCGACGCGTTTTTGCGTGATCAGATAGATAAACACTTTCACAGGGCTATTGTTTTTGAGCAGCCCGTGAATTTGTTTAAGTACCCCATGATGCGGCGTATGGTTCACAGTCTGCCAATCGAGGCGCCAATTACGATGTGGTTCGACCACGACTCGTACCTCGATCGCGACATCGATGCGCCACTATGGCTGACGAGAATCTCGCGGCAACTTAATGGCTGCGACATGATTGGCTCTGTCCACAAAGGTGTGCTATCAGAGAAACAGGTTGACTGGATAAATAAACAGTCATGGAAAACTAGTGATACGCCGACAAAACTTGCGACGTACGCCGGTGGAAGTTGGTGGGCGGCTAACACGCCTGTTTTACAGAAGTACGATTGGCCGCCAGCCGACCTAGGCCAAAAAGGCGGCGACATCCTTTTTGGTGAGTTATTCAAGCAGCAGCACTTATCGCTGTGTCATTTCCGGGATGGCGTAAGAATTAACGTAAACGACGCGGGCGTTGAAGGGGCCTGCCCCCGCACCATTGTGTAACATGGAACTCAAAGTATCTCGGGTAGATTTAAACCGCACCAAGCAGACGTGGCCAAAAGGCGAACCGTTTGCGCCGGCTTTTATTTACAAACGCCCAACCGAGTACGTCGAACGCTGGCAGATCGTCACAGCCCCGGTTGTGCCGGGCGTACCGCAAAGCCTGTCGGAGTCGTACCAAGACCCGTACATACGGATACCGCTCTTCGCGTACAGCCTAAAACCCGACGCAGACCTCGCGTTTGCATACATGGTGCAACTTGGGTTATCATGCGCCACCGCCATCCCGGCAGAGGTTAAAAAACTGCACGTTGTGACAGGCTTTCCGGTTGAACTACTGTACGACGATGATATAAATGTCGGTATTCGTTATTGGTTCGGTTTCGCCTATTTAATCTGAGGAAAATATGACCACGACAATTGTTGACGGGACTGTAGAACCTGTGCCCACCACTGCTGCCAAGATCGACACGTCCGGTTTGGCGAAGGCGCTGCAGAGCATTATTGAGGCAAATACGCCGCAGACCACGACCACGGTAAATCCGGCGAAGTTTGTTAATGAAGCCAGCAAGCGCATGCTGGACTTGTATGACGCGTACGACAAGTTGCGCATCATCGGCAAGCACCTGAACGGCCGGCTGCTGTCTGACCCGCTTCCGGAGTCGCTGCGCATTGAGAAACTGCAAATCACGTTTCGCACTGTAGACGACGGCAAGGAGTCTGAGCCGCAGACGGCTGACATTCGTTACATCTCCAGCGTCGGCGACATTTCGAATTTGATTTCGACGGAATTGGGCGCCATCATTATGTTCTTGCAGCAAGAAAGCAGCGGCGTGCTGGATATTATTACGAAGACAAAGGAACAGGTTGAGAAGGCGCGAAAGGCGTGGGAAGAGTCCAACAAGGACAAGAAGATTCAGGAATTCCCCGTCGACGCCGGGGCCGACACGACCATCTCGGAACCGGTGCCGGCAACGGCGCCGTAGTATGGCTATTCAAAAATTCAACTTTTCTGCTATCAAGAAACGCCGCAACCGAATCGCGGCGTTTCTATCTGAAAACTATGTAGGCGTTACACTGGTTGGAGACCTGATTCGCGGCATGACCGATGGTCTGCTGCATTTCTTGCCGCCTACCGTGTCTGCCCCTGCAGTCTTTGAAACAGTTCGGGCGTTGGCTGGCACAGCGCTCGACCGTAGAAAAGCGCAGGAGTTTGCGTGGCGGCTCGCCGGCAATATTGACAAACTCATTGCCGGCGAGCCCGTGCTGCCGTGGACGCGTCAGCGTGAAGACGAGGTTGTTCCTGTCAGGGTCGAACTCGTCATACCCACACGGCGGCGTGATGATTTTGGTTTTATCTTTCAGTGCCGCGCGCTGGCCGGGTCTCCTTGCGCGATGCTTTTCCCGCAGTTCTTTTCATCCCGCAGTTGTAAAGTTTTATCTCGCGTCGTTGGATTTTCAAATACGCCGTGGGGTCCACACCAGTACGGCGGCGTAGCGGCGCACTTTACGAATCTTATGTTCTTCGCGCATATTGAGGCGGCCCGTAGCCACGAGCGCCCGGCGTTTCAAAATATCAGTATTGGAAGTGGGCTGCTGCGCGCAAACAAAGAACTCATAGAAGTTCGGTGCCGTTCGAAACCTTGCCCGTTTGGTTACGAACAGGCTTGCGGAAATTGTTATATGGGTTATGGTGAGTGCAGTTACGCTGTTCACCCGCAAACATTTGTTGAGCAGCATTGCCGCACGTGCGACACGGTTTCGTTTTTTAATCCGGACGAACCGGGTTTCATGTGTATAAATTGCCAGCGCAAAAATAACTGCGCTATCTCGTAGTTAAGGAGGACGACATGGGAGATATTGGTTATCGCCGTAAGGGCGACAGCACGCCGCTGTATAACCCAGAGCGCGACTACGCGCACATTACGCCGACGCTAATGCGCATCGCCATCGAAACGCTCGATGCGCAGGAACCGCCCGAGCGCGTCCGGTGGCGTCTTGATAACAACATCAGTCAAGGTATGGTGGCCAAAATCGCTGAATCGTTGGCTATGGCTCAAAGTGATTTTGTAAACGCGGCAGACCCGGTGAAAAATTTTGAAGATGCGTTAGAGCGGCATGGCTTTTTTCAGTTCGACTACGCCACACGGCAGTATCTGTTTTCGGCTATCGGTGAGGTTGTCTGCGCGGCGTGGTTTATGGCTGTACGTGAGGTGACATTTGTGGGTCAGGAGCCCGCCGCCGCCGTCGACATGGCGCGGTTTACCGCAGCCGTGCGGTCTTTTGTGTCGAACGCCGGTTTGCCCACGTATGATATCAATTACGTGGCAGAATATCGGGCTATGCAGATGAAAACGTTAAAGGCGCAGTTAGAGTCCGCAACGCAAGAAATCGAAAAGTACAAATCCGAGTGTCGTCGTATTGCTGATATGCTGCAAACCGTTAACAGTCAGCCGGCTGTGAAACCTTCTTTGTTCTCCCGGGTATTGGCGTTTTTCAGAAAGAAACAAAATGCCTAAGTACAGGATGTATAAAGACCCGTCTGTGTTTGCCGCCAAAGTCGGTAAATGCCCGGAAGGTGCAACCCGGTTTATTGGTTTAGATTTAGGCAGTAACTGCGGTGTGGCTGTATACGACTACATCCCCGGCAAAAAACTGCTGCAGGAAAAATTGCAGTTGTTCCAGTGGGACCTATCCACGCAGGGGTTGGAGTCGGGTGCTGCTCGTTTTGTTAGGCTTCGGGCGTTCTTGAACGTCACGAACCCGGAAGTCATCGGCTACGAAGACGTAAAGTATTCTCCGCCCAGAGAGTTTTTCATCAACAAAAAGTTCGGGATTCCGGCTATACTTTCTCGGGTAGCCACTGCGTCGGAAGTGCTTGGCGGCATGAAAGTAACTGTTGCTACGTGGGCCGAAGAATTAAATTTGGTGTCAAACGGTTTCGGCATCGCTACAATTAAGAAGTACGCGACCGGGAGCGGCAAGGCCAGCAAGGAAGATATGATTGCGGCCGCAAACAAGTCTCTTGGCGCGGCGTTCGATTCCAGTAAGTACAAGTCAACGGGTATCGATAACGTCGTAGACGCGGCGTTTATCCTGCTGTTGTTAATCCAAAAAATTCACGCAGGTATGCCTCAACCTGAAAAATAATTGCCATGGACCGGCCAGCGTCTTTTAAACAAGTTGAGGTCATAACAGGCGCCGACGATATTCTGCGGCGGTCGTTTTCTGATATCATCGGGCAGCGGGAAAATCCTGTAGTTCTTTTTACGCCGGCGCTTTTGATAGCCCACGCTGGTTTCGACAGAGACCCGGTCATCGAGTTTGACGCGCGGTATCCGGCCGAGAGTAAAGATGCTCGGCCCTTTTACACAGAACTGCAGCGCGAGCACGAGTTTTTCTTTTCTGGCTTGGGTTCCGTACCTGCTGCTGGTACGCGCTCTGTTAACTGGGACAAGCGGCTGTACTGTATCGACCAAGAACGCGCCGAAGAGTGTTTTGCGTTTATCGGCGGCATTGCATTCTCAAACCCTAAAACAGGAATGTTTGCCAGCGTGTTTTCGTACGACATGCGTATCCCTGACCCGACGTCGACTAGCAATCAGACACTGGCCGTAAAGATATTTGGCGTGGCGACTAATACGTTTATCAGCATGTTCGAAGCGCGGGGTTCTAAACCGCCGTACGCGCGAAAGTTACCTATGGCGTCAGCAGCGGCGTCGTTAGGGTTTTTACGGCAGCATAGTATTTTGACTTCATTTACAGGCGAAGACCCGTTACACATGCGAGACTGAAATGGAAGAAACAGAAAATATCTACCACGCGGTTATTCTGCAGCACGACGGCGACTTCATTACAGAATCGTTTGCTGACCTTCCTACTCTCGCCGCCAGATTGAAAGAACTGATTGACCGGGACGTTTCTGTTTCGTGCTTCAAAGGCGCGCGACTGCGTATCTCAAAACCGCCGTATCGATATTTGCTTACGCCCGACGGGAACGTGCCGCTCTACGAAGTGCCGGCCGACTTGGAACCAGATGACACCGGTTACCTCGGTGTCGACCCGACGCATCTAGAAGGCCCGCCGCAGGTGCATACGCCAAACATGTCACCGACGGCGCAGCCTGACGACTTCTTTTCTGACGATACAAGTGAAATCAAAAACATTTTCGACGATGTGCTGCCTGATCCTGACGCCTAAATTTTTTCGCATAACGCGGCATATTTAATGCACCGTCTCTGCTGTCAGAGACATATAAACTATGGGGCATTAAATGCGAAAGCAAATCAGTGCGAGTTATTACATTTCAGGGTCACGCAGTAAAACGTCAGAAAAAGGTTGGCGACGATAAGATTCTGCTTACGTTTTATAACCGCCCGCCGCAGTGTGTCACAGCGGCCGAATGGGAAGCAGGCCGACAACATCTTTTTTACGACTCCAGCGTCGCTAAGCGCAGCGCTGTTGTTCGTAGCCTCTAACAAGAAAACGAAAACAAATGACTATTGCAGTACAAGAAAACGTTTCGGTAGTGAACAGTGTGCGCGCCGTTTGTGCGCAGCAGCGCCGGTTGCTTAAGCGGCTGGAAACTGTAAGCCATTATCTTGGAGGAATCGTGGCCGGGCTTTGGTTACCCGGCATCGACAGTACATTCGACAACCCGGTTCGAAAGGCATCTGCGCGACGACCGGTGTTCGTCACGCTCGAAGTTCTCGACGATGGCACGTTGAACTTCACGGGCTCGATTAGCAGGCTCCGGGATGACAAGTTCGTCTTTACGCCTATCTTTGCGTATGACGTCTCAATGGCGTACACGCATCGAGGTGGTGGCCGTGTGCTGCCTGCGAACAACCTCGTGCTCGCCCGTCGGGCTAACGAGTTGCTCGGGGCTTTGGTCTCGTATGGCCGAGATGTTTCGTTTGGGACGCAGGCTGAACTTCGGCCCGCTGTTTTCCCGGACGTCATCTGCGACGCCCGCGGGACTATTTTTGAGGATTACACGCCCGTTCTTGGTTTTGCGGTAGAGAATCCCGCCGCAGATATCAAAACCGTGCTGATCAACTGCCCGCACCCGGCGGGTAAAATTCTGACGCGGCACGGGCTGGAGACGATTGAGAACTGCCCGCTCGAACAGGCGTCGCAGATCGCCGCCGAGTTCGTGGCGGAACTTCTCCCGGCCGAAATTGATCCGCAGGCCGTGGTGCAGGCTTTGCGGAATCCGACGCAGTTGATCTCCGTTGCGGTGCCGTTTGACGTGGCGCTGCATCACCACCAGCAGGCGGTGGTCGACGCCATGCGGGCGGCTTTGCCGTCAAAGTACAAGATGGAGGCAGGGTATAACGATTTGCTGCGCGCAGCAAAGAACCCCGCTGACAAATTGTACATCAGCCGGTTTTCGGCACTGCAAATCTTTCCTGTAGAAACCGTGGAAGATTTGCCCGAAAGTTACGCCGGTACGGTGCTGGCGTCCGTTACATGGGCGCCTGCGCAGTCTGTGATGCGCCCCGCCGTGGAGACCTGATACTATGCGCTACTTTATCAAACCTGACGTTGCAGTTTTATCGTGGCTTATGCGTTACGACGAAAAACCGCATGTGCTTCCCGTTTTCCCGGAAGACGACACTCATGGTTTGGTGGTGGCGCATTTATTATCCGGCGGCGTCGTCGCTGAGGTAATCCCGTCGCCGCCGCACGTTAAAGAAGCGTGCGGCGACGGGTTACCTCTCGGCAGATTGTATTTTCAGATTTCTAAGAATCTGCTATACAACGTCTGCGAAAACCTCGAACCGGGGGTTTTTGGGGAAAGCGCTATGTAGCGCTTCCCCTTTTTTTAGATATCAGAGGTTTCCATGCCGACGTACAGAGACCCGTCTGACATTAAGATGGAAAACGGCCGCTCGATGGCCGACTATATGCGCAGCGGCCCGCGTGGTTTGAAGGGCGTCATTGTAGCCCCGTCGACTCCCGGCGGTACGCCCGTTAATTTCAACCCGCACGACATGTCAAAAACAAAAATTAACGTAGTCGACCCCAACGGCGCCAGTGTTCACGATTTTGCATTTGATCAGGTGACAGAAGATCGTGTGCAACAGGCTATTGGTATCGCAAATAACGCAGTCCCCGGCGAAGACATTGAATCTATTAGGGAGCGGGCAGCCATGGTATTTGAGGAAATGGCGAAGTTATCTAAATCCAGCGTCCAGCGCGTTCCGGTGAAACCGGCGCGCATGGCAACAGCCGCTGAGCAGCCAGAAGACGACGAACAGCAGGTGATCGCTGAACTTGAGAAAGAGGTGCGCCAGCCGCCTCTAGAGCAAGTTGATCGTGGTTACAGCCCCATGGCTGCATTTGGTATGAAAAAGAAAACGGCGGCTATTCCCACGGCGCACGCTACGTCCAGTGTAAAGTCAGGCCCGCCGCAAAAACTTGTCTATTTTGAAAAAGAAGGCATCGGCACTGTTCCCGCTTTTTTCCATGACATTATTGTCTCCGTTTTCCCGATCGACGACGCGGCAGCAGAGGAGAGCGGGTTTATGGTATTAGTTTATGACCTGCGTTTTGAACAGAATGCCGCTCGTTGGTTTCCGCCTTCAAATGACCCATACGGCCGTCCGTGGGCTATTAAAATTAACGATGATGACCGGTTATACCTTGTGCATACGACGGGTTTTCAGTATGTTTATGATAACCGCGAATACTGTATTTTGTCGGTTGAGCGGGCTATTGTGTCCGGCGGAGAATAAGTAATGGAAAAGCGCGGCGTTATAGAATCCGGCAGGACACCTGAAGAATCAGACAGCAAAGACAGCCGCGAAAAAACCGCTACGGACGAAATTGCGCGGCTAGACGCGGATTTCAGGAAACGAGCAGCCGAGACTGTCGTTAAATCTGCGGTCGTAAAGTAGGGAACGTAGCATGACATTGATGCAGTCATCGCAGGCTGGCTACAACTCCCTCGGAAAAGGCGTAACGGCCGACGAGCGGTTCCCAGACCCGTTCTGCGACATTGCTAGTCTGTCGATGCCTGAGAGCATCCAGACGGCTTTGCGCTGGACCGAATACGTCATGAACGCCAACGGTCCGTACCGGCAGGCTGTTGACCGCGTGGTGTCGTACTTTATTACCGACGTCGAGATTTACGACATTGGCGAGAACACGACTGGCCGTGAAGAGAAAGAAAAGTTTCGCGTCTTTTTGGAAGACACGCTGAGCATTAAAAATGTGTTGCACTCCGCGGCACTGGACTACATGACGTACGGCAATTCCTTTACCAGCCTGCTGGTGCCGTTCCGTCGCTATTTATCGTGCAAGCACTGCGGCCTTGAAATGCCGCTCGACCGCGTTTACAACTCCGACCAGTGCGCGTTTAAATGGCAGGACTTCAAGTTCCACGCCACCTGCCCGAAGTGCAAGTATGTTGGCGAGTGGCGGCACATCGACCGCCGTAGCGGTGACGCTGACAAAATAAACGTGAAGCGATGGAGCCCGCACGAAATTGATATTTTGTGGGACCCGTACACCAACGACTGCTCGTATGTCTGGAAGATTCCGCAAGACTACCGCGCGCTGATCAAAGCCGGACACCTTCACCACCTAGAACGCGCGAGTTGGGAAGTTATTCAGGCTGTAAAGAACGAACAGAACCTTATGTTCGATAAGGACGTTATTTACCACCTGAAAGAAGACGCCCTCGCTGGTATGCGCAACCGCGGCTGGGGTATCTCTCGCGTGCTGACGAATTTCCGGCAGGCGTGGTACGTACAGATTCTTCATCGGTATAACGAAGCCATTGCGCTGGATTACGTTGTGCCGTTCCGCGTGATCACACCTATGCCCCGCGGCGGCGACGGGCAGTCGTCTGACCCCGTCCATACGATCAACCTTTCAAACTTTAATGCGCGCGTGCAGGCTATGCTTCGCGCGCGCCGCACAGACCCGGCCCGTTGGAACGTGCTGCCCTTCCCGGTTGACTACAAAGCCCTCGGCGGGGACGCGACGCAACTTGCACCGCGCGACCTGATGGACCAAGGGTTGGAAACACTGCTCAAATGTATAGGTATGCCAGTTGAACTGTTTAACGGCACTCTGACGTTTCAAGCAGCCCCGGCTGCTTTACGCTTGTTTGAGGCGAACTGGAGCCACTTACCCCATAACCTCAACAAGTTCTTGGGGAATTTAGTTAACAATGTTTCGCGTGTTATGTCGTGGGAGCCTGTGGGTGCAAAACTGCAACGCGTCACGCACGCCGACGACCTCAACCGCCAAATGGCCAAACTGCAACTTATGCAAGGCCAGCAGATCAGCAAGACAACCGGCCTCAAGAGCGTCGGCATCGACTACGAGGAAGAGACAAAACGCATGCTCGAAGAAGAGCGTATCTACGCCGACGAGCAGCAGCGTATGCAAAAAGAGATGGAACAGTCGCAGCAGATGCAGGACCTGTCTCAGTCTGGCGACATGATGCAAGGCATGGGTCAGGCTGGCGCCGGCGCGACAGGGCAGCCGCAACAAGGTGGCGCTTCAGCCCCGGCAGCCGGTGGTGCGCCAGTAGGCCCCGGCCAGCCGACAGCGGTGGATCAATTCATTATGCAGCGCCAGAACGCGCCGAACATTCCGCGCACACCAGAAGACATGCAGCAGCAGGCGCAATTGATCGCCAACCAATTGTTATCTATGCCTGAACAAATGAAAGATTCTGAACTTATCAAACTCAAGCGCGGCGACGCTACCATGCACGCCTTGGTGACGAGCATCATCGACGATATTCGCCAGCAGGCGCGTACGCAGGGCGGCGCCATGGTCATGCAGCAACAGTACGGCCAAGGCCAACCCGCACCAGCGCAATAATATGAGTATTGGGATATACACGCATTACGCCCAGTGCGATCAGGCGTATCTTGCTGTCCGCCTCGCCAATTTTTTGCGCGACAGTGGCGAGTCTTTTTCTATCTATTCAGACCACGCGCCGGCAAAGTTAAAAACAGCGTACGACAACCGTGTGCTGCATCGTAAAAAAATCAAGTACACAGACTGGTCGAAGAAGCACACCGCGATTATCTGGACGCACGTGCCAAAGGTCGAGCAGGTCGCATACGCTCGCCGTAATAATATTTTGACAGTACTTGCGCCGATGTGGCAGGACCTAAGCCCGCCATTCCGGAAAGCGGTCAAGAACGCCGACCACATCGTAGCGCTGTCGACTGAGTGCCGGGACTTGTACCAGAACGTGTACAAGTTCAAGAACGTGAGTTTAATTCCGTTTGATACGGGGCTGCCGGTCACCAAGAAAGAAAACAACGCCAACCCGCGTAAGATTAAAATTTTCTTGCCGTGGTTTGACCGCAATGCCCGCTGTACGCAGTCCGATTTCTTGAACTACATTGAGTATCTTATCGAGCGGATGCCAGAGATTTATTTAACTGTGGCTATTTCGTCGAGTAAGTTTTCACCGGCGATTGCGAAGTTTTTTCGAACAATGGGGGAAAGAACAGACCGTGTGGAGGTCGTTCGTAACGTAAAAATAAATGAACGGCCGGCTTTGTATCTGTCGCACGATTTAACTATCTTTCCGGCAGAGTGCGATAACTACGGCTTGTGTAATTTAACTTCGATTACTTGCGGTACTCCCGTGCTTACTTTTGCTGTATCCCCCCAAACTGACTTCGTGTATCCTGACTCCAACGGCGTGGCAGTAAAGACTATTGTCGACTATGACGAAAATGGAGTACCGCATGCCAACCCGAACTATGAAAAATACGCAGAGGCGTTGCAAACCCTAATTGCCGAGCCGTGGCATATTGATTCGATGAGTAAAAAAGTGAACTACAACCTTAACGCGCGCCGAAAGTCGTTTGAGTTAGGGTGGCAATCTATTTTACGCCTTGTATAAGAGGTGTTGCGCCAAATACAAATACCATAACGTGCATGGAGGCACTTATGAAAAAAACTGATGAACTATCGTTAGAGAAGACACTGACGTTTGCAGCGCAGTGTTACGCCGATAAAAAAACCAGCATAGGCGACGATATGCTTGGTTTTTGCAAGAAAATAGCCAGACGCGCCGAGCAGATTGCCGTCAAACTGTACCACGATCTACGCCCGGATTACATGCCGGATAGTACAAAAGATAGCATTGCGGCTATCGTCCATTGCGCAGTGCTGCACGACGTATTGAACGTTAGTGCCTGTGCGTTTGAAAACGTCGCGGAGGTTACCAACGTCCAGATCGCCGCTATGGTGGCTGCCATTAGCCGCGATTTCCGATTGGTAGAGACAAAGCGTGATATGGAGTTTCGGGGCCGCTTGAGCCAAAGCCCGGTTGGCGCCCAAATTGTCATCGTCGCGCATATTATCTGCACGGCCCAGTCCACCCTGTTGGCCCTTGATAAAACGGGCATTCCGGCTATTCCGCGGTCCAAGAAAGTACTCGCCCAAATGGATGGAGACCTGTTGGCAATCCACGCGGCCAGCAAGTATTACGTTCTTCGGCTTTACACCCACGCCGCCAGAAACATGCTTGGTGATATTAGTCAAAAGATAAAAGCCTGCCGTCAACAGGCAAAAATGGACAAGATGGTCTTGCAAAATACGAAAACTTTGCGAGAATCCCTCGAATCAAAAGAGGGGCAGCCTAAACCGGCACCTAAAAAGAGAGAGAAAAGGTATGCGCAAAAGCGAACTATTGAGCGCGATCCTGAGTGACTACAAAGCCTCCGAGACGCCGACAGAAGAAGACAAAGTGAGCGCCGAGAAGTTCTGCGCCTACGCTGAGACATGGATGGGCGATAACGGTGTCGTCGGCGTCGGTTATGCTATGAATGGTTTATCTATCAAATTGGCCGACCACCGCGAGTTGGCAATCTATGGCGTCGAGTCGGTAGACAAGCCCGACAATCAAATGTTACCGGTTGGCATTACAGGTAACGTAGCCGCGCCGGCCCGGCCCGGTGTTATGCCGACCGTTGACGTTTCTCACGCAATCACAGGACGCTGAGCAAACCGAGAACTCAGATGTTTATTTGCTTCGAAGGAATCGACGGCGCCGGCAAAAGCACACAGGCGCGCATGCTCACGCAGCGGCTTCGCGCCAACGGCATCGACGCTGAACTCGTCGCTGACCCCGGCACCACACGAATCGGTACGGCTATTCGGCAGATACTACTGAACAATGACGACCCTATCTCTCCAGCAGCCCAGATGTTGTTGTTTTCAGCGGCGCGTTCTGAACTAGCAAACTACGTGCAAACTCGGCTGCAAGAAAACGCCGTCATCGTATGCGACCGCTGGCTGCTTTCGACATTTGTGTATCAGGGCGAAATAAATAACATAAGCCTTGACCTGATTTCGCATATCTTTTCTGAAACTTCCGCGCTGTATCCGGACATCTGTTTCTTGCTCGACATCTCGCCCGAGACCGCCAAGCAGCGCATGGGCAAACCCGGCGATAGGTATGAGCGCCGCTGCATGGAAGACCGGCAGCGGATGCGGCATGCGTACCTCCAGCACGCCGAAACGCGCCCGAACGCGCACACCATTCATGTGATTTCTGCAGACAATACGCCTGACGAGACACATGAACAGGTGTATAACTTTGTGCGACAGAAAATGCCGGTAACTCTAACAGGAGAAAAGCAGCATGGATGCACTGCTCAGCGCCCCAACGCCGAAACAACAGCGTGAGCGCGCGGTTTTTACAGCAGAGAAAGAAGCGCGACAACTTGAGCGCCGGTTACTGGTCAGCCCGGAAAATAGAACCGCGAACTCCGCCTTCCGCCGCATCTGTTATTTATTACATTCGTTGGCGCAGAAGTACGTCCACGAAACGCCGAACACGTTTGCTGATTACACGTGTTTGCTGCACTGCACGAAACTGCTGCAGAACCTCGGGTTTAAACCAGAATTAAACCCTGCCGTTGATGCGGCCGCCGGGAATGTGGGGGTGGAGGTTATCCGGAATTCCTTTGAATACAGGCATTTGCGTAATAAAATTATGGCAAGCCTGTCGATTATCGCTGATCTCACCGAACGTCCTGTCGGAAACGGCTCAGATGATTATCGCCGGGGGATGCGCGAAGGCTATCGACGAGCAAGCGATATCGCCATTATGTTCTTAAACGATCTTGCTGACGGAGAATAATCATGGACGTCACTATTGTTATCGCTGAACTCAACGACTTAAATCCCGAAGCGTACCTGTTTGAAAACATGAATGACGCGATCGTGGGGCTTGGGCGTATTGCGCATAAAGACCCAGTGGCGGTCTACAGCAAGCAAAAAATGTTTGCCAAGATGACGGAAGACGGGTTCTCCCAAGAAGATGCAGAAGAATATTTTTCAAAGTTCGTAGGCGTGTGGGCTGGAGACAACACGCCAGTAATCCTTGATGACGTGATGGAGTAATAGTGGCAACTATTTCTGTAAACAGTTCTGAAAATATCCAGTTCGTAAATCTGGATAATAAACTTGGTGATGACTCCCCCCGTCTTGACGTCTCTGCGGGAGACTGGCAAAACGGAGACCACGTCGAGTCGGGTGTCGTCTTTGATGTCTTCGGCAATCAGGCGCCCATGCTAACGGCCAATGACGCGAGAAAACTTTCAAAGTGGTTGGCGCGCGCCGCTGACACGCTTGACGGCGTAAAGAACTCAGAGAAAAAACACAAACAACGGCACCCGCGACACGAAGAAGACGATGAGGATGATTTTCGCCGTTATTGATTGTTTTTTGCGCCGTTTTCAGTTGTTCTCGCGATTCCATATAATTACAGAGCGAGGCCACGCGCAGTAATAAATACGTTTTGCCTTTTTCAGTTCTGGTAGGCACGCCATGTCGAATAAAAAGATATCTGCCTTACCAGATAAGTTAAATCCAGCCAGCACCGACATCATCCCGATTGTCGACGCGTCCGATTCGAATAACTTAGTTACTAAAAAGACCACGCTCGGCGCGATTCTTCGGAATCTGCTGTCGGAGGATCAAAAGGGCGCGCCACTCGGTGTCGCCACGCTCGACGCAGCCGGAAAAATACCGGTATCGCAGATTCCGGAAGATATCTTAAACAGTTTGGACGGCGTGCAGGGGCCGACAGGCGCCGCCGGTATACAGGGCGTTGTTGGCCCGCGCGGCGCGACAGGTCCGTCCGGCTACGTTGGCAGCGACGGCGCGACTGGACCAACTGGTTCGTTTGGTCCGACTGGTTCCACTGGCGTTCAAGGCGCGACAGGGCCGCGTGGTTTTGAAGGTTCTTCCGGTCCGTCCGGTCTTCTCGGCGCGTCTGGCCCCGCTGGCGCAAACGGAATGACAGGATCAACAGGTCCCAGTGGCGTAGCAGGCGCCAAAGGCGAAACAGGCGTAACAGGCGGCATTGGCATTACGGGCGCCACGGGCGTATCTCCGGCCGTGGCTGCTGTCCCGGGTTTTCCGAATAAGATATCAATTGGCGGAGTTATCGTCGAAGCCGCCGCTGGTGCGACTGGACCCTCTGGTCCGCAGGGGCCAAGCGGCGTGGCGGGTTATGTGGGTCGCGACGGAAGCACGGGGCCGAAAGGCGATGCCGGCGCGACAGGCCCACGCGGCTCGTCATTTCGACTGCTCGGCCAATTAGTCGACTGGCCGCCAACGGCGTCGCCGAATTTTGGCGATATGTGGATAGTGTCTGACCCTATCCCCATCGGCGCTAATTTGACGGATTTGTATTTGAACGAGAACGATGGCGTTGCGTGGATTGAAACAGATACCGGCGGCGCGTGGTTGAACGTAGGGCCAATCCGCGGCCCGCAAGGTAGTCAGGGGCCTACGGGCGCGTCTGGCCCTCGCGGCACGCAAGGTTTACAGGGTTCCCGCGGTGCAACAGGCCCGCAAGGCGACCCGGCGACGAACTACGTGTTAAGCGTCAATCAGCAAACTGGCGCTGTGGTCCTTAGCGCGAACTCGATATTGTTAGCAAATTCTTTCACGGTCAAAGCCACCTCGCAGGGCGCCTATAGCGACGGCTCTGTAATTTCTGCTGGGACGCCAATTGAGACCGTTGTGAAAAACATGCTGCAGACGGTAGTGCCGGCTACATATACGCAACCGACGCTTTCGCTGGCTACGAATGTTTCTTTAATTTATGAGTATGGCGCCAGCGTTACGAGTACGTTAGTGCCAGCGTGGGCAGCCAACGACGCCGGCGCAGCAACTGTTTTTCGTATCAAAAAAGACGGCGTTACAGCGCAGACAACCAGTGGAACCTCGCCGGCCAGTTACGCAACTAGTTTTACTTTAAACGCGGCAACGTCGTTTGTCGTAGAGGCTGACTACGGACAAGGCGCACAAAAAACCGACAATCTTGGAAACGCCTCTGGTTCGCCTATTGCGGCTGGCACTAAGATATCTTCTACACTTACGTTTACGCCGCAAAATAAACGCTACTGGGGCTTGTCGTCTTCTGCGACCATTACTGACAGCCAGATTCGGGCACTCTCTAGCGAACTGGCAACTTCGCGACTCCAAACGCGTAATGACTTTAATCCCAACGGGCAGTATATTTATTTCGCTTATCCGGTCTCTTTTGGCCTAGCCACGATAAAATTCAATGGTTATATTGCTACTAGTTCGTTTCAGTTAACGACGCGTAATTTTACTAACGCGTACGGATACACAGAGTCTTACTACATTTATCGCACGCAATATGTGCAGACGTCGCCAGATATTGACATTGAGGTACTGTAATGGGCGCGTTGTCCGGCGGTATTAATCTGGGAGCACCTATTCTCCCGGCTACCACAGAAGACATTTTTCCTACACATGACGCGCAGTACGGCAAAGGCGGTTATCGCGCGGTGGCAGACACAACGGCCCGAGACGCGATCCCTGCAGAACGCCGCAGCGCCGGTATGC
>Ga0207954_1000159_pt1 | contig 21055 bp, 27 predicted proteins | sample CryBogmetaGMA0M_FD_184547 | JGI IMG/M metagenome (GOLD analysis project Ga0207954, IMG submission 184547) | Freshwater microbial communities from Crystal Bog, Wisconsin, USA - MA0M (SPAdes) | ecosystem: Environmental > Aquatic > Freshwater > Lake | place: Crystal Bog, Wisconsin, USA | collected... | reverse complement strand
TCTGGCGCACGGTCAAGTACGAGGAGGTCTACCTACGGGACTACGTCGATGGCTGGCAGGCCGAGAAGTCGCTGGGGAAGTACTTCGACTTCTACCGCAACGAGCGGCCTCACCAAGCCCTTGGCTATCGCACCCCGTCGGAGGTCTACGCAGAGGGCTGACACGAAAAAAGCGTTCGCCCTCAAATCTCCGTTGAGACGGACTCAGAACAAAGGAACATCAAACGGAACACAACCCGTAAACCGCCTCGTGGCCGCGCGAGACCCTTGGTAGGGGTCTCGCGGGCCACCGCCTAGTGGCGCTACACCTTAAACAAGGCCCCCGACTGTCCAACAATTGGGGTCCACCTCAAACTAGAGGCCATAAACATATCCATGGCGCAGGACAGGACGCTACCTTGACGCTACTCCGCAAGTTGACGATGCGGAATTCAAGCTGGGCTCCTGCCACCACCATCGGTGCGACACGCGGATTGCTCTGGCTCTGGGCCTCCTGTTGCCGAACGGCGAAGCTGATCAGCGGCGGACGCCCGACTCTGCGCTACAGCTGGACCATGCCCGCCGTCTGATCCAGCGCCTAGTTCCGGGCCATGTCGTGGCGTGGAGTTTGCACCGCCACCCCACCACAGGAGGCTCCGACCAGCAACCCGGGGTTGCGGGCCAATAGGGCTTGCCCGCTGCAAAGGCCGGGATCACCACGGGCCTCGTGAAGTTGGAATCGGGCCGCCGCTCGAAGCGCAGCGCCACCCCGCCTCAGGCGGCTGGACATCGCATCGAGGCCCTTGAAGCTGCAACTGACTTGGCGGCCGCACGAGCCCAAACCGTTTGGGTCAGCCCACAAACATCTCTACCTTCTTCGAGGACACGCTGGAGATGGAGCTGACTGCATAACACCCAGGCCGATTGCTCATGCGGCAAGGGGCAGAGAGGGCTGGAAAAAGCGATCGTCACTGACTGGTGGCATCACACGACATATGTGACCGCGCTGACGGCCGACTACGGTGCCGCGTAACCCGATGCTCAATCCGCCCGCCTCTGCCTCCACAACCACTCGAGCACCTCGGCGTCCCGATAAACGTCATCCCAGATGTAGTGCTTTCCCTCGGGATACACTGTCAGCCTCGGTGCTCCGCCTGCGAGCTGGATCGCGTCTATCATCTTCGTCGTTTCAGCCACCGGCACAGACTCGTCTCGCTGCCCGTGAAAGGCCCAGATTGGGATCCCCGTCAAGCTTGGAGCCCAGTCGGTCTCACCACCGCCGCAGATCGGCACGATCGCCGCGAAGCGCTCTGGATAAAGTGAGGCCGTCCTCCACGTGCCATACCCGCCCATGCTGTAGCCGGAGAGGTAGATCCGGAGCGGGTCGATGTTGTACGAGTCCTTGAGGCAGTCCACGACTGCCATCACCTGCTTCGAGTCCCAGGTTTGGCCCTGCTGGCACTGCGGCGAGGCAACTACGGCCGGTAACTGAAGGCCTTTGTGGATGAGCCGCGAAAGGCCTTCCCGACGCAGGAGGGCAAGATCGTTGCCCCGAGCGCCGGCTCCGTGGAGATGAATGAGGAGCGGCATCGGCTGCCCACGGACGGAATACCCTGGAGGCAGATACAGAAGCATCCGGTAGGGCAGCGTGCCGTCTATGAGCTTCCGGTCGCCAGCCGCGGGAAACTCTCCCTGATAGCCGGGACGGGGTCTAAGACACCAAGCCATTACCGACGGGGCCAGCAACTGAGCGACAAGCGACATCGTCGCCAGCAACAGTCCCCATTCAAGCAGGCCAAGCCGGAACCGCGGCCTGTCTCGCGGCTGCCGTGAGTGCCCGAAGGTCGCCATCCTTGATTTCAGGATGCATGCGATCGCATATAGCCCGTCCTTGAAGCCAATCTTCTTTCCGCCGGCCTTGTCTCGACCGGCGTAGCGGATTGGCACCTCCTGAACACGCCAGCCGGCTCTGGCTACGGCAGCCGTGATCTCGGGCTCGATCGCAAACCCGTTCTCCTGAAGTTCCATGCTGTGGAGTACGTCCCGCCGAAAGGCCTTCTGGCACGTCTCCATGTCCGATAGCCGCAGCCCAGTCGCCCAGTTAGACAGGGTCGTGAGCAGTCGGTTTGCCGCCCAGTGAATCGGCCCATTGGCCTGCGACCATCCCCCCTGAAACCGGCTTCCGTAGACCACATCTGCTTCACCTGCCTCGATCGGAGCCACCAATCGCTCAATCTCAAGGGGGTCGTACTCGAGATCAGCATCTTGAATGACGATGATCGGCCCTGTCGCCGCAGCAAAGCCCCGTCGTAGCGACGCCCCTTTCCCGCAATTCGTTTCATTGTGGAGAACGACCAGCTTCATACCTCGCTCGGCATCTGCGAGCCGAGCCGCAGTGCCGTCCCGTGAGCCGTCGTTCACAACGATGATCTCGATGGGGCCCCTCAGGCGTTGGAGGCGGGAAAGAACCTGGGGGAGAGTGGCCTCCTCGTTGAACGCGGGAATCACGACGGATAGCCGAACCCCGTCACGTGCTTCACGCAGCGGCGTCGTTGCCATCCGGGCTACTCCCACTGTATTCTCTCTTCCCGCACACGGGGGGCATAGGTACGCGAGCATGACCCCTTATGACCGGATCCGCAACTTCACCACACGACGGTAACGATGCCTCCATTCGATAAGGCGCGAATCTGGGATGTGGTGTGCGGCGGTTTGCTCATCGTCGCCGCATCGCTGAAGGTTCTTTATCCCGCCGCCTCGGGAATCGCAGCCGCATCTGGCGATACGTCTCCGTGGACTGGAACCACTCTCGCGGTGGCCTTGGAACTTCTGCTGGGTTGGGGCCTCGTCGCCGGTGTGGGCCCCAGATACCTCCGGCCCGTCGCCGGCATCCTCTTCACGCTGTTCGCGGTGTATTCAATGCACCGCGCAGTCGCGGGGTTCAAGCAGTGCGGCTGCTTTGGTGCGGTCTCAGTGCCTCCCTGGGTTACGGCGGCGATCGATCTCGTCGCAGCTGTGGGACTCCTAGTCCTGCCCGCGGAGTCGCTGCTACGCCACTCCCGACGGGCACGTGTTGCTGCCGTCACTGCCGTTGCTATCAGCTTGCCCGTGCTTTGGATGGGGCTGTCGTGGGTCAACTCTGCATCCCGAGGCGGAGTTGCTGCCTGGACATCAGGGAGCATGAAGATCCTTTCCCCAGCTGAATGGGTCGGCAAAGCCTTTCCGATCGCTTCATCAATCGCCCCAGCGACCAACATCGCCGAGGGGGCATGGGATGTACTCATGTTTCACCATAGTTGCCCCAAGTGCCAAGAAGTCGTTCCCGTGCAGCGGGCACATGCGGCGGCAAACCCAAGCACGCGGCTCCTGCTGCTCGAGGTACCGCCCTGCGGGCCGCCTCCAACAGTGTCGCCGAACGTAACGGTTGCAAAACTAGACGACAGCCAGTCTTGGTTTGTTTCCGCACCAGTGATGATCCGCGTTAAGAACGGAGTCGTAACGAGCGTGACAACCGACTTCGACTAGCTTCAAGGTGCCCAGCGTCCGTCGGAGTCACCCTCGCTGCCCGTCGGTGTCGCACGGCCACGACAGCCACAACGACGACCGCGACGAGTCCACACTGGCCGGCAACTCGAGCTGGGCCATAGGCCGTTATGCGGCGAACAACCCAGCGAATGCGGCCACTGAAGGACATGGCTCCCGGAGCCCGTCCAGTTTGTGTGCCGCGTTGCTGCGAGAGCATCCATGGAAGCAGTTCGCAATCTTCGAAAGCAGGCGTCCAGCAATCATGATTCGACGAATTGAACTCCGTCAGGTACGCATTTCCATCGCGGCTTCGAACTGCCGCGATCGTGCGCCGCACGAAGCCCGGAGGGCAGGACGCATCCAATGCGCTGTGAAACGCCCAGATCGGAGTGCCGGTAAGGCTCTCGATCCCCGGGCCATCGAGCCCTGCGGAGGCCATAGGCACCAACCCGGCAAACAGTTCGGGCCTGCGCGAACCCAACGTCCACACACCGTTCCCACCAGATGAGATGCCCGCCAGCGTGACTCGATTTCGGTCGATTGGATAGCGAGTCAGAACGTCGTCGATGCCGGCGGCAAGGACATTAGCCATGTCGTCCGCATCATCGGCAACCGTCGTCCAATCCGGGTTATTCTGACGACACTGCATGGCCATCAGAGCAAATCGGTCCGGGCCATGCTCGCGTAAAGACACTTTAAACAGCCGGCTCAAATATCGAAGATGCAGGTATGCCTTGCGTGGGCCATTCGCTTCGCCATGCCCATGCATCCACACGATCAACGGAAGCCGTTCGCCAGGGGCCGTACTGGGGGGAATGAATACCTGATAAGTAAACGTCTCCGCCACGTAGCCGCGACCGGAGTATTCGATGCGGTGCTCGCGGAACAGTTTCCGAAAGGCCGCAATGCTTGGGGATAGTTCTTTGATCTCACGTACCGTCAACCCACCCACGTCAGCGCTTTCATCTACCGGGAGTTGTTCGGGGTCGGCAGGAACTTCGGCCCGTACCTCTTGCCGGATCCCGGCTTCCGAAACGTCCTGGCTAGCATCGGGCACAGCCAAGGCCAAGATCACGGCGGCAGCAATTTGCAACATCACACGACCATCTGCGTAAGGCTACTCAGAGTAGTACTTCTTCTTCAGGAAGAGCAGGAACACCAAAAGGCAAGCCTCGGCTGCAAGCCACCCCGTCCAGTTCCAGTTGCGCACGTCAGCACACCAAATCAGTCGGTCGACGATCGGCTTCAGGAGCGACCACGGATAGGAGATCAGTTGGGGAAACAACTGAACCAAAAGGGAGAGCGACGCGAGAACGAACAACACCTCCAGCCAGCCGAACTGGAGGTGTGGAGTCGTTGCGTTGCGATCCTGTCCGGCGGCGTGAGGAGGCGATGAGTTTGCCACGGCACTAATCTCCCTTCGGCTGTGCATGGTGACGCGTTGGCGTGCCATCCATGCGGTACCTGACCAAGTGTCGGTGCCTAGGCCGGTACACCCCTTGGTGGAGCATAGGTGCCGCTGGCCCGGACCGCAATCAGACGCGGCCTGTATCCGATCACTCCGACACGGCCCGCCGTCGACGTGATCCCACCCCTAGACAGAGTGGGTCGCAAGGGGTACGATGCCGGCTGGTCAAGGAACGGTGGGGTCTGGGGAGTTCGCCATGAGCGGTGCCCGGCGTCCGGCATTCACGATTATCGAGCTGCTGATTGTGATCGTGATCGTTGCGATGCTGTTGACCCTGATGGCCCCCGCGGTCCAGCATGTCCGCGAGTCCGCCCGAGACATGGACTGTTCCAATCGGCTGCGGCAGATCGGCATCGCGATCCACGCGCACGAACAGGCTCACAAAATCCTGCCGACCAACGGCTGGGGGTATGAGTGGATCGGGAATCCGAATCGGGGGTTCCGGAGAACTCAGCCTGGAGGCTGGGTCTACAACATCCTGCCCTACATGGAGCAGGCATCGGTGCATGACCTCGGCCGCGGGATGGTCGCGGGGTCCGCGCCGCAGAAGAAGGCCGCTTTGCAAATGGTTCAGACAGTGATTCCGGGCTTCAACTGCCCGGACCGGCTCCGCAGCCAACTCCTGCCAGTCGTTGATACTTATGAGCCGAAGTACAGCGACCCCATTCCGCTAGCCCAGCGAACCGACTACGCAATCAATGGCGGGCAAGCGAACTGCGGCCCAGGCCCCAATTTCGTGAAAGGCCCTGATTCGTTCGCGGATGCAAACTCAAGCGAATGGATGACGGAGTTCATGCGAATGAGTCGCACCTGCACCGGGGTCGCCCACTTCGGTAGCGAGGTCCGCGTCGCTGAGATCACCGACGGGCTGTCGAAGACCTACCTCGTCGGCGAGAAATACCTTGACCCGCAACGCTACCTCGATGGGCGAGGGGCAGGCGATAAGCGAACCATGCTTGAAGGTGCCAACGAAGACATCACACGGTGGGCTGCGGAGCCCAAGCCCGATACGCCAGGTAAGCAAAATGGCGGTGCTTGGGGCGGCCCGCATCCAGAGGCGTTCAACATGCTGTACTGCGACGGGTCGGTCCACAACATCTCGTTCGATATTGAAGCGGCCGTGCACGAACATGCGGCCAATCGTTCCGATGGTGACGCCGGGAACTTCGACGCAGCAGCACAATGACTACCCGCTCTCTGATCGCCAACTGCCGCGAAGGACCTGCGAGCGACATTGTTTTAGGGCGAAGTCGATATGAATAACTTCCGCCACTATTGCCTTGAATTAGCATTTCATTTACTGCTGTCGCGCCCTCCCCCTGGCTGCCCTACGTTCGCCGCCGGATCCCATTTTTCCTGCGAGGGGGTGGCGCATGGCAAGCGGCGAACGATGGCGGCTCTCTAAATCAGCGAAGCGGTGCGTCGGGACCCTGAGTCGTTGTCGCGGACACGCAAGACCGCGCAAGCACTGGCTTTACGTGCACGGATCGTGCTGCATTGTCCCGTGGGGCTGACGAATATCGAGGTGGCGACACGTCTTGGCGTAGCAAGGCCGACGGTGGGCAAGTGGCGGCAAAGGTTTGTCAGCCATCGACTCGATGGACTGCATGATGAGCCTCGACCGGGTGCTCCTCGATCGATCACCGATGACAACGTCGCCAAGGTCGTTACCCTGACGCTGGACTCAAAGCCCAAGAACGCCACGCATTGGAGCACCCGCTCCATTGCGGAGAGGGCCGGTCTTTCCCAGACTGCGACCAACTGGATTTGGCGGGCTTTCGGCCTCCAGCCCCATCGCGAAAGCACGTTCAAGAACAGCGAAGACCCGCAGTTCGTCGACAAGGTGCGTGACGTCGTCGGCTTGCACATGAGCCCGCCAGACCATGCCGTGGTGCTGTATGTAGACGAAAAGAGCCAGGTGCAGGCTCTCAATCGCTCGCAGCCGCTGCTGCCGTTGCAGCCCGGCTCTCCCGAGCGACGCACGACTACTACCGTCACGGCACGACAAGCCTCTTTGCCGCCCTCGATGTCGCCAAGGGGCCGTGATCGGGACGTGCCTCCGGAAGCACCGGCATCAGGAGTCTCTCATCTTCCTGCGGCATCCGACAGGACGCTCGACAAGTAGCCCGGGCAGCAGATTCACCACGTAATGGACAACTACGCCACGCACAAGACTCCGGCTGTGCGGCGGTAGTCAAAGCCATCCCGATTACCACGTTCACTTCACCCCGACGATCGCAAGCTCGCTCAATCAGATCAAACGGTTCTTCGCTGAAATCACAACACGGCGAATCCGCTGCAGCGCCTTCAACAGCATCGCCGCCCTTGAACAGGCAATCCGCGACCACCTCGACGAGCACAACAAGAAGCCGAACCCGTTTGCGTGGACGGCTACGGCCGATACGATCCTCAAGCGCGTCGCAAATGTTTGCAAACGAACTTCCAGTTCAGGACACTAGTTTGGTCACAACCAGCTGTTTTGGCGACGCTGAACTCAGTGAATGACTGGCAGTTGCACCCAGTACTCGCTCACACGTCGCAAGTCGTTCCCTTCTATGCTCACACGCACTGACGCAGAAATCGCTGATGGGCACTTCGAAGGGGTGCCGTCGTAGGCCAGTGCCAAGAACGATCTAAGGACGGGCGTTCGTCGCCGCCCGGCGCAATCTGACAATGATCATTGCAATGAACAGCGCCGCCGTTAGTGTGCCGAGCACAAAGGTCGTCAACGTTCGCCATGGGTCGCCCGTCGTGTGTGACGCGAGTTGATCCGACGCCTGTTCACGTTCCGGTTCCTTTCCGTTCCACACATAAGCCTTACCGGCGTCGGGTCCACGGTAGTCTCGAACCGGATGACCAACGGGAATCCTTAGTGACGGCAAGGAGAAGGTGTCAGGCGAGACTGTACCCAGTTTGACATCTCGCAGTTCTTCGACGACTTCGGCCTTCAACTCGCCACCGATATAATCCCGAATGACTATGCGGGCGGGCAACCACTGTGGCTCACCCCGAGGCCCTCCCAGTTCGTGAAGCCGCTCAACCGTCGCAACGCTTCGCACGTCGGCAGTGCCGCTACCCGTGCTTGCCTCAATCAGGAGTGGCTCAAAACTCCTGTGGTCGTCCAGCACCATTCTGAACGAAACATCGTCCGCAGTGTACTTCACCTCAGTTGCCGCCTTACCTTCATACTCGATGGGTTTCACCGTGCGTGCAGCGGCCGCGTGGCCACCTACCACCTGAAGTAGCTCTAGTGGCTGTCTCAGAGTTCCGTTTCCGTAAACCACTGTCCGCGGATCGCGTGGAATAAACGATGAGTCGTCATTCCGAATTTCAACGACCACCCGCCCGCCTTGTTCCGTTAACTCATTGGTGAAAAAGACAACTTCACCGGGCTTGCAATACTCGCGGTAAAAGACGTCGTCACGGCCGCCATTCCTGTAAGAGTCACGTCGTATATTATCTCCGAGAACCCAGTAGCAGTCGAGATACTCCGTGCCTTCCTCCGAGGGCGACTTGAGCACTGAGGTATAAACCTCCAGTTGAAAGTTGTCGATAGCTTTGCGCGAGGCAAGGAGCGTCTTCTCAGGAGCGGAGATGCCAGCGTAGGACGGACTAACGCACGCGGCGGACATCGCGCCGAGTGCCGCTCTAGCGACGATATGGCGAAATCGTAGACCAGGAAGAGGCATGCAGTATCCCCTCATGTGTAATGACTTGCTTATTACCGCGACAGCCATACGCGAACATAATCCTCATCGTGCATATGAGTGTTTTGACTGAAGATGCATCGCCAGCATCGAATCAGCGTCCCTGACCCCGTGGTAGCACGGGCGCACGAAACCTTCATGCTAGATCGCCGGAGCGCAGCTCTGCCCCTTCTTCAAGGGCGACCAGTATTGCCAGGCTTGTTGTTGTCCTCGAACGCACCCCTGGGCTGTGGTCGCGCAGCTCACCTTTAGATAGCATTTGCCGCCAAATTGGGCATCTTCAGCGGTCTGGTCTACACATGCCGACCCCTTCTCGTACTTGCAAGAAAAAGGTCCATTTTGTAAGGATCCTTGATCCATAGATGGGTCCACGCAAGCCCCGTTACCAGCACACACCGAAACCACTCCGCACGGGCATGCCGATTGATTGGGCCCGGCATCAGGGCAGTCAGCTCCTACCATTGCCCCGGCGGTAACGAGAAATACAAATAGACTGCCGCGTGATGCTGTACGTTGAAGTGAGTACATAGTACATATCCTTTTTTGGGTGGGGTCGAGAGAGACTGGTTGAAACCTATCGGAAACTCTGTGGGACGATCCGTGAGATAGCACGCTGCGTGCTTGCGTGGTCGTGGCGGCAAACATTTTGACTAGAGGTTGGGAATAATAGCCGACGTGTTTGGTACCTCGGTAAGCTGGGCGACAGCGTTGGCCCTGAGCTGAAGGGGAAGGCGCTTAAGCGTCGCATCCCGAGGGGTAGTTGTCTCATCAAGATACACAATCGTAATTGCAGTGCTCTGGTCGCCCTCCTTGGCAGCTAAGGTCCACGCCACGTCTAATTTTGCGCAGTCGCCGGGGCTAAATTCACTGCTGTTCAACGCTGCGGTGGTGCAGTTGCACGATGTGAGGACGGCAACAATGCGAGTGGCTCTGTTTGCTATCAACTCAAACGTCACCTTCGCAGTCGAGCCTAGCGGGATGTCTTTGAGATGCTGACAGGGTGTTGTCGCGACGAGTGCCGTCGGAGTGGTGCGGCCTTCAGGATGTAATGTCATTGCCCATAGTGCCCCTGCGACCAGAGACGACAGGAGCAATGTTCGTTCTGTTTTAGGGGAGGTCATGACTGCAGCCCATGAGGTGGAGAACCGGCGCAGAAGATGCGGCGAACCCCCTACAGAGGGAGCATACGGCCCCCCCGCTCGGTTGTCAACAGGCGGCCGCCGGCGGCACGCGGTTGGACGACGACGTCGCACGACGGGTGTTGAATGTCGCAAATTCATCGGAGGTTGCGGAGCTGCGGCGGGGCTGCGGGTGGCGCGGCGAGGGCGCCGTGAGACTTGTTTGCGCGGCTGGCCCTACGAGGGGCGAGTTGCGCCGCCCGGGTAGGTCTTGGTAGCCTCTGTACGGAATGGAAGACGGTTTTTGGGGGGAGTCGATGAGAGCCGCGTGATGTGCGGCCGGGTGGGTGCCTGTCGGTGGCGCACCATGAAACTCACGCTCGCGAAACTGCCGTGGCTCGAGATCGCCTTGGCGGTGACGTCCCTGGCGCTCGTGCTGCAACTGTTTCCATCGATCGCCACGTGTATTCTCAATCAGATCGACGTGCGGAACTGGTCTCGGACCACTTGGTTGGTCTGCAACGCGCTCTTCGTCGCCGTGCTCGTGTCCGTGCGATTCGTGCCGAATGTTCTGGCTCGGATTCGCGATACCCAGGCGAAGCCGAAACCAAAGCGGAGGCGATCAGGATGCCTCGGAAGTCTCCGGCCCGCGGCGCTGCCGCCAGCCGTTGTGGATTCACACTGATCAAGCCCCTGATCGTGGTCGGCATCATCGGCCTGATCCTCCAGATAGCGATGCCGGCCGCGCAGAGCGCCCGCGAGGTGGCGAGGAGAACCGCCTGTCGCTCACGTCTCAAGCAGATCGGCCTCACCGCGCAGGCCCACGAGATTGCTCGGTGAGCGTTCCCCAGCGTCGGGTGGCACTTCATCTGGATCGGCGCGGCCGAGCGGGGCACCAACCAGCGGCTGCCCGGTAGCTGGGTATTTAATCTTCTCGACTACGCGGAGGAATCGGCGCTCCGCAGCGTGGGAGCGGAATTGAACGGGCCGGAGCGACACGCCCAGCCGACGCAGCGAAACGCGACGCCCTTGCCTCTGTTTCTCTGCCCGACACGACGGACCAACGGCGCGGGGCCCTATACGATGAACCAGCAACCGTTCACGCTGGGCGGGGCGGTTCAGCCGCTGCTTTCCCGAGGCACGAAGAGTGATTTCGCCGCGTGCGTGGGCGACACCTTCGAGGTGGAGTTTCCCTGGCAACGGCCCGGCCCGCAGTCGCTCCAGCAGGGAGCCAACGGTGCCTTCGCATGGCCCGCCATGCAGAAGACGTTCACCGGCGTCATCTACGACCGCAGCAGCACCCGACCGATACGCGGGAGGCGTGCGATACGTGTGCACGATCGAGTTGGGAAAGGGAACGCATCTATTCAAAGTGGGCGACGCGAGCTGGAAGGCCGTGAATCTTGGCGCCTGGGATCCGGAGTACGTTCTGGAGCCGCGCGTGGCCTACGGCGCGCTCACGGGCGGGAACTCCCAGAATTTCATCCTCAAAGTCGCTTAGCCCGGGAGATACCACTTCGAGGTCCATGCCTCCGACCGCGCCAAGCCGATCATTCGCTACGTGAAGGAGCCGTAGGCGGCGAGTCGGCGGCAGTGGCGGGTGTTTCGGCCTGTTTGCGCACCCGAAACACCATCGTGGTATCGCCGATGCGGGCAAACGGTTTGGCGGCCGCCAGTCGAGCGGTCAGGGCGGGCGGCACGATGTGAGAGTCGTATCCTGCGGCGGCCGTGGCGCCGAAGGCGTAGTACGACCAGCCATCGCCGGGCGTGTCCCAGTCGGGGGTGGCAAGCAACTGGGCAGTGTGCTCCGGCGTCATTGGTGTGCAGTCGATGCCCACGTTCGCAGGGTTCAGCCCTTCTTCATACGCCAGCGCCAGCCCCGCTGCTTCGGGATGCTCCGCGATGAACCGCTCGAGGGCGATCAGGTCTTGGCCCCAGTCCACGTTACTGCTCACGAGATGCTGCCAGCCGTTCCAGCGGCCACCCACGGTCTCGTTGAAGTAGGCCAGGCTGTGCGGCACGCAGAGCAGGCTGCTCACGGTGCCCCACGCGAGGCCGGCGATCACGAGCCCGGCGACGGCCCGTAGCCGGAGCGGCGCTGCGTGGCGGCGAGCGGCATCGAGCGTTGGGCCGAGCCTGCCGATCCAGACCTGAAAGAACGGAAACACGGGGAGAACGTAGCGGAGGTGTTCGTTCATGCCCGTTTGGGAGCTGACGAACACGAAGAGCGCCACGGGAAGCACGAGGAGCGCCGCCTCGTCGCGGAGCCGCACGCCCGGCGGCTGCCAGGCTCGGGCCGACGCCGCCAGAAACAAGATCAGCCACGTGCCCAGCGGGAGCTTCATTGCGAGGCCGAGCAGGTAGTAATACCACCAGCCGGTCTTGCTCCACGTGCCCGAGAGAAAAAACTCGTGGTGGTAGGTCTCGAAGTCGCGCCGCTGCAGATCGATGCCGATGACGTAGTTCCGCGGCAGAGGCAGCGGCAGGTCGGCGAGGATGGTGGAAGCGAAGCGGTTGCCGTGCTTCCCGTAGCTATCGCCGTCGAGGCCGGAAAGCGAGCGGCTCACGAACGAAAAACTGCCTAGCCTGGGCAGGCAGTCTTCGAAGGCGTAGCCGAAGTTGATCACATAAAAGGCGATGGCGATCCGCAGCACGAGCATTCCCGCTTCCCTGCCCCACTGTCGCGCCGTCATCGTGTTTCGGTCGCCCCAGCGAAAGGCGACCCAGAGAAGCGGCCAGAGCGGCAGGAACACGAGCAGCGTGGTCTTGGCGAGCTCGGCGAAGCCGAGAAGCGCTCCGCTGATGGCCGCCCCAGCCCACGTCGGCTGCTTCAGCCACCGCCAGAAGCTGTGGCAGGCCACGAGGCCGAGGGCCGATGCGGCCACGTCGGACGTGATCAGCTGCCCGTGGCCGAGCATCATTGGGCAGAAGCACCAGACAGACAGGGAAAGCAATGCCCCAGTGCGGCCATAGAGCTCCCGGCTCCATCGATACACCGCCCATCCGCCAAGGAGCGCAAAGGGAATGCAGGCGAGCCGGGCGAGGGTCATGAGAAAAAACGTCCGGCGGCCGTTGGCGTGGCAGAAATCCTGGCCGAGGGCCATTTCCGGGCGGGCGCCAGGACCGCTATAGAAACTCTTCCATTCGGTCTCGCACCCAGCGGCCATGACGGGCAGGGCTGCCACTAGTCGCACCAGCGGCGGGTTCACGGAATAGACGTCGAAGCGATTGAACATCCAGTAGCTGATGCCGGCGACGAGGTGCCCGGGCTCGTTGAGCGTGGGGCTCTTGGTCGCGGCGCCCCAGGCGAGGATGACGGCGTGGATGACGAGAAGGACCGCCACGGCCACGCGTTCGGAGCGGGGTGCGGGTGCACGCGGCGGTGACGGCGAGAGGCTGGCCGGGGTGCTCACGGAGTATTCCTGGTGGACCGTCAGAAGAGATATACTATCCCGCCTTCGCCGCTGACGTTGGGTTGGTTTGGGAGTTGCGGCGCCTCGGTGCGGCCATTGGCGATTCTGTGGCGGTGTCGCGGGACGGCGGGGAGGGTCGATGACGGTCGCGTGGCGCTATTCCGTCGTGATCCCGGCCTTCAACGAGGCGGCGTCGCTAGCCCGGGTGGTGGCGAAGGCGGCAGCGCTTCCCGGGCCAGTCGAGGTGATCGTGGTGGACGATGGTTCGACCGACGGCACCGCAGAGGAGATCGCGCGGGGGCAGCGCGACCTGCCGATCGCGTCGCTGAGGCTGGCGGAAATCGGGGCAAGGGTGCCGCTGTGCGGGCGGGCATCGCCCGAGCGACTTCTCGTGTGGTGGTGCTGCATGACGCCGATCTTGAGTCCGACCCAGCGTCGCTGCTCGGGCTTGTGGAACCGATCGAACGCGGCCTCGCGGATACGGTGTATGGCAGCCGGTTTCTGGGCGCGGCGGGGCAAGCGACAGGTCCCATCCGTCGCATTGCCAACTGGCTGCTCACAAGGCTCTCAAACCGATTCACGGGCTTGCGGCTCACCGACATGGAAACGGGACAGAAGACCTTTCGACGAGAGTTGATTCAGGGGCTGGTACTGACGGAGGAGCGGTTTGGGATCGAGCCGGAGATCACGGCGAAGCTGGCTCGGGCCGGCTGCCGGATTCTGGAGATACCCGTACGTTACACCGGGCGATCTCGGGCCGCGGGAAAGAACATCGGCGTTCGCGATGGACTGTGGACAATCGCGTGTATTGCGGTATCCGTGGCGTTTGCTCCAACCCGTTAGGGCCTCCGCGCGCCCCATATGCGTGCCCCTCGGCAACCCTGGAAAAAACCCGCTGAGCCCCCTGCAGCGCTTGACGCTACCTAGTCGGGGGGGGTAATGTCTGTCATTCGGCGGAGGTTCCGTCATCCACTTTGCAGACAAGGAACATCGAAATGCTCACCGTCACGCGAACCGAGTCGTTGCGGACCTTCTTGCTCTACCTGCCGGGAATCGTGTTTCTCACGTGCGGCCATGCGCTGGGAGACGAAGATTGCTGTAACCTTTCTTACCCGCCACCACCGGATAGCACACTTTGCAGTTGCACATATGGCGCAGGGTGCCCGCCGCGGTATACGACTGGTCTCGCAGTTGGGTTCTGCACTTGCAAATACGCTGCTGGCGCCAAGCAATGTCTTGCTCCAACTGACGTTCCCATTGCTACGATCAATGTTTGTACGTCCGATGTGAACATCGGATGGCTCCTATCAGAGCTAGGGATTTATGAGATCGCAATGATCATGGCATGCATTGGGATTGGAGCGGGAACCGGTCCTGGGGCTATTATTGCCTTGCTTTTCTGCCTTTCACTCATTTTCGGCAACACAGCCTGGTTCATCGCTCAGTGCGGCTACATCAGTTGTGGCGGGGGCGCCTTTCTCGAATACGTAACCGTTACCGCATCGACGCAAGTTGTCGGCCCTGCCTGTGGAGATCTGTAGCGTCCAAGGATGTTTATGTCGTTCCTGCCCCGGCGCAGCCGTGCGCCGGCGGCAGGAACGTTCGCCGTGTATTTGTATGATCGACAAGCCAGATGAATCTGCTCTCGGGGGTACCCGAAGAAGCCATCACCCACATGCCACACGCCCCAAGATGAATCGTTCCTGGACACCTAGATCGGGCCTTGGAATGAGGTTCCACATGCGCACTGTGTATTCGATTTTGCTAATCGTTTCGGCTGGAATCCACGAGCATGGAGGCAGTATCGCACGCGGTGAGCAAGGCGGCGATTTCAGGACGAGAAAGATCCGGCAACTCGTTGATGCGGCACTTGAACCGCCGCCTAGAAGCGGCGACATCACGATCATCCGAAACCAGGTCTATCGAAACAGAACACTGGACGAAGGGTCGATGCGAAAGACCATTGAGGACGCAATCAGATCCTTACCCAAGGACATCACCCACGACGAGACACAAATTAGGCAAGACGTCGAGGCGAACTTGGCCCGAGTTAAACATGCATACAGCCGGCCTCGTCAATCCAAAGAGCGTATACGCTGGCAGTCAATCAAGTACCGGTTAGACCAGACGGTTGCCGAAGAGGGCGCTGCGGTTGACAACACAACGGAATTTGACCGCACCTATTGTAATTACGGCAACATCGCGGCGAATGACTTCTCGAACTTCAGGTACGATGTGCCGACGAAGAACGCATCGCGAGACGATCGCCCCGGGAGTCACTTTTCTCCAGTTGATGTGGAGGGGCTGTACCGGATGGACCAGATGATTCGTGCGGTGGTTATATTGGCCGTCGCTGATGCCACGCCCGTCAAGGAACCTGTGCCCGACATCGTCCTGGTCCCTGTTCGGGCGCGCATTCAGTCGGTCATTGACGGCACTCATCCTGAACTAAAGATCACGATAGACAAGCGGCAGTGGCGGGATCGCGATGTCGATCACGTTACCTTCTCGTCCTCTGGCAAGAAGGGCGGAAAAGCGACCGGACGAATTGAAGCATGGCTCGATCCTGACGACTATCGCAAGGTGTATCATTGGGAGTGCTTTGGCCAAGACGGCCGCAAACTCGTGGACTTGACTAAGGATGGAATAGATTCCGACGGCTTAGCCCGCAGTATGGAGCGAGAGATTGTAAGTAAGGACGGAAGTGTTCTGAAAGAGGAGATTGCTGTGATTGACGGCACTTTTGGTTGTCCGGTGCCCGCTGAAGCATTCGCCTTTAATCCGCCCGAAGGGTTCTACGTGGTTGACTTTCGCGGCGACAAGCCGGTGATTGAATCCGGCCCCATGCCAGTCGGTAGTCCCCTGCAAGCAGTCGAACGACGTAGCTCATGGCTGATGGCGTTTACCATCGCTGTAATGACGTTGCTTGCAGTACTAGTTGCTATCAAAAAGCTCCGCACAAGTCCCAGCCACCACTAAGTGGGGTCGACCGATCTATGGTTTTGCGGCGGTGCACCCGTCATTGTCAACGACGGCATGAATGTCGGCGGCGGTGCCTCGCTGGAGATGTGTTGCTCTCTGCGCAGGGATTCAACAGTTCCTCCACTGAGTGTCGCCTGAGCATCTCCCGTCTAAAGCGGATCGATATCTTTATGGAGCGGTGCAACGCAATGGCTCGCTTCGGCTTGACCCCAAGATTCAGCAGATCGGCGAGGGTTCTCAGCCCGTCACTAGTGGCGCTCAGTGTCTTTGCCACCTGTGGATGCCAAAGACACACGCTTTATGTATCTGAGTCGGGGCAGATCAAAATCTCCGCAGCGAGTCAGAAGGTCGATGTCTGTTATGGGGCGGTTGCGCAAATTCCAATCAGTATTAGAAATGACAGTCGTCACCGACTTGTTTTTGACGGGGTTTCGGCCTCTTGCGGCTGCGGCTCGGTAAAGGCGGCCCAGGGCGCGCTTGATCCCGGCGAGCGGACTACGCTGCAGGTGGAGTATGATTCGCGCGGGGTTCCGTTTGGAGAGAGACTTCTTAGCTTCGCGATTCGGGAGTCAAGCGGCGATACTATAGTGCTCAAAGACATTCTGTCGGTCCGATCCAAGCGGTATGTCATTGTTGAGCCGCCGGCGATTGATTTCGGTAAGATACAACCAGGTGTCCCGCAGTCTCGGCGGCTCCGGGTTCGTACCGTTGACGGCTGTGAGATAGGTAAGGTTTCTGTTCGTGCCAGTTCCCCTATGGTTACTGCAGAGGTGGACGACGGCTCGCTACCCCAAGGTGCATTGCGAGATAAGGAAGAGTGGAAGATCATGCTCGACACCGCTTCCAGTACTGGGCAGGTGGATGAGTACCTTACTGTCACCATTGCTACCGCAACGAGTGGAGACGTCCAAGTGCGTGTTGAGGTCAATGGCATGGTCGATGACAGGATTTCGTTGGAGCCCAGCGTTGCCTACCTGGGTTTTGCCAGTGCGGGCAGAATGAGCCAGCTCACTTTCGAAGTGAACGAGCCGGTTGATGACATTATCATCGAGAATATCTCTGTCCCGGAGTGCGGCATTGCGTCTTGTCCCTTTACATTGCGTCGCAAGCAGGACGGCACTGGGACGCTTTCAGTCCAGATTATAGCGAAGACATTTCCGGCTGAGTCGGGGGCGTTCAGCATTCTGGTTAGTGGGCAGCGTAGGAGCGCTGATCTTTCTCAGACGATTCCGTGTACGTATGTGACGTCGAAGGCGGTGCGTCAGGATTCGCCCTAGTGCTTAAGGTCGGTTTGGGGCTTTTGCGGCTCGGTCCTTAAGGGGCCCTGATGGCACCTGAATTTGCGGGGGATTTGCGAATCACCTGACAAGGTCCACATGAGCCCTGCAGTGAAGCAGGATGGCACATGCACGGATGCCAGATGAGTTCTTCGATGAGTCAGCGTCAGTTCTTCCCGTCGACAAGCCGGTGGGGAGGCGCGTAGGGAGACACCCGGTTTGACCTGCTCCCCTTAAACGTCGCCACTTTCAGAGAGAGAATCTCTGGTGGCGCAAACCAAGGGAGGGCAAGAGATGCCACGAGGAAAGAAGTTCACTGCGGAGCAGATCATTGGGAAGCTCCGCGAGGCTGAGGTTGGGTTGGCTCAGGGGAAGACGGTGCCCGAGGTGGTCCGGAAGCTTGGCGTGACCGAGCAGACGTACTACCGGTGGAAGCGGGAGTACGGTGGGCTGCGGACGGACCAGGCGAAGCGGCTGAAGGATCTCGAGAAGGAGAACGCTCGGTTGAAGCGGCTCCTGGCGGATGCCGAACTCGACAAGGCGATCCTTCGTGAGGCCGCATCGGGAAACTTCTGAGCCCGGCGAAGCGGCGTCAGGCAGTCGAGCATGTGCGTGACACGCTCGGCTGCGACGTGGTGACCGAACGCCGGGCATGCCGGGTGCTGGGGCAAGCGAGGAACACGCAGCGGCGGCGGGCGAGCGTTGCCGACGACGAGCCGCAGCTCGTGAAGCGGATCGTCTGGATGGCCCGCGAGTATGGCCGGTACGGCTACCGCCGCATTACAGCCCTTCTACGAGCCGAAGGCTGGTGGGTAAACCACAAGCGGGTGGAGCGGATCTGGCGGCAGGAGGGACTGAAAGTGCCTGCGAAACAGCCGAAGCGGCGAAGGCTGTGGCTCAGAGATGGTTCGTGCATCCGGCTGCGGCCGACGCACCGGAAGCACGTCTGGACCTACGACTTCGTGATGGATCGAACGGCGGATGGTCGGTCGTTCCGGATGCTGACGATCGTCGATGAGTTCACGCGGGAGTGTCTGGCGATCGACGTCGGGAGAAAGCTCACCAGTGAGGATGTCTTGGAGCGGCTGAGCGACCTGTTCGTGCGCCACGGCGTGCCTGACCACATCCGCAGCGACAACGGCAGCGAGTTCACCGCGACACGAGTGCGGGAGTGGCTCGAGCGGGTCGGGGTGAAGACGTTGTACATCGAGCCGGGATCGCCGTGGGAGAACGGCTACATCGAGAGCTTCAACGGCAAGCTTCGCGATGAGTTGTTGGCTCGGGAGGTATTCGACACGCTGCTGGAGGCAAAGGTGCTGATCGAGCGTTGGCGGAAGATCTACAACACCGTCCGGCCACACAGCTCACTGGGATACCGCCCCCCCGCTCCGGAGTCGCGCCGCCCCTGTCCGCTCGCTTCGGCTACGCCTCAGCAAGCGGACAGGGGCGATCCCTTGGCAGGGCTACCCTGGTGATAGACACTGGTTCCATTCATGGGGGCAGGTCAAATGGGCGCTTGAGCCGCAGCCACGGAGCGTGTCACCTCCGGTACACTACTGGCTTGCTATTCATGGCCCAAAGGGCACGATATATGTAGACGACGGGTTTGCCGTAAACGGAGATTTCGTGCACAAGCGTCGCCCCATACCTGACAGATATGTCTACCAACCGCCCGGAGCCCCAGGGATGGAGCAAAGAGGACAATGTCAAAGGATTCCAGTGAAGTAACAGGAATCCTTGTGGTTCGCCCACGAACCAGGGCACTATGAGCCTTTCTCTGAGCCGTAAGGCCCTTGAGCAGATCGTGCGACGCTCCACAGTTGGTGCGGCGTGTTCGCTCTTCGTTTGGGCGTGCGTGTCCGATCCGCCAGGCGACCTGGAAAAAAATGCAAAAGGTCCATCGCGTGTGCGGACCAAATAGTCGTGAGCACGAGCGGGTGGCCTGCCTTGGAAATCCTGATCCAGTCGATATGAAGGTCTACTGCCCAACGGGCAAGGAGACTTTCGATGACGAGAAGACGGAAGAAGCACCGTCCCGAGGAGATCGTTGCGAAGCTGCGTGACGCAGATGCGATGCTCAACGCGGGCAAGGATCTGGCTGCAGTCCTTCACGCTCTGGAGGTTAGCGAGTCGACGCTCGACCGCTGGCGTGCCCAATACGGCGGAATGAAGTGTGAGGAAGCCAAGAGGCTGAAGCGCTTGAAGGATGAGAACCGGCGGCTGAAGCAGCTGGTTGCCGACCAGGCGTTGGACATCCAGATGCTCAAGCACCTCTCGGAGGGAAACTGGTAAGCCCTTCCCGGAAGCGAGCGGCGGTCGTCGAGCTTCGGACGAAGTTCGGCGTCTCCGAGCGAAGGGCATGCACGGTGGTCGATCAGCCGCGGAGCAGTCAGCGATTCGAGGCCAAGCCCCGTACGGACGAGGCGCCGCTTGTGAAGCGGATGCTGCAGTTGGCGAGGGCGAAGCCGCGGTATGGGTATCGAAGGATTGGCTGGTTGCTTCGAGAAGAGGGATGGCGTGCCGGGCTGTCTCGAGTGTTTCGGCTGTGGCAGCGGGAGGGGCTGAAAGTGCCTGTAAAGAAGCGAAAAAGGCGTCGTCTGGGCTCGAGCATCAACGGATGCCATCGGCGACGGGCCGAGGTGGCCTGCCTTGGAAAACCTGATCCAGCGGATATGAAGGTCTACTGCCCAACGGGCAAGGAGACTTTCGATGACGACGAGACGACGGAAGAAGCACCGTCCCGAGGAGATCGTTGCGAAGCTGCGTGATGCGGAAGCGATGCTGAACGCAGGTAAGGATCTTGCGGCGGTGCTACAGGCCTTGGAGGTCAGCGAGTCGACGTTCGATCGCTGGCGAGCCCAGTACGGCGGGATGAAGTGTGAGGAAGCCAAGAGGCTGAAGCAGCTTGAGGATGAGAACAAGCGGCTGAAGACCTTGGTGGCGGATCTGTCCCTCGACAACCAGATGCTCAAGCATCTCTCGGAGGGAAACTGGTAAGCCCTTCCCGGAAGCGAGCGGCAGTCGCGGAACTCCAGCGGGAGTTCCGCGTTTCCGAGCGAAGGGCTTGCAAGGTGGTTGACCAGCCGCGGAGTAGTCAGCGTTTCGAGGGCAAGCCCCGGACGGACGAAGCACCGTTGGTGAAGCGGATGCTGCAGTTGGCGAGGGCGAAGCCTCGGTATGGGTATCGCCGGATTGGTTGGTTGCTTCGAGAAGAGGGATGGCATGCCGGGCTATCTCGAGTGTTTCGTCTATGGCAGCGGGAGGGTCTGAAAGTGCCTGTAAAGAAGCGGAAAAGGCGTCGCCTCGGCTCGAGCGTCAATGGCTGTCATCGACGACGGGCCGAGGCCCCGAATGACGTATGGTGTTGGGACTTCGTGTTCGACAGGACGGCGAGCGGCAGCCAACTGAAGTGGCTGTCGGTCGTGGACGAGTACACCCGCGAGTGCCTGGCTCTGAAGGTCGACCGAGGCATTACGAGTGAGGACGTGATCGACACGCTCTCCGAGCTGTTCGCGATGCGCGGCGTTCCTCGGCACATCCGCAGCGACAACGGGCCCGAGTTTATCGCTCAGACCCTACGTCGCTGG
>Ga0207954_1000154_pt1 | contig 21344 bp, 17 predicted proteins | sample CryBogmetaGMA0M_FD_184547 | JGI IMG/M metagenome (GOLD analysis project Ga0207954, IMG submission 184547) | Freshwater microbial communities from Crystal Bog, Wisconsin, USA - MA0M (SPAdes) | ecosystem: Environmental > Aquatic > Freshwater > Lake | place: Crystal Bog, Wisconsin, USA | collected... | reverse complement strand
GCTGCGAATCGCCCCCTCCATCGTCGAGGGCCACCCGGTGGCCGTCCAGTCGCCGGCCAAAAACAGATTGGGCACCCCGGTGGTGGTGGCGGGCCGCCAGGCATCCACGCCCGGCCGCACGGAGAGCACCGCGGTGGGATCGGTCACGACCTTGGCCTCGCGGAGCACGGCCGAGCGGGCGTCGGGAAACACCTCGCGCAGCTCCGCGACCACCTGAGCGATCAGCGCCCCCCGATCGCCCTGCATCAGCCCCCGCGACGCGCTGATCACGACCTGGCAGTGGCCGGGTGCGGTGGCACCGGGCTCGCCCCGAAACACCCACTGCGACACGCGGCCCACCAGCACGGCGTGGGGCACGTCGATCACGTCGCGATCGAACCAGAGGTGCACCGCCGTGATCGGCGAGCCGGCCAGACGGTCGTCCACGTCGGGAACGACATCGGGCACCAGCCGGCCCGCAGCCTTCCAGGGCACCGCAACGATCACCGCGTCGCACGGCCACCGCTCGGAGCCGGAACGGACGGCCACCACGCGGCCGTCCGTGGATCGCTCGATCTCCGAGACCGCGGCCCCGGTGGCTAAGGCCACTCCCGCCGTCTCCAGCCAGCGGACGAGCCGCTCGCCGAACAGCCGGCCCAGTGGCTCGGTGGGCACGATCAGATCGGCCGCGTCGCGATGGGCGAGAAAGCCGTCCACGGCCACCTTGCGGGCCGCGGCGATGCCCACGAGGTCGATCGACTCGCCGAGCGCGCTCTCGATCACCGGCTGCCAGAAGAGCCGGATCACCCGCTCGGGCTGGCCGACCGACCGCAGCCACTCCAGCGCCGTCGGCGCGTCGGCGGCGTCGGCGCTCCGGCGCCGGGCCAGCCGCAGCATGCCCCACGCGAGCGCCGCTCGTTCGCCGATCGAGAAATGCCGCATCCCGAGAAGCAGGGGAGCGAGGTGCAGCGGCGCCGGAAGGAGCCGCGATGGCGTGCAGCGGCTGCGATCTCCCTCGGGGCCGATGAACCAGAGCGTCCGGTCGCGGCGGAGGGCGTCGTCGAGGCCCGCCCGCCGGCAGAGATCGAGAAAGCCGGTGCAGCAACCCATCGCCACGTGCTGGCAGGCATCGACGAGTCCGCCGCTCATAGGGTCGTCGAACGACGCCGCGCGTCCGCCGCACCGCCGCCGCGCCTCGAGCAGCGTCACCCGGCAACGACTCTCCGTGGCCGCCGCCGCCGCCGCGAGTCCGGCGAGCCCGCCGCCGACGACGACCACGTGTGGCGGCTGCGGAACGCGCGTGTCGTTCATCGCCAGATCCTCGTGCCGCAGGCGCGCGTTGCAAGGGCCGCCGACACGAGCCGCGGCTTCGAGGCCCTGACCTTCACCGTGAAGATCCCGGCGCCCCGTCGGCGAACCGCCCCCAGGAGCGCCCGGTAGACACCGAACATGGCGCGAAACACGCCCCGCCCGTCGCTGGAGAGCAGGCCGTCGAGCGCGGCCGCGCGGCGGAACCGGGTCGCCGCGCGATCGGTCTCGACCGCCGCGAGCCGGGCAAACCCGGGGCCGATCTTCCCCGCCAGCAGGTCGTCCACGCGACAGCCGCAGGCCGCGAAGTCCTCCAAGGGCACGTACACCCGGCCGCGGCCGAGGTCCTCGGGAATGTCACGGAGGATGTTGGTGAGCTGGAAGGCGACGCCGCAGTCGCGCGCCAGGTCGAGCGCGGCGGGGTCGGTGAATCCCCAGACGTGGATCGCGGCGAGCCCCACAGCGCTCGCCACGCGGCTGCAATAGAGTTCGAGGTCGGCGGGAGTCTCGTAGCGGTTCTGTTCGAGATCCATCCGCACGCCCGCGAGGATCTCCCGCAGGCACCGCTCGGGCACCGCGTAGCGGCGCACCGTGTCGGCCACGGCCCGCAGCACCGGGTCATCGACCGGGCGGCCTGCGAGCGCGTCGTTCGTGGCAGCGGCGAACGCGGCCAGGGCGATCTCGGCCGCACCGCGATCCGTGGCGTCGTCCACGAGGTCGTCGGCCACGCGGCAAAAGGCGTAGAGCGCGGTCGTGCCGCGGCGCTTCGCCTCCGGCAACAGCCTGATCGGCATCGAGAAGCTCGAGCCCGAGCGTTGCAGGATCGCCGCGCACGCGGCGTGGTCGGCCGCCAGCGTCGTCATGCGCCGCCCCTCCCCACGACGTGGGATCGCCACCAGGCGCTGGCCGCGAGCCTCAGTTTGGTCCAGCGGCCCACGGTCGGCCGATGCGAGAGCGTGTCGAATCCCTGCCGTTCGATCGCGTCGGCCACGGCCCGGCCGCCGCCGAGGAACATGGCGATCGCCGGCCGCAGCACGGCCGGAGCGACCTCGGCGAGCGGCGCTCCCGCGGCGAAGCACCGGCGGGCCCAGTCGACCTCGTCGGCCAGCAGCCGCCGCAGGGCAGGGGAGGCGGCCGGCGCGTCGAGCATCGCCTCATCCACCCCGTGCCGCGCCAGGTCGTCGAGCGGCAGGTACACGCGGCCCGCCAGCCGGTCGCGGCGGACGTCCTGCCAGAAGTTTACGAGCTGCAGCCCGGTGCAGATCGAGTCTGACATCGCCACGAGCCGCGGGTCGCGGCAGCCCTCCAGGGCCAGCACGATCCGGCCGACGGGATCGGCCGAACGCCGGCAGTAGTCCACGAGCTCGTCGCGGGTGGCATATCGGGGCTGCCGCTGGTCCTGCTCGAAGGCGTCGATCAGATCGGCGAAGGGCTCGCGATCGAGATCCGCCGACCGGATCGTCTCGGCCAGGGCGAGGAATACCGGATGCCGCGGCCGCCCGGCGCAGCAGGCGTCGAGCTCGTCGCGCCATGCCGCGAGCGCGGCGGAGGCCTCGGCCGGTGACGCCGACTCGTCGCCGAGGTCGTCGGCCCAGCGGGCGAAGGCATAGACGTTGGCGAGATGCTGGCGGAGTCGCGGCGGCACGAGCCGCGTAGCGACGGTGAAGTTCTCGTAGTGCCGCCGGGCCACGGCGCGGCAGAAGGCCTCGGCGGCCGCCAGGTCGCCGGCAGCCGGCACGACCGCCAGCCGCCATGCCACGGGGTCGCGGGCGGCCGCTTGGCCATGCTCCGACGACGGCGTCTGGGGTGTCCCGATGTGCATACACCTGTTCCCGGGCGTCGCGGCAGGCCTCCCCTGCCACCGGCCTGTCTGGCCGCCCGTGACCGCCTCCACTACGATTCGCAGACGGTCCCGCCCGTTGTACCCGATGACGGTGGTCTCCCGCCCGCCGTCGCCCCGAGCCGGAACAGCCCGATGAAGATTCTCCTCGCCAGCCCCCGCGGCTTCTGCGCCGGCGTCAACATGGCCATCGAGACGCTGGAGACGGCGATCCGTCTCCACGGCACGCCGATCTACGTGTTTCACGAGATCGTCCACAACCGGCACGTGGTGGACCGCTTCGTCCGCGAGGGCGCGGTGTTCGTCGACACGGTGGAGCAGGTTCCGGAGGGGGCGGTGCTGCTCTTCTCCGCGCACGGGGTGGCGCCCGAGATTCGGCGGGTGGCGGCCCAGCGGCGGCTGCGGGCGATCGACGCGACCTGCCCACTCGTGACCAAGGTGCACCTCGAGGCGATCAAATACGCGAACCAGGGCTACCGGATCGTGCTCATCGGGCACGAGGGGCACGACGAGGTGATCGGCACGATCGGCCAGGCGCCGGCCGCGTTCACGCTCGTGGAATCGCCGGACGACGTCGACCGGCTGCCGTTCGGCCCCGAGGACAAACTGGCGTATCTCACGCAGACGACGCTCTCGGTGGACGATGCCTCGCGGATCATCGCCCGGCTGAAGGAGCGGTTTCCACAGATCGTCGGCCCGCCGAAGGACGACATCTGTTACGCCACACAGAATCGCCAGGAAGCCGTCCGCCTGCTCTCGGCGGACGCCGACCTCGTGATCGTGCTCGGCAGCCAGAACAGTTCCAACAGCCAACGGCTCGCGGAACTCGCCCGCGAACGGGGCATCCCGGCGCACCTCATCGACGGCGCCGACGAGATCGACCCGGCCTGGTTCCACGGCGCGGAGACCGTGGTGATCACCGCCGGCGCGAGCGCCCCCGAGGCCGTCGTGCAGGACTGCATGACCTGGCTGCGCGACCGCTACGGCGCCGAGGTCGAGGAACGAGCGATCCGCCAGGAAGACGTCTACTTTCCGCTCCCCAAGGAACTCCGGGCAGCGGCTTCCGCGGCCCGCCTGCCGATGGCATGAACGGCGACGGGGGCTCGACGACACTGTCGCGTCGGACGCTGCTCGCAGCGGGCGTCGCCTCGCTCTCGGCCGCGGCGGCCACCGCGGAAACGCCGCCCCGCGGGCCGTCCTTCGCGATCCAGGGGATCGATGTCTCTCGCTGGCAGCGAGAGGTGGACTTCTCCCGCGTCGCGGAGGCGGGCATCCAGTTCTGTTTCTGCAAGGCGACCGAGGGCCTCGAGCACGTCGATGCGACGTTCGCCGCCAACTGGCCGGCCATCGCCGCGGCGGGCATGCTCCGCGGCGCCTACCACTTCGGCCGACCCGGCCGTGACGCGGTCGGCCAGGCCGACGCTGTGGTCGACACGGTACGACCGACGGCGGGAGACCTGCCGATCGTGCTCGACCTGGAGAAGGACGACGGCCACACGCCGGCCGAGGTCCGCGAGTGGACCGAGTCGTTCGTGAACCGCATCCGCGAGCGGATCGGAGTGCCGCCGATCATCTACACGGGATTCTTCTTCTGGCGCGACGAGGCGGGCGACGGCAGCGACCTGGGCTGCCCGCTCTGGCTGGCGGCCTACGTGGACGATCCCGAGAAGTACGTGCCGAAGGCCTGGGAGCGGTGGTCGTTCTGGCAGTACACGTCGAAGGGCTCCGTGCCCGGCGTGCGAGGGAACGTGGACCGCGACGCCTGGCACGGCGACCGCGCCTCGCTCGACGCCCTGCGGCTCACCTGAAGCGGCTCGGGGCTTGCTGGCTGCGGCTCTCCCAACGAGCCCCGAGCGGCGCGACATCACGAGGCACAGCACCGCAGGTTGAAAACCTACGGCCACTTCAGTGCGTGAGTTTTTTGTAGCGGAAGCGGTGCGGCTCGTCGGCGGCGAGGCCGAGCCGCTCCTTGCGGCTCCGCTCGTAGACCTCGAAGTTGCCCTCGCAGACGTGCACGTAGCCGTCTCCCTCGAAGGCGATGATGTGCGTCGCCAGCCGGTCGAGAAACCAGCGGTCGTGGGTGATCACCACCACCGAGCCCGCGAAGCTCGTGATCCCCTCCTCGAGCGACCGCAGCGTGTCCACGTCGAGGTCGTTGGTGGGCTCGTCGAGCAGGAGGAGATTCGCTCCGCCGCGGAGCAGCTTCGCCAGGTGCACGCGGTTGCGTTCACCACCCGACAGCGTCCCCACCTTCTTCTGCTGATCCGGCCCCATGAAGTTGAACTTGGCGACGTAGCTGCGGGCGTTGACCGTCCGCTTGCCGAGTTCGATGGTGTCGTGGCCCTCCGAGATCTCCTCGAACACCGTCTTGTCGGGGTCGAGCGCGTCGCGGTTCTGGTCCACGTAGCCGATGTCCACCGTGGACCCCACCTTGACGGTCCCCGAATCGGGCTGCTCGGCACCGACGAGCATCCGGAAGAGGGTCGTCTTGCCGGCGCCGTTGGGGCCGATGATGCCCACGATGCCGCCCGGCGGCAGCTTGAACGACAGGTTCTCGAACAGCAGCTTGTCGCCGAAGGCCTTGGAGATGTTGTCGACGTCGATCACCTGATCGCCGAGCGGCCGGCTGGCGGGGATGAAGATCTCGATGTCCTGATCCCGCACCGCCGCCTGCTCCGCGGCCAGCTTCTCGTAGGCCGCCAGGCGGGCCTTGCTCTTCGCCTGCCGGGCCTTGGGTGACATCCGCACCCACTCCAGTTCCTTGTCGAGGGTCTTCTGGCGGGCGCTGGCCTGCTTCTCTTCCAACTCGAGACGGGCCTTCTTCTGCTGGAGCCACGACGAGTAGTTTCCTTCGAAGGGCATGCCCCGGCCGTGATCGACCTCGAGGATCCACTTGGCGACGTTGTCGAGGAAGTAGCGGTCGTGGGTCACGGCCACCACGGTGCCGGTGTATTCGGCCAGATGCCGCTCCAGCCAGTTCACGCTCTCGGCATCGAGGTGATTCGTGGGCTCGTCGAGCAGGAGCAGGTCGGGCTTCTCGAGGAGGAGCTTGCAGAGCGCCACGCGCCGCCGCTCGCCGCCGGAGAGGTTCGTCACGCCCCAGTCGCCGGGGGGCAGGTTCATCGCGTCCATGGCGATCTCCACCTGGCGGTCGAGATCCCAGAGGTTCTTGACGTCGATCTCGTCCTGCACGGTCGCCTGCTCCGCGAGGAGCTTCTCCATCTCGGCGTCGGAGAGGGGCTCGCCGAGACGGGCGTTGATCTCCTCGAAGCGGCGGAGCACGGCCCGCGAGTGGTCCACGGCCTCCATCACGTTCTCGAACACGGTCTTGTTGGGGTCGAGCTTCGGCTCCTGCTCGAGGTAGCCCACCGTGTAGCCTTCGGCCAGCCGGGCCTCGCCGTCATACTCCTTGTCGATCCCCGCCATGATCTTCATGAGGGTGCTCTTGCCGGCGCCGTTGCGGCCGAGGAGACCGATCTTGGCGCCGGGATAGAAGGCGAGGTTGATGTTCTTGAGGAGCTCGCGCTGCCCGAACTTCTTGTTCAGGTCGCTGATCTGAAAGATGAAGGCGGGACCCATCGGAGGAACGGTGCTCGCGGGAAGGAGAAACGGGGCGGGGAAGTGTCGAGCCGACGATCCTAGCAAAACTCCGGCGCGGCATGAGGGCCGTTGCTGCCCCCCGGGGCATGGACTACGATGCTAGAAATCCCTGAAAAACCGGCACCGTCTCCCGTGCCGCGGAATTTGCAGCCCCGCCGACGAGGACCTTTCCATGGCCGACTACGTTCATCCCGAAGTGCTGGTCTCGACCGAGTGGGTGGCCGAGCATCTCTCCGACCCGCAGGTGCGGATCGTCGAGTCCGACGAGGATCGCGCCCTCTACACCCAGGGGCACATCCCGGGGGCGGTGGAGATCGACTGGGCCGTAGACCTGCAGTGCCAAGTGGTCCGCGACTACATCGACCGGTCGGCATTCGACAAGCTCTGCTCCGAGCGGGGCATCACGAACGACACGACGGTGGTCTTCTACGGCGACAAGAACAACTGGTGGGCGTGCTACGCGTTCTGGGTGTTCAAACTCTACGGCCACAAGGACTGCCGGATCATGAACGGCGGCCGGAAGCGCTGGGAGCTCGACGGCCGGGCATGGTCGAGCGAGCGGGTCTCGTATCCGCGGACTCAGTACACCGCCCCGGAACAAGACGCCTCGATTCGGGCCCTCCGCGATGAAGTGCTCAAGCACACCAAGGCGGGCAAGCAGCTGCTCGACGTCCGCAGCCCGGAGGAGTATCGCGGCGAACGGATGCACATGCCCGACTACCCCAACGAGGGTGCGGTTCGCGGAGGCCATATCCCGGGAGCCCGCAACGTGCCCTGGCCGATGAACTGTCACGACGACGGCACCTTCAAGCCGGTGCGAGAACTCGAGAAGCTCTACATCAAGGAGCTGGGCATGAAGCGGCGGTCGCCCACCATCGCCTACTGCCGGATCGGCGAGCGGTCGAGCCTCACCTGGTTCGTGCTCACCTACCTGCTCGGGTTCGGCAACGTGAAGAACTACGACGGCTCCTGGCTGGAGTGGGGCAACGCCGTGCGGGTGCCGATCGCGAAGGGCGCCGAGCCGGGCGGCTCGACGGCCGCGACGCCGGCTCCGGCGATGCACGCCTGAGCCATGGCGAGCGTCCGGGAACGCCTCGATGAGCTGGTCGGCGAGTTCGCCGATCTCGACGCGCGAGAGAAGCTCGAACTTCTCGTCGATTTCGCGAACGGCCTGCCGCCGCTCACGGCCGACTACCAGGCTCGCAAGGCGATCGAGGACCGCCGCGTCCACGAATGCCAGACGCCGGTGTTTCTCTGGATGGAGTCGACGGACGGCTCGGCCCGGCTGACCGCCGAGGTGGCCCCGGAGGCGCCCACGGTGAAGGGCTTCGTGGCCCTTCTCGCCGAGGCGATCAACGGCCGCCCCACGGCCGACGTGGCCGCGATCTCCGACGACGTGCTCGACCGGATGGGCCTCGCGGACGTGCTCGGTATCCTCAGGACCCGTGGCCTGCGGGCGATCGTCGCCCGGGTGAAGCGGGGCTTCGCGGAGCAGGCCGCCGGCTGACCGGCCCGCTCCACTCCCTCGACCGCAGCCGGAAAGGACTCGTCCATGTCGCCCGCGGAAAAGGTGGTCGCCGGCATCGATCTCGGCGGTACCGCCATCAACTACACGTTTCTCGACGAGCGGGGCGACTTCCTCATCGAGGGGCTCTGCGAGCATCCCGCGCGGAGCGTGGAGGGGCCCGAGATCTGCATCGGGCAGATCGCCGATGGTCTCCAGATCGCTGCGGCGCGGGCGGGCATCGATCCCGCGAAGCTCGTCGCGGTAGGCCTCGACACGCCGGGGCCGGCGAGCGCCGGCGGCGTACTCAGCCGGAAGGGCTCCACGAACTTCGTGCACCCGGCGTGGGCCGGCTATGACATGCGAGCGGGGCTCGAGTCGCGGCTCGGCCTCCCGGTGACGTATCTCAACGACGGCAACGCCGCGGCGCTCTGGGGCCACGTGGCGATCTTCGGGTCCGACAACGCGGCCACCAGCATCTCGGCGATCATCGGCACGGGGCTCGGCGGCGGCGTAATCGTGGGGGGCCGCGTCGTCACGGGCCGCAACGGCTTCGGGGGCGAGCTCGGCCACGTGCTGATCCCGCACGGTTCCGTGCCCGGAATCGAGGGTGTCGTGCCGGCCTGCAACTGCGGCCGCATCGGCGATCTCGAGTCGCTCTGCTCGCTGACGGCGATCCGCCGCACGCTCTTGCCCCACTTCCTGACCCGCCATCCGGGCCATCCCCTCGCGGGCGAGGAGATCGACGTGGCGGCCAAGAAGGTCCGCGGCCTGGCGGAGCGGGGCGACACGATGTGCCGCGACATCTTCCGCGTTCAGGCCCACGCTCTGGGGCTGTTCTTCGACGAGATGGTCAACGTCTTCGATCCCGACGCCCTGATCGTGGGCGGCGGGGCGGTGGAGACGAGCGCGGAGTTTCGCCGCTGGTTCCTCGACGAGATCCGCGCGGGCATGCCGTCGCAGCGGGAGGAGCAGGCGAGCCTGCCGATCCACGTGATGCCCACGGGCGACTCGGCGGGGGCGCGGGGCGCCGCCCTCGACGCCGCCCGCATGGTCCGCGAACGCGGCCTCTGAGCCACGCCACGTGGCCGCAGGTTTTCAACCTGCGGGGGCTCCGTGCCTGAAGTGGCCGCAGGTTTTCAACCTGCGGCGGATCCGCTCGAACTGGCCGCGCCGAGGAGCAGCCCGTCGGAGGCACGCGCAAGAGGCGGTGAGCTTTGTGCCTCACCGGGCTCGCTCGGTACCGTTGGGGCCGTGAACTCACAAAGCCCGCCGCCGATGAGCATGCCTCCGACGGGCTGCGGCGCGTCCAGGCAGCCCGCCGCACGCCGTCAGGCGACCGAATCGATGACCGGCAACGCCGGCAGGCCGTTGGGCTGGAGCCGCGGCTGCGGCGCCGGCAGCGGCGGTGACTCGTCGCGGCCCCGCCGCGGCGGGCCGAGCAGCATCAGCCGTGCCGTGGCCAAGAGGCCGCCGAGCGAGCCGAAGGTGGCCTCGACCGCCGCCGGCTCGTAGCCGCAGTGCACCATGCAATCGCCACACTTGGGGTTGCCGCTGGCCCGTCCGTAGCGATCCCAGTCGGTCCCCTCCATCAGTTCGCGAAACGTCGTCGCATAGCCCTCGTCGAGGAGATAGCAGGGCCGCTGCCAGCCGAAGAGGTTGTAGGTGGGCGTACCCCAGGGGCGGCACTCGAGATCCCAATCACCCTTGAGGAACTCGAGGAACACCGGGGACTGGTTGAACTTCCAGCGGGCCGGGGCCGCGTCGAGGGTCCGCTGGAAGAGCGACTGGCTCCGCCGCCGCGAGAGGAAGTGATCCTGATCGGGAGCCTTCGAGTACGAGTAGCCCGGCGAGATCATCATTCCCTCGACCCCGAGGGCCATCACCTCGTCGAAGAACGCCCGGTAGCGGACCGGGTCGGCGTCGGTGAACAGCGTGGAGTTGGTGGTCACGCGGAAGCCGGCCCGCCGCGCCGCGCGGATCGCCGCCACGGCCGCGTCGTACACGCCCTCGCGGCAGACGGCGTGGTCGTGTTCCTCGCGGGGCCCGTCGAGGTGCACGGAGAAGGCCAGGTATGGCGACGGTCGGAACCGCGGGAGCATCTCCTCGAGTTTGAGGGCGTTGGTGCAGAGGTAGAGATACCGCCGCCGGGCGACGATGCCCTCGACGATCTCCACGATCTGCGGGTGGAGCAGCGGCTCGCCGCCCGGAATCGACACGATCGGCGCGCCGCACTCCTCGACGGCGGCGAAGCATTGCTCGGGCGTGAGGTGCGAGCGGAGCACCTCGACGGGATGCTGGATCTTGCCGCAGCCTCCACAGGCGAGATTGCAGCGAAAGAGCGGCTCGAGCATGAGCACGAGCGGATAGCGGTCGGTGCCGCGGAGCCGCTGCACGGCCACGTGCCGCAGCACCGCCATCATCTGACCGACGGGCACGCTCATGCCACCATCTCCCGGCGGGCCGCCGCGGTCGCCCGGAGCGTCCGGGAAAGCGCGATCAGCGGAAAGTAGATCGGATACCAGTGATACTTGAGGTAGAACACCTTGGGGAAGCCGGTGCCGGTGAACTCCCGTTGCTTCCAGGTGCCGTCGGCCTCCTGGCGGGCCACGAGCCAGTCGACGCCGTGGCGGACGGCCGCCGAATCCTCCCGCCCCGCGGCGAGCAGCCCCGCCACGGCCCAGGCCGTCTGCGAGGCCGTCGGGGTGCCCGTGCCGGCGAGGCCACGATCGGCGTAGCTCTCGGGCGTCTCGCCCCAGCCGCCGTCGGCCTGCTGGTGGGTCTCCAGCCACTCCGCTCCGCGGCGCACCGCCTGATCGTCGGCGGAAATCCCGATGGCCCGGAGGCCTTCGAGCACCTGCCACGTCCCGTACACGTAGTTGACGCCCCACCGGCCATACCAGCCGCCGTCGGCCTCCTGCGACCGCCGCACGTATGCCAGGGCGCTATCGACCGATGGATGGCCGGGCCGCAGGCCGATCTTGCCGAAGGCCTCGAGCACGCGGCCGGCCAGATCGGGCGAACTGGGATCGATCATGGCATTGTGGTCGGCGAAGGGCACCTTGCAGAGAAACTCGCTGGTGTTGTCGCGGTCGAAGGCTCCCCAGCCGCCGTCGGTGTTCTGCATCGCCGCGATCCAGCGGGCCCCCCGCGCGATCGCGGCCTCGATCGCGGCCACCCGGCCGGGATCGGCCAGCGGCGAATCCCGCCACGTCGCCAGCGCGATGATCACCATCGCCGTGTCATCGACGTCCGGGTAGAAGCGGTTGGCGTATTCGAAGCACCAGCCGGAGGGCTCCGCCACGACGCGGTCGGCCCAGTCACCCACGAAACGGATCTCGTTGGCCAGGAGCCAGTCCACGGCCCGCTCAGCGGCCCGCCGCGTCTCGGGACGAGCCCCGCAGGCTCCCGCCGACTCGACGATCGCGATCGTCGTGATCGCCGTATCCCACACCGGCGAACGGCAGGGTTCGAGCCGCGTGGTGCCGTCGGCCTCCCGCTCCACGAGCCCGTCGAGCCGGCGCCAGGCGTCGGCCACCGCCGGTTCGTCGTCGGTGCAGCCCATCGACTTCAGGGCGATGATGCTCCAGACCATCGGCGGGAAGATCGCGCCCAGGCCGTCGCTGCCTTCGAACCGGTCGAGCATCCAGCGGCGGCAGGCCTGGATCGCCCGCGGCCGCAGCGGCGTCAGGCCCAGCGCCTCGCAGCCCTTCATGAACCGGTCGAAGCCGCGGAAGAATCGAGACCAAAAGCTCGTGTCGGCGGGCGCCGGCGGAGCCTGCCGGTCACCGGCGCCGAAGAGCTCGGCGATGCCCCGGCCGGCGGGCACGTCCCGCCGCGGCTTGAAGGCCCACATCAGCGAGAGCGGCACGATCATCGTCCGCGACCAGGCCGAGACGCACGACAGATTCACCGGAAACCAGCGGGGCAGCAGCACGGCCTCCGGCGGAACCGCCGGACAGGCGGCGTAGGGCATCTGCCCGAGCAGCGCGAGGTAAAACCGCGTGAAGCTGTTGACCGCCCACGGGCCGCCGGCCTTGGTGATCGCCTGCCGCGCCCGCTCGAGCGCCGGCTCGGTGGCCGCATGCCCGACGAGCTTGAGGGCGAAATAGGCCTTCACACTGGCGCTGATGTCCACGGGCCCGCCGGGATAGATCGCCCAGCCACCGCCGGGGACTTGCTCGGCGAGGATGCGATCGGCGGCTCCCCGCACCCGGTGATCGTCGAGCCGCCCGGCCCAGGCGAACAGCAGGATGTATTCGCTCTCCAGGATGGTGTCGCCCTCGAGCGGCGCCCGCCAATGGCCGTCGGCCGCCTGATGATCGAGGAGCCACTCCGCGGTGCGGGCGACAGCCTGCTCCGCATCGGCATCGTCAACCGGGGGCTTGGCGACGATGCGGCGGGAATGCCTGGGCTGGTTCGGCGAGCGAGCGGGCCCGCTCTCGAAGGCTGTGGCCGGCGAGGCGGCCGCCCCCGGCGGGACGATTTCGGCGACGGGTCCAGTGAAGGTCATGCGTCCATCCCTGTTGCGAGCCACGCGGGCGATCCTTCGCCCGGAATCGAACGAAAAACAGGCCGGAGAATAGAGAACCGCCGCTCGACGCGACAAGGGCGGACGTTCGGCGAGGACGGGCGACCCAAGGGCGCCGGCAGGGCTTGGGCCGAACGGGGGGCAATTTCGGCAGGCTGGGCCGACTTTACGGGCCGCTGCCGGTGGTCGCTGTGTCGTCGCCGACATCGGGCAGCGTCACGACCACCCGCGTGCCGCGGCCGGGGCGGGAGTCGATCGTCAAGCCGCCGCCGTTCGACTCGATCAGCCGCAACGCCTTCGGCAGTCCGAGCCCGATGCCGCGTCCCGCGTCACGTCCGGAGTAAAAGGGATCGAAGGCCATCCGCGTGGCCTCGCCTCCCATGCCCGGGCCATCGTCGTCCACGATCAGCCGGCAGCCGACCACGCCAGCCTCGGCCTCGATCACCACACGGCCAGCCTCGTCGGCAGCCTCGATCGCGTTGGCAACGAGGGCCCGCACCGCCTCGCCCACCTGGGCGGCATCGATCCGCACCATCACCGGTGCCGGCGGCGGGCCGTAGTCCAGGCGAACCCCCTTCGCGTCCGCGGCTGGCCGCGCGGCCTCCACCACGGGCCGCAGCAGGTCGCGCAGGTCCACGGCGGCGGGGCACGGCCGCGGCGGCCGCGCGAATACCATCAGCCCGCCGATCATGTCGCGGGCCCGGAACGCCTGATCGACGATCGTCGCCAGCTTCCGCCGTCGCTCGGGATCCCGCTCGTCGACGAGGAGGGCCTGCGCGCGGGCCGCGATGTTGGCCAGCGGGTTGTTGATCTCATGCCCCGCCCCGTAGGCAAACGCCCTCACCGCTTCGAGCCTGGCCTCGAACACCGCCGCATCGAACGCGGAATCGCCCGACCGGGCACCGTCCATGGCCGCGCCTCCCGAGAATGCTCAGGGCCGCCCGCGTCCCGAGGGACGCGGGCGGCCCGGCAAAACCATCACTGTTCCCGAAAAACCAAGCGTGCCGCTCAGGAGCCCGAGCCGGCCACGCCCGACTCGATGTCGAGCAGGCTGCAGATCCGATCGACCAGAACCTCGGCCTCGAAGGGCTTCTGGAGAAACTCGTTGGCACCGGACGCCTTGAGGTCTTCGATCCTGTCGGGCTCGCACATGCCGGAGATGCAGATGATCCGCACCTCGTCCATGGTGGAGTCGCTGCGAACCCGCTGGCAGACCTCCTTGCCGTTGATGTCGGGCAGCATGACGTCGAGCACGATCAGGTCGGGGCGATAGTCCTTGACCATCATGCCGGCGTCGAAGCCGTTGTTGACACTCCGCGTCTCGAACCGACCATCCCGCTCGAGCACGTCGGTGATCAGCTCGACGAGATCCTGATCGTCGTCAACGACGAGAATCTTCCGCCGCCCGCTCTCGAGGGCATCGGTGGGAATCCCGTTGTCCCGCATGAACAGGAACAGCTGATCCCTTGGGATCCGACGAAACCGGCTGCCCGGCACCCGGAATCCCTTCAGCTGCCCCGAATCGAAGCAGCGGATGATCGTCTGCTGGCTCACCTTGCAGATCTTGGCGGCTTCGCCAGTCGTGTAAACGGTCTTTTGCATGTGCTTGACCACCCTCTCCCTAGCCGTGGTGCAGCTAGTCAAAAACGGCGCCCAGGGCCTCCTCACCGGCGACTCAGCCCCGAACGCCTAGGCCTCCTTGCCAGGAACACTCAACCAGTCCACCCGAACGCTCGCCGACGTCGCACTCCGTGCTTTCGACGCCGACGGGTGTCTCGAACCAGGGCCCGCAAGGATTCCTGACAGGCGGGGAAAGAAGGGAAAGGAGAAATCCGTTCCTCTTCCTGCCTCCGTGCATGCCATCCTTGCCAGACGACCCAACTCTACAGGTCGCTTCCGCGACGAGTCAATATCGACCCAGTCGACGCAAACGCCTTGCCCGCAAGGGTTTTGCGCGAAGTCTCCACACGCGTCCAGAAATCCGATCCCGCCGCGTCTCCTCAGCATCGCGCCGGCAGCACGACCTCGAGGAGTTCGATCGCCGGCTGCCCGGCGACGAGGATCTCGGCGACGCGGCCGCTGAGTGTTCCCCGCGCGGCCACGACCTCACGGAGATGACTGCCGGGCTCGACCCGCACGAGGCTCACCCGCGTCACGTCGCAGAGCAGGCCGGCCTCGATGAGGATTCTCCCCAGGGGCGCGGCGCCGCGGCGAATGGCCGCCGCGGTCAGCGGATCGACCGCGGTGAGATCGATCCGCACGATGCCGTATTGCACCGCGCGGCCATCCGGCCGGACCAGGAGAATCTCGCGGGCATAGCGGCCGCCTTCCCCTGTTCGTTCCGCCAACACCCGCACATCGAGCGGGCACCGATGATGCCGCTCCATCGTCACCGTCATGTGGCTGCGATGGTCGAGCAACGCCCGATCGACGTCCGGCAGGTCGGCGGAATCGACGGCGGTGATCGTCCCGAACGACTCGATGTCCGGGCAGAAAAGGTTCACGAGCCCCAGGCCGCGGGCCACCGCGTCGTCATCGTCGGGCGGCGCTGGCACCGACATCATCACGTGCCCGTCGCCCCGGCAGGCACCGCGAGATCGAGCAGAAACTCGAGCACCTCGCGAAGCCGAGGCAGGCCACACGCGGCGACGGCCTCTCCGGCGAGGCGACGCTGCTCGGCGGCGATCGACGCAGCCTTCGCGGCGACGCCGGCCCGGTCGTAGAGCCGACGCACTTCGCCCAGTGCCGCGGCGTCGCCAGACTGCCGGGCGCGGGCCGATGCGTCGAGCAGGGCGGCGCGGTCGGCCGCCTCCAGGCCCTCGACCGCCAGCGCCCACAGCACCGTCGGCCGGCCGCCCATCAGGTCGCCGGCCGCGCGGCGGTCATTCTCCAGATCGCCGGCCCAGTCCTTGAGATCGTTGAGCACCTGGAAGCCCGTGCCGACGTGCAGGGCATAGCGGTCGATCGCGGCCACCTTCGCGGGGATCGCCCCGGCGAGCCGGACGCCCATGGCCACGGCCGCCTCGAACGCCGGCGACGTCTTCAGGCCGTAGATCTCGAGCGCCTCCCGCGGCGTGAGCCGCCCGGCGGCAGCGGCCGCGGCGTCTCCACCGTCCCGCCACCAGAGTTCCGCCCCCTGGCCCCGCGCGAGCCTGACGTGCGCGTCGGCCAGGATCGCCACCGCGTCGCGGATCGTGGCTGGGTCGAGTCCCGGCAGCGAAGCCATGATGCGATAGCCCACGCCGAGCAGGTAGTCGCCGGCGTTGATGGCCGAAGGCACGCCCACTTCCTCGTGCAGCGTGGCGCGGCCGTAGCGAACCTCGTCGGCATCCTCGATGTCGTCGTGGACGAGCGAGGCCTTGTGGAAGATCTCGATGGCGACCGCCGCCGCCTTGGCCGAGTCGCGGGCCACACTCGGATCCGCGGCGAAGCCCGCCGCCGCGGCTCCCGCCCGACCGGCAAGGTCGAGGCGCACGGCGTCGAAGGCGGCGAGCGTGACGAAGGGGCGGAGGAACTTGCCGCCGCGGGCGAGGAAGTCAGCCGACATGCCGGCGGCGGCATCGAGCGGCTTCCAGGCCTTGGGGGTCGCGGCGAATCCGCTGAGCACGCCCGGCATCCCCAGCCGATCCGTCAGCGCATCGATCGCCGGGGTCTCGAACATGCCCGCGGCCTCGCGGAGCAGCGGGAGATAGTCGCCGACCGGCGCCGCATCACCGCCGGCCACGCCGAGCAGTCCGAGCACCCAATCGACGTCGATCGCCGCCGCGGTGAGGGCCGCGGCGCACGAGGCCGACCCCACCGGCACGGGCTGGTAGGGAACGGCTGCGATCGGCAGCGCGAACGCGGGGAGCATGGCGAACGCCTTCTCCAGGTCGGCGAGCCGGGCGACACCGAGCACGCCGTCGTATTGGCCGGTGAGCAGCGACCCGATCGCCGCCACCGCACGTGAGGTCGATTCCACGACCCAGCCCTGATCGCGGGCGGCCGCCCAGATCGTGGCGATTCCGCACGACGGGCCGCAGACGTGCGGCACGCCGGTGCTCGCCGCGTCGGCCGCCAGCGGGCAGTCGGGAAGGAGGAGGAGGCGCTTGCCGGAGGCTACGCCCGCGAGCCGGTCCCGCCAGTGCTCCGAGACGAGCGCCACCATCGTCCAGCCGACCACCTCGGCCGGAGCGCCGGCCCGGCGGACGATCCGCTCGGCGTGTTCGCGGAGCCCGGCCGCCGTGCGGGCGGCCGGCGGCATGCCCTCCGCCTTCCAGGAAGCGATGCAATCGGACGCCATCGCCCGGAGCCGGTCGCGGAGTTGCCGCGTACCCGGACAGGAGTGGGCGGTCCCGGGCGTGGGCACCGCGACCGCGGCACCGCCATTCACGTCGACCGCCGTATGGTGCACGACACGTCTCTCAGGAGGGCAGGGGGGAGCGGTGCACTGCCGGACCGCCTGGAGAAGCCTAGGAGCACCACCACCAGGTGTCGAGTCTCGGGATCGTCAGACCCCCGGCTTTTCCGCAGCCTCGGGCTCGAAAAACGCCGGCAGCAGCGAGTCCACCCGCAGCAGGCCCGCCCGGGTGAGGACCGGCTGCGGCGTCCGCGTCTCGAGCCAGCCATCGCGTTCCAGCCGCTCCCAGGCCGCTTTCCACTCGGCGAGCGGATCGATGCCGTACTTCGCCGCGAGCCGCCGCGTGTCGATGGTGCCCTTCTTGAGGCCGAGCACGAGTTCGCGAATCAAGAGGTCGCGCCGCGTCGGCCGCAGGCCGCGGTGAACCGGCAGTCGGCCCGCCTCCACCGCGTCGAGGTACGGATCCCAGTGGGGCTCGTTCTGGTAGTGCACGCCCGAGAGGTGGCCGAAACTCGCCACTCCCAGCGCCACGAGGTCGGCCCCTTCCCAGAGCATGTCGCGGTAGCGGAACTGGACCCGCGCCGGATCGCGAACCAGCGTGTAGCCGCTCGACACCGCATACCCGCTGCCGAGAAACCGGTCGAAGGCTTCGCCCACCCAGCGCCGCTTCGTGGCCCAGTCGGCGACGGGCACGTCGCGGCCTTCCCCCTTGGCATCCTTCACGAACACCGTGTTGAAGGGGAGCTCCATCTGGTAGATCGTCACGCTGTCGGGCTCGAGCGCCAGCGTCTTCTCCACCGTGGTTGCCCACGTCTCGTCGGTCTCGCCCACCATCCCCGCGATCAGGTCGACGTTGGTGCTCGGAAACCCGGCGGCCTTGATCCAGTCCCACGCCCGAAGGATCTCGGCCGAGAGGTGGGCCCGGCCGTTGGCTTCGAGGATCCCGTCGTCGAAGTTCTCCACCCCCAGCGAGATCCGCGTCATGCCGAGGGCCTTGAGCGCGTGCACCTTGGGCTCCGAGAGCGTGCCGGGCTCGCACTCGAACGTCACCTCCTCGGCGTCGTCCCAGCCGAAGCTCTGGTGGATGCCGGCCACCAGCCGCTCGAGCTGCTTGACGCTCAGGAACGACGGCGTGCCGCCGCCGAAGTAGACGTAGCGGAGCGGGCGGCCCGTCACGGCGGGCTGCGCCGCCGCGATCCGGGCCTCGTGGGCGAGCGCCAGCGAATACCGCTCCACGTCGCCGGCGGCGACGTCGGTGTAGACGCGGAAATAGCAGAACTTGCACCGCTTCCGGCAGAAGGGCACGTGGAGGTAGAGGCCGAGCGGCACCTCGGCCGGCGGCGCCGCGAAGGCCGCGAGCACGTCGGACACGGCGGCGGTCGTCCACCGCGCGAACGGCGGGTAGTTGGCGACGAAGTAGCTGCCGGGCTCGGTCTGCTCGGTCATAGGCCCCGGGCCGCCAGCAGGTCGCCGAAGTCGCGGAGATGGTAGGCCACTTTCGCCTTGTCGAGCACGCGGCACAGGCTGCGGACCGCGATCCCCATGCCGTCGGGGCCGCTCGTGCCGCCGAACTGCCCGCCGCCGCGGACGTGCGGCTCGAGATCGAGGAACACGCCAGGAATCCCGCGGCGGGCGAGCTTCTTGGTGAGCGTGGGCAGCATGCCGCGGAGATCGGCGAGGATCTTCTCGTGGCCGCCGGCGCCGGCGTCGGCCGGCACGAAGTGGGCAAGGGCGTCTTCCTCGACGTGCTTGCCGCGAGCGGCGGCCTTCACGGGGCGGTAGTCCTTGATGTGCACCCAGCCGAGGCCGGGCTTCATCGCCTCCCACTGCTTCCAGACCTCCGCCGTCGAGAAGCCCTGGACGATCAGGTTGGCGGCGTCGAACACGAGCACGAGCCCGGGATGGTTCACACGGCGGTGAATCTCGGCGAGCAGCTGGCCGGTGCGGCCCACGAGGTTGGCCTCCACCTCGAGCCCGAACGTGAGGTCGGAGCGGTGGCAGGCCTCGGCGATCTTGCCGATCTGATCGACCGCCTGCTCGAGATGGTCCTCCGGCTTCGCGTCCTTCGGGGGATAGAAGGAGAAGCCCCGGATCAACTTCGTCTCGAAGGCGTGGGCGAGTTCGCAGGCCTTGGCCACGTCCTTGGCGAGGTACTGCTTGAAGGGCACGTAGGCGTTCTTCGTGCCGTCGGCCTGGTCGAGGAGTTTGACTTTGCCGATGGGCGACGCGATCGAGGCGACGTTGAGGCCGTATTCGTCTTCCAGGTGCCGGACCTTCTGGATCTCCGGCAGCGTGAGCTTCATGACGTTCTTCACGCCCTTGCCCACGTCGATGTTCCGCAGGCTGTAATACTCGAGGCCGAGCGCCGCCAGCGCCGAGAACTGCTCCACGGCGGAGAGGTGGAAGGCGGCCTCGTCGGCGAGGGCGGAGAGGAGGACGGCGGGCTGCGGCATGGAAGGTCCTGCGAAGAATGAAGCGATACCGGCCCCGATTGTGCGCCGCCCAGGGCGAGAAGGGTAGCGGCCGTCCGGGCCGGGGCAAAAAAATCCGGGCAGGCCGCCTGGCGACGACCTGCCCGGAGAACGTGCGAGCGACAGAGCCTAAAAAACCCCGCCGGCGTCAGCCGTCGAGATTGCCGGCACGATGGCGGCGACGGATCAGGTCCGCCATGCCCAGAGTCGCCATAGCCGCGATGGCATACGTGGAGGGCTCGGGCACGGCCACAGGAGAGAGATCCACGCCGCGGAAGACGAAGTTCGACCCAGCCGACTGCAGCGTCGTGTAGGTCGAGGGCGTCGCCGTGCCCGTGTCGAGGATCGAGATCAGGCGATTGTTGGTGGTCTCAGTGGTGGTAGCGTAGAGCGTGGCGCCGAGAACGGAGTCATACGTGCCTGCCAGGCCGCGTAGTCCGGCGAAGCCCACGCCCGTGCCAGACTGCAGCGTGCTCGTGCCTGAAGCACTCACGAAAAGTGACCACGAGTTACTCCACGTGGTGCCGGAGAGCGTCCACTTCTGCAGGCCGCCTCCCGCCGTCGTACGATCATCGGCAATGTAGGCGAGGTCGAGCACGCCGGCCCCTTGGCTGCCGGTGGAAAACATCGTGAAGCCATAGGGGCTGCCCGTGCCGGTGATCGTGGAGTTGAAGAGCAAAGTCGAAGTCTGTCCTGACGCGGTCGGCAGGCCGGAGCCGATCGCCCAGATGCCGTAGCCCGTGCTCGCGCCCGACGAGGCATACAACTGGTTGTTGTAGATCTCGACGTTCCTCAAGTTCGTCGGCTGGCCCGTCGCCGTGCTGCTCACCTGGGTGAACGCAGTGCCGTTGAAATACCAGGCGCCTCCGGTGTTGGGCGTACCCGTCGACGTTCCCACCCCGTAGAACGTGCTGCCGCTGGTGGCGATGCTTGAGCGGTAGTTATTGCCAGAGAACGGCGAATACGGAACGCTGGTGGTGCCATTCGTGGGGAACAGTGTCCGAGTCACGACGGTGCCGCTCGTCCCCAGGAGTGAGTTGACCTTGGTGTTGGAACTCGCCACGCCCGCCGTGCCGACTGCGACGTTGTAGCCGGGCACCGAGACGAAGCCGCCGTAGGTGTTGAGGTAACCGTCGGACGTGGCCGAGCCCGAATCCGACTGCTGATCGCTGCCGGAGGTGGGAAACGTGATCGTCTGCGTAAGGCTGCCTAACTTAGTGACCTCGAGGACCGAGATCTGGGCCGCGGCCGAAGAGAGGGCCGTCGTCCCGTCGCCCATCCGCTCGACGACGAGCGAGCCACTGGAGAAGGAGTCAGCGTGTGCCGGTGCCGCAGGGGCGACCACGGTGGCGATCGACGCCAGCGCGGCGATGCCGGCCGTGAAATTGAACCAGTTCGATGCGTTCATGAGCTGTTTCTTTCAGGAGGGTGGGGCGGGAATCAGATCGTCATGCAGCGCGTGCCATGACACGCTGTGCGTGGTCAAACGCCGTACCTTATCGCCTTCACCGCGCCGCGCACTGTGAGGATTCGATGAAGGGACGAATCGGGCACGGGCTGGGACGAATCGGGCACGCCGGGACGAAACCGCCGCACCGTGGGACGAATCGGGGGCCCGCGCGGTGGTCAAACCGACGCGAGATGATCGGCGGCCGGATGCGAGACGACGATCCGCGAACTGATCCCGCCCCGCGGCGTGAAGGTGGCCACGAGCGTCATCCGCCGGGGCTGGAGCACGGCCACCAGGTCGTCGAGAATGCGGTTGGTGACGT
>Ga0207954_1000153_pt1 | contig 21474 bp, 14 predicted proteins | sample CryBogmetaGMA0M_FD_184547 | JGI IMG/M metagenome (GOLD analysis project Ga0207954, IMG submission 184547) | Freshwater microbial communities from Crystal Bog, Wisconsin, USA - MA0M (SPAdes) | ecosystem: Environmental > Aquatic > Freshwater > Lake | place: Crystal Bog, Wisconsin, USA | collected... | reverse complement strand
TGCCCCGTCGCCGGACGTTCGCGGATGCCATCGTGGCATCCGCTCTCTGCATGTCCGCTGCGCTTCGGCATCCTGCCTTCGCTTGCTCCCATAGCCCGGCTCTCGGGCACGGGCAGCCCCGAGCTCGCCATGCCCGAAAGTGGCCGCAGGTTTTCAACCTGCGGAGCATCAGCGTCTGGCCAGAGGTCATGAAGAGGTTGAAAACCTGCCCCCACGGTCGCCACCTCATGCCGGTTAGACTGCCGTCCACGGCGTCTTCCACCCGGCCCGCTGTCGTACTGTTCCACCCTTCTCCATGCCCACGCTCGACCGGATCACGATCTATCCCGTGAAGAGCCTCGACGGGCTCGACGTGGCCGAGGCTCGCGTGCTGGCGTCGGGCGGCCTCGAGCACGACCGCCGCTGGCAGCTCACCGACCTCGAGGGCCGCGTGCTCAATGCCAAACGGGCGCCGCTGTTTCATGCGATCCGGGCCGAGTTCGATCTGGGCGGGGCAGGGGGGCTGCCGGCGTCGGCGGGCCACACGATCCACCTCGCGATCGATCCGGCGGCGGTCGAGGCCCGGGCGATTCCGGGGATCGAGCGGCTGGCGTCGCTCGAGCCGGCATCGTTTCCGCTCGTGCCGGGGCCCGCGGGGCCGTGCGGCTGGCTGTCGGAGGTGTTTTCAACCAGCGTGCTGTTGCTCGAGCGAGCCGACGGCGGCTTTCCCGACGACCGCGATGCCCCCGGGCCCACGTTGATCTCCACGGCGACGCTCGCCGAGGTGGCGGGCTGGTTTCGGCTGGACGTGGACGAGTGTCGGCGGCGGTTTCGGGCGAACCTCGAGATCGGCGACTGCGACGCCTTCTGGGAGGACGCGCTCGCGAGCCCCGCCCGGCCGGAACTGCAGCCGCCGCTCGCTTCGGGGTCGGCCGAGTTGCCGGCGGATCCCTATGCCGACCTGCCGCCGCCCGAGCCGCTGGCCTTCGCGATCGGCGCGGCACGTTTTCGGGCCACGAACGTCTGCCGGCGGTGCGTGGTGCCCGGCCGCGACAGCCGCACGGGCTTCGTCACGGAGCAGTTTCGCGACGTCTTCGAGGCCTGGCGGACGCGCACGCTGCCGCTCTCCGTGGACGCCTCGGCGTGGAACCAGGCCTACCGGCTGGCGATCAACACGGCCGTGGAGGCCGCAGCGCCTCTCGATCTCGGACAGATGGTGAGAATCGTCTGACGGACGCCGTTCGATCAGATGCGAACGCCGCCCGCGAAGGCACGCTGTCGAGGTGTGGCGGTCGGGGTCGAATCAGTCGCCAACTGCCGCATCGCCGTGGCGAGGGGATCCGAGCCCGACGAGGCCATCAGCGCGAACAACTGCCGATTCATGGCCGTGGCCGTTGACGACCGAGCGGCGCTCGCCGACGCGGTGATCGCCGAGAGCACGTACGGATCTGCGGCAGCGTAGTTGACCGTGTAGCCGAGATCCTGAAGGCTTCCGATGGTGAGGCGGCTGATCGGCATGGACGTTCCTGCACGCTCCGCCACGCTCGTCATCAACTCGTTGTGGAACACGCTCTCGCGCCAGTGACCGCCGTAGGAACCATCGCCCGGTGTCCCAGGCGCTCCAGCAGTCATGTTCTCCGCGGGCACGCCGGTCACGGTTGTCGAACCCGCGAGAGCGCGGTATTCCCGCAGGCCATTCACGCCAACGTAGAGCGGGTTGCTGACGTCGGTCAGGTTGAGGAGGTTTTTTACGCCCCACAGGCTTCCGATACCGAGGACGTGGCCCATCTCGTGCAGGATCACGTCCTTGAGAATGCCCGATGACTCCATCATCGTGAGATCGGCCGAGTCGAACTGCATCACACCCGTATATGGCAACTGGGTGCCGGTGCTTCGCATGTCCTGGGGGGCGGCTTGCCCGAGGATGCCGTAGGGACCGTCGATGGTCGGGCCCGTCGCCGTGATTTCCAGATCGTCGATGGTGTGTCCATTGACGGTCACGTCGGGCAGATCGCCCGTAATGATCTGCGACCAGCGATCGGCCGCGAGGCGGAAGGCCTGCTGCTGAGAGGGCGTCAGCGTCTTGTCCGGAAACACGACATCGATGTGAAACGCCGTGTCGTCGTCGAGGATCGTGCCCGTGCCCGTGGCCGTCGCGCCGCCGGTGGCCGTGGCGATCAGTTGGAAGGTTTCGTTGCCTTCGACCACCTTGTCCCCGATCACGTTGACGGTCACGGTCTTCGAGATCTGGCCGCGGGCGAAGACGAGGCTGCCCTGGGCGGCGACGTAGTCCACCCCCGACGTGGCGGTGCCGTTGGCGGTGGTGTACTGCACCGTGATCGGATCGGCCGCGGGGGCATTCAGCCGCACGGTGAACGTGCACGCGGTGAGTCCGCTATTCCCCTCCTGCACCGAAGCATCCGTCACCGCCAGCGCGAGGGGCACCGGACGGCTGCCGATGATCGTCACCCCGATGGGATCGACGGCGGGCATGTCGGTGGACCGCGGGCGAACCGTCAGGAGGAAGTATTCGTCGGTCTCCGTGGCGTCCTTGTCCTGCAGGGTGCTGATCGAGAACGGCTGTGACCGGCTCTGGCCGGCGAGGATCGTCACCGGCATGTCGCGGAGCGGGCGATAGTCGGCCGGGGTGGCGCTGCCGTCCTGGGTGCTCACGTAGAATGTCTCGGCCTTGGTCGCGGGCTTCGAGAGTTCGACGGCGAACGAGGCGGACGCTCCCTCGGTGATCCGGATCGATCCCTGCGGCACCAAGGCCGCCGTGTAGTCGTCGTTGTCGCGGACCGTCACGTCGACCGACGTCGCGGCGGCGTCGATCGTGCAGCCCAGCGGGCGGAAGAGCTTGAACCGCAGCGACTCGGTGCCCTCGCGAAGGGCGTCGTCGATCGCGGCGACGCGAATCTGCTTCACCGTCTCGCCAGGCTTGAAGTCGATGGTGCCCGTCGGGCCGGCGAGCAGCTGCGTGCCGATCGAGAGCTGGTAGTCGGCCGGCACGACCGCCGGTGTCGTGCCGTCACCCGACACGATGTAGCCGACCTGCACAGGCTTCGTGTCAGGAGCCGACAGCCGTACCGTGAGCACGGTCGAAGCGCCGCCTTCCGCGATCGCGCCGCCTCCGAGCACGGCCACCGCCGCGGGGCAGTCGCGACGTTCCAGCGATTCGACCGCGAGCGGGGAGCGGCTGGCGAAGCGAGTGCGGACCATCGGCGCGATCTCCTCGGGAATCGGGAACCTCTACGCTCCCCAATGTCCGGAGGATACTCGTCTGCCACAGGCCCGGCAATTGTTCGGTGCCGGCATCACGGGGCGTGCGGTCAGGCCGTGCAAAGCCCTCAGGCTGGCTGCCGGCTAGGGCAGCGTGACGGTCACGCCGGGCGCCCCGGTTTGGTCGACATTCGCGACGGTGCCGGTCGTGCCGCTCACGAGAAACTCGTCTTTGATCGTGAATAGGCCCGTCGCGCCACCCTGCAGGCTGACCGCCGTGCCGCTCGTGACCGGGACGGCCGACTGGACGGACCGGAGCTTCACGGCCAGCGTGTCCGCCCCACTGCTCGTGAAGGCGGGCAGCGCGGTCGCCAACGACGCCACCGAACTCTGCCCGTCGATCGTGAGCGACGAGGCCGCGTCGTTCGACAGGTTCGCGAAGCCCTCCTTCGTGGCCGCCGTCACCTCCAGATTGCGGAACGTCGTCTGCGTCGCGATGTTGTTCTGGACGAGCACGCCCTGGTGCGACGCCCTGGTGACGGTCGCCTGCCCGATGGCGACGGTCGCCGTGTTGTTGCTCACCACCTGGATCGCGGCCGGGGCGGCGGAATCGGTGTCGGTGATCACGAAGGGGGCCGTCGCCACCACGGCGTCGTTCTTGGCCGCCGCAGTGGACAGGGTGTCGGTGGTGGTGTTCACGTTGACCGAACCGCCGGCCAGGTTCTGCACCAGCACGCTTTCGTCGCTCGACGCCTTCGTGGCGATCTGGCCCTGGAACTTCACATCGGGGGCGCCGCCGTTGACCCACAGGCCACGGCCGGCGTTCGTGACGTTCATGTTGGTGAAGTTGACCGGACCCGACGGCACGCTGGCGACGGACACGGCGGTCTGGCCGGCGGCCGTCGTGATCTGGACGTCGTTGACGTTCGCGCCGCCCGCGAGCGAGGCGTCGGCCAGGATGCCCACCGGGGCGCCGGTGATCGCGAGGTGGTCCACGATCGCGCCGGTGCGGAGCGTGATCGCGTCGCCGGTGCTCGTCAGGAGCGGATAGGCGGTGCTCGGGCCCGTCGCGAAGAACTGCTGGTAGCCGCAGTTCGCCGTATTGAGCTGGAGCGTGGATCCCTGGCCGACGAGGATTTGGTTGTCGGCCTGGAACTGCCAGGTCGAGGCGTAGGGGGTCGTCGCACTGTTGCCCGTGTGGACGAAGACCACGTCGTACGGGTTGACCGCCTTCGCCTGGGCCTCGCTGAGCGTGCGGTAGGGCGTGTTGACCGAACCGTTGCCGAACGCCGCGGCCGAGCTGTCCACGTGGATCACGTTCCACGCGCTGCCCGTCATCGGATTGACGGCGACCGTCGGCGTCTGGTGGGCCCGCACGATGTGCTCGTTGCGCATCATCGGCTGCTCCATCTGGTCGGGCACGTTGCGGCGGCGGCTGCCTCCCATGCGGTAGGTGAGCCGCGCGAAGCCGGTCCAGTCGAAGTAGCTGTCGTTGTTGGCCTGGAGGGAGAAGTCCCAGTTCTCGAGAAACGTCATGTCGAGGCGGGTGTAGACACCGCCAAACCACGGCACCACGTCCTGGCCGGTCTGGGGGCCGCTCCACCAGTTGTAGCGGGCGTTGCCCAGGGCGTAGCCGCCCACGCTGATCATCCCGGCCCAGTCGGAGAGGCCGGGGATGTAGGCGCCGACTTCGAGGTCGGCCCCCGACAGGGCTGTGTCGAGACCGTACTGGCAGAGGACGTTGTTGCCGGTGAACGGCGAGCCGGGGGCTCCGATCGTGTAGGCCGTCGTGCCCACGGGCATGTAGCCGTTCGACCGCAGGTTGCCGAAGTCGGTGAGCCATTCGCCGCTCACGCCCACCTGGTTGTACGAATGCCCGAACTGGCCCCACTGCGATCCGAGCAGGCCGGAGGCCGGGTATTGGTTCTGGTCGCCGTCGTAGTCCCAGTACACGCCGATGCCGAGCAGCGTACCGCCGAGGAACTGTTTGCGGACGGCGCCCACGTTGGAGAAGAACCCGCCGTTCACCGAGAGGTGGCCGCGGAGGTCGGCCGCCCAGAGGCCGCCCAGCCCATCCTCGGAGTAGGGGATGTAGCCACCGAGCGTCATGTAACTGCCGTTGTAGCCCAGCCCGCGATCGGCCGCGTTGACGCCGTAATACATCCAGCCCGGGCCGTTGGCGTTGCGGTCCGTGAATCCGGCGACGGCTCGGTTGGCGACGCCCGTGGCCGGCGCCATGCCCATCTGGCCCATCTGGGCATCGACGCCCCGGACCGCGAGCGCGACGGCCGTGGCGATCGCCAGGATCTTCAGTGAGCGTGTGGGTCGCATGTTCGGGTGGAGGCTCGAGTGAGGAAGGCGATGGTGTCGCGGTCGATGCCGTTAGCGTATGGATCCCGTCGCATCATGGCTTCGTAATGAGCGGCGGCGCGGGAGGAAGGGCCGGCGGCGGCGCACCGTAGCGAATCCACGGATCCGAAGGCGTCGGGGTCTCGATCACGCCGGTTCCGAAGTTTCTCGAGCCGAGTTCCCGGGCGTCGAAGGCGCCAGAGATCTGGAGCACGGCGGGTCTCGATGCGGTGCTCGTATTCACGACCACCAGCGCGATGCCCGTGCCGCTCTGGGTGGTGATCCGGTTGGACAGGACCCGTGCCTTCGTGATCGCGAAATCACCGGCGCCTGTGCCACTCACGGCGCCCAAGGCGATTCCGGAGCCTGAGTCCGAACCGGACACAGAAATCGTGTTGTTCACGGCGGTCAGCTGGGTCGTGGATGCGAGGGTGAAGTTGGAGGCGTTGATGCCGACGCTGACCGCGGAGATCGCCGTGTCGGCGACCTGGACGATCGAGTTGCCTTCCACGTTCACCCCCGTCTGCCCGGTGTTGGTGATGGTGGTGGCGCTGCCGTTGCGAACCGTCGGGTCGCGGCCGACGTCGACGTTGGCGTCTTGGGCCGTGATTCCCGAGAGCAGAGCGCCGTTGATCGTGCTTCCGTACACCTGCACGACCGACCCCGTGCCCGTGACGTTGGTGGCGGAGATGCCGGCATTGCCGGACTGCGAGACCGTGGAGCGAAGGATCGTCGCCTGCATGGCGGTGGAGGTCGATCCCTCGAGGTTGATGCCGTCCGCCCCCGAGTTGCTGATCGTGGAGTCCTGCACCAGCAGTTTGGCGTCGGTGCCGGTCACCTGGATGCCGTCCGCCAAGGAGTTCGCGATCGTGGAGGAACCGGTCACGTAGAGACGGGCACCAGATCCCGACACCGTGGCACCGTTGCTTCCCGCGCGCTCGAGCCGTGAGTCGTTGAACGTGATGGCCGATCCACGTCCAGAGGCCACGAGCGCGTCGCCATCGGTGCTGTTGTTGCTCAATGCGGCGGTGATGATGGACCGGTCCACGGTGACGGCGGCGCCGACGCCGGAAGCTACGACCGCGGAGTCTGGCACGAAGGATCCGCTGCTGACGATTCGCGTGTCCACCACCTGAACGTTGGAGGCATTGCCCGACGCCCGCACCACCACCCCGGTCGTGTCGGCAAGCGTCGAACTCGCCAACACGACCTGTGATCCGGTGCCGGCGGCTTCGACGGCCGTACCGATCGCGTTGGTAAACGTGGAGTTCGTCACGGAGCCCGCGGCACTGCTTCCCGTGACCGCGAAGGACTGGCCGTCGATGTTCGTGAAGGACGAGTTCGTCACCGTTGCCCGGCCGCCGTCAGCGGCGAGGATGACGCCGCCATTCGAGAGGTTCGAAAGCTGGACGCGGTCGAGGTTGAACGTGCCGGTCGAGTTCGAGATCTCGACGCCACGCTGCGCCAGCGCCGTCCCGCCGCTGATGATCACGTCGGAGATGGTGACCACGCCGGGGGCCGCCACGCCCGCCCCGTCGGTGATCCCGATCGGCGAGCCGGTGATCTGCAGGTGGCTCACCACCGTGCCGGGCTGGTTGGCCACGATCGCGGGGCCGATGGGATTGGTGATCACCGGATAGGCCGGGCTGCCCGCCGGGCTGGCGAACAGCGACACGTCGCCACAGGCCACGGTGGGCAGGGCAATCGTGCTCCCCTGGCCGATCAGGTATTGATTCGCCGCGTTGAACGAGTAGCCAGCGGCCGGCGTCAGGTAGGGAGACACACCGCTATTGCCCGCGTGCACGTAGACGATGTCGTACGGATTCGTGGCCGCGGCCTGCGCCGATGTGAGCGACGCGTACGGCGACGCTGCCGAGCCGGTGCCGGCGCCGGCGACCGAGTTGTCCACGTGGAACACCCGCCACGGCGTGCCCGTCTCGGGATTGATGGCCTGCACCGGCGTCTGGTGGGCCCGCACGATGTGCTCGTTGCGCATCATCGGCTGCTCCATCTGGTCGGGCACGTTGCGGCGGCGGCTACCGCCCATGCGGTAGGTGAGCCGCGCGAAGCCGGTCCAGTCGAAGTAGCTGTCGTTGTTGGCCTGGAGGGAGAAGTCCCAGTTCTCGATGAACGTCATGTCGAGGCGGGTGTACACACCGCCGAACCACGGGACGACATCCTGGCCGTTCGGGAAGTTGTAGCGGGCGTTGCCGTAGGCATAACCGCCCACGCTGATCATGCCGGCCCAGTCGTTGAGGCCCGGGATGTAGGCGCCCACCTCGAGATCGGTGCCGGCGAGGCCGGCGTTGACGCCGTTCTGGCAGAGCAGCGAGTTGCCCACGAAGGGGCCCATGGTCTGGGCCGTGGTGCCGACGGGGATGTAGCCGTTGGAGCGGAGGTTGCCGAAGTCGGTCAGCCACTCGCCGGAGACACCCACCTGGTTGTAGACCTGGCCGCCGCCGAAGACGTACGAGCCGCTCGTGTCGGTGATCGTGGTGTTGGAATACTGGTTGAGGTCGCCGTCGTAGTCCCAGTAGACGCCGATGCCGAGGAGCGAGCCGCCGAGAAACTGCTTGCGGACGGCACCCACGTTGGAGAAGAAGCCGCCGTTCACGGAGAGATGGCTGCGGAGATCGGCCGCCCACTGGCCCCCGAGGTCGTCCTGGAAGCCGGGCACGAAGCCGCCGAGCGTCATGTAGCTGCCGACGTAGCCGAGACCGCGGTCGGCGGCGTTGACGCCGTAGTAGAGGATGCCCGGACCGTTTTCATTGAGGCCCTTGAAGCCCTGCACGGCGCGATTGGCGACGCCGGTGGCGGGGGCCATGCCCATCTGGCCCATCTGGGCCACCGCGACGGCGGGCATCTCCGCCGCGCTGGCGGCGATCAGGGCCGCCACGAGGGCATCGTGGGCACGCCGCTTCCAGCGGGAGGTGCGGCGGCGAAGGGGCCGCAGGGCACCTGCGGCGGGCCGTCCCCTCGCTGGTTCCGCGTTTCTTCGCATCGGAGTGGCTTCCCTGTCGAGGGCCGGGGTCCCGGGCAGGGCGTTCCCCGCGCCGAAAAACCGGCATGATCGTCAGGAGTGATCGACCCTCCGCGACCCCTTCCATGAGCATTTCCCGAAGAGAGGCCGGGACCGGGAGATCACCCGGGGCTTGCCCAGGTTGCCCATGCGGCGCGGACGCGGCCGCAGGGGGCTCGCACGGAATCCCGCTCGCCGCCATGACGTCGTTCACCCGGGGGGGCCGAGCGAGATACACTCCGCCTGGATTTCGCGAAACTCCCGGCCTCCCTGTCCCCTTTGCCCTCCGCATGGTCTTGGACGAGACAACGCTGCCGAGCGGATTCGCCACGAAGGGGGTCGTGGGGCTCCTCGTCGCCGTCGCCTGGGCGGTGGCCACGGTCTGGATCGATCGCGATGCCCGCCGGCTCTTCGGTCGGTCGTCGCCCTGGATCGAGATCCTGGCCGCGGTGGGCGTGGCCCTGTTTCTCGGCGTGCTCAACTGGGGCCTGCGGCTGGTGGAGCCCCTGGCCATCTTCCTGGTGATGGTCTGCGGCTTCTACGCGGTGCTCCGCAGTTCGCGGGCGGGCTGGCAGCCGCGGTCGGGGCCGCTGGCGACGGTGTTCCGACTCCTCGAAGACGTGGCCGCCGGGATCGGCATGGTGCAGGGACGGGCCCGCAGCATCGGGGCTTCGGCGACGGCGACGGCGGGCCGGCCGCGCGAGTCGATCGTGCTCCTCAAGAAGGGGGGCGAGGCCTACGACAGCGACGACATCGACCAGCTCGACCACGAGACCTCCGAGGCCATCCGGACGGTACGGCAGGTGATGGCCGACGCCGTGGGCAAGCGGGCCACCGACGTGCACCTCGAGCCCCGCAGCACGCAGGAGTATCAGGTGCGCTGCCGAGTGGACGGCCTGCTCAAGCCCGCGATCGTGCTCTCGCCGGACGCGGGCAAGGCCACGATCTCGGCGATCAAGGTGCTGGCCGACATGGACATCGCCGAACGCCGGCGGCCGCAGGACGGCTCCTTCGCCGTGCTGGCCAACGGCCGGCGGTTCGACGTCCGCGTGAACTCCGGGCCGACGGGGTTCGGGGAGAAGGTCGCCCTGCGGCTCCTCGACCCCTCCGGCGCGATCCTCCACGAAGGCCTCGCCGGCCTCGGCCTCCGTCCCACGACCCTCGAGACGCTCCGCTCCGTCGTGCACCGTTCGCACGGCATGCTGATCGTCTGCGGGCCGACCGGGTCGGGAAAGACCACGACGGTCTACGCGGCGCTCAGCGAGATCGACGGGCTCGTCCGCAATATCGTCACGATCGAAGACCCGATCGAGTATCAGCTCGAGAACGTCTCGCAGACGGCGGTCAACACGTCGGCCGACCTCACCTTCGCGACGATCCTCCGGGCGGTTCTCCGGCAGGATCCCGACGTGATCCTCGTGGGCGAGGTCCGCGACAAGGAAACGGCGGAGATCGCCATGCAGGCCGCCCTCACCGGCCACTTCGTGTTCACCACCCTGCATTCCAACGACGCCCCGACCACGGTCACCCGGCTGCTCGACATCGGGATCGACGCCTCGCTGATCCAGTCGGCCGTGACCGCCGTGCTCGCCCAGCGGCTCGTCCGCACGCTCTGCCCCGACTGCCGCGTCGCCTACGAGCCCACGCCGGAGGAACTCCGCCGCTACGGGCTGCCCGTCGGCAAGGTGCCGCGGCTCTATCGGGCCAACGGCTGCCCCGCCTGCGGGCAGACCGGCTACCGGGGACGGACCGGCATCTACGAACTGATGCTTGTCGATGGCCCGATCCGGGCGTTGCTCGTGGGCCGGCCGTCGCTCGAGGGCGTCCGTGAGGCTGCTGCCCGCCAGGGCATGAAAACCCTCCGCGTGTCGGCGCTGCAGAAGGCGATCGAGGGACGCACCACCCTCGACGAGGTCGATCGGGTCGTGCCCGACGAGGCGAAGGGAGCAGCGCGATGATCGAACTCCTCGCCGCCTCCTCCATGTCGGGCCTGCTCGCCGCCGCGGTGTCGCCGGTGGCTCTGGTGGTGGGCGCGCTCGTCGGCTACCGCTTCGGGTTGTTCCTCGCGACGGTCATCGGGCTCGTGCTGCTCGCGGGGTTTCTGGCTGCCTTGGCCCTCGCACCGGCTGGCGCGGCGCTTCTGCAGTCGTTCGACTGCCCCCCTGCCCACGCGCTCGCGGCCTCCTTCTGGGCCGTGTTCGGCCTCGCCGCGGCGGCCTGCCGGTTCGGCATCGGCGAGGTCGTGCAGGAAGACGACGTCCGCTTCCGCGGCTCGATCGACAAGGTGGGCGGGCTCGTCGTCGGCGGGTTCGTGGGGACGCTCGTGGCCGGGGCGATCCTCGTGGGCTGGTCGATGTGGGATCTGCCCCGCGGCATCAAGGCCGACGGCACCGCCATGAAGATGGATGCGGGCGCGCGGCTCCTGCGGACGTTCGCCCGCAGCCTGTTCAGCGATCCAGAGGCCCGCGAGCGGCTCCTCCACGGCGACCTCGAGCGCACCGGCGGCCAGGGTGACCCCCTGCTGGTGAGCGAGCCCTTCGACGACGCCGACGGCGACTGGCTCCGCGGCGAGCAGGAACCGTATCTCGATCTCGATCGCAGCGGCACCTTCACCGCCGCGGCGCCGGCCGTCGAGCGGGCGGCCGGCACCGGCCCGCGGAGGACCGTGGGGCTGCTCGAGGCCTACTGGCTCGGGGCCTGGCGAACCGCCCGCGTGCTCACCATGCCGCAGCTGACGACGCCGGCCCGCGTTGATGCCGACACCCGCGGAGCCGGGCGGCCCCTCCTTCGCGTGACGGCCGCCGACGCCGACGAGGGCGACACGCTCACCTTCGGCATCATCCCGCGGGACGGAGACGACGCCAAGCTCGTGGAGATCGATCCGGCGACCGGAGACGTGACGCTCCACGATTCTGAGGTCGGCACCGCGCGGCAGACGGTCCGATTCACGGTGAAGGTCACCGATCGTTCCGGGTTGGCGATCACGCAGGAGATCCTCGTCGCGCTGCCGGCGGAGAGTCGGCCGAGCGACGCCGAGGGGAATCCCGCAGGTTGAAAGTGGGTGCAGGTTTTCAACCTGCACAAGAACCACCCTGGGCTGGGATACACCGCAGGTTAAAAACCTGCGGCCACTTCAAAAACCTGTGGCCGGCTCAGCTCTCGAGCCGGAACCGGCTGACCGTGTCGGTCATCCCCTCGACCGCCTGCACCATGTGCTGCGAGGCGTCTTTGAACTCCCGGAGGGCATCAGCCGCCGCCCGCGAGCCGTCGTTGAGCGTGACCAGGGCGTCGGTGATCTGCTGGGCTCCGGCCGCCTGGGCCTGCATGCCCTGCTTCACGCTGTCGAACCGATGGCTCAGCCCCTGCACCTTGTCGATCACGTCGGCGAACTGGCCGCTGATGCCGGTCACGCGGTCCACGCCCGTCTTCACCTCGGCCGCGAACCGCCCCATCTCGTCCACGCCCGCGTTCACCGCCTCCTGCATCTGCTCCACGAGCCGCTCGATGTCGAGCGTGGCCACGGCCGTCTGGTCGGCGAGGCGGCGGATCTCCCGGGCCACGACGATGAAGCCCTGGCCGTATTCGCCCGCCTTCTCGGCCTCGATGGCGGCGTTGATCGAGAGCAGATTCGTCTGATCGGCCACCTTGGTGATCGTGGTGATCACCATGTTGATGTCTTCGGCCCGCTGGCGGATCGTGGCCAGTCGATCGGCGAAGTCGGCGGTGGACTGCTCGAGGTGGGCCATCGTGTCCCCCACGTCGGCGAGGTTTTCGCGGCCCGCGTCGGCCACCTGGGCGGTGTCGGCGGCCACGTCGGCCACCTCCCCCATGGTGTCGAGCAGCTCGCGGCCGGTCACGGCAATCTGCCGGCTGGCCACGGCGGCCTCGCTCGTGCTCGCCCCCAGCGACGCGATGGCCGCCTCTTGCTGGCTGCCCGCCGCCGAGAGCTGGCGGGCGGTGGCGTTGAGGTCGAAGCTGGCCCGCTTGACCTGCGAGACGATCGCCTTGAGGTTGGCCGTCATCGCGCCGACGTCGCGGAGCAGCTGGCCGGTCTCGTCGCCGCCCCGCATGTCGATCGTGCCGCTGAGGTCGCCCTGGGCCACCCGCCGCGACGCGGCCACGGCCTCGCCGATCCGCCGCGTCATCTTCGTGGTCAGCCAGCCCATCAGGCCGAGAACCGTGGTCATGCCGGCCACCGCGAGGCCGGCGGAGGTGAGCAGCGGACCCTGGATGCGGCTCACGATGTCGGACTTCGGGATCTGGATCACCACCGTCCAGCCGCCGGCCGGCACCTTCGCGGCCGCGTAGAGGCTGTCCACCTTCGTGAGCGGATCGCGGGCGTTCACGACCCGGTCGGTGGTGGCCGCCGCGTGGAACTCGCCGAGGATCTCGCCGTAGGGCGTGGCGTCGATCGGCTTGGTCCGCAGATCGGCGGCCCTGAGCGTGGTGGCGATCACGCGTGGGCCCCGCGGTCCGGCGTTCTCCTCCCCGCGGCTCACCAGGAAGATCTCCGGATGCCAGCCCATCGACACCTGCCGCTGCTTGAGCGCGTCGAGGGCGTCGCCGATTCGCTCGAGGGTGCGGTCCACGCCCGCCACGCCGCGAAACTGGCCGTCCACCACGATCGGGTAGGTCTGCTCCAGCATCAGGTCGCCCTCGTAGTCGTAGGGCTCGGTCACCATCGCCTTGTCCACCTCGCGGCCGTCGAGAAACCGCTGCTTGCAGCCGTCGTAGTAGAGGCCGTCGAGCTCGGCGAGCGGCTTGAGCAGCACGCGGCTGCGGTCGGTGCGGTCGCGAAACCAGTAGGGGATGAAGCGGCCGTCCCGCGCGATCGCCTGCGGGGGCAGCAGCGCGAGGTTGCGGGCGGACCCGGACACGCCGAGGGCCGACACGTCGACGGCGGCCGGCGTGGCCGAGGCGTCCACCGCCCGGGCGGCGGCGGCGTCGAGGCCGTCGGCATCGGGTTCGTAGCCGAAGTAAGAGGCCACGAACTGCGGCATCGAGTCGAGCACGTCGCGGGTGAATCGCAGGCCCTGGAGGCGGTCGTCGAGCATGCCGTTCTCGGCGGCGATCGCCATCACGCGGGCGGTGGTCACGGCCTCGGCCGTCTCGCGGTCGATGTCGGCGGCGATGGATCGCACGCGGTCGCGGAGGATCTCCTCGCCGAAGTCGAGCAGCAGCGCTCGCATCCGCAAAAACGTGAGCCCGAGCACCGCGGCGAGGATCGCCGCCGCGGGCAGGATCGCGAGGAAGAGCAGCCTGGCGCGGAGGCCGAGGGCGGGCAGAGACGGCATGGTCTGAATCCGAAGGCGAGCCCGGGCGACGCGGGAATCCTAGGTTAGGCCACGGATACCAGAGCCAGAGCCAGAGCCGTGTTGGCGCGACGCCAATCGTCGTGTTGAATGCTATCGCTCGCGAGGTGGTTCGCGCCAGCCATACCTCGACAGTTCTCCCAGGAAAGCCAGTGATGCCGCGTAGCCCGAAACCAAGAAGCCTACACCCCACTGCGAGTGCGTCAGCGGCACGCCCCGGTTTTGGGGACTACAAGAGCGACGCCGCGACGTGGATAACCCTTGCCACGGGTGAGTACTACCCCGATATCCTGCCAGAGGCTTGCGAACTCTACAAGCCTGTCCTTGTGCTGTTCGGGCAACTGCTCAAGCGGTCTGAGTCCTCTGTCGCACTATTCAGCAACATCTGCGAACTCACCGAAACGTGGATGCGCGTTCAGCTTGCCCGAGTCTTTCGAAAGTATGTTAGCCCAACCACGCCGGTAGAGATGCTGAAGGCGAAGTCCAAGGCCCAAGCGATCTGCGATCAGTTTGGTCGTGAATTCCGACCAATTCAGGAGGTCCAGAAAGCATTTGAGTCGCGTCCAATTCCCGACGAAGCGATTTGTGCCGTGCTGTGGGAGTACAAGGATCGAGGCAAGAAGGGCTATGACCTCACAGAAAAATTCTTTGCTCTGGCCAGGTCGCAACTTTCGCCCTTGAGCATCGTCGGCCCCGAGCGCGCCGGCAAAGACGTACTCCTTGGAAACGTCTGGCCCGATTACCCAAAGCCCGACCGCCCAGCCGATTTCATCATAAAGCGCGGCGACGCTGTCCTCGCAGTTGGCTTTGCTCGCTATGACAGTGATCGTGGCGGCGCTCAGGAAGACGACCGCACTGGTGGGTATCGCGAATGTGCGCATGAGGTCCTACGATTTGCCAAGCGCAAGGGCCTCGACACCCTGAAGGTCATCTTTCTGAACGACGGCCCAGGACTGCTCCTCGGCTCGATGTGGTCGGATTACGAGTATCTGGAAAAATCAGGAAAGGGTAGAATCATGGTCGCTACGCTGCGCATGGTTCCCGCGCGGCTCACCGCCGAATGGCTGGAGTCCTGACAATGGCAACTGGAGTGCCCTCAAAACTGCGGTCGAAGACCGTAGGTTACTCGCTGACCTACCCGGGGAAGATGGATCGCGACGCCATCGTATCGCTCCCAGCTAGCGAACCTGTCTCGGTGGCTATTGCCACCGAGACAGGTCAGCTCCTGAAAGGAGACAACCTCGCTACGCTGCTGTGGCTCAACCAGAATCCAGAGGTCCGAGGGCATGTGCGCTGCGTATACATTGACCCACCGTACGCAACGTCTATGGCGTTCGTAGACCGCGACGCGCAGCACGCCTACGACGATCACCTAAATGGTGCAGAGTATTTGGAGTCGCTCCGGCGCCGGTTGATTGTGTTGCATGAGTTGCTGGCAGACGATGGATCAATCTTCGTTCATCTCGACCAAAATATGATTTTCGAGGTGAAGCTAGTCATGGACGAAGTGTTCGGCCGCAAGAACTTCCGCAGCTTCATAACGCGAAAGAAATGCAATACGAAAAACTATACGCGAAAGACCTTCGGGAACGTCTCGGATCACATCCTTTTCTACGCCAAGACGGACTGTAATGTGTGGCACAGACCGTACGATACGTGGACTGACGAAAAGATGTCCGAGGAATACCCATACATCGACGAGGCAACGGGACGACGGTTCAAGAAGGTGCCGGTGCACGCCCCCGGAACTCGCAGAGGAGAAACAGGAAAGCCGTGGCGAGGAAAGCTGCCGCCACACGGCAAGCATTGGCAGTATCCGCCAGCCAAGCTGGACGAACTTGACGCCTTGGGTGAGATCTATTGGTCGCCAAATGGAAACCCTCGCCGTAAGGTGTTTTTCGACCAGAGCAAGGGCATTCCTGTCCAAGACATATTGATGGAGTTCAAGGATCCGCACAATCAAAATATCTTGATTACGGGCTACCCCACCGAGAAGAATTTTGACTTGGTGTCGATGCTCATCGCCGCGACAACAAATCCCGGCGATCTTGTTGTGGATTGCTATTGCGGTTCAGGCACGACTTTAGAGGCCGCTGCGCTCCTCGGGAGGCGATTTATCGGAATCGACCTGGCAGATGCTGCGATCGCAAGTACCGTTCAGCGGTTCCAGTCTGGACGATCCGCGATGGGCGACTTTGTTGGCGTGCGAGGGAAACGCAAACGGACACATTCTCCTTCCGGTTTTCTCTTTCCTTTGAACGACTGAGATGGACCATTCCGGGTGCGTAAAGGGCCTAACAAAGCCTTGCAGCAGAATCGCGATGACGTCCTGCGGTATTGAGAATCTGTTGGCTGCGATCTGCTGAAGGCAGCCGTTACCTTCGGGGTTGTCGCTGGCGGGCCGGTCGCCGAAAATCCGTCTCAAGCGGCACGACCCCACCCGCCGCCGTCTCGCCCACCCCTCCAGCCCCGGGACTCCGCCGATGTGGCACCTCCAGGCCGCCGACGCCATCCTCTTCGACTGCGACGGCACGCTGGCCGACACCATGCCGGCCCACTACCGCGCCTGGCTGACGGTGACGCGGGCCCACGGGCTCGCCTTTGATGAAGACCGCTTTTACGCGCTCGGCGGCCGCCCCACGCGGGACATCATCGCCACGCTGGCCCGGGAGGCCGGCGTGACGCTCGACGTGGATCATGCCGCGAAGGTGAAGGAGCGGTCGTTCCTCGAGCAACTCGCCCGGATCGAGGCGATCGGCCCGGTGGTGGACGTGGTCCGTCGGCTCCGGGGCCGGATGCCGATGGCGGTGGTGACCGGCGGCTACCAGGAGGTGTGCCGCAAGATCCTCGCCCACATCGGCCTCGCCGACGCCTTCGACACGATCGTGGCCAGCGAAGACACCGACCGCCACAAGCCCGACCCTGATCCGTTCCTGGAGGCGGCGCGGCGCCTGGGGGCCCGCCCGGAGCGGTGCGTGGTCTGGGAAGACAGCGACCTCGGCCTCGAGGCGGCGCGGCGGGGCGGGATGGCGTGGATCGACGTCCGCGCCTTCCACCTGCCGGCCCGGGTGGGCGACGCATGACGGCCGCCGTCGCGCTCGCCGACATCCGTGCCGCTCGGTCGCGGATCGAAGGCCGGGTGCTCCGCTCCCCCTGCCCGCGAAGCATTCCGCTGTCGGAGGCGGTGGGGCTCGACATCTTCTGCAAGCTCGACGTCTATCAGCGCACCGGAAGCTTCAAGGAGCGGGGGGCGTGCAACGCCCTGCTGCTCCTCGACGAGGCGCAGCAGCGGCGGGGCGTGGTGGCCGCGTCGGCGGGCAACCACGCGCTTGGCCTCGCCTACCACGGCCGGCTGCTCGGCATCCCGGTGACCGTGGTGATGCCGCGATTCGCGCCGCTGGTGAAGGTGGCCACCTGCCGGCGGCTCGGGGCCACGGTGATCCTCGAGGGGGAGAGCTTCGACGACGCCCGCCGCCGCGCCGTCGAGATCGCCGACCGCGACGGGCTCACGCGGATCCACGGCTTCGACGACGCCCGCGTGATCGCGGGGCAGGGGACGATGGCCCTGGAGGTCCTCGACGACGTGCCCGACGCCGACGCGATCATCGTGCCGACCGGCGGCGCGGGGCTGCTGGCGGGCGTGGCGGTCGCCGCCAAGGCGCTACGGCCCGAGATCACGATCGTGGCGGTGGAGACGGCGGCCGCCCCGAGTTTCTCGGCGTCGCTCGCGGCGGGTCGGCCCGTGACGGTGCCGATCCGGCCTACGCTCGCCGATGGCCTCGCGGTGGGCCGCGTGGGCGACCTCTCCTTCTCCCTCGCGGCGCCGCTCGTCGATCGGGTGATCACGGTGGACGAAGACGACCTCTCGCTGGCGGTGCTGCGGCTCCTGGAGCTGGAAAAGACGGTGGTGGAGGGTGCGGCGGCGGCGGCGCTGGCCGGCGTGATGGCGGACCGGTGCCGGGAACTCGCCGGCCGGAAGGTGGTGCTCCTGCTCTGCGGCGGCAACATCGACCTCACGATCCTCGACCGCGTGATCGACCACGGGCTCGCGGTGGACGGCCGCCGCTGGCGGTTCGCCGTGCGGATCAGCGACCGACCGGGCGGGATGGCCCGGCTCACGACCGCGATCGCGGCCGCCGGCGCGAGCGTCCGCGAGATCCTGCACGACCGGGCGTTTTCCGGGGCCGACGTCTTCTCCACGGGTGTCGAGGTGACGGTCGAGACCTCGGGGCACGAGCACGTGGCCTCTCTGGCCGCCGCGCTCGAGGCCGACGGCTTCGACGTGCGGCCCGCGTGAGACTCTGCAGGTCGTAGCGATTGGAAGGCGGCCGCCGTTTTGTTCACAGGCGGGCCGCCGCTGCGACCGATGAATCGCGTTGCGAGTCTGGCCGGGACTCGCGCGATCAGGAGCGTCGGTCATGATCACTCATCAGCACGGCCTGTTCGCCCGCACGGGGCGAACAGCGCGGTCTTCGTCCGATGACAAGACCCGCGAACGCGAACGACTCCGCCGCGAACTGCTCCGGCGGATTCTCGACCGCGAGATCCGCCGCCAGGCCCTGCGGGGCGTGAGGCTCTGATCTCGAGCCATCGGAAGGGGAGGCATCCATGCGACACGGCACTGGCAGCCCGACCCCGGAAACCGAAGGCAGATCCGGCCGCCGGCCCCGTGGGGGCGCGGCGTGGGTTCCGGCATCCGTCTTCGGCCGGGCGACGCTCGCGCTGATCCTGCACGCGACCCTCGCGATCGCTGGGGGCCGCTCCGCGGCCGCGCAGCAGTCGTGGTGGGGTTGGGGCCTCGGCCTCGGCGGCAACCCCACCGCCACCTGGTCGGCCGAGAACGTCGCCGACTACATGTACACGGGGCACACGCCCCATCCCGCGGTCGCCAGGATCGTGGCCCCCGAGTCGAGCGGTGCGTCGCTCGGGTCGGGCGTGCTCGTGGACGTGAACCAGACGCAGGGGCTCGTGCTCACCAACTGGCACGTGGTCCGCGACAGCCGGTCGGCGGTGCTCGTGCAGTTTCCCGACGGCTTTCAGTCGGCCGGCACCGTGGTCCGCTGGGACGAGGCCTGGGACCTCGCGGCCATCGTGGTCTGGAAGCCCACCGCGACGCCGATCCCGATCGCCGCGGCGCCGCCGCAGATCGGTGAGCGGCTCACGATCGCGGGGTTCGGCCGCGGCGTCTATCGCGAGGAATCGGGGGAGTGCACGGAGTACCTCTCGCCCGGCACCGGCTACGCGAAGGAGTTCGTCGAGCTCAAGGCGACGGCGCGGCAGGGGGACTCGGGCGGGCCGATCCTCAACGAGCGGCGAGAGATCGCCGGCGTGCTCTTCGGCCAAAACGACGGCCGCACGATCGGCAGCTGCTCCAAACGGGTCCGCGAGTTTCTCGCGTCGGTCGGTTCGAAGGGGTTCACGCCCACGCCGATCGCCGAGTTTTCGGAGGCCCGCGCGCTCGACCGGGGGATCGGCACGTCGGCCGCCGCAGCCGACCGCATCGCGGCCACGCCGGTAGGCGACGTCGTCCAGCGGTCCACCTATGTGGCCGAGCCGGTCGGGGTGCCGATGATCGCTCAGGCGATGCCGGTGCCGATGCCCGCCGCCGCACCCGCCGCCATGCCGCCGCCCGCGTGGCCCGCATCACCCGGCGCCGCGCCGTCGTCGCCGCTGGCCGGCCTGGGGCTGCCGCGGTGGCTCCCCGACCCCTGGATCCACCGCGCCGAGCTGCTCTCGGGCGCCGGCGGGCTGGCGCTCGTGGTGCTCGGCCTCAAAACGCTCCGCGGCGGCCGGCGGCCCGCGGTCTGACCCGGCTCGAGGCGAGTGGGTGCAGGTTTTCAACCTGCACATGCCGCGCCACCGCCGCCGCATTCCGCAGGTTGAAAACCTGCGGCCACGTTCGGCAAACCTGCGGCCACTTTCCGGAACGTGCGTGCAGGTTTTTAACCTGCACATGCAGGGCTCGTTACTTCGGCGTCTTCGTGACCGTGGCCTTCTTGATCACGACGGGCTCGACGGGCCGGTCGTTCGCGCCGGTTCGCACGGTGCCGATCGCCCGGACCACGTCGAGGCTCGCCGCGTCGGCCGTGCGGCCGAAGGCGGTGTATTGGTTGTCGAGGTGGGGCACCCGCTCGAGGCAGATGAAGAACTGGCTGCCGGCGGAGTTGGGGTCGCTCGTGCGGGCCATCGAGAGCACGCCCGGCTCGTGGGGCGTGGGATTGAACTCGGCCTTGATCTTGTAGCCCGGGCCGCCGGTGCCGGTGCCTTCGGGGCAGCCGCCCTGGATCATGAAGCCCTTGATGATGCGATGGAACGTCACGCCGTCGTAATAGCCGCTCTGGGCCAGGGCCACCATGTTGCGGACGTGCCCTGGAGCCGACGCGGAATCGAGCTTCAGGCGGATGGGGCCGAGGGTCGTGTCGAGCGTGATCTCGTAGTCGAACCCATCGAGGTCGAGGGCCTTGGCGGCGGCCTGAAGTTCGGCGGCGGAGGGCTTGGGCATGATGGGCTCCACGGAGGAAAACGAGAAGGAAAAAAAGACGGAAAACGGTGCAAGCGGGCGGGGGCGGCAGACCGGTTTGCCGCGCCGCGGCGGCCTGCCGATACTCAATCCCGATGAACTCGCAGCCCGACGTGCGTGCCGGCGATCAGGATCTTTCCGGAAGGAGCCTGGGAGGATACCGGCTCGTCCGCCGCTTGGGTAGTGGCGCGATGGCCGACGTCTACCTCGCGGAGCAGACGTCGCTCGGCCGGCAGGTGGCGGTGAAGGTGCTGCGGTCGGGTACGGCGCGGCATGTGGCCGCGGTCGATCGATTCGAGCAGGAGGCGCGGGCCGCGGCCTCGCTCGTGCATGGTCACATCGTGCAGATCCACGAGGTGGCGTGCATCGACGGGATCCACTTCCTCGCGGAGGAATACGTCGCGGGGCCGTCGCTCAAGGCGTGGCTCGGCGCCCGCGGCCCGCTCGACGCGCGGCAGGCGCTGTGGGTGCTGAAGCAGGTGGGCTCGGCGCTCTCGCGGTCGGCGGAGCAGGGGATCGTGCACCGCGACATCAAGCCGGAGAATCTCCTGCTCACGCTTGCCGGCGAGGTGAAGGTGGCCGACTTCGGACTGGCCCGCGTGCTCTCCGAAAACCTCGACCTCACGCAGGACGGCATGACGCTCGGCACGCCGCTCTACATGAGCCCCGAGCAGGGCGAGGGCCGCACGGTCGACGCGCGGAGCGATCTCTACTCGCTCGGCGCGACCGTCTATCACCTGCTCGCCGGCCGGCCGCCCTATTCGGGACCGTCGGCGGTGGCGGTGGTGATGGCGCACATCAAGGAGCCGCTCGTGCCCTTGGCGACGGTGCGTCCGGATCTTCCGGCGGGGCTCTGCGAGATCGTGGATCGACTGCTGCAGAAGGAACCGTGCGACCGCTTCGAGTCGCCGACGGCGCTCCTGCAGGCGGTGGACGGCCTGGAGACGGCGATGTTCGCGGGCTCACGGGCGCTGCCGTCGCCGCTGGCGTGGCCGGAGGGCGCCGGGGACTGGATGGGCGCGGCGACGGTGGGCTCGATGCCGCTGCCCACACGACCGCTGCCGGGCCGGGGGACG
>Ga0207954_1000151_pt1 | contig 21718 bp, 28 predicted proteins | sample CryBogmetaGMA0M_FD_184547 | JGI IMG/M metagenome (GOLD analysis project Ga0207954, IMG submission 184547) | Freshwater microbial communities from Crystal Bog, Wisconsin, USA - MA0M (SPAdes) | ecosystem: Environmental > Aquatic > Freshwater > Lake | place: Crystal Bog, Wisconsin, USA | collected... | reverse complement strand
TTACTTCTTTTTTTTCAAAGATGCTTATTAGGAACTTTATTATTTCTGACATATCTAATTATTTAGATTATATTAGTAAATATTTTCAAGAATTCTTCTCCAACATTTCAAAATATTTGTTTATTTGCTTGTCTTCACTTCCTTTAAGTTTTTCTGTTATAAGAATATTATGCAAAAATATAGGAAGTTGGTCTTTTATGACATTTACTCCATAATCTGCAAGATACTTAGGGTCTTTAGCAATGGTTTTCTCTCCATCTTCCCATCTACCTTTAATTACATCTTTTGCGTAAGCAACAGACCATTTTGCACTTCTTTTGATAGTATCTTCGGCCTCTACCCAACGGTCTTTTAAGATGTTGGCGGCATACCAGACTGCTTTTCTTTGGTTGTGAGAAGAGTTTAAAAGCTTAGTTTCAAAATCTTTATTCCTACCATCTTTAACTTTCTTCAAAACATCTGCTATTGTCATGTTAGGGTCAAACTGATTAGCCAACTTTTCGACTAAATCTCTAGTTGCAGAAGTTGAAAAAGTAAAATAATCAAAATAATATGGGCTAGAGAGTAAGGTTTTTTCAGCCAAAGGGAATGCTCCTTTAAGAACATCCTGAGCATATTTAAGAGCATAAATTGGGTCTTTGGCGATAACAGCCTCGCCTTCCTCCCACCTTCCCCTTATCACATTAGCGGCATAATGGAAGGCAAACTCAGCATATTCTTTCGCCACAAGTTCTGCTTCGGGCCACCGGACCTTAACTACATGATTTTGATAAAAACAAATCAAATTAATTTTGTCATGATAGTTGCAACGCAACAAAGCGTCTTCTCCTTCTTTCCATCTTTCTCTATTCATTACTCCATAGCAATATTCGAAAATAAGACGAGGATCTTTAAGAAGAATTTCTTCTTTTTCATTCCATCTTTTATGCAAAACATTTTTAGCATAGTCTAAAACTTGTCTAGGCTCATTAATAAAATCTTCTGCTTCTTTCCAACGGCCTTTTATAACCTGAGAAGCATAGCTAACTAATCTGCCAGGATGATTGCCAGTACGAGGATTATTAAGCAAAAATTCTTCTAGTTCGATCCATCGACCACGAAGAGCACTGTTGCAATAGCTGCAAATAGAATTAAAGTCTATAGAAGAGTCATCTTTCTTCAAAGAATCAATAATATCGGACTCGCACTCAACAAATCTAGTGCAAGTTGTAATCCCAATGCCTAAAATTTTGTCGGGCCAGTTTTTTGCCCATTCAATTACTTCGGGGCTAAAAGGAGTTTTATACTGTCGATAGGCTCTTATAGACTCCCAAAAAAGAGCATCAGCATCATTGTTATTGCTAAAAAGTTTCATATATTGCTTGCTAAAAAGTTTCATATATTGCTTTCCTTGTTTTCAAGGATATTTACAGACTTTTTCCTACGCTTAATCTTTTTATTGTATTTCTTTGCTTTAAAGTAACGCTTAACATAATAATTGTCTGGAATAGTCATAGCAAAAACATTCATGGTATTATGAAGAAAGTCTGGCAGTCTTCCTTTAAGATATTCTTTGGCGTACATATACATCCAACACGGACTATGTTTAAGCTGATCTTCGGTCCATGTTGACCAGTCGCTAGGACTTTTAATAAACATTGAATAATAGTTTTTAACAATATTAGGATTGCTGCCGCCGGCTTCAAGGGAAGCAATAGCTGGCTCTCCTTCAATAAATCTACTTTTCAAAACATCTCTTGCATACTGAAAAGAAAGATTAGCATCTTTTGCGATAGATTCTTCACCTTTTTGAAATCTGCCTTTTAAAACGTGTCTTGCATAATGATAAGAATTATTAGCATCTGTGGCTATAATGTCTTCTCCCTTTTCCCATCGACCACGAATAACATTTCTAGCGTAATTATTAGCGGAGGCGGCATCGGTGCAAATGATGTCTTCGGCTTCTTCCCACCTTCCTCTTATAACGCTACCAGCATACTCGGCAGCACTATTTGGATGCTGTATGATCAGTTGCTCAAACTCTTCGTTTTTGCCGTTTCTACGACAACAAGACAACATGGAAGGCATAATTTCAATCCAGTGATCATTAACATTAATTTGCATTTTGCTCTCCTTAAAAAAGTGGCTCCACAAAGAAAGGGTACAATTAATTTTTGGTTTATTTTAAATTCCAATTTAAACTATCTTTACCATAATTCCAATTCAACCCTGTTTTTGATAACCACCAAGGCTTGGTGCCTTTGTTTTCAAGATAATCACAAAATTTGAAATATTCTTTGATCCAATAGTTTTTGTCAACATCTAAAGTTTCTTCTTTCATAGCATTAGAAAGCATAATTCTATGAATATTTTCTGGTATACTTTTCAATTCAAGCTCTGATAAATACGCACAAACATAATAGGGGCTGGTGGCGATTATTTCTTCTGCCAGTGGAAATCTACCATTAATAACTTTTTTTGCGTACACAACAGAATAACTTGGAAATTTTGATATTATTTTTTCTAGATCAGGATCTCTTTGTTCTTTTTTTAAAGCCGAAGACAAAAATTTTTCTACTTCTTGTTCAAGCTTCAAATAAATCATCATGCGGCATTCTCCAAAACTTCTTGATCACAAGGGATGTTTCTTTTGACCAATTCTTGAATTCCAGCTTGAGTTATAACATATCCACGACTAGACACTCCTATCATGGCTGGCTGATCTTCAGTTTCGGTAAGCAACCAAGGAACTATATTGTTTTCCACCTCTTCATCTTTTCGACTAACAATTACGCTCATGCGGTTTCGAGCAACTGGACCTTGACCCAAAGCTTTTAAAACACGAAGATGCAATTCGTGCATACCATACTCATCGATACCCTCATCATTTGCAACCTGCTTCGCAATATCTTCCCAAGATTTGTCTGGGTGCATATCTTTTACCATACGCATATACCTAGCAAACTCTAATGCTTTGCGAGGGACTCTGCTATTGTAGTGGCTAACTAAAGAGCAAACTCTGTCTGAAAGGTCGGGATTATTCAATTTAACGATCTTGGCAACATCTTTTTTGCTCAAGTATTGTAGAACAATGGGCGAGAATCTAGTCCTAAAAGCATCAAATAACTTGCCTTCATCGGTAGTCGCTATCATCCAAGTAACATCGTGACAATCTACCATAATTCCTTTTTCAGTAATCATTACGCAGTCTTTATGCTCAGTAGCTTTAAGTAGTCCATCCACAACACCAGAAGAAAGTGCATGAACCTCATCAATAAATACTACCATAGGAGGCAAATAATACTTACCACTTTCTGAAGGAATTAATGGAGTCGAAGTATTTCTAACGGTATCCTCTATAATATCTAAAATATCCTGAACCTTTTTTATACTTTTGGGACTAATTTCTACCAAAGGCAACTTTACCGCTTCTGCGTAAATTCTAGCGATGGTTGTTTTGCCCGAACTAGCGGGTCCGAAAATAGCAAAGGCAAGATCTCGCTGAACATGGTTTTCTTTGCTCAATGCACTATAAACCGCTGCCTGCAACTTGCGAATAGCATTGTCGTTACCTACAAACTTACTAAAGGGGCTTCGAGGGTTATCACGATTAACAGCCCAAAGCTTCTGCTCTCTTGTGGGAGCGGGAAGGTTTTCTTCGTGTTTGGGTCCAAAAAAGATAATTTCAGATTGGTTCATTTATCCTCCTGTTTTTAGAGACTTTGCCTAGGCAGCATTACAGGGTACAGTAATTTTTTACGAGCAATTTTAGAAATAGGGCAAATTTAAAAATAGCCGTAGCGAGCAACGAGCAAGATGATAGCCCATTATATCCCTTAAAAAAGGCTTTGTCAAGACCCTTTAGAGGATTTTTGTCTTATCATCAAATCCTTAGCTAAATTTATTTCTTTTTTTGGTTGGCTGAGCAAATTTTTAAGAATAGATTCTTCTATTAACTCTTCTCTAATCCACCAATCTTCGAAACTACACCCCTCATTAGGAGCTATATCATTAAAAAGAAGCGTGTATCCCATATTTCTAAGATATCTTCTACTTTTCTCTCTATAAGATCTTGTCATATCAACATAATGATCATGTTCATAGGTTATTACTCTGAATTTATATTTATCAAAAGGTATTAACAACAGTGCTTCAAATGTATTTTGTGAAGGTTCAATATCCACCTGCAAATAGTCGATTATGTTGTTTTTAAAGTTTTCTTCCAATAGTTTTTCATAATCTATTTTTAGTGCGTTTTCACACAACACTTTGTTTTTTCTTTCTTTGTTGTGCATAGAAGCTAATTCTGGATTGATCTCGATGCCAACTCCACTCCATCCGAGCCTTTCTAGTAAAGCAGTATTACTGTTATGGAAAGAATGAGCCGCTCCTATTTCTAAGTACGATCCATTCTTTTTGCCATTTAATGCCGATAGCACAAATAAGTCTTGGCAAACTTGAGAAAAATTATTTTCAATATCTTCACAACCATCAAAATAGAATCTAAGATCAAACTCTGATTTGTTGTATCTAACAGAACTTTCCCAATCAGGGCCGGAACCTAAAGCAATAAGATTTTTTTCAGTTAATTTAAAATAATGCTCATTAAGTTTATCCCCATATTCATCTTTTATCTTTCTAAAAAGCATTCTTGCTTCTTTTGGTTTTCCATACCACCAAGACGCTACTGCTTTTTGAAAAATAAGCATGTATTTTGATTCATATCCAAAATTATCTTTTTTAAAGATCGATGGTTCACAGTTGGGCAGGTTTAAACCTAAAGAAGAATACAAATAAGAATCCATCCAATTGCTTTTACGTTCATAAAATTGACTTAATAAGAAATAAGTTTCTGGCTTTTGCGGAGATAAGTTTAAAGCACTTTTTAATAGGTTTTCACATGTGTAATCCCTATTAGATAATTGTTTGTTACAAACATATAGATGTAATAAACATTCATAAGCTAAAGAATCGTTTTTTGTTGTTTCTGCACATCTTAAATAATAACTGCATGCTGGGGAGAAATGATTTTGATTCTCATACCAGACTGCCAAATTAAAATTTGCAATGTCGCTTTCTGTGTCCTGTATGTAATCAATTAGTTCTTTATTCATAAGATTTAATAAATCTTCCTAAAACATTTTTGGGCATACCTAAAATGTATGCTGCGTTATCTTGAAAACCAAAAGTTATCAATAATTTATCATTAAATTCTGCCATGCCGCAACAGAACTCAATTTTTGCATTCATAAATTTAAATGCATCGGATACTTCTATCAATTCAAAGTTTTTATCCCAGACAACAAATCTATGATTATAGTCTGCATTTTTTCGGCCTGCTTCGGAGTTGTATAAATATACTTCATGCACAATAGCCAAATAGTATCCATTTAAAAATAAAACCTGTGATCCTCCTCTCAAATCTAGATTTGTTTTTAGCTTTTTTTGATCTGTGATTATTATTGTCTCAGAAGTTTTATTTGTTGGATTAAACTCAACAACTTCTGTGGGATTAGTCCATTTAATGTAAGTATATTTTTTGTTTAATACCGGCATCCAATTCTTTTCACAATAACTACTATCATTTCCTGGGGCGGGTATTCGTAATCTACTTTTTTCTAGTATTTTGTTTTTTTTACACACGATTTCTGATAGTTCCATTCTACCAACACCGTTAGGCGTAGTGTCTCTTCTTACTCCGCTTAAAAACAGTTTGTCATCCCACTCAACCAACCTTCCATCTTCTAACCCCACAAACTCCCACAGTGGAGTTTCATCTAAAAGAGAAGTATCAATTATTTTGTGTGAAACTATATCAAAATTAGAATCTAATTTACATAAAATATTATTTGTGGCTAACCTCTGGTCGTTTTCTTGGTGTAAATAGCACAACGGTCCCCAGCTATGTTCAAAAACTCCTTTTTCACTATGATATAAAACATAATTTAAATTTCTAAGATTAACAAATATTTCATTATTTTTTTTAGAAACCAAAACAGTCGGATTGCTTAAAGATGGACCAATTATTGAATCGATAGGCAGAATTAATGGCCTTATAAAACCGCCCATATCTAAAGATGTTTTGCACAGCATAAATTTTTTCCAATATTATTATAGTCTAAACTATATAGATTGGCGAAATTCTTTCGCTAAATTTGTGAATCGGCCCGTCAGGTGCTTTTCAGATTCACAAATATGATCTTTAATTTAAAATCCTTATTTGTTAGAATAGCCACTCGATAGTCTTGTTGATTACCAAGTGGCTATTTTTTTAAAGAAATCACATGAGAAAAGCTGTTGTTAGTTGTGCGTTTGGCAGCGGTTGGGAGAAAATAAGTGAAACCACATTTCCAAGGATGCAAAATTATGCAAAGCTTCACAATCTTGATTTTTACGTTGTGAAAAAACTAATTGAACCTGGATGTTATTCTAAAAGCATAATAGGCTCTTTATTAAAAGAAAATTATTCAAAAATACTTTTTTTAGATGCTGACGTTCTGATCACAAAAAACTGTGAAGACTTTGAAACTTGGACCGAACAGGAATCGGATTTTTTGGCACTAAATGAAAGTTTGTATTATCCGCCAAGAAAGCAAGATATTAAAAAAATGAGCAATGATTTTGGCTTCTTTCATTGCAATCCAGAATTTTATTTCAACACAGGGGTTTTTGTTATGAACAGAAATGCTATAGGAGCATTAAGTTTGCCTCCTATAAATCTTTTCCCTAAGGATTATGGGGAACAAACATGGCTAAACGTTATGCTTCATTTGTGGAAAATTAAGACAGCGAATCTTGATCCAGTCTACAATTGCATGTCATCGATAGAATACCAATTAGGAATGAACAAGTTTAAGGAAGCTAAAATAATTCACTATGCTGGACAAAGCAAAGATTTAAATGCGTTGCACAAAAAAATTCAAAATGATAATGACGCTTTAGAAAAACTAGGAAAGTAAATCTTTGCACAAAAAATTAATCAATAAAACAAAAAACAACTACACAAATATTTTTTAGCGGGTCAATTTGTGCAACAAAAATTAATTGCACAAATTTAAAAGACCCATCTCCATAAAAAGTTTAATATTGTGCAAATTCCAGATAAGAAGCAAACAGTATAAAACAATACCAATAAACACCCTGTAACAACAAATTGTGCTTGCACACTTTCTTTTGCCTTCTTTCTGGAATATAAAATATATCCGCCAGACAGTAGAAAAATTGCTAAATTAAACCAAAAATTAGTTAATATATCCATAAATTATCTCCTTTTTAAATATATATCCACAGCGGCACTATTTGGAAATTAATTCAATGAATTTTAAACAGTGGTTAAATGAAAATAAAGATGCAATTGTACATCGCTATATGCACAAAAATGGTAATGGTTTAATGGACAACAGTTCATTAAACTATGATCGTTTAAATGACGATGAATATGAAGAAGTTGAAGATGGATATTTGGGTCTACAGCAACCCCCAAGTTCTTTGTATTCCCAAAAAGTCATTTTTGCTTTTACGCCAGAAGGAGAAAAAAAGCATAAACGTCTAATTGAATTGCTGTCAAAAATTAGTAAGACAGGAGTTGTTCGACAACCATTAAACTTATCCGATTATGATATCGTTTGGGAAAACGATGATGGCCAAATAGCCCTTAAAAATAAAGAAGTTCAAAGTGAAATGGCTGGAACAGGGGCTATTGTTAGTTGCAAGGATATAGGAAACCCCAATTTTCAAATTTGGGGGGCTATGAGCGACTTAAACTGCAAGAAAAAGAAAAAGCTCACTTCCAAGAAATAGGCTTTGAACTCTTTTTTCTTCTTAAACCTTTTTTATTACAAGCTGAAAGAGTTGGCCTGCAAGCAGGATATGCTCTTTCGGCACCTTTTCCCGCTTTTTTTCTTCCACAAGAAACCAAGTGGCCTTTTTTGCTTGCTTTACAATCTATCCAGCCGCCGGTTTTACGAGAAAACCATCCATGAAGACCCTTTTCTTTCTCAAGATTAAAGATACTCTCTTCTAAAGAGCTTGCGTTTGCAACTGTTACTTGAACATCTAGACCGTATAGATCTTCTAACTTTTGGGCTTCTTTAGAAAAACTCCATCTTTCAATATCTTCCTCACCGATCCCAGAAACCTTAACAAGAACATCTTTATCTCTTTCTAAATCAGAGCGCATTCTTCCATATTTGGCCATATCATGTGCTATTTTTTCTTTTTCGGAAAGAGATGAAGACCCAATAAGGTGCATATCAACAATTTTTGGGTTGTTACCAAAAAATTTTTTAATTTCAATAGAAATATTTTTTTTATCTATTGAAGATAATTGCATTCTAGGTTTAGATTCGGCCGAAACATCAAAAGTTTCTTTCTTGAAATCTTCTGGATCGACGTTTCCTTTTGCTACAGATTTAATTCTGGCGGCAAATAATTCCATGCTTGTATCTTCTGGGGGATTTTTACCCATAGAAATTAATGCTTTTATTATTTCTTCTGAGGACGATGTGGCAGGATCTATTCCTTTATAATGAAGGGCCATTGCTGCGTTGGCAGCATCACTATATTGCTTGGGATCTTTTAAAGATTCTTCAAGCATGTGTTTTTTCTTTTTGTGTTTCTTGTTTTTAGAATTACCCCAATTTGCCGCTCCTACTTTTCTACATTTAACCAAGGCTCCCGAGTTACCCGTTATGGATATTATCCCGTTGCCATCGGTTTCTTGCATCATAACCCAAGTATTATTTTCTGTTTTTGGACACCAAACAGTGGTGTTTCTTTCTTCAATAATTTTAAAATTTTCAAAACTTTTTGTGCCATTATATGCGATATAATGGCAATTAAAAATATCTTTATTTTTTACCTTTTTAAAAGTAACTAATCCTTTGTTTAAAAAAGCTGCTAGTAAAAAAGCATCTCTATGATTTATGTCTTTTTGTTTGAATCCAAAGGATTGCTTTCCATAGGGAGTATCGTACAGGTATTCGTGAGAACTTTCATTAGTTTGTTTGACCAATCTTTGTGTTTTTATTTGATTTCCATCATAAATTATTGCACTATATAGCCAACTTTCTCTCTGCTCGGGGGAGCAGTTAATAAGATATTCTATCCAATTAGTTTGATATTTATATATTTTTTCTAAACTAACCGGCTTTCCTCCATAATATTTTGAACTTATAACCAATTTTCTATTACTTCCTGATCCTTTTAACAATTCCTCTAGTGTAGCCAACCTCATATCATTTATCATGTCATTATATTTTTCCCTGCCTCTGGAGCCGTCGCATTTGGGATGCTTTACTACCCATTTATGATTAGGCGTACACTCAAATTTCCAACCGGTATTGCCGTTTTTAATAACCCATGTATCTGCATTCTCATAATAATACAAATTTTGTATCGGTTTAAATTCCAAGTAATCATTATAAAGGTTGTAGGTTAAAATTTCTTCTCCTAAAACAAGTTCTTTATAAAATTTCCAACCTTCTTTTGTTAAAGCTTTAGATGTTTTTTCTGGTACACAGGCATAAGCAGATGGCCAAACCCGATACCTACTTTTTACTTTGTGGTAGCAAGCATCTTTTTCTTCTCTTAGTTCATACCACTCTGAGAATTTCATTTTAAGAACCTAACTTTATACAATGTTCTATAAACAACTGCAATTATCTCATCCATTATATTCTTTAAATGAGAATCTGAATCTTTCATGCTATCTCTGGCCATGGCAAATATTTCTGCACAATCTTTAAGATAACCTTCTATTTTGTCTTCAGATAGCGGTGTTATCTCTATTTTTTCATATCCTGTGACAATGCCATACTGTCCTTGGTATGTCTCTATATAAGAATCTATAAGTTCTAATATATCTTCATAATATGAATTAAGTGCCTTGTGCAAAGCATAACTTTTTGTTTGCAAGTGTACGTTATGTGCAACTTGCCTTGATTCAAAAAGCTTTTGTATTAAAGTTTTAACACTTTTTGAACCTTTATATTCTTGGATTGATATCATTTAAACTCCTAAAGCAAGTTACTGCTTTGCTTTTTTCTCATGTTTTAGCATTCTCTCATGATGCTTATAGGTCTTTTGGCCATGGTCCACTTCTTCTTCATCTGATTTTGGACCCATTTTTTGTATAGCGTCTGCCGCAGCAGGAGTAAAATACAGAGAAGAATAATGGCTCCTCATATATCCATCGGGATATGCCCAATGGGCAATTCCCGCTCTAACAGCTTTTTCGGTCAGCACTGGTAGTTCTCTTTTGTTGTCTCTACAAAATTCTATAAATGTTTTCATGTGGTTATTTTTTCTTTTTAGGCTTTTTCTTGGTTTTTGCTTTTTTCTTGGTTTTCTTTTCTACTACTTTAGGAGTTTTTTCTTCTAACGTAGGACTATTTCTTTTTTCTTCTACTATGGGACTAGTGGGTGTTTTTTCATTGCGATTGTTTGCAAGACTTATTATCTTTCTAACAACTTCTTTAATTTTTTCAAACATTTATATCTTCCTCAGTTTACTGATGTGAGTTAATATTATATAGGTGCTTGATTCACAATTTTTCAAGCAAACTGTTCTTAATGGAACTACTGTTTGCATTGGTTTTTAGCCATTTCATTAAAGAATTTTTGCGAAGGAACTTTTAACGTTATTATTATAGAATTATTTTCTTTAATCATTTTTGGTACTGGCACTAATAAAGAGTCGAATAAATTCTGCCTATCTTTTTTCTTCTTTTCCAATTCCAGTTTCTGTCTAGATAAAAAGGAAGAAACAATTAAAGATAAACAAGGAATGGCAAACAGTAAAAATCCCATGTAGTCTTTTTTAAATAAATGTATTATAGAAACAAAAAATAGAAAACAGACCACTATAGAATAGCTCATATCATATTTAGGGTTCCATCTTTAAATATAGTGTTCTTGGGAAAGAAGAAAAGTATAAATTTATATAAGAACACACCCAAACAGATTGATCTTGAGGAATTCCTGGTATGTTGAGTGCTTCTACAGAATATATGAGTCCATCAAATTTTTGCTCAACAAAGTCAAATCTTACATCAGCGTTTGGAAAGTAACTCTCAGAAAATAATAAATTAAATCCATTTTCAGGGGTTTTTATATCCTTTAGTTTACAGCCTATGGACATTATTCTATCTACGCCAACTACTATTGGACTTAAGACCATGCTGGTAAATTCGGCTGGGGCCATATCATAGATTTGGCCCCCATAATCGAAAACCCAGCGATTATTCTTTTTAAATGGCCTTATTGTTTTTACACCAATTTTTTCTAGATCTGTTTTCTCAATCATGTAATAGTTTTGTGCTTTGTGCTTTTGTAATAACAGTCTCTAGAACAATAATAGTTTTTAGTCTTCTTTTTAGATTCGTTTATTTTCTGCAGGTATCTAGACCTTTTAAAGTTTGCACCACAGCCATTACAAGTTAAGTCTAAAAATATGATTCTACTCCATTCTGCACCATTTTTTTGTCTGCTTTTTATAAAACAGTTTTTACTACAGGTTTTACGCTTTTTTATGGCAGAAAAACTTTGATTGCATTCTGTACAAATTAATTCTTGCAAGTCGGTTTTTTTCTTTCTAGAAATAATTACATAATTGGTATTATCAGAAAGACTTTTTCTTGTTTTGTGAACTATTTGTCCTTCTTTTGCAGCTTTTCTAAGAGCCAAACTAACCGCTTGACGAGAGATGTTAAATTTTTTAGCAATTTGGGGCATGCTATACCCCTCTCTAGTTAAAGCTGCGAATTCGCTCCTTCGCTTAAAAAAAGTTTCTTGAGGATTAGCTTTAAGAAAAGTCTCTTGAGAATTAAGTTTTTCTTGAACCTTAATTCCTTCTAAAATTTTCAAGAAATCATTCTCGATGATAAAACCATATTTGTCGCTCATGTTGTTTTTTCCTTAGTTAAAGCTTAGTTCTTTTTTCTCTGTTACTTTCCACTTCCTAAAATCAATTAGATCTATGTCGCAACTTACATTGTGTTTGTTTTTAGCTCTTTTTGCAAAACATTCTGCCTCGTTTTGAGTTTCAAAGTAATAATCATAAGGAGGCTTTGGGGGATCAAAATTGTATTTTGTCCACAAGTAATACAAGTCAGTTTGAGTTAAATTGTATTCTGCGTCTAAATCCGAAATTTGCTTAATTCTTTCATAAACTTCAAAGGGTGTAAATTTACAACCTTTTGAGACTAAAATCTTAGAAATAGTTTCTAAAACAAATCGGTCCAAAGCTGTGAATTTCTTGTTCATTTTTTTTGTTACTTTCAAAGTTGTTTCCTTCTAAGAAAGTATAGACCAAAAAAGGGGATTGTCAAAAGAAAATTTCTACTCAAAAAGGGCTGAAAATGCCTTTTTTACCTGTTTAGGATAGCGTAAAAGCATCATTAAAGCCGTTTCAATCTCAAAAGGCTCCTCTAGACCACTAGACAAGACCCAGTGGGCTAAAACGGCATCGGGCTTGTTAAAGCCGATTCCGTCTAAACTTACAGCTCCATCACAAACAGAAAGCATGTTTTTGAATGCTTGTCTAATCAAAGGAACTTTCTCAGGGGTTAAACCGACTAGGCTTTTTGCCCTAGCTTTTTCTCTAGCATGAATTTTTTTAACTTTGCTTTTGATGTTTTCTTTTTCTAAGGCCTGACATTTTTGCAGCGTGTTTTTGACTCTTTCTTGAAACTCCTCTTCGGATTCTTCTTTAGTGTCAAACTTCTTGCCTTTTACTTTTGCATCTATGGACTGCTGAAAAACTTCTATTTTTTGAGATAACAATTTATGAACATGCAAATCTAGCGGATGATTGCTAACCATCCTAACAATTTCTACTTTTTGAGATTTCTGTCCGATTCTTGCTATTCTATCTTCTGCTTGCCAATTAGATGCTGGTGTCCAATCTAAATCAACAAATAAAGCTTTCCAAGCATTGGTTAGTGTTATGCCAACACCACCAGCCCTAATACTCACACCAACGCCCTTCAAACTATTGTTTTGAAAGGCTCTGACTATTTTTTGTCTAGCTTCTGGCGGAGTATCTCCGCTAATAACCGCCCAGCCGGGCCTGAGTAATAAAGCGTCGAGCGGGGAAAGATGAGAACTGAATATGACTAAAGGAATATTCTGATCTTCTGCATCTTCTATGAATTCCAACATTGCCGGAATTCTGCTGTGTGCAAGTTCTTTTCTTATTTCGCTAAAACAAGAAAAAGGAGGTAGATTATTAGAGGACAATTCCTCTTCCCAATCATCCCAAAGATCATCCATAGTCTTTTTCAATGGAGAATCTATTCCAACATACAAATTTGTATAGGTTTTTTGTGGCAGGTCAGGAAGAACTTCGCTACGAAGCCTTCTGAGCATTACTCTTTTCAATAGCTCTGGAACCACTGGTTTAGGCAAGCCCCAAACTGTTTTAGTTTGACCATGACGATTAACTATTTCATCAGTCGCATTATAAAGATCTTTAAACCTACTATAAGATCCAAATGTTTCTCCTGCTAATCCCAAAGCATCAAAAACGCAATAAAGATCTTGAGGTTTATTTGTAAGAGGTGATCCGGTAAGACCAATAACCTTCTTTACTAGTCTACAAATTTCTTTGACCTTTTTAGTTCTTTGAGAAGAAAAACTTTTAAAATCATGTGCCTCATCTACAATTAAAAAAGTCTCTTCCGATTTTTGATGGGAAGATTTAAGCTCTCTTCTAAAAACTCTAAGCCTTTCGGCATATGCTGATTTTGTTTCTCCTTTTAATTTAGAAGGAGCTTCAAACTCTTTAGGTAAAATATCATGATTGATGATGACTATTTCACCATTCTCTGGCCAATAAAAGTTATCTCTGCCAGATACAACAGATGGCTTAAGGTCCGGTCGCCATTTAGCAACTTCATCAAGCCAATTAAACTTGATCCCGGCCCTACAAATAACTATGGCCGCAGCGTTGGCTGGGAGCGAGGCCAAAGCTTGTACACTTTTTCCAAGCCCCATTTCATCGCCCAACAAACAACGATCTTTTTTTGAACAAAAAATAGATCCTTGAATTTGAAAAGGGTATAAGCCGGATGTGTCTATATCTAGCTTGACCTCTTTTTTTGAATCTATTCTTATAGAATCTGGAACCTTTAATCCGATTAAATCAGCAACCTCTAAAATTCTCTCTCTGTCTGCTAGATTGTCGCTTATAGACCAACATTTTTCTTGAGGATTCCATTTGGCTTTAGGCAAAGATTTAATTAAAGGAAGATTTTCAGGCTCGTATGGGGTGAAAACCTTGAAGTCTTCTGTGATTTCTCTTCTTGAATTAAGAGATATTCTTTCTGGAAAACAGTTTTTGCAATAAGAAATATATTTGCCGTGTTCGTTCTTTTTAACAAAACCATCACCAGGATTTAAACGAACACCACAAGCTTTGTTAGAACAAAAACCTGGGTACTTATTTGTGTACATTATCCACAAACCTTTGCAAGAATAGGCCGGACTTTCTTAACTGCAGACTCGTATACTTGGCCAACCCTTTGGCGAGAAACAGATGCTTTGTCAGCATATTTAGTCTGCCAGCCTCTTTCAAAATTGCTGCTGACTCCAAACCTTAGTAATTCAACTTCTTGGTCGCTAAGGTTGAGGATTTCTTGGTTTTTAGGAGAGAATAGGCTCTTAAGAAAATTCAAAGTATCCAAGCATTCCAAGTCTTCTTGTGGAGAAGACACACAAGGAACGTTTTGCAAGAACCCTTGGTCGGGCCTCTCTCTTACAACCCTAGCCAACAAATCACGAATTTTTGATTCGTCCTTAAGCCCATAATCTTTACCCATAGATTCGACAATTTCATTGAGGCTATAACCAGGATTATTCCTTATCAGCTCCAAAAGCTTAATTTTAATTTGATTGTCTTCTACGCTTATAGGAGAAGTAGTGCAATGATTATATCGAATACTTCTATTAAGACCATTCTTTAAAGAGTTTCCAACAAAAGTGCTTAACTCAATATCTTTTTTAGTATAGTAATACATTGAGTGTAAAACTATGCCAATAGCATCTTGCAGTAAGTCTTCGTAAACGGAAAAACTATTTAAACCAGTTTGATTCTCTACTCTATTTGCTGCCAACCTTGCGTACTTCTTACACATCTTAATGAAAGAACGCAAAACAGCAAACTCAACTGTTTCTCCAAAATCTGGATCGATTTTATTCTGAAAATCTTTTATAATGTTCTGATCTATAAGCCAATCGGAACTATCAGAAAGAACCTTGCCGCTTAAAAACGCTTTTTTAATTTCGAGTATATTAAATTCTGGGAGAATTGAACTCCACTTTCTTAAAATTCTAGAAACCTGTAGGATCTTCTTTTTAGCACATTTTTTTTCTTCGGAAGTAAAGTTCCGAGGTTCAAAATTCACGTTAGTCTCCTTAAACAAGGTCGGTGTATCAGATGATTATGATACACCATTGAAAAAGCATGTCAATCCCCTAGTATAGGGTACAATGATTTTTAGGCCAGTTTGCTAATTTAGCGTAATTACGCAATTTTTGAATTTGCGTGCATAAATAATAGTTGTGATATTTAGGAACAAGGCAAAACATGAAAAATTTCTCGCAATGGCTTAAAACCCGAACAGTATTAGAATATGAAACTTATGTAGATGACGAAGGATATGGTCATGATGATGAAGGAAATGTAAGTTTTGTAGGAAAGCAATATGCTGGGGGAACTTATGGATTACACGATTTACCCAGAAGACATGGAGGCGAATACACCAAGCCCATTCTAGCTAAACGCAAACAAGTTGATCCATCTTTTATAGATTCTATAAAAAAAGCCTTAGAGTTTAAAGAAAATAATTTTTTAAGAAGCCTCCTTTTACAAATTGAATCTGGCAAAGGTCTTAGCGACAAACAAATACAAATCGGCAACAAAATACTAGATGACCTAAGAGTTCTTTATCGTCAAACAAAAGCTAGTCAAACTGATGTTTCCGTTTCGTCTAGCAATCTACAACAAATAGAAATACTTAAAAAAGCTTTGGCTATCAAAGATAGTGATTTCTTATCTAGCATTCTTGCTCGACTACAAACAAACAAAGAGCTAACTGAGAATCAAAAGAAAGCTGTAAGACGTAGTTTATATATGATGAGTATGAGACCAGCAGCAGATTATTTTCGTTGATTTCACCATGGAAAGAGTAAAAATACTATCTGGGAATAGACCCGTGATAATAGTGGCCCCACACGGCCATGAAAACAATGATGAAAAAACTACGATAATAGCAGAAACTATAGCCCGTAATATAAATGCATATGCTGTTATAAACCAAGGATGGGAAAGAGACAAATTAGTAGATTGCATGCAAGACAAAGCAGATTGCAATAATGTAGCTCATTGTCACGAAGATGTAGTAAAAGATGAATTCTTGGATCCTATACTAAGATTTAAAACAAAAATAAATAAAAAATACAACTCTACATTTATTTTCTATATTCATGGTATGTCTAACAAACATAGAATCATGGCAAACGATCCTTCTATGGATTTTGTAATAGGATATGGACTAGGAATGCCTCAAAGTCTAACATGCAAGGAGTGGAGAAAGGATCTTCTTATACACTTAATAGAGTCTTCTGGAATGATAGCGTATGAGGGAGCCTCGGGCGGGGCAATGAGTGGATGGGCTAAAAACAATATGAATCAATTGTTTAGAAAATGGTATTACGACCCTAAAGTACAATCTATGCAGGTAGAGATAGTGCATGAATTGAGAGAAAATAATGATGTTGCTTTAAACACAGCAGAGCGACTAGGAGATGCTATAAACTTAGTTGTTGAATCTAAAGGGTTCACTTCTAAAAGATATAATAGAACCTATTAGTTTTCTTGAATTTTATCTAAATATTTTTTATCACTTTCAGAAAAGTTAATATAGCTTGGATACTTTGTTAACTTCCAATCTTTGTTTAACAATAATATATTCTTTTTAGAAAGTCCATTTTTAATTATAAAGTTATTTTCATTGGCTAGTATCGCCAAAATAAACAATTTTTCTTCTTGACTTCTAATCTTTGTTTCTATGTCATTTATTTTGCTTAAATCTTTGCCAACATTATCGATAACAGGTTCAATTTTTTCATTTAAAGTTTGTTTTGCTTTTGTATTTAAAATTTTGTTTATAAAATCAGTCTTAAAATCTATTATAAAAACACCAGACAAGACAAAAAATGATATCATAGATAGATAAAAAAACAAATCATTTTTAGCAAAAAGATAAGATTTGACTTCTTTTTTAACTTCTTCTTTTTTGACTTCTTCTTTAATTGCCGATATTTTTTCCAACTGATTTCTTAGATCAATTTCCCATTTTTCAAGTGCCATAGACCTCCTTATGCACTTTTATTTAGTATTCTACATGATTCTTTTCAATTTCTAGGTATTGATCATTGCTTAATTCGCAAAAAAGTTTGTTTTTGTATTCTATGATTGGCTTTAAAATTGTTCCTCTCTTAATACAGCCTATTTTGTTTTTATTTTTAGGAGCAGGTTCATATGCAGGAGTTCCTATAAAAGAATTTTCCTTGGCGTAACAGTTTAAATCTAACTTCAAAACAACATTGCTATTTTTGGGTTTTATAGCTTTTTTTAGCTTTTGAGACTTTGCTAGTTTTCTCTTAGAGTCTTCTATCAATAAATGCAGCTTCTTTTTTGTTAAATTATTTTTATTGCTATCGAATATTTTTCTTAGTTTTTTAAGAGAATCCAAAGTTAAAGACGAATGTCCTTTTAGATTATTGCAAATCAAACACATTGTTTGATAGTTCGAGTGTTTGTCTTGCCCTCCTAATGCTCTTGCTATTATATGATCTTTTGTCATTAGTATTAATTCATTGTTTTGTTCTCCATACAAATTAAAATGAGGAACTTTATCTGCATCGTGATATTCTAAAAACATTCTTGTTCCTTTCAAGGAACAACAGACGCAGTTTAGGTTCTCCCTAAACATAAAATATCTCTGAGAATTCATTTTAACTTCGTATTTTTCTCCTTCATATTCAAAAGTTTTCTTAGGAGAAAAAACATTGTTTAAAACCAAACTAATCGGAAACTCTGCTATTCTTGTTCTATTTTTTGGACTTATTTCAAGATTCATAATTTTATTTCAGACTTCATTCTATCGCACTCTGCTTGTATTCTCAACATTTTAAACACCATTAGGCTGCAAAATATTGCACCTTTTTTGTCTCTGGTGGTTTGAGAAAAAGTTTCAATCCAAAAAGATATTACAGGATTTTCTTTTTGAATTTTCTTTAATTGCTCTTTAATATATATGTCGTCTTTTTTGTTTTGCAGCAACTCATGCTCTATACAAATACCAATTTCTGGCTTTACCAGTGGCAATAAATTTTTCATATTTTACTCCTTGAAGAGTAAAATTATAATATATACTTTGCCCCCGATCAATACAGAAACTATACCCTAAAATTAAACTATATCTTGTTGATCAAGATAATTAATAAGCTGTTCTAAACAAACTGCTGGGCCATAAAAAGAGTTTTTGTCTATTTCATATGCTCCGTATAAAGTTTGAGGAGCGGAATCCCCATCCAGCAAATTATAAATTTCATCGGGTAATTTTCTATTTATTAGAACATATTTCTTGTGTTTTTGAATATCTTCACAAAAAATTCTGCCCATAAAAATCCAAGTGAAAGTGCCCGCTTTCCAACAATCATGCATAATGCGGGTGCCTTCATTAGGAAATCCTGTTTTTATAGGAACTTCCGCGGCATCTTTTTGAAAATGGCTTTTTACAACCTCCTTTAATAAAAACTTTTCTTGATTTGAAATCTCTTTTTTTTCAAGAAAATCTTTAACAACCTGATATGGGGTATGAGTCCAAAAGGGTTCCAGATCACTCTTTAGTTTTCTTGAAACATAATGATCCCATATAATAGAACATTGTTCTTCCAAAGAAGAAGTAGATCTTAATCTTTGTTGTATCATCGCTGCGGGGGGTTAAAGCCTTGGCTTCTAAGAATATTGGGCAAATCAAAGGGAGTGGGTCTACATCTGCCGTTCGCACAATTGGGCTTTTCTTCTTCTTTTTCTTTTTCTGGAGAAAGATTAACGGGCTTCATTTCACTAACAATAGTAAGAAGTTTCCAAATTCCATTTTCACACTTTAAAGTATTTAAATATTCAACACATTCTTCTTTTGTTAAAAGACCGGTTTGATTTCTATATCCAATAAGATCCTGGTTCTCTGATTCCCTATCTTTAGTGTGAGACTTTTGAATCATTTTTACAAGTGCAAAAGCATTCTCGACTTTAAGAACTTCTACGCCCACCAAGCTATAGTGGATATCCTTCTCCTCAAAAACTTTTAAAGTCTCCCTACGAAATTCTTCTCTGCGAGGCATAGCATCCGCACATGAATCCATAACATCATCTATGTCTTCTCTATTGCAAGCATCAAAATTATACAAAATCGCTTCTGTAATTTTTTTCTCAACTACCGGACTTATAGAGGCTTTCTTTTTAAGAATTGGCTGTTGAGCAAAACAAATAGAAGAGAACAACATCAAAAAAATTAAAATTAAAGATTTCATTTAATATCTCCATTTATCAGTAATAAAAAAATAAAAATAGGCAAGGGGGTATTTATAACCCCCTTGCCTATTTAAACTACAAAGAAGAAACAATATCGTTAGCGACAGCCGTGGCCCTAGCAATCTTATTGCCGGTCATAGCATACTTAACATGACCAACAGAATAAACAGGCTTGATAACACTAAAAACACCTTCAAGCTGGTCCAAACTGTCGCAGTATAGTGCAACACGACTAAAGAATTCTGCTTTTACAACCACATTGGGACTGGTTTTTACGACTAAAAGCTTTTCAGTAGGGGTAAGAGGCTCAATTGAACCACTTCCATCCCACATTAAAAGTTTAGCAAGCTTAAGACCAGCCGCTTTTTCATCGGAACTACTCTCAATCCACTCTCTACCAGCACCATAGTAACCATCAAGAAGTTCAGTAAGACTACGAATACCAGTTACAGGGTTAAAGTTAAGCTCGTTTTCAACAAGACTGGTGGCGTTCTTTGTGCTAAGACCAACCCTCTCAAAGATTTCAACAAAAAACTCTTTGACATCAGTCTTTTCGGGAATCTCAGAATGCTCAACCTTGAGTCGATCCTGACACATAAAGATAAATCTATGATCAATCTCTCCACTTGAATCACGCAAAAGAATTTCTGGGTTAGAGGGCTTGCTCTTATTTTCCCAGATCTTCTTAATGACTTCTTTAGAGCAATAAGAAACAATCTGGGTCTTAGTGGTCTCAACTCTATTTTCGCAAGCCTTCATAAGAGTAGTAGCACCCACAAACTGTTCGGCGGCAACAGCGGTTTTATCATCAAGTTTCATTTCCCAGCGATCCTGCTTTTTTGACTGAGGGGGAGCCTGAGAAATGCCAGCATCCGAAATAATCTTTGCAAGGCCCGCTGCAACATCGGACGAACGCATGATATTGCCAGCAACTTCTGCGGCCTTATTAAGGTTATCGTTATTAGTCTTATTTACACTCTTCTTAGGACGAGCCATTTTTATTAACTCCTATCTAAAATTTAAATTAGCCAAAACGCTTTGGCTTTCACCAATAATCTTCTATTGCTAGTCTAGCACAGAAAAGAACTTTGTAAAGTCGCTTTTCCTGCTCGCCACTAGCAACCTAATAGGGTACAGTAGATTTTAAGCAAAAGCTAATTTAGCTTTGTCTTAGGGAGTATAAAAGAATCGCACAAATAATAGCGATCATTGAAATCAACTCTGGCATAATTCAAACAAAAGCTTCTAACGTAACAATCTGGCTTGATAAAAGATCTTCGATTAAAGAGTCGGTTGAAAAAAAGAACGCTTCGGTTTTTTTACGAGGCTTATGTTCTTCTACCATAGTTAGCTGCCCTAATTCGGTATGGTGCTTGCTTTCTATATGAAGCCTTATTGCTAATAATGCATTTGATAAAGGAGTTCCTTCATCATGCAATATTAGGATAAATTCACCACTAGATACTTTGCATTTTTTTGCGTACATGTGCCCCCCTTAATGTTAGGGGCTAGTTTACCGAAAAAATCTTTTCAGTCAAGATCAAAAAAAGTCTCTATACATGATTCATAATTTAAATTCATCTCTTGAACTTTAACTTTGAGCCAATTCATTGCTTTTTCTTTTAGCTGTCTAACCCTTTCTTTTGTAATGTGCAGTTTCTTGCTTATTTCTTCCAATGTGCAGCTTTCTTTACCATTTAGTCCAAAATAATTTTCCAAAATAAAGGCATACCGCTCTTGATTGCCAGGACAATCTCCGTGCTTCAAAATAACCATTAAACTTTGCACAAGCTTTTTCTGTCCTTCGTATTCTTTCTCTTCTTGAAATCCATTGCTCTTGGCCTCTGCTGTTAAGCTTTCTTGATTAACAATCTTTTCTGCTTTTTTTTGCTTTTCCTTTGAGTCTCGGAAAAAATTCTTTTTAACCACCCATGTTCCGTAGGTGCTAAATTTATTACCCAAAGTCCAATCAAAGTAATCTACTGCTTTTAAAACATTAAAGTAGCCATCAGACAACAACGATTCAACAAGACTATTTTTTTGGTAAAAAACAATGTTTTGTTTTAGTAACTGAGAAGCTAATCTGAAATTAGATTCTGCTATCTGGTTGCGAATCTTTTTTGCCTCTTTAATGAA
>Ga0207954_1000149_pt1 | contig 21784 bp, 17 predicted proteins | sample CryBogmetaGMA0M_FD_184547 | JGI IMG/M metagenome (GOLD analysis project Ga0207954, IMG submission 184547) | Freshwater microbial communities from Crystal Bog, Wisconsin, USA - MA0M (SPAdes) | ecosystem: Environmental > Aquatic > Freshwater > Lake | place: Crystal Bog, Wisconsin, USA | collected... | reverse complement strand
AAGCTCTCCTCGGAATGGGCCACGATCGGCTTCCCTCCGTCGGCCGGCATCACCTCTCCCCAGGGCGCCCGCACCCATCCCACACGCCCGGGGCCGGGCCCGGCTGCGTCGAGCAGGGGGCGGAGAAAGCGATGAAGGAAGGCGAGGAGAAGAACACCGCAGTGGATCCCGTCGGCGTCGGGATCGGTGAGGATCAGCAGACGCTCGAAGCGGAGGCTGTCGCCCCGGAAATCGTCCCCCATCCCCGTGCCGAGGGCCGCGGTCAGTTCCCGAAACAGCGGCTGGGCGGCGACGCGGCGCGGGGTCGCCCTGACGGCATTGAGCGGCTTCCCCTGCATCGGGAGCACCGCCTGGAAGCGGGGATCGCGGACGCGGGCCACGGCGAGAGCCGCCGATTCCCCCTCGACCACAAAGAGCTCGGCCCCGGAGCCAAGGCCATGGACCTCGCAGTCGACAAGCTCGATCGGACCGTGGCGGAAGGGTTTTGACATGGCAAGTGCGGCGAATTCAACTGTTTTTTGCGGCGGAGACCGGCGCTGAGCGGGGCCACGGTCAGCAGCCGATGAGAAGGTAGACTCAGAGGCTCGGTTCCTGGGGGAACCTGGGGGAATTGGAACGCCGATGCCCACGCCCGCCAACCACTGCCGTGCCCGGAGGTCGACCCTGCTGCTGCGGGCCGTCGCCACGAGCATCCTCTGGCAGGTGCTGCTCGGCTGCGGCGTCTCAGCGGTCTGCGCCGCCGATCCCGGCCCCCAGCCCCCTGCCGACCGGCTCCTCTTCGAGACCGACATCGAGCCGATCCTCACCGTCCGCGGCTGCAACAGCGGCGGCTGCCATGGAAAGTCGGGGGGGCAAAACGGCTTCGCCCTGTCGCTGTTTGCCTTCGATCCGGCCTTCGATCATGCCTCGATCGTCTCCGCTGCCCGCGGGCGTCGCCTCGCCCCCGCCTCGCCAGTGGAAAGCCTGTTGATTCAAAAGGGGACTGGCGCCGTCCCCCATGGGGGCGGGAAGAAGCTCGATCCTGCCGGCGAGGATGTCCGCACGCTCGTCCGCTGGATCGAGCAGGGGACGCCGAAGGCAGGGCCCGACGACCCGAAGCTCGAGCGGATCGCGCTGTCGCCAGCGCCGCGCCCCCTCGCCCCTGGGGAAAAGCTCGACCTGACCGTCACCGCCCACTACTCCGACGGCTCGACGCGCGACGTCACCGCCACGAGCGCTTGGCATGCCGGCGAACCGGCCGTCCTCGATGCCGCCGACGGCCAGGTCCGTGCGGGGGCCTTTGCCGGCGAGGGGACGATCATGGCCCGCTACGTCGGCAGCATCGCCACCTGGAGCACGGGCATCGTCCCGCCGGGGAGCATCGACGCGGCGGCGGTCGCCGCCCTCCCCCGCTCCACGCCGCTCGACGAGCCGGTGTGGCAGAAGCTCGCCACGCTCAACATCCTCCCCAGCGAGCAGGCGGCAGAGAGCACGCTCCTGCGGCGCGCGAGCCTCGATCTCATCGGCCGCCTTCCCACTCCCGACGAGGCCCGCGCGTATCTTGCCGATCCCGATCCGGCGAAGCGCGAGAAGCTGGTGGCGACGCTCCTCGAGCGATCGGAGTATGCCGACTTCCAGGCCAACAAGTGGGCCGATCTGCTGCGGCCAAATCCCTACCGCGTCGGCATCAAGGCGACCCTCTCCCTCGACACCTTTCTTCGCGATGTCTTCCGGGAGAATCTCCCGTACGACGAGTTTGTCCGCCGGCTGCTGACGGCGACGGGGAGCACGTGGCGCGACGGCGCCACGACGGTCTTCCGCGACCGGCGCTCCCCCGACGAGATCGTGACCCTCGTCAGCCAGCTCTTCCTGGGCGTGCGCCTCGAGTGCGCGAAGTGCCACCAGCATCCCTTCGAGGTCTATGGCCAGAGCGACTTCTATTCCCTTGCCGCCTTCTTCGGCCGTGTCTCCTACCGCGGTACCGGTCTCTCCCCGCCGATCTCCGGCGGCGAGGAGATCGTGACCGTCGGCGAGTCGGGGGAGGTCCGCCATCCCCTCTCGGGCGCGGTTCTTGCGCCTACGCCGCTGTTTGGCACCGCGCTCGAGATCCCCGCCGGCGACGATCCGCGCGTGGCGCTCGTCGACTGGCTCACCGCCCACGACAATCCCTTCTTCCATCGCGCTGCCGTCAACCGGATCTGGGGGGATCTGTTCGGCATCGGCATCGTCGATCCGATCGACGACTTCCGGGCCACCAATCCCCCCACAAACCCAGCCCTCCTCGATGCCCTCGTCGGGGAGTTTCGCGCCGGGGGCAGCGATCAGAAGAAGCTCCTCGCCACGATCCTCCGCTCGGCGGTGTGGGATCGCTCGAGCCTCCCCAATACCACCAACGCCGGCGACTTCCGCAACTTCTCCCGCCACTACCGGCAGCGGCTCCGCGCTGAGGTCCTCGCCGACGCCATCGACGACGTCACCGGCGTGCCGACCACCTACGCCGGCCTTCCGGAGGAATCGCGTGCCACCCAGCTCTGGACGCACCGCACACCGGCGACCTTTCTCGACGTCTTCGGTCGCCCCGATCCCAACCAGGATCCCCCCTGCCAGCGCGATCCCGACGCCACCGTCGTTCAGGCGCTCCATCTCATGAACAGCACCGCCATCGAGGGGAAGATCGCCGCCGACACGAGCCGGGCCGCGACGCTTGCCGCCTCCGAGCTCCCCCCGGAGCACATCGTCGAGGAGCTCTATCTCGCCTGCTACACCCGGTTTCCGACCTCATCGGAGCGCGAGCCGCTGGTGGCGCTGTTCGCGAAAGAGGGACGCTCTCGCCGGCAGGTGACCGAAGACATACTCTGGTCGCTGATCAATTCCCCCGAGTTCGTCTTCAAGGATTGACCGAAGGATTGACCGAAGGATTGACCGAAGGATTGACCGAAGGATTGACCGAAGGATTGACCGAAGGATTGACCGAAGGATTGACCGAAGGATTGACCGAAGGATTGACCGTCAGCAGCCGGTTTTCCCGCAGAGGCACTGAGCATGGCCACTCACGATTCCATCAATCTGAAAAGCCCCTGGTGGGCACAGCCGATGAGCCGGCGCCACGGGCTCCAACTCGGCATCGGAGGCCTTGCCGGCGGGAGCTTTCTCGATCTGTTCCGGCTCGTCCGCGAAGCGCGGGCGGCCGATCCGGCCGGACGTGCCCCTTCCAACTGCATCCTCATCTGGATGGACGGCGGCCCGACGCACTTTGAAACCTTCGATCCGAAGCCCGATGCCCCGGCCGAGATCCGTGGCGAGTTTTCCCCGATCTCGACGAGCGTGCCGGGGATCCAGTTCTCCGAGCACATGACGGAGCTGGCGAAGATCGCCGACAAGTTCGCCGTCATCCGTTCGGTCTGCCACAACCAGGGTAACCACGGCGCCGGCAACCATTACATGATGACCGGCGCCCCGCCGCGGATCCCGGTTGGCTGCGGTGCGTTTGTCAGCTTCCACCCCAGCATGGGCTCGGTCGCCTGGCACGAGCGGCAGGCGCCGCACGGCCTCCCCGGCTACTTCGCTCTGGCCGGCATGACCCGCTCTGGCGGCCCGAACTTCCTCGGCGCCAAGTACGCCCCGTTTGTCGTCAGCGACGACCCCAACTCGGCCAGCTTCCGGATCCGCGACCTCGCGGCGCCACGCTCCGTGGAAGGGACGCGCTTCGCCGAGCGCCGCGACCTCCGCGCCCTCACCGACCGGCTCCCGCGCTTCGACGATCCGGCCGCCGGAGATCCCGTCCGTGGCATCGACGAGCACTATGCCCGCGGCTACGACCTCGTCACCTCCCCCGCGGCCCAGGCCGCCTTCGACATCGGCGCCGAGCCCGACAGTGTCCGCGATGCCTACGGGCGAAACTCCTTCGGACAGCAGGCCCTCCTCGCCCGCCGGCTGGTCGAGGCGGGGGTGCCATTCGTGACGATCAACGACGGCGGCTGGGACCACCACAGCGCGCTGTTTGACGCCCTGCGAACCCGGCTCCCCACCTGGGACAAGACCGTTGCCGCGCTGATCAACGATCTCGACGCCCGCGGGCTCCTCGAGACGACGATGGTGATCGCGCTGGGCGAGTTTGGCCGCACCCCGAAGCTCTCCACGCTCCCCGGGCAGACAAAGGCCGGCCGCGATCACTGGGCCAGCGCCATGTCGATCCTCTTTGCCGGTGGCGGTGCCCCCGGTGGGCAAGTGATTGGCGCCACCGATCGGCTCGGCCATTCGGCAAGCGAGCGCGTGCTGTCGCCGGAAAACTTCGTCTCCACCGTCTACACGAAGCTCGGCATCGATCCCTCGAAGAGCTTCCTCACCCCCGCCGGCCGGCCGACGTTCCTCGTCAGCGATCCGACGCCGATCCGCGAGCTGTTTTGACGTGAGAGGAAGGATGGATCGCGTCGCGGCGAGGATCGCAACGATGTGGCGGCGCATCAGTCACATGCTTGTCATCGTGGCATGCCTCGCGCCCCTCGCGCTTCGCTCCGCCGCGTCGGCCGCGCCCCCAGAGGCAACGCGGCTCTTTCCGCCAGGCGCCAAGCGTGGCACGACCGTCCCAGTAAAAGTGGCCGGATCGTTTCCAGTCTGGCCCGCGCAGGTGTGGACGGAGCGGCCGGGCACCTCGTGGGCCCCGCAGGGAGAGTCGGGGACATTTGCCGTGACAGTCGCGCCCGAGGCGGCGCTCGGTGTCCATCTCGTGCGCTTCACGACCCCGGAGGGAGCCACGGCCGTGCGCCGATTCGTCGTCGGCCATCTGCCGGAGATCGAGGAGACAGAGCCCAACGACAAGCCCGCCGCGGCGACCGCCGTCGCGGAACCAGTCGTCGTCGTCAACGGCGTCCTCGGCAAGGGGGGGGATGTCGATCTCTACCGGGTGAACCTTGCCGCCGGTGAAACGCTCGTCGCCCAGGCCGATGCCAATCGGCTCCTCGGCACCGCGGCCGATCTCATGCTCGACGTCGCCGACGCTCGTCATTCGCTCCTCGCCCGGAATCTCGACGCCGCCGGCCTCGATCCGCGTGTCGTCTTCACAGCGCCTGTCGCGGGGGAGTATTTCGTCCGTGTCTACGGCTTCCCCGAGACGGCCGATGCGACGATCGGCCTGGCCGGTGGCGAAGCGTTTGTGTATCGGCTCACCCTCTCGAAGCGAGGCTTCCTCGTCGCGACGCTGCCGTCGGCTGTGTCCCTCGGGCCCGAGGCGACGGTGTCACCGCTCGGGTATCGCTTACCGGAGGATCTTGCAGCGCTGCCAATCACCGCCGCGGCGCTCGCCCAGTCCGCCACCGGCGCCCGGCGCGCTGTCACCGTCGCGCTCGACGGTGTCGGCGGTGCCGTGAGCCTGCCGGTCGTGGAGATGCCGGTGGTCGTCGTGCCGCAGGCGGAGGGCGCGAGCGCCCCGCCGCCGGTGCTCTTTTCAGGGTCGCTCACGGCACCGAAGCAGCGAACCCTCCACCGCTTCACCGCCACGAAAGACGTGACCTACACGCTCCTCGTCGAGGGGATCGCGATCGGCACGGCCGTCGATCCGATCCTTTCGATCGAAGACCTCGAGGGGAAGCGGCTCGCGATCACCGACGACCCAGCGGGAACCCTCTCTTGGAAGGCGCCGGCTGGTGGTGTCTCTACGGCTGTCGTCCGCGACCGGCGCGGCCAGGCTGGCCCAGCCCATGGCTACCGGCTCGCGATCCGCCCCGATCTGCCGGGAGTGAAGGTCACGTGTGACGTCGATCGAGTCACGGGGGAGCCAGGGAAGCCGGTCGAGCTTGCGATCACGATCAGCCGTGAGCATGGCTTCAAAGAATCGCTCGACCTCGTCCTCGTCGATCCGCCGCCGGGGGTCACCGCTGCGCCGGTGCAGTCGCCGCCAGAGGGGGATGCCGCGAAGAAGGTCGTGCTTGTCATCACCGCTGCGGAGCCGTTCTCCGGGCCGGTCCGCGTGGCGGCAAGGATCGCCGCTGCCGCCGACGCTGCGCCGCTTCCGGTCCGCTTCGGCCCCGAGGGAGTAGAGACCTTCTGGCTCGGCATCAAGGCGCCGTAACGGCTTCGGCACTCCCGGCGTTGCTAAGATGGTGCAGACTCAATAGCCCAGTCGCCCCGGAGATCTGTCATGCGCCCGTTTCCGCTCCGCGTCCTCAGGCTTGCCCTGGTTTTCATGTCGGCCATGGGCCTGACACTCTCGGTCGCATGGACGGCCCTGGCACAGGACGCCGCCGCGCCTGCCCAGGAAACCCCGGCAGCCGACGTCACCGCCGACGAGGCCGCCCGGTTCGACTCGTTCACGGAGGCGATGACAAACGTCAAGCTCGTCGGCAAATTCACGATCGCCGGTGACGACGACAAGGATCCGATCCGCGATGAGTACACGATCTCGTCGGTGGCGAAAGTCGGCGAGGCCGATCTGTGGATCGTGTCGGCCAGGATCCGCTACGGGAGCGTCGATCTCACGGTGCCAGTGCCAGTGGAAGTGAAGTGGGCGGGGAAGACGCCGGTGATCACGCTCGACAACGTCACGATCCCCGGCCTCGGCACCTTTTCCTCACGCGTCGTCATCGACGGCCCCCTCTACGCCGGCACCTGGCAGCACGACGCCGTCGGCGGCCACATGTTCGGGAAGATCGTACCGGTGGGGGAGAACGGCACCGCGGAAGATGCGCCCACTCCGAAAGAGCGTTGATCAGGCCCGCACCCGGCCGACTATGAGTTAGACACTTGTCGGGGCTATGCGGCGAGTCCTTCAGGAAAACAGCCCTCACCTAGGCACGGGAGTTGCCCCGGATCTACCGACTCCTTGACGATCGTGGATTCGGGCAGTTGCTGATTTGTACACCGGCCGAATTTCTCGGGAACGCCGATGACCAAGAATCCGATTCTCGATGAGATCCGCTCCGTCCGCGAATCGCTGTTGGCCTCGGCAGGGGGGACGCTTGATGCCTTGGTTGACCGCCTTCAAGCCGAAGAACGGCGATCACAACGGCCTCTTTGGACGCCTGTCGGAGACGACGCCCGAGCCGCCACAGCCGCACAAGCACCTGCGCGAGACGACAGCGGAAAAGAAGGTGCGGGCACGGCGGGCTGATCGCTGTTGCTGGCCAGAAAAAGTGCCGGCCACCAAATCTGGCGAACCCAGGTAAACGCCCGCTGGCACTCTTACCTAGATTTGCTGGCTGGCACCTTTTTGACTCGGTGGCAACTCCACTCCGTCGTAAAGTTCCGCCAGCGGCACTGATATGCCGAGCGTGCCAAGGTGGATTGAGGCCCCTGCGGAGGCCGCCGTGGAGAGCATCCAGTGGTCGCCGTTCCCTGCCGGATCGGTCTCTCCCGTCTGCCGCAGGAATACCTCGACAGACAGCCGATCTTGGGCGACGAGCACGTATTCGCGCAGTGTCGCCATCCGGCGGTAGTGGCCAAACTTGATCCCGCGGTCGTACTTCTCAGTCGACTCGGAAAGCACCTCGACGATCAGCAGCGGATTGGTAAGCGTGTGATGGATGCCATCCTCCATCGTCGCGGCACCACAGAAAACCACCACGTCGGGATAGGTGTAGAGCCCCGTCGCATCCACCTTGACCCGCTGGTCGCTCGTAACCACACGGCAGCCGCGGCCTTCGATTCGATTGCGGATCGAGTGGGCAAAATTGTCCTTGATGAGATTGTGCCAGAGAGTTCCGCCACCCATCGCGAACATCTCGCCATCGTGGAACTCGTGGCGGACGTCGGCTGTTAACTCGAGCGCGAGATATTCTCCAGCTGACAACAGTCGTTTTTCTGCGGTGGACATTCTTTCAAAAATACACAACCGAAGCTCGCGAGGTCAAACGCCTGGGCACATCAGCCGCCACGACCTGCTGCCGCCAAGGCCAAGGCGCCGGGGTTGATTGCGTCCTCCACCGCTGCCACCGACGCGATGCGGAAGCGGGGCGGGCGGATCGTTTCAGCCGGCCTCGAGTGAGCACTGTCGCCGCTGTCGCGGGCTTCACCGTGCCGTCTTCACCGCTGGCGCTCTCTCCTTCTGCCCCTCTCTTGTCCCCCGTCGCCTTGCGCTTTCTGTACTGTGCTTTGCGCGAGACGTACACGCTAGTACCCGATTCGTGCATGGATTTCCCATTTCGTCACTTTTTTGCCCGGTTCGTTCGCTCAACGAGGGAGGCTTGATAGCCTCGGCTGCCTTCCTTTCGGTAGCACTCTCCCTCCTTTTCCCCCAAGGCTTTTTCCACCCATGAAGGCTCTCGCTCAATCGCAAGCCGCCCGTCGTCGGGCCGCCGCCGCCGCCATCGCCAGCGTCGGCGCCGGCATCCTCGGCACCCAGTCCGCCGAGGCCGGGGTCGTGAACATCAATCTCGCCGCGGCCGGCAGCAACGGCGTCAACGCGGGCTTGGCCGCCTTCCGTTATAAAGTCGTTTCTAACTTTCCGACCACGGGCGGTGGTTATTTGTTGGCCTTTAACCAATATGGCAGTTCAAGTGCAACAGGAGTATATGGATACGGAGGTCTTAAGTTCGCCACGGGAGCTACACGTGCCACCCCCGTTAACTTTGCGGCCGGCACCCTGATCGACGGGACCGCGGGGGGCGGAGCCTTCAAGGGAAATAGTTACAGCCTTTTCAAGTACAATGCGATAGTTTCCCCTAACTTCGGTCCGAACAGCTTCCTCGGCTTCAGGGACAAATTGGGCCGGTATGGCTACATCGAAACGACCTGGAACAGCACCAGGAATGAGTTCCAGTTATTCAGCGCCGCCTACGAGTCGGTCGCGGGCGTTGGGATCATGACCCCCGGCGGGGCTGCTGTTCCCGAGATCGATCCCAGCGGCCTCGCGAGCACGATGTCGCTCGTGATGGGCTCGGTGGCGATGCTCGAGCAGCGGCGGCGGAAGCGGGCGGCGGTGGCAGCCGAGTCAGCCGCCGTGACGGCCTGATCGATGGAGAAGCGTCGCCAGAGGCTGCTGCTTGTCGGCTGGGATTCGGCCGACTGGAAGATCATCCATCCGCTCCTCGATTCGGGCGAGTTGCCGGGCCTTGCCCGGCTCGTCGAATCGGGCACGAGCGGCAATCTGACGACGCTCGAGCCGCAACTCTCCCCGATGCTCTGGACGAGCATCGCGACGGGAAAGATGGCGTATCACCACGGCGTGCCGGGGTTCACGGAAGTGGACCCCGGCACGGGCGCCGTTGTGCCCGTCTCGGCCGCCACGCGGAAGTGCCGCACGCTCTGGGAGATTCTTCAAGCTCGCGGGCTGCGGAGCCATGTCGTGAGCTGGTTTGCCACGCATGGCGAAGAGGATCATGCCGGCTGCGTGGTCTCCAACATGTTTTGCCATGTTGCCAACACGCAGCCAGGGCAGGATCCCGCCGAATGGGCCCCGCCTCCCCCCGGCACCTACTGGCCGGCGGAACTCGCCGCAACGATGAACGACCTGCGGGTCAGCCCGCACGACATCGATCCCGATGATCTGATCCGGCTCTTCGTGCCGGCGGCCGACACGATCGATCAGACGAAGGACAAGCGACTCTGGGCGCTCGCCGAAAAGCTCGCCGAAGCCTGTTCCGCCCACAACGCGGCCACGCATCTGCTCGAGACCGAGCCCGACTGGGACTTCATGGCGGTCTACTACCGCACGGTCGACGAGATCAGCCATATCTTCATGCCCTACCATCCGCCGCGGATGGAAGGGATCCCCGAGGCCGACTTCGAGCTTTATAAGCACGTCGTCACCGGGATCTACAAGCTCCACGATCTCTTCCTCTGCCGGCTGATGCAGCTCGCCGGCCCCGAGACGGCGATCGTCCTCGTCTCCGACCACGGTTTTCATAGCGATCACCTCCGGCCGAAGTTCACGCCGCGCGTCCCGGCCGGGATCACCGTCTGGCATAGGCCGCAGGGCGTCTTCATCGCCAGCGGCCCGGGATTCAAGCGCGACGAGCTCGTCTACGGCGCCCGGCTCCTCGATGTCGCCCCCACGATCCTCCACTGGTTTGGCCTGCCGGTCGGGGCCGACATGGAGGGCCGCGTCCTCACCGACGTGTTTGACGGGCCGAGGCGGCCGGTGGAGACGGTGCCGACGTGGGAGACTCTCGACAGCACCCGCAAGGCTCGAAAAAGCCTCGGGGCGGGAGCCGACAAGGCGCTCCTCGAGCAGTTTGTGGCGCTTGGCTATATCGACGAGATCCCCGACGATCCCGGCCAGGCCGCCGCCGAGACCAACCGGGAAAACGACTGGAACATCGCCCGGGCCTGCATGTATGGCCAGCGTTACGAGCAAGCGCTGCCGCTCCTCGAAAACTGTTTTCATGCGGCCCCGTTTCGCACCGACTATGCCCAGGTGCTCGCCACCTGCCAGATGCAGCTTGGCCTCCTCGACGAGGCCGATGCTACGGTCGCCAAAGCCGCCGAAACCTTCGGCCGCACCGAGCAGGCCGATCTTGTCCGGGCCTCGATCGCGATCCAGAAAGAAGATTTTCATGCGGCCCTCGAGGCGCTCGAGCGCGTCCGCGAAAAGAGCCCAGGCGAAGTGCAGCTGCAATTGATGCTCGCGCAGAGCTATCTGGCGCTACGGCGCTTCAGCGACGCTGAGACAGCTGCCCGCGCTGTCCTCGCGGCCGACCCGCACAATGCCCAGGCGTTTTTGGTGCTCGCCCGCGGCTTTCTCCACGCCGGCCGGCCCGAAGAAGCCGCCGACGCGGCAATCGAGTGCATCGGCCTCCAGTTCGGCAATCCACAGGGGCATTTTCTGCTTGGGGCGGCGCTCGCGAGCCAGGAGCAGTTCGAAGAGGCGGTGCGGCCGCTCGAGAATTGTCTCACGCTCGCGCCCACGTTTCTCCGCGCCCAGCGGCTGCTCGCCCGCGTCTATCGCCGGCTCGGGCAGGGAGAACGAGCGGCCCTCTGTGAGTCGCAGGCTTTCACGGCGCTCCATGACCTCCGCCAGGAGCAGGCGGCCGCGGAGGCGGCCGTGCGCGAGCAGGCTGGGTCGAGAGCCGCTGTTCGGGCCGCAGCCGATCAGATCCGGCAGGCGGAGATCGACCGCCAGAAGGCGGAATACGACGCCATCGAGCCGAAGGAGTTTTTGATTGTGTCGGGGCTCCCCCGGTCGGGGACGTCGCTGATGATGCAGATCCTTCGTGCCGGCGGCATCGAGCCGCTCACCGACGCCAAGCGCGCCGCCGACGAAGACAACCCCGAAGGCTATTGGGAATGGGAGGCGATCAAGAAGCTCCCCAAGGATCCGCGGCTCATCGAGGCGGCAGAGGGGAAGGCAGTCAAAGTCGTCTCGGCGCTCCTTCCCAACCTGCCGGGGAAGCACCGCTACACGATCATCTACATGGTGCGGCCGACCGAGCAGGTGGTCGATTCGCAGTGGGCGATGCTCGCCCGGAAAGGGACGCAGCCGAAGAGCGAGAAGAAGCACTTGATTGAAGTGCAGGAGCACCACAGCCAGCAGATCCGCGAGGTGCTCAAGAAGAGCGAGCGGGTGACGCTCTTCGAGGTGGCGTTCCCCGATCTCGTCGCCGACCCAGAGCCCGTGATCGCCAAGCTTGCCGAGCTCCTCCCGGGCCGCTTCACCCCCGGCCCGGCCGTGACCGCGTGCGTGAAGCCCGCGCTCTATCGCAATCGCGGCTGAACCTTTCTCTTGAACAGAAACGGTGCCAGCCACCAACTCTGGTGAAGACAGGTAAACGCCCGCTGGCCATCCTGCACAGATGTGGTGCCAGATTTGGTGGCTGGCAGTTTTTCCCCTGCCTTCTCCTCTCGGCATTGCGCTTTCTGATGCACGCCTTGCGCGAACCGTAGCCGGCTCGGCCCATTCGTGCCGTCGGCACACCCATTCGTGCCCTCGTCCGCGGCCATGGCTGGAAATCCCCAAAGAGACCGTTAAAAAATACGTGGAAGAGAACGATCTCGGCAGATTCATGCTTCAGGGGAAAGTGTCATGGGTTCATTTTTCAAGGCCACGCTTCAGAGCTTTCGTGCGGTTGCCGTGATTGGGCTCCTTGCCTGCAGCGCCCAAGGCTTCGCGAATGCCGGCCTCATCAGCTACACGGCAGGCACCGGCGGCACGTTTGATCCGTCGACGCCTTCGACGTTCACGTTCACCAATTTCGGACAGGGAACCCTGTCGCCGGGGGTTGATTACACGAAAGTCCGGGTTACGGCGCGGTGGAACGGCACGACGCCTTATCCAGGCGCTTTCGACATCACTTCACTTTCTTTGAGCACCCCTGGCACCTCCACGGCTTTTAGCAATATTTCCTTCCTTGCTGGAACGTCCGCCAACTCCCTCATGAGCAGCGGGTATGTCACACTGAACTCCGTTGTCAACACCACGAACTACAGTGGCGTTCAACTGACTCTCACCATCCCCACCTTGACGGTCAACGACGGCTGGAATCTCGATTTCCGTCTGGGCTTCGCGGACGCTCCCAGCGACAATGTCAATACGACGGCTTTCCAAACCGTCACCGCCGTGAACGCGGCCGTACCGGAGATCAACCCCGCCACCGGCGGGAGCGCTCTCTTGCTTGTCGCCGGGGTGCTGGCAATGGTCGAGCAGCGGCGGCGGAAGCGGGCCGCCGCGGCGGTCGTGGCGATCGCCTGACCAAACGATGGGGCCAGAGAAGTTGCCACCGTGGAAGGTAGGGAACCGAACCGGCTTCGATGGCGGAAGCGTCGGACATTGCTCGAGCATCCGGTCGACCGCCCGGCGCACCAGTTCGCTCACCGGGCGATCCTGCGCCAAGGCCACCGCCCGGAGCCGTTCCATGACAGGATCGGGGAAAAGAACCTGAATCTTTTGCATGGATCCACGCTAAAGCCATGCTTCGATAGTCGCAAGACCGAGGGCCTCTCGTGGGGCTGGCGGCCTTGGGACGGCGAGGGCCATGGTTGCAGACCAGCCACTCTGGCGACGGGAGCAAGCGTCCAGCGGAGACAACCCCATGAGGGGGACCGGCCCTTGGGAGAATCTCTTGAACCGAGCCCCATCTTCCACTTTTTTGATGGAATATCATTTTGATGGATGCCGATCGGTCGGGCGCCTCAAGTTGGGCCTGAAAGCCGGGAGTGAACCGTGGTGAAGACCCAGATCGAGATTCCCGACGAGCTCTACCGCCGCGTCAAGCAACTCGCCGACGCCCAGGAGTGGTCGCTCGCGGAAACGCTCCGCCGCGGAGCGGAGCTGCTCCTCGCCAGCCGGCCGCAGGCAGGAAGGGCCGGCACTTGGTCGCTCGGCCCCCCGGCCAACACCCGGCTCCGGATCGATCCATTTGCCGATGAGGCGTGGCGCGAGGAGGCCAATCTCGGTTCGTCGGCCGCCCGGATGAAGCGACGCTCATGAGCGGCCTCAGCATGATCGCCTGCGACACGAACATCCTCTTCCCCGCTCTCGAGGCGTCGCATCCCGATCACAGGAAAGCTCGGGCGTGGCTGGAGTCGATGGTCGGGAATGAATCGTTCGCGCTGTGTGAACTGGTGCTCACGGAGGTCTACACGCTCCTGCGAAACGCGGCGATCTGTGCCAAGCCGCTCTCCGCCGCCGCTGCCGTCGCGCTGATCGAAAACCTCTGCGGCAATCCCGCCTGGCTCGTGCTCGACCACCCCGGGCCGGGCCTGATGGACAAGGTGTGGGAGGTGGCCCGCCAGACCGAGTCGGCCCGGCGGACTGAATCGGCCCAACGCATCTACGACATCCGGCTGGCGCTCACCCTCCGGCACGCAGGCGTCCGCTCCTTCGCCACGGCCAACATCCGCGACTTCCGCAGCTTCGGCTTCGAGAAGGTCTGGAATCCGCTCGCGTAGCGGTGGCGCGGGAAGGGCGCACGAAGCCGTCGGCGGCCACATGTTCGGGAAGATCGTGCCGGTGGAAGCACCAGAAAAGGCGCCAGCCACCAAATCTGGTGAAGACAGGTAAAACGCCCGCTGGTAGACCGATCAGATTTCGGGTCTGCCAGCTTTTCGTGGCTCACGCCTCTGACCTGCTTGCCGCCAAGGCCACGGCGACGGGGCTGATCGCGTCAATCACCTCCGCCGCGATGCGAGTGGCGGGCGTGCGGGGTCATCCGGCCCTGCTGGGCAACTTTGCCGCTGTCGTCGGCAAGTGACGAGGTTGTCGACTCCACTGGCGCCTCCTCCTTCGGCCTCTCTCTTGTGCCAAGCCCTTTACGCTTTCCGTGCTGTGTCTTGCACGAATACGCTTGCCTGGACCACGTCGGTGCCCGCATTGCCCCCCGCTTCGCGACTTTTGGTCCGGGGTGGTTGACCAACAAAACGGTTCCCGTAGCTTGCAGGGTTCGGGTTCCTGCAACGCTTGCCTTCCCACCATGGAGTTTTCCAGTCATGAAGTCTGTCGTTCATTCACTGGCCGCCCGTCGCCGGGCCGCTGTCGCCATCGCCAGTGTCGGGGCCCTATTGATGGCTGCATCGTGGTTCGAAGGGGTCGCGACGGGTGAGACGATCACCTACATCAAACCGACGAACGCATCCAATTCGAATTTCACGAGCACGGTCAACGGCACGTACACCCAAAACCTCGGCATCGCCTTCACAACAGGGGCCTCGGGCCCGTTTGCCATCGACTGGGTTCATCTCGGGCTGAACACTTCCACGAGCACAGCGAGCTCGGCGTCGCTCACGATTGCTTTGCGCAACACCACCAACACCACCGCTTACAGCGCGGTTGCTGGCACGACGGCTCACGCCGTCGATACGGTGACTTTCACAAAGCCGACGGCACTTTCGACGAACTTCTCTTTGGACCTGACCTCGGCAGATCTCACGAACATCAGCACTTTCTCGCTCCAGCCGAACACCGCCTATGCCCTGATCCTCTACGCGCCGACTGTGAATATCGGATTTCAGCGCACAACCGGATTCGCCAACGGGACAACGAACGCCAATTACACTGTCACCAATGGCTTTACGATGCTCGACACTTTCAGGAATAATACCGCGAACTATTCAAATAATCCCAACAGTTTTCCCACCCTGGATATCTCTTTCGGCGCAACGGTAACGGCCCCCGTCCCCGAGATCGATCCCAGCGGCCTCGCCAGCACGATGTCGCTCGTGATCGGATCGGTGGCAATGCTCGAGCAGCGGCGGCGGATGCGGGCAGCGCTGGCAGCCGTCGCCGTAGCAGCCTGATTCCATGGAGAAGCGTCGCTCGAGACTGGTGCTCGTCGGCCGGGATTCGGCCGACTGGAAGATCATCCATCCGCTCCTCGATTGGAATGAGCTGCCGGGCCTCGCTCGGCTCGTGGAGATGGGCACCAGTGGTAACTCGACGACACGCTAGCCGCAGCTCGCCCCGATGCTCTGGACGAGCATCGCCACGGGAAAGATGGCGTATCACCACGGCGTGCCGGGGTTCACGGAAGTGGACCCCGGCACCGGCGCCGTCGTGCTGGTGTCGGCCGCCACGCGGACGAGGAATGTCATGGCGGTCTACGACCGCGCGGTCGACGAGATCGGCCAGATGTTCATGCCCTACCATCCGCCGCGGCTGGAGGGATCCCCGAGGCCGACTTCGATCTCCTTGCCCGGGCGAGGTGCAGTAGGATTTTTGGTCGTGTCGGGGTTCCCCCGGTCGGGGACGTCGCTGATGATGCAGATCCTTCGCGCCGGCGCGTGAGGACGATCGAGCACGGGGGGGCAGACGAGTCATCGGCTCGTGGCCAATCACCGAAACAACCCGTTGATCCGATCGCCCCGGCCCGTCAGGGGGCCTGCGTCGTCTCCGCCCACGCCGACACCGGCACGCAACTACAAAACAGGTTGCGGTCGCCGTGGACGTTGTCGACGCGCCCCACCGGCGGCCAATACTTCGCTCGCTTGAGCGCGGGCACTGGGAAGGCGGCCGTCTCCCGCGAATAGGCATGCTCCCAGTCGGTGGCCACGACCGTGGCGGCAGTGTGTGGCGCGGCCTTGAGCGGGTTGTCGTCCTGCGACCACTCCCCTGCCTCGATCTTTCGGATCTCACCGCGGATCGCGATCATCGCGTCGATGAAGCGGTCGAGCTCAGCCAGGGGCTCGCTCTCCGTCGGCTCGACCATCAGCGTCCCCGGCACCGGGAAGCTGAGCGTGGGGGCATGGAAGCCGTAGTCGACGAGCCGCTTGGCGACATCCTCGGCCGTCACGCCGCTCGAGTCTTTCAAGGGGCGCAAGTCGAGGATGCACTCGTGGGCCACCCGGCCATTGGCACTCGTGTAGAGCGTGGGGAAGTGATCGCGAAGGCGGATGCTGACATAGTTGGCGGCGAGGATCGCCCGCTCGGTCGCGCGCTGCAGGCCGTCCCCTCCCATCATCCGGCAATACATCCAGCTGATCGGCAGCACAGCGGCATTGCCGAGCGGCGCCGCCGAGACAGCGCCAACCGCGCCGGTCGGCAGCCCCCCGGTGGCATGGCCAGGAAGGAAGGGAATGAGATCCTCGACGACACACACCGGCCCCACCCCCGGCCCGCCGCCGCCGTGCGGAATGCAAAACGTCTTGTGGAGATTGAGGTGGCTGACGTCACCGCCAAACTCCCCCGGCGAGGCGGTGCCAACCAGCGCGTTCATGTTGGCGCCGTCGATGTACACCCGGCCGCCGTGGGCGTGGACGAGCCGGCACAGCTCGCCGACTTCGGTCTCAAACACCCCATGCGTGCTCGGGTAGGTGATCATCACCGCCGAGAGCCGGTCGGAATACTGCTCGCACTTGGCCCGCAGCTCGGCCATGTCGACGTTGCCATCGGCGTCGCAGCCGGTTACCACCACCTCCATCCCCGCCATCTGGGCGCTAGCCGGATTGGTGCCGTGGGCCGAGGAGGGGATGAGGCAGATCGTCCGGTGCCCCTGGCCGCGGGCCCGCTGCCAGGCCTGGATGACAAGCAGCCCCGCATATTCCCCCTGGCTGCCGGCATTCGGCTGGAGGGAGATGCCGGCGTAGCCGGTCGCCTCGCAGAGCCACTGCCGCAGCTGCCGGTCGAGGAATGAATATCCCTCGAGCTGGTCGGCCGGCGCGAAGGGATGAATGTGGGCAAATCCAGGCCAGGTGATCGGGATCATCTCGCTGGTGGCATTGAGCTTCATCGTGCAGCTGCCGAGCGGGATCATGCTCCGGTCGAGGGCCAGATCCTTGTCAGACAAGCTGCGGATGTAGCGGAGCATCGCCGTCTCGGCGTGGTGCGAGTGGAACACCGGATGGGTGAGGAACGGGCTCGTGCGGCGAAGCGCCGCGGGGATAAGCGTCTCGATTCCCCCCTCGAAGGCACTGACCTCGGGGAGCGTCTGCCCGTCGGTTGCAAACACCTTCCAGAGAGCGACCAGATCGTCGCGCGACGTCGTCTCGTCGAGGCTGATGGCAAGCGTGTGGGGGTCGAGCGTACGGAGGTTCATCCCGGCGGCGCGGGCCCGCGCGGCGAAGTTTGCCGTCCGCTCCCCGGTCTCGAGAGCCAGCGTGTCGAAGGCACTCTGGCGACGAACTGCCAAGCCGAGTTTGGCGAGGCCGGCGGCGAGGATCGCCGTGTACGCAGCGACGCGCTCGGCGATCCGCACGAGGCCATCGGGCCCGTGGTAAACGGCATACATGCTCGCCACCACGGCGGGGAGGACCTGCGCGGTGCAGATGTTGGAGGTGGCCTTCTCGCGGCGGATGTGCTGCTCGCGTGTCTGGAGGGCGAGCCGGTAGGCGGGATGGCCGTGGGCATCGATGCTCACGCCGACGAGCCGGCCGGGCATCGATCGCTTGAGGGCGTCGCGGCAGGCAAAGAAGGCGGCGTGCGGCCCGCCGCAGCCCATCGGCATCCCGAACCGCTGCGTCGAGCCAAAGACGATGTCGGCCCCCCATTCCCCCGGTGGCACAAGGAGCGTGAGCGCGAGGATGTCGGCCGCCACGCAGAGGAGCGCCTGCTTGGCGTGGATCTTTTCAGCCAGGCCGCGGTAGTCGGCGATCGAGCCATCGGTGGCCGGAACTTGCACGACCGCTCCGAAGAAGGCCTCGTGGCTGTCGACGAGCGTCGCGACGTCGCCGACGACCACCTCGATGCCGAGCGGGGCGGCACGGGTCTGCACGACCTCGATCGACTGAGGGTGGAGCCGAGCGTCGACGAGGAACACCGGACTCTTGCTTCCGGCCGAGCGGCGGGCGAGGGTCATCGCCTCAGCGGCGCCGGTAGCCTCGTCGAGGAGCGAGGCATTGGCAATCGGCATCCCGGAAAGCTCGCAGACCATCGTCTGGAAGTTGACCAGCGCCTCCATCCGCCCCTGGCTGATCTCGGCCTGATAGGGGGTGTAGGCGGTGTACCAGGCGGGGTTTTCGAGGATGTTGCGGAGGATCACGCCGGGGGTGTGCGTGCCGTGATAGCCCTGGCCGATGAAGCTCTTGAGGATCTTGTTGCGGGCGGCGATGCCGCGCAGCTCCTCGAGCGCCGCTGCTTCGGGGATCGCAGCGGGGATGTCGATTGGGCGACGGCGGGCAATGCTCGCCGGCACGATGCCGGCCACGAGCGACTCACAGGAAGCCTCGCCGACGCAATCGAGCATGTGGCGCTCGTCGGCAGCGTCGGGGCCGATGTGGCGGGCGTGAAACTCGGCCGCGTTCTCGAGATAGGCAAGCGGGGTCCGCGGGGCGGCGGGGCGGGACATGACAAGGCTCCGGTTGGATTCGAATCAGCGCACGCGCCGATCCGGGGGAACCCTGTTGTCCTGGAACCTGAGAGATTCGCCGCGGGCGGCGCCCGCGGTTTGCCCCTTCGGTGGATGCCCGACCCGAAGGCCAAGCATCACTCTCCAACAGTGTGGTCGTCAGTCCGTTTGCCTGAGCGTTCAGCCTTCGGCGGTCTTGCGACTCTCTCCTGACGGGAGCAAGTCTAGACGGACCGGGGAAAAAGTCATCCGTCACCATTTTCCCGCTTCGGTTGTCCGGAGAAAACGCCGCGTTTTCCGGAGCGAAAGCGCCCAGCGGGAGCGCGGCACAAACCTTCAGCGCCCATTCAGTCCGACTCCCAATCCTCGAGCTTGAGGTCGGGGACGCGGGCAAACTCGGTCGTGTTGTGGGTTACCACCGTCAGCCCATGCACAAGCGCGATGGCCGCGATCTGGGAATCGTAGGGACCGATGGGAGTGCCAGACGCTTCGAGGTGGCGGCGAATTGCCGCATGGACGACGGCGGCTTCATCGTCGAACGGAAAACTCACAAAGGGGCGAAGAAACGCGAGGATCTTCTCGCGATTCGATGCCGGATGCTCGCTCCGTTCACTGCCGTGAAACAGTTCCGCGACCACCACCGAACAGACGCACACCTGCGAAGGCGAGTGGCTGCGAACACGCTCTACGATTCTAGGATGACGCTGCCGCAAGAAGCGAATGCAGGTGTTCGTGTCGAGCAGGTATCTCATGGCAGCTTGAGGCGCTGCTCGTGCTTCCCCTGCGGAGGCCGATCAAACGTCTCATCATCGATCGAACCGGCCACACCTTCGAAATACCCGGCAGGCCACGAATGGCTTCCCGCACTTTGATCGCCTCGCGGATCCGACGGCTGAAGGACAACGACGGCATCGAACTCCGCATCCGGACACCCGACCGGAATGCGAAGGTGAAGCACACCGTCGTCCCCGGCTCGTTCGGACAATCGAACCGTTTTCATGCCAATACCTCCCCGCTCCTGACGGCCTCATTCGCCCGACGCGTCCCGTCGGGGTCCGGACTTCCGAACTCATTCTACTTCCGAGCCCGCCGAGATTCGCACGCCGAAGCCGCGCCCCTCACCGCCCGCCGCGGTCGAGGGCTTCGAGAAAGCGATGGACGGCGGCGAGGTCGATCTCCTCAGGCGACCGCTCGAGGAGCCAGAGGGCGTCGGCCCGGGCCGCGTCCTTTCGCCCCAGCCGGTTGGCGACGAGCATCCGCATCACCCGCTCGCGCCCCGCGTCGGGATCGACCGCCAGCATCGCGTCGAGATAGCGGTGCATCGCCGGGGCGTCGTCTTCGCGCGTGGCGATCGAGAGAAGATTGTTGATCATCCGCGTGAGGATCGCCTTCGGGCCGACAGGCGCCAGAAGATCGTCGGTCAGCTCGCGGCCTTGGAGATCGCGGTAGAGCTTGGCAACGCCGTCGCGATCGAGGTTTGTCGCGCCGTCGAAGACGTCGATCCAGCGCGGCTCCGCGCCCGCCGGGGCATGGCGAACGAGAAAGTGCCCTGGCAGCCCCACGCCATCGATCGACACCCCGAGGCGCTTGGCCAGCTCCATATAGACAACCGCCAGCGTGATCGGGATCCCCTCCCGGTCGTCGACGACTTCGTTCACATAGCTGTTTGAGCGGTTGTAATAGTCGCCGCGGCTGCCGTGGAAGCCGAGCTCCTGGAAGAGCACCCGGTCGAGCGCGGCGAGCTTGGCAGCATCGTCGGCTTCGGCCGGCACTCCCTTCGCCACCTCGGCCGCGAGCCGGTCGAGATCGTGCTTGGAACCGGCGAGATCGAGATCGGGGTTGTCGAGGGCGGCGACGAGGAGGGCGCTTTGAAAGAGGTCGATCGGCTCGGCCGCGGCCTCCCTCGCGAGCGCCTCGACTGTCCGCTTCGCCTGCACCTGCGCCATCAGCTCACGGACTCGCTTCGCCTCCCGGTCAAGGGCATCGGCCCGGGCGGCGAGCGCCGCGTCGCCGGTCGCGCCCTCTCCCACGAGCGTGGCGACAAGGTCGGCAGGCGCCGCGCCGGTCGCGCTGAGATCGTGGACGAGGCCAGCCACCCGGGCGAGTTGCTCCGCCGGCGGCCGCGCCTGCGGCAGCTCCGCTCCAACGGCAAAGCCACGAAAATCAGCCTTCGTGTCGCGAAACTTCGCCAGGCCCACCTTCCCTTCACCGAGCCCCTTGTCGGTCGATTGAAAAACCAGCGCATCATTGAGGAAACATGAAAAGCCGTCGGCGGTGCGGCGGACGCGGAGGTGGTTCCAGGCGCCTGGCAGATAGTCGGGGCTGGCGGCCTCCTCGAGGATCTTCCAGGAGAGGACATCGGGGCCGTCGAAGCGCGTCAGCCGGAGCTTGCCGGCAGTGGGGTAAAAGCCGTAATGGCGATCCCCTCCGTCGGCAGCGAAGACGAGCCCGGCGGCGCCGGCTTCGTCGTCGAGCTTCACCCACACGGCGAGGTCGTGCGGGAGTGGAGGGGGCGCTGCGACGGCGAGGCACAGCGACCGGCCGCCAAACCCGGTGCCGGTCCCTTCGACGACGATCCTCCCGGCCCGCTGCCGCCAGCGGGCGCCGCCGGTCGTCGTCCATTCCTTGGCATCGAGCGTGCCGATCGTCAGCCAGCGGTCGATGCTGATTGGATTCGGCCGGTCGACGAGCGGCTGGAGTTGATCGACGCCAACGGCGAAGCCGAGGTAAGGCGTGACGAGCGACTTCATCGTGAGGATGCCGTGGACCTTCCCCTCCATGTCGAAGAGCGGCCCGCCGCTGTTGCCCGGCTCGATCGGGATCGCAAGCTGGATCATCGACCGGCCGTCGATCTCGCGCTTCCCCGACACTCTTCCAGCGACAACGCTCCGTTCGAGGCCGTGCGGATTGCCGACCGCCACCACCTCCGCGCCGTCGGCGAGCGTTTCCGGTGCGCCGAGCGCGAGCGGCGCGAGCCCCTGCTTGGCGATCCGCACGATCGCCAAGTCGGCCGCCCGATCAGAGGCATGGATCTCGGTGACGTCGTGCCGGCTGCCGTCGGAGAGTTCGACGCTCACCGGCCTAGCCTCGCCGATGACGTGGTAATTGGTGGCGATGAGGCCATCGGCCGCGATCACAAACCCGGTGCCGAGCCCCTGGTC
>Ga0207954_1000148_pt1 | contig 21838 bp, 19 predicted proteins | sample CryBogmetaGMA0M_FD_184547 | JGI IMG/M metagenome (GOLD analysis project Ga0207954, IMG submission 184547) | Freshwater microbial communities from Crystal Bog, Wisconsin, USA - MA0M (SPAdes) | ecosystem: Environmental > Aquatic > Freshwater > Lake | place: Crystal Bog, Wisconsin, USA | collected... | reverse complement strand
GGGGCAGCGTGCGCGCCGGCCACGTCTCGCGCACTTGCCCCGACCACCCAGGCGACCGAATCAGCCCGCCCCACGTGAACCGCCGATGTCCGAGGGCCACGAGACGCCGAGCCTGATCGAGCGGCTGATCCACAGCCCCGCGGTGCGGTCGACGTATGCCAGCCTCGTCACCCACGTGCTGGTGCTGATCTGCCTGGCGTTGCTGATGGTGCCGTGCCTCGAGACGCCGCGGCCGCGGCCGATCGTGCTCGCCATGGCCGACACCGCGTCGATCGACGTGGTTCCCGGTGCCGCCGGCGGTGGCGACGAAGGCAGCGGCGAGATCGTGGTGCCGCTGGCCGACGATCCGGCCCCGACCCTCGACGACGCCCGCGCCGTCGATCCCCCGATCGTGCCGGTGACGGAGCCGGTGGCGATCGATCCCGACGCGGCCGGTCTCGCCGTGCCCGCCGAGCAGCCGTCCGCCAGTGCCACGGTGCAGGCGATCGCCGCCTCGCTGGCCCCTCACGCCCGCAGCGGCGGGACGATGCCGGGGCAGCGTCCCTTCGAGGGCCGGCGCGGTCCGGCGCGTGGGACGGGGGCCCTCGAGCGCGGCGGCTCGGCGGCGAGCGAGCAGGCGGTGGAGCGCGGGCTCGCCTGGCTCGCCCGTCATCAGGCGGCCGACGGCTCGTGGCGCTTCGACCTGAGCGGCTGCCGCTGTGATGGCGGCTGCCGCGATCCCGGCACCGTCGCGAGCACGACGGCGGCCACCGGCATCGCACTGTTGCCCTTCCTCGGTGCGGGCCACACGCAGGCCGATGGTGCCTACCGCGAGACCGTGACCCGTGGCCTCTACTACCTGATGAGCCGGATGCAGCCCACGCCCCGCGGCGGCGACCTCGGCGAGGGCACGATGTACGGGCACGGCGTGGCGACGCTCGCGCTCGCCGAGGCGTACGGCATGTCGCACGACGACGCCCTCGCGAAATACATCCGCGATGCCGTCCGCTTCATCGAGACGTCGCAGGATCTCCACGGCGGGGGCTGGCGCTACCTGCCCGGCCAGCCGGGCGACACCACCGTGACCGCCTGGCAGCTCGCCGCCCTCAAGAGCGCAGGCCTCGCGGGCATCGCCGTTCCCTCGCCGACGGTGGACGGCGTCGTCCGGTTTCTCGACCGCGTGCAGGTGCGGCGCGGCGAGGCCTACGGCTACCAGGCGCCGCAGGCCCGCCCCTGCACGTCGGCGATCGGCCTCCTCTGCCGCCTCTACACGGGGTGGCCGAACGAGGCGGCGGTGGACCGCGGGCTGACGGCGCTCGCCAAGGGGGGGCCCGACCCAGACGCGATCTACCTCAACTTCTACCTCTCGCAGGCGCTCCTGCAACGCGACCATCCGCTCTGGCAGCGGTGGAACGCCCGCAATCGCGACCAGCTCGTGGCCCGGCAGGCCGTCCACGGCCACGAGGCCGGCAGCTGGTTTCTCGCCGACACCGACACGGCGCCCGGCGGCCGACTCGCCCACACCGCGCTCGCCGTGCTCACGCTCGAGGTCTACTACCGGATGCTGCCGATCTACGGGCCCGACGCGGTCGCCGGTGGCTGGTAGGCCGTGGCCCGCACGGGCCTATACTGACAGCGGTCACCCTCGTGGCAGGCGTGGAGCGCGATCGCCAGACATGCAACCGGTCACCTATTCTTGGCTGGTGGTGGTCGTGGCGGTGGCCTGCGCCGCGATCGGCTGGCTTGGCATCGCCGGCTGGATCGCCGTGGCGGTGGTGATCGCCAGCGTGGCGATGCACGTGGCGGGCAACGCGCTGGGCACCACCCTCCGGGAAGCCGCCGACCGCGACCTTGCCCGCCTGCGGCGCCGCACCACCGCGCCGGCCGCCGTGCCGCGGCCGGCCCCCACGCGGCTCGAACGGAGGCAGAGTCTCGGGCGTCTCGTGCCGGTGTCGGCCGGGATCGGTGCCGCGGTCGGTGGCGTCAGCGGCGCGGCGGCGCTCGCCACGCTCACCTCGGCGAGCCTCGCCGGCGCGGCCCTGGGGGGACTCTCGTCGGCGGTGATCGGGGGCCTGTTCGGGTTCCTGGCGGCGAGTTTCATCGAGATCATCCGCACGAGCATCGGCGAGGCGATCGCCGCCGAGCAGTCTTCGGTGTCCGCCGATCGCTGAGGTCGGCCTGCGGTGGAATGGGCGGGCGGGCCGTGGTACAACGGTCAGCCCGCACGACCCCCTCTCGACCCCGCTTTTTCGGAGATCACCCATGGCAAAGCCGCACCGCGGACTCAAGAAGGCCAACCACGGCGCCCGCCCCGCCAACAGCAAGGCCCGCAAGGCCAAGCGCAAGCACATCCGCACCTGATCCAGCGGCCCGCCCCGCACCGCCCGAGGACATCCCGTGGCCCCGCGCGACTACATCATCCATCCGAGCGCCTACGACCTCGACCGGGTCATCGCCGACATCCACGAGATCCGCCGCTGGAACCGGCAGCGGTTCGAGATGGAGCAGCTCACGGCGATCGTTCACGAGGAACCAGCGCGCGGACTGTGCGTGGGCTACAAGGACGTCACGCACGACGAGTTCTGGGTCCGGGGTCACTTTCCCGGCGTGCCCCTCATGCCCGGCGTGCTGATGTGCGAGGCGGCGGCCCAACTCTCCAGCTACTACACGCAGCGACACAATCTGCTCGACGCCGAGGTGATCGGCTTCGGCGGGCTCGAGGAGGTGCGGTTTCGGGAGCCGGTCCGACCCGGCGACCGGCTGGTGATCGCCGTCGAGCGGATCCGCGTGCGGCCCAAGGCAATGATCGTCTGCCGCTTCCAGGGTCTCGTCCGCGACAGCGTCGTGGTGGACGGGGTGATCAAGGGCGTGCCGCTGCCCATCGAACTCCTGACCCAGGCCGACACGATCCCCGCTCCGGCCGACACGATTCCCGCCCCGGCAGACAGGGCCGCCACCTGACGGCGGCTTGCCGCGCCGAGTCGGCGACTCTCTTCCCGAACAGCCCCGTCATGCCCCGTCGTCCGCCGCGCAAACCGAATCCGACGCTCGACCTCTCCTGGCATCTGATTCCGCTGGCCACGCTGCCGGTCCCCTGCGATCCACACACGCTGTTCGATCGGGCGGCGCCGCTCGAACTGGAGGTGGGCAGCGGCAAGGGACTGTTCCTGGCGACCGCCGCGGCCCGTTCGCCCGAGCGAAACTTCCTCGGAGTCGAACTCGCCGCCGGTTATGCCCGGCTGTGCGCGAGCAAACTCGCGACCGCGGCCGCGACGAACGCCCGGATCGTGCAGGGTGACGGCACGCTCCTCGTCCGCAGCCTGCTCCCCGACGCCTGCCTGGCCGGCCTACACGTCTACTTTCCCGATCCCTGGTGGAAGGCCCGGCACCGCAAGCGGCGGGTGCTCTCGGCGAACTTCCTCCGGCATGCTGGCCGCGTGCTGCCGCCCGGCGCCATGCTCCACGTCTGGACCGACGTCGAGGAATACTTCACGGAGTCGATGGCCTTCGCGGCGGCGACGGGCCTGTTCGCGACCCCCCGCGAGGAGTCGGCCCCCGACGCCGCGCACGACCTCGACTATCGCACGCACTTCGAGCGCCGCACCCGCCTCGCGGGCCAGCCCGTCTGGCGAGCCGCCCTCGATCGCAACGACGTTCCCGCCGGCTGCGCGCGGGAGCCGATCCCGAGCCTCCCGGCGTCCTGATGCGAGCGCAGGGCACCGCCGAGCGGCGCGGCGGCAGCGATCCCCATCGCTCACGCGATTGGGCTTCCTGCTACGGGAAACGAGCGAGGGGCTGCCCGTGCCCCGGGAGCCGGGCTATGGGAGCAAGCGCAGCCCGGAGGGCGAAGCGCCGCGGACATGCAGTGAGCGGATGCCACGATGGCATCCGCGAACGTCCGGCGACGGGGCACGGGCAGCCCCGAGCGGCGCGGCCACAAGCGTCCCCATCGCTTGCGCGATTGGGCTTCCTGGCGGAGCGAGCGGCGACCGTCAGCGGGCCGCCTCGTAGGTGCGGCCTGCGCGGCCGCGGGAGGTCTGGGCGACGGCGAGTTCGTAGAGCCGCTCGCCGGCGGGCGTCGGATACCGGCCCGTCAGGCAGGCCTGGCAGAGATCGGCCGCGTCGAAGCCGATCGACCGGGCCACCGACTCGATCGGCAGGTAGCGGACGGAGTCGGCGCCGAGCCGGGCCGCCATGGCCTCCTGGGCCGCCGTCGTGAGCACGCCGTCCGGCAGAAACTCCGGCGCGAACAGCTCGTCGATCGTCGACATGTCGATGCCGTAGAAGCACGGGGCCACGATCGGCGGGCAGGCGACTCGCACGTGGATCTCGCGGGCCCGGCCCAGCGACCGCATCCGGCCGAGGAGCACCTTCATGGTCGTGCTGCGGACGATCGAGTCTTCGACGAGGATCACCCGCCGCCCCTCGAGCACCTCGCGGAGCGGGGTGTATTTGGTCTCGGCCTTCTGGCGGCGGCTCGACGCCCCGTCGATGAACGTGCGGCCCGTGTACCGGTTGCGGATCAGCCCCTCGACGCACGGGATCGAGAGCCGGAAGGCCATCGCATCGGCCGCGGCCTTGCTCGTGTCGGGCACGGGCACGACCACGGTGTCGTCGTCGATCGGCACGGTCTCGAGCCGGGCGAGCTCCTCCCCGAGCCGCTTCCGGGAGAGATAGACGCTGCGGTCGTCCATCGTGCTGGCCACGTTCGCGAAGTAGACCCACTCGAAGAAGCAGTGCGCCCGCCGCGGCGACTCCGCGAACCGCTCGACCCGCGCCCCGGCCGCGTCCACGATCAGGGCCGTGCCCGGCTCGAGCGTGCGGATCGACTCGGCCTCGAAGCCGAGGTTGAGCAGGGCCACGCTCTCGCTCGCCGCGGCGACGAGCGACCCGACGTGGGCGTATTCCATCGGGCGGATGCCCCGCGGATCGCGGGCCACGATCAGCCGGCCGCAGGCGTCGAGCACCGCGATGTTCCAGGCGCCGTCGAATCGCGCGGAAATCGCCGCGAGCAGCTCGACCGGATCGGGATCGGCGTCGCCCGAGAGCTCCCGGCCGATCGCGTGCATGATCACCTCGGTGTCGTTGTCCCGCGCCAGGTGGTTGTCGTCGGCGGCGAGGATCTCGGCCCGCAGCTCCGGGTAGTTGGCGAGCTGGCCGTTGAACCCGAACGCGAACCACTTCCGCTTCTGGATGTGCGGCCGCTCGAGCGGCTGGGCGTAGCCGCGGTCCTCCGCGCCGCAGGTGGCGTAGCGGACGTGGCCGATCGCGGCCCGGCCTGCATGCTGCTCCATCAGGCTCTCGTACTTGCCGCGGTGGCTCATCCGGAACACCTCGCTGACGCTGCCCACCTCCTTGTAGGTGGCGAGCAACTGGCTGCGGGACGGGTTCCACGCGGTCATGCCGGCCGAGAGCTGGCCGCGATTCTGGATGTCGAGCAGCATCCGCGGCATCAGCCGGGAAACTTCCTCGCGCCCCTGCGTTGGGCAGAGCGGGCTCGGTTCGCCTCCCGGGAGATGGTAGATCGCGGCCAGGCCGCACTCGTGACGCAGGTCGCTCATCGGCAGGAGGCCTCGGCGGGGCGGGCAGGCACTCGGCGACGATCGATGCCGAAGATGCTGACCAATCATAGAGGTGGCGGCGGCGGGCACTCAACCGCCCGGCATCGCGCCGCGGGATTCGTGCCGCCGCGTTGGCGCCGCGAATCGCCCGCAAACGGCCGCGGGTGGCCCGCCGGGGTGGATCGCGGGTACCATACGCCTCTTCGCGGCCCTCATGGCTCGCGCCCGCGCACCGTCGCCATGACCGACTCGATCCGCCACGAGATCACCACCGCCGCCGACCCGATCGTCGTCAAAGTGGGCACCCGGGTGCTCACGGGGCCGGACGGTCTGCTCGATGCCGCCCGGATCGAGTCGCTGGGGCGGCAGATCGACGCGGTGGCGGCGGCCGGTCGGCGGATCGTGCTCGTCAGTTCGGGCGCGGTCGGCGCCGGGATGGGCCGCCTCGGGCTCACGAAGCGGCCCACCGAGCTGGCGAAGCTGCAGGCGGTGGCGGCGATCGGCCAGAGCTGCCTGATCGAGGCCTACGAGCGGGCGCTCCGCGGCCGAGGCCGCCACGTCGCCCAGGTGCTGCTCGTGGCGGACGACGTCCAGGATCGGTCGCGCTACCTCAACATCCGCACCACCCTGCTCACCCTCCTCGACCTCGGCGCCGTGCCGGTCATCAACGAAAACGACACCGTGAGCGTGGAGGAGCTGCGGACGTCGTTCGGCGACAACGACCGGCTCGCGGCGCTCGTGGCCACCGTGATCGGGGCGCCGCTGCTGGTGCTGCTGTCCGACGTGGAGGGCCTCTACGACCGCCATCCCGCGGAACCGGGGGCGACGATCGTGCCGCACGTGCCGCGGATCGACGCCGCGGTGGCCGGCCTGGCGAAGGACACCCTCGGCGGCCTCTCCAAGGGGGGCATGGCGAGCAAGATCGCGGCCGCCCGGATCGTCACCGAGGCCGGGGGAAGCTGCATCGTGGCCTCGGGACGCGACGACGGCGTGATCGAGGCGATCTGCCGCGGCGAGCCGATCGGCACGCTGTTCACCGGCCGGTTCGAGCCGATGCCAGCCTGGAAGCGCTGGCTCGGCTGGTCGGCCGACGCCCGCGGCACCGTCGGCGTGGATGCCGGCGCGCGGGAGGCCGTCGTGGCGGCCGGCCGCAGCCTGCTCGCCGCCGGCATCCGCACCGTGGACGGCGACTTCGCCTCCGGTGACGTGGTGGCACTGGCCGACGACCGCGGCCAGGTGTTCGCCCGCGGGCTCGTCAACTACCCCGCCGCCGACCTCCGCCGGATCGCCGGCCTGCGGACGGAGCGGATCGCGGAGGTGCTCGGCTCGACGCCCTACGCCGAGGTGGTCCACCGCGACAACCTGGCCGTCATCGATCGGGACGGCGCCGCGTCGCGGTAGCCACCACCATGCTCCAGGAACTCCTCATCGTCCTCGGTCTGATCCTCGCCAACGGGTTTTTCTCGGGCGCGGAGATGGCGATCGTCGCCAGCCGGCGGGGCCGGTTGCGGGCCCTCGCGGAGAAGGGCGATCGTCGGGCCCAGGCCGCGCTCGACCTGGCGTCGAGCCCCGATCGCTTCCTGCCGACCGTCCAGATCGGGATCACGCTCGTGGGCACGCTCGCCGCGGCCTACGGCGGCGACCGCCTGGTGAGCGAGTTCACCGCGTGGATCGCCGACCACGCCCCCCCAGGCATCGCCACCGCCGCCCGGCCGATCGCCCTCACGGTCTTCGTGATGCTCCTCTCCTTCGTCACGCTGCTCCTCGGGGAGCTCGTGCCCAAGCGGCTCGCCCTGCGGCAGGCCGAGGCCTTCGCCCGCATGGCCGCCCCGGCGATGCAGCTCTTCGCCTGGATCGCCCGGCCGCTCGTCTGGGGCATGAGCGCGGCGACGTCGGCCGTGCTCCTGCTCTTGGGCGCGGGCAAGCAGACGGAGCCGACCGTGTCGGTGGACGACATCGAGCACCTCCTGGAAACGGGCCGCGCCGAGGGCGTGCTCGAGGCGGTGGAGCTGTCGGTCGCCAGCGAGGCGCTGCGGCTTGGCGAGCGGACGGTCCGCGACATCATGCGACCCCGGATCGACGTCGATGCCCTCGACATCGAGACCCCCCAGGGCGAGATCATCGGCGCCATCGCCATGGCCGGCTACTCGCGGCTGCCGGTCTACGAGGGCTCGCTCGACCACATCATCGGCTACGTCTCGATCAAGGACGCGCTCCGCCACGCCTGGATGGGTTGGCCGATCGAGCTGCGAAAGATGCTCCATCGGCCGATCTTCGTGCCCGAGACGATGCCGCTCGACCGGCTCCTCGAGCTCTTCCAGAAGGAGCGGAACCAGCTCGCCATCGTGCTCGACGAATACGGCGGCACCGAAGGGCTGGTGACGCTCGAGGACGTGCTCGAGGAGCTCGTCGGCGAGATCCACGACGAGCACCGGCAGGCCGACGCGCAGGCGTTCGTGCAGCGGGAGGACGGCTCCTGGCTCGTGGACGGCAGCGTCGCGGTGGACGACCTCGTCGAGCGCTTCGGCCTCAAGGGCGAGCCGCTGCCCCGCGACTACACCACGATCTCCGGCCTCGTGCTCGCCCAGCTGGAGCGGATTCCCGCCGCGGGCGACGTGGTCCGCTGGCGCGGGCTGCGGATCGAGGTGGTCGACATGGACGGGCGGCGGATCGACAAGCTGCTGATCGCCCGGGACTAAACGCCCCGGCCGCGACGATCCACTCAGGGCTGCGGCGCGGCGCCGTCGATCATGTCCTGGAGCACGAAGGGCGACGGGAACGGCTCGTCGAGCTGCTCGAGGAGCTTCCGGTAGCGGTTCACCACCTCCACGATATCGTCGGCCGTGAGCGGATCCTCGCGGAGCACCTTCGAGGCGTCGAGCACCTCTCGCCAGGCGGTGAAGGCCTCCTCGTAGGCCGCCTTCGCCGACTGGAGGCGGGCGGCGGCAAACTCCGTGTCGGCCCGCCACGTGCTCTCCCGCGCCTTCAGCGCCGGCTCGGTCACCTCGGCCTCGCAGCAGGCCTTCCAGAAATCGAAGTTCACGATGTCGCGGTAGCGGTCGATCATCTCCGCCCGCTCCCGGGCCTCGGTGTATTCGCGGGCGAGTTCCTCGGCCTTGCCCCGCACGTTCAGCGGCGCCTGCCGCGCGACCATCTTCCACGTCACCTCGAGCGCCGCCTCGGCCGCCCGGGCGGCGGACTGCTGGGTCTCGGTCCGGTCCATCAGCGGCACCTCGAGGGCCTTCCGCTGGTCGTCGGTGAGGGCCGCCCGCCGGCTCTCACCGAGCGCCTGGAACTGTCCGGGCAGCAGCGTCTCGAGTTCGGCGGCGATCCCGGCCGCCCGCTTCTCCTCCGACTCCCGCAGCCGCAGCTGGATCGGCACGCCCCAGCTCGTGGCGATGTCGCGCTCGGCGAACCGGGCGAGCTCCTCGTTGGCGAGCTTCCAGCCGTCCTTCGCCGTCGCACCGAACTCGCCGTCGTCCTCCAGGCCCCGCGCGTAGTTGATCGCCGTCATCATCGGCTCGCTGTGAAAGATCAGCGGCGTGGTCTTGAGGGGCGCGCCGCGGTCCACGAGCGCCTGGCCCGCCCGATACTTCTGCCGCGCCACCAGCCAGTTGTCGCGCTCGGGCAGCGTGCGGTCAGGGTCGTCGCGGTCGTGGAAGTCGTCGTCGGCCTTGAACAGCCGCCGGTACTGCACCTTCTCGTCGGCCTTGCCGATCTTCTGCCCGATGAACCAGCCCATCCGGCCGAGCAGCCGCGGCTCCCGCGCGTTGTAGGCGATTCCCTGGCGGAGGAACTCGATGCCCTTGATCACCCACGCATACCGGTCGCGGTAGTCGTCGAACTCGACCGACGTGTTGTAGGAGAGGTTGTGGGCCTGGAAGTCCCAGACGGTGTAGAAGTTGGGCTGGAGCTTGGTCATCTGCTCGAGCGTCGCCGAGAGGTTGGCCCAGTCCTCCACCTTCTTGTAGTGGTTGGCCCGATCCCAGAGCAGGGTGACGGCGATGTTCTTGAGGCCGAGTGTGGCGAATCGCATCGTTTCGCTCGTCGGATCGACCTCGCCGAGGTTGGCCTGCGAAAGCCCGTAGCTCGACCGCAGCCGCGCGAGCAGCCCGCCGGAGCTCGTGGAATCGGCCGGCTGACTGAGCGCCGAGAGCGGCACCAGGAGGACCGCGATCGCGACCAGCGCCAGGAGCGTGCCGGGCCGGAGCCCCAGCCAGGTCTGTTCGCCACGAGTGCCCCGCGTTTCCCCCGTCATGACGCCACCTCTCTCGCCTTGAGGCAGAACACGCCCACCACGAAACAGGCCAGCACGTAGCCCAGGGCCTCGGCCCCGTGGGCGGCCAGCAGGTCGCCCGGGATGTCGAAGCCGCCGGCCACGAAGTCGCTCGTGCCGAGCGACGACAGCGACGGGAAGATGCCCGCCGCCAGCCGCATCGGAGCCAGCAGCACCGTGTCGATCGCCTTCATGGCCTGCACGGCCGGCGTCGCGTCGAGCTCCAGCGTGATGCTGGTCTGCGTGACGATCCGGTAGAGCGATTCGATCGGCCCGCCGCCCGGCACGATCGACGTGTCGCCGGTCACCTGGCTGGTGAACAGCCGGGCGATGAAGTCGCGGAACTGGCCGAGCAGGAGCGTGGCCAGGGCCGCTACGAGGGCCACCGGTCCGGACAGGAACGTGCTGAACATCACGCCGAGCGCCGTGCAGATCAGCATCGAATACCAGATGCCGAGGCAGCTCTTGGCGTAGTTCACCACGAACGAGCCATCGCCCGCCCGGAGGTAGAAGTCGGCCTGGGCCACGCCGTAATACTGAGCCGGCTCGAGGCACTGCAGCCAGACCTCGATCCGGCCGTCCGACACCAGGTCGGTGAACAGATCCACCTCCCGCAGCGAGCCGTCGGCCATCACGGTGTTGATCTTCCGCGGGATCAAGAGTGAGTCGATCGTGTGCTCCCGGGCCACGATCGGCAGCGACTCGCTCCGCAGGCTGCTCGTCGGGTTGCGGACCTGGATCGTGCCGTGAATGCCGTCCTCGATGTTTCCCTTGTAGGTGCGGAACACCCGCACGATCATCTCCAGGGGCAGCCCGTCGGGAAACCGTTCGGGGGTCACGCCGTCAAACGTCCAGATCGCCGCAGCCGCGGTGCCTCCCTCGATGTACTGCCGATACGACCATTCGGCCCCCACGCTGATCCCCTTGATCGCGGGCCGGCCTTCGCGATCGAGGAAGCGGAGCTTGCCGCGGAGCGGCCGCCGCGCCTCCAAGAGCCCCAGCGGCGGGCCCACGGCGTAGGTCCGTTCGCCCGCCGAGGTCGTGCCGGTCACGCTCACGCGGTGGCGATGGCCGTGGGCGGTCTCGGCCACGCCGCCGCCGCGGCCGTCGAGCACCACCCGATGGCGGTGGCCGCGATCGAGCGACGTGCGGCCCTCGGCTCCCGAGACCGCGCCGTCACCGTCGGTGACGTCGAACACGTCGGCCGCATCGAGCTGGTGGCCATGGCTCACGCTCCGGACGACGAACGCCCAGCCCGCCAGCCCCATGAGCGCCAGCAGGCAGGTGCCCACCGCGGCGAACCCGAGGATCCGGCCGAGCACGATCTCGGCCGTGTGCACCGGCTTCGTGGTCACCGTCTGGATCGCCCGCGACTTGATGTCGGCCGGCAGGCTGAAGACCGCGAGCACGAGCGTCACCAGACAGACGAGCAGATTCGTGGCCGCGAGGATGAAGCCCACGTAGAGCCGCCGGGGATCGACGCTGGCCGGATCGAGGAACCAACCGGCGAACAGCAGGATCAGCGCGAACATCGCCAGCACGACGAGCACGTTACGGCGGAGCGATTCCTGGATCGCCAGCCGGGCCAGGGCCCAGACCCGCCGCGGCGAGGTGGCCAGGATGTCGGCCAGGCCGGCGAGCACGCCGCGATACACCCGGTCGCCGCCCGCCAGGGGCCCGTTGCCGACCGTCTGGGCCAACCAGGTGAGCAGCGCCGCCACCACCGCGGCGACGCCCGCCGCGGCCAAATACCGCAGGACGGCGAGGCCGATCCAGGATGCAAACCGCGGGATTTCCTGTTCGAGGACCATGCGCGCCGCTCACTCCGCCCGCTGCGCGGCCGACTCGGTGCGGCGGGCACGGCGACCCGGCCGGGCCTCCGTGTCCCGGACGACCTCGAGGAACAGGTCCTCGAGCGTCGTTCGCGGGTTGCCGATGTCGATGTCGCCGGCGCCGTGGCGCTCCAGGACCGCCTTGATCTCATTCGCCGCGGCCGGCGACAGGCCGGTGGCCCGGATCTGCGTCACCCCGGTCACGCGGAGGAGATCCTCCACGCGGCCGAGTTCCTTGAGTTCGCCCTGGTGGAGCACCGCGATCCGATCGCAGACGTCCTCGACGTCGGCCAGGAGGTGCGAGCACATGATCACCGTCTTGCCCCGGGCCTTGAGGTCGATGATCAGGTCCTTCATTTCCCGCGTCCCGAGCGGATCGAGGCCGCTGGTCGGCTCGTCGAGAATCACGAGTTCGGGGTCGTTGATCAGCGCCTGGGCCACGCCGATGCGGCGGGTCATCCCCTTCGAATACTCGCGGAGTTGCCGCTTCCGATCGCGGGTGAGGCCCACCATCTCGATGAGGGCCGCGGCCCGCCGCCGCCGCTCGTCGGGCTCGAGGCCGAACAGGCGACCGTAGAAGTCGAGCGTCTCCTCGGCGTCGAGGAACTTGTAGAGATACGACTCCTCGGGCAGGTAGCCGATCCGCTCGTTCTTGGAGACGTCGGTCGCAGGCTTCCCGAACACGAGCGCCTCGCCCGATGTCGGGAAGATCAGGCCGAGCAGCAGCTTGAGGGTCGTGGTCTTGCCCGCGCCGTTCGGTCCGAGCAGCCCGAAGATCTCCCCGCGCCGGACGTCGAGGTCGAGCGGCTTGAGGGCCGTCTTCTTGCTCCGGCCCCAAAAGTCGCGGTAGACCTTCGACAGGTTGCGGGTCTCGACCACCACGTCGGCCGGGTCGCGCCGGGAATCCGGGCGGGTCGTCGCCTGCGGCATCTGGGTCACGAACTGCTCCCCTGGGAAAGCGGTGCACACTCTGTCCGAGGACCGCAATCTTAGAGCGATCGTGTTTCCGGAACAAACGACCTGCGGCGGACGCCGAGCCCGAGCCGGCGACGGCCCGATCCGGCCACCGCGGAGAGCCGGCCGCCGGCGGTCAGCCCGGCGAGGAGTCGGTCGCCGGCGGATGCCGCCGCGTTGACTCGTCCACGAACTGCCGGGCCGCGGCGAGTTCGGCCGGCGTGAAGAAGGGCACGTCGGGATCGCCACCGGCCATCGAGATCACCTCGGCCGCCAGCTGCTCCCACGTGCGGCCGCTGGAAACGTGCCACGCCGCCGCCTGCGCGACCTTCTGCGAGAGCGCCCCGCTGGCGAGCGCCGTCATCACGTCCTGGAGCCGCGGGTCGCTGGAGCAGGTGTCGAGAGCGGTCATCTGGTAGGGAATCCGCGGCGTCGGCTCCCGCTTCCCATGCTCGAGGCACACGGTGGCCACGCGCAGGGTTCGCGTCCGCTCCGGGGGCAGCGAAAACGGCCCACCGCCGCCCATGCCACCGCCCATGCCACCCATCCCACCGCCCATGCCGCCGCCCATGCCACCGCCGCCCACGTTCTGCGGCTGGGCCCCGATGCCGCCGCCGGCGAAGCCGCCGGCGCCGCCCCCCTGCATGCCGCCCATCTGGGCGAGCACGGGGACGCCAGCGAAGCCGGCGGGCAGGCGGAGCGAGAGCGGCCGATCGCTCCGGTTGGTGACGATCACCTGGGCCGACCGCGAGTCGTTGGGAATGAACTTCACATCCACGAGTCCCGCCGCCTGCGCGGCGAGCACGTCTTGGGCCTCCACGGGAGCGACGGCCGTGGGCCCGCGCCGCGGTTCGCGGGCGAAGGCGGAAGCAACCAGAGCCGCCGCAAGGGGCAGCGCGACGACGAAACGCATCGTGACCATGATCGGGCCTCGAGGGGGCGGGGGCGAGTCCCCGCGAAACGGCAGTCTCCCGCGGGCCGCGTTCGGCCGGCGCAGACGCCTCGCTCTAGTATGCAATCGGATCCCGGCGCAGGAAAAAAGCCGGTTTCGACCGGGGAAAACGGTCCTGCCGGATGTGCCGGCGATGACGGACGCTGCCGCGGGACCGAAAGGCCCGGATCAGCGCTTGGAGAACTGCGTGCCGCGGCGGGCACCACGCAGGCCGTACTTCTTCCGTTCCTTCATGCGGCCGTCACGGGTGAGCAGGCCTCCCTGACGGAGCGGCTCCGCGAGTTCCGCATCGAACACCTTGAGGGCCCGGGCGATGCCGAGCCGGCAGGCCCCGGCCTGCCCCGTGGGGCCGCCGCCGTCGACGGTGATCGTGACCTTGACGGCGGTCCGCTTGCCGACCTGCTCCAGGGCCCCGGCGACGAGCGCCCGATCCTTGATGGCGGGGAAGTAGGCATCGAGTTCGCGACCGTTGACGGTGATCTCCCCGCCGCCGGCCTTGAGCCGCACGCGGGCGACGGCCGTCTTCCGACGTCCCGTCGCGATGATCTCGTCGCCCCGCCGTGCCGACTTCACGCCCTGCTCAACCGCCATCATCGTTCCTCATTCAGCCTGGAGTTCGGGGATCTGGAGTTTTGAGATCTCGGTGTTCGGAGATCTGGAATTCGAATAACCGTTGTGTCGTTCCGCTGACCGCCCGCTCAGGCACCGAGATCGATCGGTTCCGGCTGCTGCGGCTGGTGGGGATGCTCGCTGCCGGCGTAGACCTTGAGCTTGTCGAGCATCTTCCGGCCGAGCCGCGTCTTCGGGAGCATCCGGCGGACGGCCTCCTCGATGATCAGTTCGGGCCGCCGGTCGCGGCGGTGCTCCGCGGTCTCCGACTTGAGGCCCTGGTAGCCCGTGTACCAGCGGTACAACTTCTGCTGCCACTTCTTGCCGCTGAACTCGATCTTTTCGGCGTTGATCACGACCACGTGGTCGCCGGTATCGACGTGCGGGGTGTACGTGGGGCGGTGCTTGCCCATGAGGACCATGGCGATGGCGCTGGCCAGGCGGCCCACCCGACGCTCACTCGCGTCGACGACCCACCACCGCTGCTCCACCTCGCCGGGCTTGGCCATGTACGTCTTCATCTGTCGCTCGACCGTCCGTCTCTTCGGAAATCTATGGGGTTCGAACCACCACCGGCCGCGGGCCGGGGAGAATCGGGGAGACTAACAATGCCTCCCCTCGCAGGCAAGCGGCGCGGCCGTAGAACGGTGAAAACCCGCCTCTCGGCGCGGAGACCGGGCGGGTGGCCTGGGGGTGCCGCATGGACGACGCCCCGTTCCGAGGCAAGAATCGGCGTCGGTCGCCTCGTGTCATCACCCTCGCCGGATGCCGCCGCATGAAGGTCGCAGTCCTCAAGGAAGGCTTTCCGGGAGAGCGCCGCGTGGCCGTCGTGCCCGCCGGGGTTCCCGCCCTCGTGAAGGCCGGCCTCACCGTGGCCGTCGAGGCCGGGGCCGGGGCGGCGGCCGGGTTCTCCGACGACGACTACCGCGCGGCCGGCGCCGAGATCGTCTCGCGGGACGAGGCGCTCGCCGCCGACGTGGTGCTGGCGATCCGCACCTGCGGCGCCGCCGGCGACGGCTGGGCGGACGACCGCGACCGGCTGCGGCCCGGCACCGTGCTCGTGGGCCTCTGCGACCCGCTCGGCGGGGCCGACGCCTGCCGCGACGCGGCCAGCCGCGGGGTTTCGCTCTTCGCTCTCGAACTCGTGCCCCGCATCACCCGCGCCCAGAGCATGGACGTGCTCTCCAGCCAGGCCAACATCGCGGGCTACCGGGCCGTGATCGTGGCCGCCGCCGCGCTCCCGCGGATCCTGCCGATGATGACGACGGCCGCGGGCACGCTTACGCCGGCGAAGGTGCTCGTCCTCGGCGCCGGCGTGGCGGGCCTCCAGGCGATCGCCACGGCGAAGCGGCTCGGGGCGCAGGTGAGCGGCTACGACGTCCGCCCTGCCGTGAAGGAGCAGGTGCAGAGCCTGGGGGCGAAGTTCGTGGAACTGCCGCTCGAGACCGGCAGCAGCGAGGCCGCCGGCGGCTACGCGAAGGCGATGGGTGAGGAGTTTTACGCGAAGCAGCGGGAGCTGCTCGGCAAGGTGGTGGCCGATTCCGACGTGGTGATCTGCACCGCGCTGATCCCGGGGCAGAAGGCCCCCGTGCTCGTGACGGCCGACATGGTCCGCCGTATGCGGCCCGGCAGCGTGATCGTGGATCTCGCCGCGGAGCGCGGCGGCAACTGCGAGGGCTCGCGGCCCGACGAGACGGTCGTGGTGGACGGCGTCACCGTCCTCGGCCCGACGAACCTGCCGGCCGACGTCCCCTTCCACACGAGCCAGCTCTATTCCAAGAACGTCGTCACCTTCCTCACCCACCTTGTGAAGGCGGGCCTCCCGAACGTGGCGGCCGACGACGAAATCTGCCGCGACACGCTCGTAGCCCGCGGCGGCGAGCTCGTGCACCCGAAGGTCCGCGAGCGGGCCGGCCTGCCGCCGCTCGAACCGCCGCCGGCCCCGTCGCCGGCCTGACCCGTTTCCCCGCAGCCCCCGGAACGCCTCCATGACGCCCCACCTCCTGCCGCTCGCGCTCGTCGAGGCCGTGGCCACCGAAGATCCGGCGAGCCGGTTCATCCGCCTGCTGACCGTGTTTCTGCTGGCGATGTGGGTGGGCTTCGAGGTGATCACGAAGGTGCCGCAGCGGCTCCACACGCCGCTCACCAGTGGCTCCAACGCGATCTCGGGAATCACGGCGGTGGGGGCGATCGTGGTGGCCGGCGCCATGGCCACCCGCTTCGGCACCCTGCTCGGCTTCCTCGCCGTGATCCTGGCGATGATCAACGTGGTGGGGGGCTTCGTGGTCACGCACCGGATGCTCGAGATGTTCAACCCGAAGAAGAAGTAGCCGCATGTCGAGCCAGGCCTGGATCAACCTCGCATACCTCGCGGCCTCGATGCTGTTCATCGTGGCCTTCAAGCTCATGACCGGCCCGCGGTTCAACCCGAAGAAGAAATAGCCGCATGTCGAGCCAGGCCTGGATCAACCTCGCATACCTCGCGGCCTCGATGCTGTTCATCGTGGCCTTCAAGCTCATGACCGGCCCGCGGACGGCCGTGAAGGGCAACTACCTCGGCGCCGCCGGCATGGCGATCGCCCTGATCGCGGCCTGCTGCGAGGGCCCCGTCGTCGAGCGGCTGCGAGCGGTGGGCTCGGGCGGCCTGATCACGGTCGGCATCGCGGCGGCCATCGGCACGGTCATCGGCGCCGCGATGGCGCTGAAGTATCCGATGACGGGCATGCCGCAGATGGTGGCCCTGCTCAACGGCTTCGGCGGTGCGGCCTCGGCCCTGGTGGCCGGCGCCGAACTCTGGAACATGACCGCCGCCGCGAAGAGCGACTCCCCGGCCGTGGCCTCCCTCGCTGCGGCCAACCTCGCCCCCTGGACGCAGTTCGCGATCGCCACCGCGCTCACCGGCCTGATCGGCGCCGTCACCTTCTGGGGCAGCTTCGTGGCCTTCGCCAAGCTCGAGGAGCTCCCGCGGTTCAAGCAGGCCTGGACCGACCCCCGCCGGCACTGGATCAACCTCGCCCTCGCCGCCACCGTGCTCCTGCTCATCTGGGGCCTGTGCGTCTATCCGAAGTCGGTCCTCCTCTACTGGCTGCTCGTGATCGCGGGCAGCGCCCTCGGCTGCACGCTCACGCTGCCGATCGGCGGCGCCGACATGCCGGTGGTGATCTGCCTCTTGAACAGCTACTCGGGCCTCGCGGCCGCCGCCGCCGGCTTCGTGATCGACAACGCCGTACTTGTGATCGCCGGCTCGCTCGTGGGCGCCTCCGGCCTGATTCTCACGGCGATCATGTGCCAGGCGATGAACCGCTCGCTCGTGGGCGTGCTGTTCGGTGGCCTCGGCACCACCACCGCCGTCAACGCCGACGACGTCTACGCCGGCAAGATCAAGAGCGCCAGCGCTGAGGAGATCGCCATGGTGCTCGAAAACGCGAATCGCGTGGTGATCGTGCCGGGCTACGGCCTCGCCGTCGCCCAGGCCCAGCACGCGGTCCGCGAACTGGCCAATGCCCTGGAGAAGCGGGGCTGCACGGTCGAATACGCCATCCATCCCGTGGCCGGCCGCATGCCGGGCCACATGAACGTGCTCCTCGCCGAGGCCGACATCCCGTATGAAAAGCTCCGGGAGATGGACGACATCAACCCCACGTTCCCGGAGACCGACGTGGCGATCGTGATCGGCGCCAACGACGTGGTGAACCCGGCCGCCCGCACCGACCCGAAGAGCCCGATCGCCGGCATGCCGATCCTCGACGTGGACAAGGCGAAGACGGTCGTGGTGGTGAAGCGGTCGCTCTCGCCGGGTTTCGCCGGCATCCCCAATCCGCTGTTCGCCGCCGACAACACGCTGATGTATTTCGCCGACGGCAAGAAGGCGATCCTCGATCTCACCGCCGCCCTGCAGAAGGCCTGAAAGTGGCCGCAGGTCCTAAGTGGCCGCAGGTTTTCACGTGGCCGCAGGTTTTTAACCTGCGGTGCCTGATAGTGGCCGCAGGTTTGTAACCTGCGGTTCTTCCCGTGGTGGTGCCGCGCCGCTCGGGGCTGCCCATGCCCGTCGCCGGACGCTCGCTTCGCCCATCCTGGGCTCCGCTCGCTCGATGCCGACTTCGCTCCGCCATCCATGGCTGCGCTCGTCGACAACGCCGGCTCCCGGGCACGGGCAGCCCCGAGCTCGCCGTGCTCGACGTAGTCAGGAAGCCCAATCGCGTGAGCGATGCGGATCTTGGTGGAGCCAGGAAGCCCAATCGCGTGAGCGATGGGGATCGCGGTGGAGTCAGGAAGCCCAATCGCGTGAGCGATGGGGATCGCGGCCGTGAGCCGAGCGGCTCCCGCCTCGTCAGCCGAGCACCGCGGCCCAGAGCGTGTCGGAGACGAGCAGGCCCGCGCGGGTGAGCCACACGCGCCTCCCGTCGTCGGCGGCGAGGCCACGGGCCACCCACGTGCGAATCGATTCGCCGGCGAGCTCGTCGAGGTCGAAGCCGCTCGCCTGTTGAAACGCCTCGCGGTCTAGGCCGTCGCGCCGCCGCAGGCCCACCACGATCCGCTCGCGGGCGGCTGCTTCGTCGGTCATCGCATCGACGTCGCCGGTGAAGTCGCCGCCGGCAAGCACCTTGTTCATCCACGTCGTCGTCGAGCGGTGGTTCGTGATCCGCGTCCGGCCGTCGAACCGGGCGGCGCCGGGGCCAAACGCCTCCCACGGCCGGCAGTCCCAGTAGGCCTCGTTGTGGCGGCAGCGGGCACCCGGCCGGGCGAAGTTGGAGACCTCGTAGTGGGCGAAGCCCGCCGCCTCCAGCCGGTCGATCGCCGCCTCGAACATCGCCTGCTCCAGCGGCTCCTCGACCGGATGCAGCGCTCCCTTCGCCCGCTGCGCCGCGAAGGCCGTGCCCTTCTCCCAGGTCAGGCAGTAGACCGACACGTGCTGCACGCCGACCGCCACGGCCGCGGCGAGGTCGGCCTCCACCTGCGCGAGCGTCTGCCCCGGCGCGGCGGTCATGATGTCGAGGCTCACCGTGAAGCCCGCGTCGAGGAGCAGGTGCGCGGCGCGGCGGACGTCGTCGGGCGCGTGATCGCGGTCAAGCGCCCGGAGCGTGGCCGCATCGAGTGACTGGCCGCCGAGGCTCACCCGCGTGACCCCCGCGCGACGGGCCGCCGCAACGAAGGCATCGGTCACGTCGAGCGGATTGGCCTCCACCGTCACCTCGGCCGCGGCCGTCGCGTGCAGCCGGCCCGCGAGCACCGCGAACAGCCGCTCGAGCCCCGCCGGCCCCAGGTGCGACGGCGTGCCGCCGCCGAGGTAGAGCGTGTCGAGCTCCAGCGGCACGGCGCACCGCGTCAGCTCCCTGTCGAGCGCCGCGAGGTAGCGGTCGATCAGGTCGTCGCGGCCGGCCACGAGCGTGAAGTCGCAGTAGCCGCAGCGATGCCGGCAGAACGGCACGTGGACGTAGGCGGAACGCGGCGGCGGCGACGAAGCAGGCATGCAGACTCGATGGTGGGGGACGGCGCGACCCCAGTATGGCCGCGCGCGAGCTCTCCGGCCGCCGACGGAGGCTTCGCGATCCGCCGCCGGTTCCCCAGATTCACCGAAAGGGGGGATGTCTGGGAGGACCCTGTCTGACGGTGGCCCTAACCCGAAAGAGTGGGTCACGGCCGGCCGATTCCTCCGGCCATCCTGGCGATGTCGGGACTGCCGGGAGCCCTGCGCACGGATCACGCACACGAGGACACAGGCCATGACGAGGTTGTCTCGGTGGGGATGGGGAGCGCTCGTCGCCGCGGCCGTCGGCTGGTCGTTGCCGCTCGGGCCGGCCGCTGCCGGCGAGGTGCTCGACAAGGTGTTCCGCGGCCTCGCCGCCCCCGCCAAGGCCGTCCACCGCAAACCACCCGCCACGGGCGTTGACTGCGCCGTCGAGCAGCTAGCGTCGGAGATCGACTGGCTCGAGCACCACATCGACCGCTACGGATCGATCGTCGCCAAGCACCCCGACGTCTGGGGGCAGAGCCGGCTCACGCGGCATCGCGCGGAGTATGAAGAGCTGCTGAAAGCGGAGAAAGACAACTTTCACGAGATCGCCAATGCGAGCCTGCGGCGGAGCGACCAGTCGTTCCTCGGGCTGGCGCTGGCGATCCAGAGCGGCCTGCCGACCGAGTCGGGAACCAAGGCGGCCACGAAGGGAAGCGAAACCACGTTTCAGAACGTGACGCAGCTCATCTCGACCGGAACCAGCGCCGAGAAGAGCGATATTCCCCTCTATCGCACTGCTCCCTTCAAGACGGGCAAGGACGGGGCGGAAGACTTCGCCACGTTCGCCCTCGATGGAGACAAGAAGGACGTTGGCATCGGCCTCGAGCCCACGATCCACCTCGACCATCTCGACCGCTACGTGAAGCACCTCCAGGAGCTGCGGCGGATCAACGAGGGCGACGACATCGCCGACTCGCCGGGCTACGCCCTCAACCTCGTGCGGATCCCGGTGTCGATTCTCCCGGGCAAGCACACCCAGCGGGGCCACGGCGCCGAGATCTCCGTGATCGCCGACCTCCAGCTCGGCGACGACCTGCTTCCCACCACGTTCCGCAACCTCGTGGTCAACGACCTGATCGACGTGCTCGCGCCGTCGCTCACCTTCAGCGTCAACGAGTCCGACGTGGTCGCCTTGGCCAAAGACGAGGAGCCCGCGCCGGATCCGGCGGCCTGCTGCAGCCCCGTCGCGCCAGCCAGCCTGCAGGCCCCTCGGTCGCTGACCCGTCAGGTTCAAGCGGCGCCGAAGAGCGTTGCCCAGGCGGCCGCCCGCAAGATCACGCTCACGCTCTACTCGTCGGTGCAGACACGGCGGGCCCGGCTCCCGTTTCCGCGGGAGCAGTTGCTCGACGTGATCGGCTTTCACCAGTTCCTCCGGCTGGTGGCCGCGGCCGACGAGGCGCTCCGCGCGTTTCCCACCGACGCCCCCTGCGTCCACTACACCGACGTCCGCGGCTGGCTGGCGGAGGAACTGCACGCCGCCGAGGCGTTTCTCCGCCAGGCGAGCCAGGCCCACGCCTGGACCGAATACTGTGGACCTGCCGTGGCCGAGGCGATCCGCAGCCGCCGGGCGAAGGAGCTGGCCGAACTCCGCTGCCGGTTCTTCGCCGAGCTCGGGCTCGACATGTCGGCCCCCGACTGCCCCGGAGACCTCTGCTTCCCGGAGGACGCTCCCGAGCGGCCGCGCTGCAAGACCACCACGGCCGTGCTCGCCTGGATGATCCTCGTGGAGTCCACGCTCCTCAACGAGCGGCTGATCGAAGATATCCGCGAGTCGGCCACGGCCCAGGGCCACGCGGGCGGCGAAGGCGGCCGCTGGGCCGGACCGTTCTACGGGCCGAACCCGGGCCCGGAGGCCCGGCAAACCTTCAACGACTACGTCCGCCGCCGCTGGCCGATCCGCGTGTTCGCGCTCGACCCGGTCTGCCAGGAGCAGAACGTGGAAGACATGTATGCGATGCGGCGTGAGACGCAGATCGCCATGGCGCTGGCCGCGTCGAGCGGCCGGATGAACTCGCAGGCGTTGATGCGCTACGCCCGTCGGCTGGAGACCGACCTGGCAACGGTGGCGCTCAACAAGACGGCCGTCGGCTTCTCGCACGGCACCGACACCTTCGGCTGGCGGTTCTACCCACGGGTGCAGTCGCCCCCCACCCGCAACAA
>Ga0207954_1000146_pt1 | contig 21886 bp, 21 predicted proteins | sample CryBogmetaGMA0M_FD_184547 | JGI IMG/M metagenome (GOLD analysis project Ga0207954, IMG submission 184547) | Freshwater microbial communities from Crystal Bog, Wisconsin, USA - MA0M (SPAdes) | ecosystem: Environmental > Aquatic > Freshwater > Lake | place: Crystal Bog, Wisconsin, USA | collected... | reverse complement strand
CTATTTATATTTTTAAAAAAATAAAAGAAATGTTAGAGATACTAGGTAGCGAAAACATAAAAAAATTAACAAAAGACAACATAGAAGACATAACATCAGAACTATCCGAAGATAACAAAATAAGAGTGAAAAAAGAAATAAATGAACACAAACATTAATTTTAAACAATGGTTGTTTAGCGAAATGCCATTAATAACACTAAAAGGCAAAACCGCATATGCGGATAAAGGGGACTGGGTTTTCTGGCGGGAGGCGTATAAAATCATCATTGGGCTGGACTAAACCTGAGATGCCCGAAGTGGAGTCGAACCACTAACCTAGGGAACCACATACCACTATAACTTTCGTTACCCTTTCGGTTTAGTGGTCTGGACTTTACCTTCACCATTACTTTCGCTTTAGGTGCCTCCCGTCAAGTCTCTACACCTTCCTATTGCTAGGCTTGGCTCGGTATTGGGTCACTTATTGAAAAGTAGGCCGTTCACCGAATTTGAGAGGTTCTACTTCCAAAATTTCTTTTGGAGCATTCTGTTTTTTTTAGGTCAAATCCCTTGCTCTACCAGTTAAGCTATCGGGCAATGTTTCATCATTATACAAAATCAATCCAAAAAATCAAGAGCGGGTGACCGGCCACGATCCGGCAACATTCAGGTTGGAAACCTGACGCTCTGCCAATTGAGCTACACCCGCGTTCTATTCTATTTAATATAGTTTGGTGGCAAATTATTTGAATCGAATACATATGCTTGTATTTCTTTTGTGCCTGTTTTCCACGCTTTCAACATCTATGAGTCAACTTTAGTATTTTTCAAAAACTTTTGCAAGAAAAATTATTTTTGCCATTTGAAAAATTGTTGTGACTAGTACAGAAATCAACAATAATTGAATCCATTCGGATTTTGATAACTCTCTCATATTCCTCCTTGAATATAATTTTCTTAATCATTATCATTATATGGGCTTCCGGCCACTCTATGAAATATATTTTTAAATGATCTTTTTGTGTTTCTTACATATCTATCGCCACGATTGTTTAATTTATTGTGTCCATGTCTTTTTAATCTATGTCCAGCAACAGTATAACAACCGCCTGTAAATTCAAAAAATTCTTTATCTTCAGTAACCAAGTATTCTCCTGCTATGGTTACCAAAACGCAATTTGGTGTGTCGCAGGACCAAAAAGAAGAATAGGTGTTATAAGCATTTAGAACATCAAAATCACTTAAAGCGGCATTATAAACTTCAAATGTTCCTATTCTCATAGGAGCAAAAACTGGGCCTCCGCCTAAATTTGTTGTTGTGCCATATCCTAAAGCATAATATAATCCTTTTCCTAAACTATTTGGGGCTTGTCGAGCAAAAGTCGCTGATCCAGCACTTTGTCCATTAACATAAGACCTTAAGGTATTTCCATCATAAGTAAATCCAACATAGTGCCATTGATTGAACGGTGTTGGTATTGAACTGGTTATTACTGACGAATTAGGCCAAACGCTAAAATTAATGGTTCCTGAAATAGATTCTATTTGAGAATTAAACCAGGTAACATCTGGTGTATTATCTCCTTGTTCAGAGACAATAACTCCATCTCCTAAAAGATAAACCCATGTAAAAACTGAGATTAACGTTGATGAGCTTGAAGGATATAAATTAGGAGTTAAATCTGTATCAGTAATAACATAATTATCAACTCCATTTAATACCAAATAATCATTGCCACAAGGACCAACTCCAAAACCAGGAGAATTTACTAATGTTGCGTTACTATTTCCTATTAAGTCAAAAACTGTTGATCCTCCTGAATAATGATCGAAATAGAATGATGATCCACCTCCTGAGTAAGAATCAGCATTTGAAAAGTCATAAAAAAGTATACGATTATTCATTGGTTCAACGTTGGATTTAACACAAATATCAGTAACTCCTTGTTCGCCCGTCAAAAGCGCAAAGAACACATGTAATGGTTGCGTTACTGAATTTGATGAAGTGTAAATCAAATTATCATTCTGATAATATCTTACATTTGTTCCGTCGTAATCTACTTTCCATACATCGGTCGGCAGCGTGCTGATGGAACCCGGAACATTAACTTGACCGCCATATTCATATATCTCTAAAAATCCATTTTGTATATAAAGTCCATAAGTTGTATTTAAATAGGTGGTGGGATTTCCAGTTGGGTTGTAAGAAAATCCACCCATTAAATAGTTACCACTAGTTGAAGTTTGGAATGTTACCGAAACTGGATCGGTGTATGTTTCTGTGGAATATGCTGATCCATCCCACCCACCACCGGGCAGTTTTATTGCAGAATTTCCAGTTGTGTTAGCATTGACGCCCACAAAAGTAAGTGTATCGCAACAGGGGAAATCAGGTGCGTCTGCAGACCATGTAACACTGCCATTGTTTGTAGCTGATTTATTCAAACCACTAGAATCGGTAAGATATGTTCCATTAGAGTTTGTCAACAATAGCAACTTGGTTCCACTGATGGCAGCAAGTGGTGATGTAGGTATTGTTATAGTGCTCTGTGTTCCATCGTATACAGAACTTCCCTTAACCCATCTGAAATTGGTTATTTTACCATTCCACCAATTGCTGCTACCAAATCCTATTTTTAGGGGATCAGTGTTATTGGTTACATCATTAGAAGTAGAATAATTTATTATCCTAGTTCCATTCTGATATACCGAGGATGTTCCGATTTGTCTTACCACCGCAAAGTGGACCCATTGATTTAAATAGTTTGCTAAACTTACGCCACCATAAAATTGAGTCCCGTTATTTACCCAAAGCATGAAAGTTCCATTTTCAATACTTACGGCTATTGAGTGATTTGGATAATCTCCGACTTGAAAAAGTCTACTATACGATGGGGGCGAAGCTACTGTTTGGTATTGCCACCATTCGATACAGAAGTCTCCTGTTCCAAGTGCCCAATCATTATCACCGGCGAAAGAAATATACTTACCATTTTCACCGAATACTAAGCTTCCAGCATGACAGTTTGGAGTGGGTGTTAGTGTTGAGGTTGGGGTTGGGGTGGGGGTAGAAGCACCAGCTGCACCAAAGGCAAAATCACCATCATTAGAAACTGTAATTTTATTATTAGCAGCAGCTGCACCAAAACTAGCACTGCCTGGATTTCCGTTAGGACCCGAAGGATTATCCTTGTTGTATACGGCCCCACTGTTTGTTATGGTTTTAGTTATAGGATTGCTGCTAATGTCTTCTAAAAATCTACTGGCACTATTAAAGAAATCCATTAATAAAACAGATTGCCCTGCTATCGGCGTTGGTATCGATGTTGATGGGGTATAATCTGCTGTATATAAAGCTGTTCCCTTAACTAAATGAAAATTTGTAATATAGCCTCTAACATTTTTTTCCACAGCAGAAGTATTAGCGTTTCCTATTGTTAAAAGACCAGAGTTGTCGCTGATATTGTCTGAATTATTTGTTAGAGTTTGTCTTGTCACCCCTCCTGTAAAAACTTTTAAAGTAGTTCCAGATCTTGCAACTGCAATGTGGGTCCATGTATTAAGCGGCAATGTTATATTAATTCCGCTTTTTACACTCCCTGCTAGCTTTAATTGTAATACGGAAGATATGTATGTTAAAGATGTGCCTGTGCCTATGGCAAAAAAGTTGGTTTGGTCACTTCCTGAAATTTTTGTCCAAAACTCTACTGTAAAATCGGCCATATTTTCCTTCTGGTAAGAAATGCAACAAATTATATATTATTTTCGTTTTGTATCTCCATACCGTTTATAAACATTTTGTCGATTCTTCCTGCTTGAATAGCTTCGGATGGTGTTCCATATATCCATTTAGCGTTGTTTTGCCACCAATGTTTCCAAGAAAATTTCAAACTTTTGAAAAGTTCTATATAATCTATAGATTCATCAAAAATCTCGCCTTCTATGACTATTTTTATTTCTTTTTTAAATTTCATATGATTCTGGCAAGGAAACCCACCTGCTAGTTGATATTTTCAATATAACATAATATGAAATTTGGTCAATATCTAACTGTTTTTTGAGATAATTGCTAAAATATAGATACTATATAGAGGGTATTTTAACAGTAGGACAAAAATGAGTGCTTTGTATGGTTGGGGAGTAAATAATAATAGACAACTAGGTGACGGAACTAATACAAACAAATCCTCGCCTGTTAAAATAGGAAATTCTGCATGGAAAGCTTTATCGTTAGGAGATTCCAATAGTTTAGCTATAAAAGATGATGATACATTATGGACGTCTGGAAATGGATATAATTGGGGAAAGCTTGGTTTAGGAACTTTAACAAGTACTTCATCTTTTGTAAAAATAGGAACTTTTACTTGGAGCAAAATATCTTGTGCCACTAATAATAATTTAGCAATAAGAAGTGATGGAACATTATGGGCTTGGGGCGATAATACATATGGAAAATTAGGAGATGGAACTACAACAAATAAATCTTCTCCAGTTCAAATAGGAAATTCAACTTGGAAAGAAATATCTGCTGGTGACTCTCATTGTTTAGCTGTAAAAAACGATGGAACACTATGGGCTTGGGGTGGCAATGGCTATGGAGCATTAGGGATTGCCGATGCTATAGCAAGTTTGTCTTCTCCTATAAAAATAGGTTCTTTAACCTGGAGCTCAGTTTCTGCTGGTTATTATTATAGTTTAGCGATAAAAAGCGACGGAACATTGTGGGCTTGGGGAAGCAATTATTATGGATGTCTTGGTGATAGCACAATAGTAACAAACTTTAAATCATCACCAATACAAATTGGTAATTCGCAATGGAAGTTAATATGTGCTAGTCTTTATACTAGTTCTGGTATAAAAAACGATGGAACACTATGGGCTTGGGGACTTAATCGATATGGACAGTTAGGGGATGGAACTATTGTTGATAAATCTTCGCCTGTTCGAATCGGAAGTTCAACCTGGCAATTTATTTCAGCTAAAGATTCTTCTTTTGCAATAAAAGATGATAATACATTATGGTCATGGGGATTGGCTTATAATGGCGTTTTAGGCGATGGATCCACAATTAACAGAAAATCTCCTGTTAAAGTAGGATCTTTAAATTCATGGGTGTCTTTATCTAATTATTCAGAAAGTGTTTTAGCATTATTAATAGAGCCGCCAACCCCAACCCCAACAATAACACCAACACCAACTCCTACTCCTACACCTACACCTACGCCTACTCCCATTTATGGTATTTTATATGCTTGGGGCCAAAATGATTTTGGCACACTTGGCGACAATACAAATATTAGTACTTCATCACCAATGCTAATAGGAAATAATACTTGGGAACAAATATCGGCAGGATTTTATCATAATTTGATTTTAAAAAATGATAGCACACTATGGACATATGGTTTAAACGTTTATGGTCAACTAGGAGATGGAACAACTGTTGATAAATCTTCCCCTATTCAAATTGGAACATCTACTTGGAAGAGCATTTCTGCTGGGGGCGGTTCTACCCCTTATAAGTGTCATAGCTTAGCAATAAAAGATGATGGAACTCTATGGGCATGGGGAAATAATAGTTTTGGTCAGTTAGGTAACGGAACTATTTCAGATAAGTCTTCGCCTATACAAATAGGCTCTTATACTTGGAAAAAAATATTTGCAGGCGTTACTCATAGTTTAGGAATAAGAAGCGATGAGACACTATGGGCTTGGGGACAACAATTCATGTTGAACTCAAGATCCCCAATACAAATAGGAACATCAACTTGGAAAGATATATCTGCATCTTTTTTATCTAGCTATGCAATTAATAGTGATAATACTTTATGGTCCTGGGGGTACAATAGTTACGGACAATTAGGAGATGGAACAACTACAGATAGATCTTCTCCGGTTAAGGTTGGAAACGATCTATGGAAAACAATAGCAGCAGGACATGTTGATCATGCTTTAGCAATAAGAAGCGATGGAACACTATGGAGTTGGGGGAGCAACAGTTACGGACAGCTTGGTGATGGAACCACTATAATTAGATCTTCTCCAGTTAAAATAGGAGTAAACATCTGGGGAGCAGTATCGGGTGGATCGGGTCATTCTATTGCAATAAAAAATGATGGAAAACTATGGGCTTGGGGGTATGGACCTTTGATTGGTGATGGAAGCACCCTAACAAAATCTTCTCCAGTTAAAATAGGAAGTTTAAACTGGGTTTCTGTGTCTGCTGGTTCTAACTATTCTTTGGGATTATCTTTTATACCAACACCAACGCCAACTCCAATACCGGGGTATTTATATGATAGCACCCCTGGTATTTTTACTCAAGTTGGAGGCAATAATAATTGGATAAAAGCAAGTAGAGCAGGAGCTTCTAGTTCTCCTGATTCAGATTATTCTGATCATACTTTAGCAATAAATTATAATGGTGAGCTTTATTCATGGGGAATGAATAACCACGGTCAGTTAGGATTAGGAGATTTTTTTGATAGAGAATCTCCAACAAAAGTTAACAATGATGTTTGGATAGATATTGGTTGTGGACAAGCTCATTGTTTAGCAATAAATTCTTCCGGCGAACTTTATACTTGGGGGCTTAATAATTATGGTCAATTAGGATTAGGTAATCAACAAGATGTAAATGTTCCTACTAAAGTTGGTAATAGTACCAATTGGACAAAGGTTTTTTGTGGTTATTTTCATTCTTTTGCTATAAATTCTCTGGGGGAACTTTATGGTTGGGGAAATAATTATCAATGTCAACTTGGTTTCAGCACCGGCCAACAAGTATTGACTCCAACAAAAGTCAATAACGATACTTGGTCTACTATAGCAGCTGGCTATTTTTTTTCTTTGGGTATAAATTCTGTCGGTGAGCTATATTCGTGGGGAAATAGCAGTAATGGTGTTTTGGGACAAGGAATACCACCTTACGGCGGCTTCGTATATACAACTCCTACTAAAGTTGGTAGCGATAACGATTGGACTAGTGTTGTGTGTGGTCTGACTCATACTTTAGCCATAAATTCTTCTGGTGAACTCTATGCTTGGGGAGATAATACTTATGGATCGCTTGGATTGGGCGATAATATTGGAGATAATGGAGCAAAGTATGTTCCCACTAAAATTGGATCTAACAATAATTGGATAAGTTTAGCAGCAGGTGATCTTTCGTCTTATGCAGTTAATTATATCGGTGAACTTTATAGCTGGGGAAATGGTAGTTTAGGTCTTGGAGTCGATGTTTTTCGAAAGTTTTCTCCTACTAAAGTTGGAAGTGTTAATTACTGGCAAGGAGTGTATGCGGGTATAGATTCTTATGGTGCACTTGCTATATCAACATATGGACTGCCTGGTAATACTCCAACCCCAACGCCCACGCCCACTCCAACGCCCACAATAACAAGCACTCCAACTCCTTCGCCAACCCCAGTTAATGATTACATATATGCTTGGGGCCAAAACTATTCTGGGGAATTGGGGGATGGAACAAATACGAACACATCTTCCCCTATAATAATAGGATATTCTACTTGGAGCGAAATATCCACCGGAGTAGGATGCAGTTTAGCTATAAAAAATGACGATAGTACATTATGGTGTTGGGGTAGAAATTATTATGGTCAACTTGGAGATGGAACAACAGCAGAAAAATCTTCTCCCATTCAAATAGGGTCTTCTACTTGGACTCATGTTTCTGCTGGGGATAATAGCGTTTTAGCCATAAAAAACGACGGAACATTGTGGGCTTGGGGGCTTGGTTGGAAAGGACAAGTAGGAGACGGAACAACCGTTGACAAATCCTCACCAGTTCAAATTGGAAGTAATTTATGGAATAAAATATCCAGTGGCGTACAAACAAGTTTGGCAATAAAATATGATGGAACATTGTGGGGATGGGGAGATAACGAACAAGGAGTAATAGGCGATGGAACAACCGTAAACAAATCCTCTCCGGTTCAGATAGGAATATCTATATGGCAAGATATTTCGGTTGCAACAAATAGCTTAGCAATTAAAAATGATGGAACTTTATGGACTTGGGGGGACAATTCATTTGGTCAGCTTGGAGATGGAACTTTAATTAGTCAATCTTCTCCATTACAAATAGGAACTTCTATATGGAAAAAAGTGCATGCAGGATATTATCATAGTCTAGCCATTAAAGACGATGATACATTATGGGTTTGGGGTTGGAATCTTTATGGTCAGTTGGGGGATGGAACAACTGTTAGCAAATCTTCTCCAGTTCAAATAGGAAGTGATTTATGGGAAAAAATATCTGGCAGTGTTATTGCAAGCTTTGCTATAAAAAATGATGGAACTCTATGGAACTGGGGGATTCCATACTGGACTCCTTACGACAGCTATTCTTCAATATTGTCTCCTGTTCAAGTTGGTTCTTTAAGTTGGAAATCTATATCTTCTAGATATGGACATAATTTAGGCTTGTTAGAAAGTTGCACAACAGTAGTGAACTTTTCTGGCGAGAATGATATCTCTCTTACTCTAGGCCAATGCCAATGCGATACCACGCTTGTTTATTCGGGGGGTACCGTTAGCAGTAATGCGGAACTAACCATGTTAGGACCCTTAACAATTCAAGCTGATGGTGGTGCGTTAACACTAACTACTCCAATTATTCAGTCTGGCAGCTGTAGCCGCACATTAACTTTATCCGGTTCAAGTAATGCCGCTAATACACTAGCAGCAGTGTTTGGTGATCCTGCCGGTGGCAGAACATCACTAAGCAAAACAGGAGTCGGTTCGTGGACGCTTACAGGAGTCAGAAACTACAGTGGCTCCACTTCTATACTATCGGGCACAATTGTAGTAGCAGATAACGCACTAAACACCGGCAACGGTGTGTTCGGAAGTGCCAGCAACGGATTGCTCGGAAACGGTTCGGCCTTGACATTAGGTGACGCATCAGTTAACGCTACGGGTTTTACAGCCTTGCTAGTATCGGAGAGCGTGTACATCAACATAATTACACAGGTGGCTAGTGGGGGCGGAACACAAACAGTAATCATTGGTGGCAACAATACGAGCGGCACCTCATTTTTTGCAGTTAATGCAAGCATCAATTTGGGTCGAGATATAACACTGCAGGCGGCTACAGGTGGTACAGTCCAATTCTCAAACTGGTTCAACGACCCAACTGGAAACATGGATCCTTCAGTAAACTTTACTATTGGTACAATAGGAAACGCAGGCGTAATAAAACTTGTGTATAGGCCACTTTCTACTAGCGAATCAATTACAGTTAACTATGGTGAATTGTTTATAGCAGCAGGCGGAATAAACGCAGATAGAGGATTAATTGTAAACAACAGTGCTTTGCGTGTCAGCGGGAACAACAATCTAATTTCTTCCAACACGGCAATATCGCTAAACGGGGCCACAGTATACGCAGAATCTTCACAAATCAATGACGATATTACAGTATCAGGAAGTTGCACTATTGATGTCAGTGCAAACAAAGAAGTTACAGTAAATAATACTCTTTCTGGTTCTGGCAGTATTATAAAACAAGGCGATGGAACTTTACATTTTGCAGGAACACATACATTTAGTGGTTCGCTAGATATTTCTGCTGGTTCCGTTGTGGTGGATCAAATTATTAATGGCAGGCCATTAGTGTCTAGTGCTACATTTACAAATACAACATTGACTGTTGCATTTACCGAAGATCCCAATACCGGCGAAACCTTCAAAATTCTTAATGGACCCACCATACAAACATATGGCAGCGTAACTCTAACTGGCACAACAGCCACAGGATCGTATAACTCAACAAATTCAACACTAACAATTGAATACTCGGTGCTTAGTCCAGGTTTGTTGCATGCTTGGGGTTTTAATGATACAGGACAACTCGGAGACAACACAATAATAAGTAAATCTTCTCCAATACAAATTAGTTCTTATATTTGGAATAAAATATCTACGGGAAGTGCTCATAGCTTGGCTATAAAAGATGATGGTACATTGTGGGCCTGGGGAAATAATGATTATGGACAATTAGGAGATGATACAACAACAGCTCAGTCTTCACTTATTCAAATAGGTTCTTTTATTTGGATAAATGTCTCTGCCGGGGGCAGTACTGCTTCGTATCCCGTTTATGATGGACACAGTCTAGCCATTAAAAGTGATGGAACACTATGGTCGTGGGGAAATAATGCTTATGGACAATTAGGAGATGGCACCACCAACGATAGACATTCACCAACACAAATAGGCTCTTCTACTTGGACGGAGATAGCTGCAGGAAATTTTAATAGTCTAGCAATTAAAAATGATGGAACATTATGGGCGTGGGGATATGATTATAATATAAGCTCTCCAATACAAATAGGATCTTCTACTTGGAAAAAAATATCTGCTGGAGAAATTAACTTAGCAATTAAAAACGATGGAACATTATGGGCCTGGGGTGATAATGCTTATGGACAATTAGGAGACGGAACAACAACTTCTCAATCATCTCCAATCCAAATTGGTAATGATTTATGGGAAAATATATCGGCAGCTGTAATTAGTCATAGCGGGGGCATAAAAGAAGATGGCACCATATGGGTTTGGGGAGATAATCAATATGGACAGCTGGGGGATGGAACAACGATAAATAAATCTTCTCCAATTAAAATTGGAGGCAACACTTGGAGAGTAATATCTGTTGGCTCCGTTTATACTCATGCTTTAAAAAATGATAGAACTTTATGGGCTTGGGGGGATAACGAAGGACAATTAGGAGACGGAACAACAGTTAGTTCATCTTCTCCTATTCAAATAGGACTGTTAAACTGGCAGTCCATATCCGATAGGTTTGGTCATGTGTTAGGATTACTAGAAATTCCCCCTACACCAACACCCACACCAACGCCTACCCCAACAACAACACCCACACCGGAGCCGACCTCAACCCCTACATCAACGCCTACCGCTACTCCAACAATAACTCCAACTCCAGAGCCAACACCAACAATAACACCAACACCAACAATAACACCTACACCAACAATAACACCTACACCAACAATAACACCAACACCAACAATAACTCCAACTCCAGAGCCAACACCAACAATAACGCCAACACCAACTCCAACAGATACTCCAACGCCAACCCCTACACCAACACCTACTCCTACACCAACACCTACCCCTGTTCCTGGACTGTTATATGCATGGGGACTAAATAATGTTGGAGAACTAGGCGATGGAACAAATGGAAACAAAATATCTCCTACCCAAATAGGATCATCAAATTGGATTAAAATATCTGCTGGATATCTTGGCTCTCTAGCGATTAAAGACGATGGAACTATGTGGGGCTGGGGAATCAACAATAGTGGAAGCATAGGAGATGGAACCACCGTTTTTAGATCCTCTCCAGTCCAAATAGGATATTCAACATGGGTAGAAGCTTCCAATGGAGGTAGTTTTGACTCTGTATCCTCCATGTATATCAATGCTAGCTTGGCTATAAAAAACGATAGAACATTATGGGCATGGGGTTCAAATAATTACGGACAATTGGGTAGTAACTCTATAACAAATGTATCCTCACCAATTCAAATTGGAAGTTCTATTTGGAGAATAGTATCAAATAGTGCATATCACACTCTAGCGATAAAAAACGATGGAACTTTATGGGCTTGGGGTTGGAACAATTATGGTCAATTAGGAAACGGAACTATTACTAGCAAGTCTTCTCCAATAAAAATTGGTAATTTTACTTGGAAAGAAATATCAGCAGGCGTTTTTTCTAGTCTGGCTATAAAAAATGATGGTACTTTATGGGCCTGGGGAGCTAATGGTTTTGGTCAGTTGGGAGACGGAACAACCATTGACAAATATTCTCCAATTCAAGTTGGAAACTCTAATTGGAGTGCTATAGATGCAAATGTTCAAATGTTAGCATTGAAATCAGACCAAACCTTATGGACTTGGGGTTGGAATTTTTATGGTCAACTAGGCGATGGAACAACCATTAGCAAATCTTCTCCAATTCAAATAGGAACTAATCTGTGGAAAAGGGTATCAGCAGGAGATTTGCATAGTGCAGCCATAAAAAACGATGGAACCTTATGGGCATGGGGATATAATGCAGATGGAGAACTAGGCACTGGCGATGTAACAGATAGAAAGTCCCCAGTACAAATAAGCTTGCTAAATTGGGCTTCTATATCTTGTGGATCGCAATATACCTTAGGATTACTGGATACATCAACGCCAACTCCTACTCCAACTCCAACAATAACCGGTGGCCCCACATTTACCCCTACGCCAACGCCAACGCCAACAGATACGCCAGAGCCAACTCCTACGCCTACTACAACCCCCACTAGAACACCAACTCCAACACCAACCGTAACAAGAACACCAACACCTACTCCAACATCTACTCCAACTAGAACACCAACGCCAACACCAACGCCAACAATAACACCAACTCCTACAATAACTCCCACACCTACATCTACACCTACAACAACACCAACTCCTACAATAACTCCCACACCTACATCTACACCTACAACAACCCCAACTCCCACACCAACAATAACAAGAACGCCAACGCCAACTCCTACTCCCACTATAACTAGAACCCCAACGCCGACGCCCACACCAACGGTAACAATAACACCAACGCCAACTACAACTCCAACCAAAACGCCGACACCTACACCAACTCCCACAATAACAAGAACCCCAGCCCCCACAATAACGCCAACGCCAACACCCACTCCAACTAAAACGCCAACACCCACTCCAACTCCCACTATAACAAGAACTCCAACTCCAACTCCAACTATAACTCCTACACCAACATCAACTCCAATTAATAATCCAACATTTACGCCAACTCCCACTCCAACAATAACCCCCACACCAACTCCCACACCAACACCAACAATAACACTTACCCCAACACCCACTCCCACTAACACGCCAACATCAACGCCGACTGTAACTCCTACTCCTACGCCCACTCCCACAAACACACCGACTCCCACACCAACTATAACCCCAACGCCAACTATAACGCCCACTCCAACTACTACTCCAACGCCAACCCCAACAATAACTCCAAATCCTATATGTAACTTATCAGCAAATGAATTTTATGACTCAGGCAAAAAAGGATTTTTAGAAGGAGAAATTGATTACTTGAACGATAATATAAAAATAGCATTGATTTCTAACGAGTATGCTCCAAGTTTATCAACAGATACTTATTTCAATGAATTATCTGAATATACGCTAGGAGAATCTCAATCTTTAAACAACAAGACAATTAGCGAAGGATACGCTTATTGTGATGATGTTATTTTCAATTCAGTTAGTGTAGGACAAACAATTAGATATTTAGTTGTTTATAAAGATACTGGAGATGTCGCCACTTCCACTCTAATTGCATTGTTTGGATCTGTTTTTGGGATTCCTTTTTACACTAATAACTCTATAATTAAAATTAAAATAGGCTCTAGTAAATTATTTAAAATATGATTAAAAACATAACCATAAAAGAAACATATCCTAAAATTTTTACCATACTAATAAAAGACAATTACGAAAGAGCAATGTTCTTTTGTAGAGTTCAAGAGTATTACGAGTCTCAAAACAATTTTTTTAAAAATAAAAAATTTTCTTTTTGGGATTACCATAAGTGGTATTCTAAAAAAAACAATAATATTTTTTCTTATACTGCAGACTGGTCAGGATTTAATTTTCCTCTAGAAACAGCATTAAAATGCCAGAAAATAAATAAAGAAGAAACTCCTTATGACTTTTTAATGAACAAAGTATTAGCTAAAATTAAAAAAAGAAATTCTTATATTATTGGGGTTAAATCTTTAAGTTGCTCAACATATAAACACGAACTTTGCCATGGCTTCTATTATACAAATGCTAAATATAAAGAAGAAATGCAAAAAATAACTAAAAGTTTAGACAAAAAATCTTATAAAAACTTAAAACTTAACTTATTGAAATTAGGATACCATCAAAGTGTAATAGACGACGAAATTCAAGCCTACTTATCTACTGGAGCGGATATTCGGATAACAAAGGGCATAAAAAACATAGAAAAAACTTGCAAAAACTACAAAAAAATATTTTGTAGTTTTCTATGATTTTTGCTAAAATTTTTAGCATGATAGAGATTTTAAACAAGTATTGTGATCAAAAATTGCTTATCAAGCAAAATCACCCTTATCTCCCTCTGATTATTTGGAATTATACACCTAAAGTCCAATATGAAAAAAAATGGGATGAAATTACATTAAAATGTAGAGCATTAATTACCGATCCAAATGGAAAAATAATAGCTAAAAGTTTTAACAAATTTTTTAATTTTGAAGAATTAAATGATATTCCAAATGAACCTTTTGATGTTTACGAAAAGCTTGATGGATCTTTAATATTAATATTTTACTATCAAAATCAATGGATAGTTTCTTCTAAAGGCAGCTTTACCAGCGAACATGCCTTAGAAGCTCAAAAAATAATTAGTTCTTGGGATTTAGAAAAACTTGACAAAACTAAATCTTATAGCGGAGAACTTATAGTTCCTTGGAATAGAATTGTTTGTGATTATGGCAATGATAGAAAAATAGTTTTATTGGCTAAGTTTGATTCTTATGGAAATGAATATAGCATAGAAAAATATCAACCAGATTTTGAGATTGTTAAAAAACACAATGGAATAAATGATTACAAAAATCTCAAAAAAAATATCAAAAAAGACCAAGAAGGATTTGTTATAAAATTCAAATCAGGCTTTAGAATGAAAATAAAAGGAGAAGAATATCTTAGACTCCATAAAATCGTTACAGGAATTTCCAATACCACTATTTGGGAACATCTTAGAGACAATAGAAGTTTTGAAGATCTGTTGTACAGAGTTCCTGATGAATTCTATTCGTGGGTACAAAATACTAAAAAAGATTTAATAAACGAATATGAAAAAATAAAAACTTGGGCAGAATTTACCTACAAAGAATTTGACAATAGAAAAGATTCTGCTGAGTATTTCTTAAAACAAAAACATCCAGATATTTTGTTTCTTATGCTTGATAAAAAAGACACTTCAGATAGAATCTGGAAACTAATTCGGCCCGAACACTCAAAACCTTTTAATCAAAATCGTGATTAAACTAATCAAGCAAATTATTCCCAAAGATAGTAATTTTTTGTCCCTTAGCATGGGAACAGATAGTGTTGCGGCTTTTCACTTTCTACTGGTTAAAGGATATCGTTTTACTCCCGTTCACTTTAACCACAAACTAAGAGATCAAAACAATGTTATGGAATCAAAATTCTATGAATTATGCAACAAATTTAATTTAAAAGGAAGATCAGATCAAGCAAATAACTCTTGCATCACAGAAAAAGATTGTAGAGAAGCTCGTTTAAATTTTTATAGCTCATTAGAAGGCAACATTATTACTGCTCATCACTTAAATGATTGGGTAGAAAGCTACCTATTAAATTGTTTAAGAGGAAAACCAAATCACAATCCCTTTGAGTTAATTAGCTATTTTCCAAAGTTTAAAATTTTTCATCCATTTCTACTTTCTAGAAAACAAGATTTTGTTCAATACATTTCAAGAAATGGCCTAAAAGAATTTGTTGTAGAAGATGAAACTAATTTTATTACCAAAGGCAGCAGAAGAAATTGGATTAGAAAAAAACTAATTCCAGAACTAAAAGAACAAAAATTAAGCCTTGAAAAATATGCTATAAAAAAAATTCAAGAAGAAGTTGACAAGATGCTAAATAATTGCTAAAATCAAAAAAAAGAAAGGAAAATAGCGAACATGAAAAGCAAGTATTTCTTTATCGCAGCAGCGTTTCTTAGTTTTCTTCTTAGCGTAGGAATTTGGTTTCTCTCAGGTAACGAAAGCCAAGCCATCTTCGTAGGAATATGGGTTCCGAGCATCCTTTCACTAGGAAGATACTTCAGTGAATAATCTTGCATTGTTCGTCTGCGGATTGGCTGTCACACTACTCTCCGGTATGGGGGTTCTTGTTTATATGGTTCATCTTGGATATAAACAACAAGAAGAACTCAAAGAAAAAAAAATAAAAGAAATTCGAATCCAAGCAAAAGTTGATGCTGATCTCGGCGTTATTGAAACAAAAAACACGGAATCATTCGTCGGAATCCCCTCAGTATCATAGAAAGTTAAAAATGAACGAGAAAGTCCTAGGTAATATTTGTTTCGTCGCAGGTTTCATTAGTATCGCAGCCAGCATCGCTATCTGGTTTCTAAGCAAAACTCCCGATGCAGGCCACGGCGAACGATTCGGAATCTTCGTAGGACTCTGGGCTCCAACATTCTTCGCCTTGTCGAATCGTTGGAAATAAAAAAAAATTAGAGCGAAATAGAATAGAAAGTAAGGAGACAAGAGTATCTGAGAACATTCCGAGGGTAGCTTCAATCGGTTAGAGCGTCGGACTCATTTGAAAAAGTGCCATACGAGTGGAAACTTCGTATGGGATGCCATCAAACTCGGTGAAACCTAAATGCGAAAGCACATGGCAACGCCGAGCCAAGCCTGAGCAATCAGGAAGGTGTAGAGACTTGACGGTGGCCACCTAAGTCGCAAGATACGGTGAAGGCAAAGTCCAAAGAGTGATGAAAGTCACACAAATTTGAATCCGCTGGTTGTGGGTTCGAGTCCCACCCCTCGGACTGTTCTCAGGTACTCTTGATTTTTATGGACTATCATGGAAACTCTTCTTTTAACGGGAATTTTACAGCAATAACAAGAAAAGTTTCTGGAGAACAATTTCTTAAAGAGGTTCAACAACCAGAAAAATCGGGCGACAAATTCCCAATTGAATCAATATACTAATATGAAATTTTATCTATTAACTATGGGCAATTGGCACTACCCTCAAGATGGAGATAAGGATTGGATAGGAACCTTTTCCTCAAGAAAGGAAGCGATAGATTCTTTCACAGTTATTACTAAAGAACGCGGAACTTTTGATCTAAATGGGATTCCATACAAAAAAGAACCAGAAATACAATATTTGCACATCAATACTAATAAAACATATGATTGGTATAATATAATTGACCTAAGAGAATGGATGTTATAATAATGAGCAGATCAAAAATTCAAAAACTCATCATAGCATATAGTGCTGCTGGTATTTTTATATGTTCTTGTTTGTGGTGGAATGATCCATTCGCGGCTATGCTTTCTATGGGGTTTATACTAGGATTTTTAGGAAATGAAACATTCTTTAATGGTGATGTAAATGACATTTAAAAAGTTTGTTGACAATATTGAGAAGATTTATGCAGATCAACGAAATTAAATTATGTCGAGTTAAAAATAAAGAGCACGAAGAAAGGTTGTTAGAAGTAGCCAAATGGCTAGATGACAACAAATTTTCGTGTACCTTTTCAATAATTAATGAAATTGCTTACTTCGATATAGATAAAGAGGAAGCAGGCTGGGATGCGAACAAGGCAGTCCAAGAAGTCATATCTGCTTTGGCTAGTAATTTATCATGAAAATAGATTTAAGAAAAATTCAAACAGTTTGGATTAACTTGGACTCGGCAAAAAACAATGCTGAGTTTATGCAGAAAAATTTTGAAAAATTTGAGTTCTCAAATACTTATAGAAAGTCTGCTAGGGTTATTCCTCCTCCACCAAACACAAATTTATCTTTAAGTCATTTTAGAGGGTGCGGACAATCTCACATAGCTTGGGATTTCTCATGGCAATCTTTTGTACAAAACCTATAGAAAAAATAAAAATTATTTAAGAATTTCTTTTGTAGCTGCGACTCATGCCATCTTATACATTAGTGAAAACTTTAGAAAAGCAATGTCTTTAGTTGCAAAAAAATGTTTGTATCAATTAGATTGTCCGTGGGATATTGGTGCGGCTCAGATACAATCGCATTTTAACGTATATACACCAAATTTACCTTTTTTTTATCAGTCGGATAACAGACAATCCGAAAACAAAAATGAATATTTAACAAAAATTCCCCTAAAAAATAAAAATTTATATTTTTGATTTTGTGATGCAGAAAGAGGCGACATGACCAAAGAAAACTTCTGGCTTGTGATCGCTCTGCTTGCGGGGATCGGATTTGTGCTAGGGCAGATAATCTCAGGGAGACGGCAATGATTGGGACAAAATAATTTTTCCGCAGGATGATCCAAGCAAGTCACATTTAAGTCATGCCACTTCTTGTTGTTTTCCAAGATCCGTTAAAAACCTTGATGTTTTAGTGTCGGCCTTCATATCTTGGCCTTTTCTTTTTGTCTGAAAATATTTGATCGGGTCTAATTCTCTTAATTTATCTAATATTTTGGATCTTTCTATTTGATTATCTTTGGGAATGCTTTTATAAACCTTAATTAATCTAATCCATTCTTTTTCTTTTGGCGAACGAACTGATTTTTTTTCTTGCTCTTTTTCTTGTTCCCATCTATCTAAACCAAAAGTTTTTTGGAACCAATTTCTATCATCAGAAAAACTTCTTGGAGATAATGGTTCTGATGCTGCTTGGGCACCTCTAAGGACGGCACTAACCGGCGAAGCTGCTGTTTGAGCAGTTCCTTTTAATGTTTGTCCTAGGCCACTAGCTGCGGTATAGGCCCCTTTCCTTATATTTTCCCAACCAGGGCTTAGACCGCCTCCAGCGGCCTGTAGAACTCCTGCTCCTGCTCTAACGCCTCCCAGAGCAGTTCTAGTTAAACCGCCTGCTATATTACCTGCTCCTCTTAATGCTTGAGAGGCAAGATTTGTAGCGGCTCCTCCCGCAAATTTTATTGGTGCGGTTAAATTTGCTTCGTCTAAAGCAAAAATCTGATCGAATAATTCTACTTCTTCAGTTAATTCAAGATATTCTTTAAAATGCATAAAACCTCACAAGATATTTAGTATTATTGTGAGGTTTTTTAAAGCCTATCTTTTCTCTAACGCTTTTACTAAAGCATCTACTCCTTTTTCAAACATAACTGAATTTTTAAAAACCTTATTACTATCTATTTTTATAGCTTTTTTATGATAGCCTTTTTCCATAAAATCTACATCATTTAGAAACATTTCACAAGTTTGTTTATCTTGCAAAACATAATCACATAATTCATTCTTGTAAAGGCCAATATTATACAAAAAATCTATAATAAAATTAGGCATATATTTGTCCTTGTTTAAAGATTAACCCCCCTGCCGAGGTTGTTTCGGCAGGGGGGTTAAATAAAATCATCATTTACTTAGAAAGGGTATGAAGAGCTTTCATAACTTCCATACAACGAACAATGCCCCCGTTATCAGCGGCATACTTTTTAGCAGCCGACAGATCTTCTAAAGTAAATTCATGAACTGAGCCAGAAACTTTACGCTTAGACTTGCTGGTGGGCTGGGTGTTCTTAGCCTTTTTGTTAGTCTTAAGCTCTTTTTTCATGGCTTCGCTACGAATGGTGTATATTTGCACCTTATTTGAAGCAGGAATGTTGAATCCTTTTTCTTTAAGGTGTGCTTCTACTTTATCAGCCCAACCTTCGGGCGGATTTTTGGTAAAAGCACCAATCTTTTTCATAAACTCACGAGCAACGCCTGCCTTTGTAGGAGCGTTTTCTTTTTTGGACTTGCTATCAATCATTTTAAATTGCCTTTCTTTTTTTCAAGCAACGTGATAGGTCTTGGTTTCTTTACTACGATCCCCGGATTCAGAAATCTTCTTTTCCTTTACCCCTCTGCGAAGAGTTTGATAAAGAGTAGATTCGCTCTTATTCTTCCAGTTATATTTTTCTGGATTTTCGAGTAAAATCTTAGCAATATCCAACTCGGTCAAAGGTTTCTCACTATCTTTTAGGATGGTAAGAAGATGGTTCAGCAGACCGCCTTTGCGACCACTGATTTGTTTTTCTGTTTTAGGCTTAGAAGTTTTTTTTGCAGTCTTTTTCGATTTGCTCTTAGAAGACTTAGAAGCTTCTGCTTCGAGTATATCGCCGCATTCTGCCATTTTATCAGCAATGGCTTTCATGTTAGCTTCGATAAACTCTCGCATTGTTTCTATAAGACTTTCGTAACTTTCCGTGGTTCTGGCAAGTTCTTTTTCGATTTTGCCAGCCAAATTTTTAATGGCCATTTTTCCTCCACACCGCCCATTTTTTTTGAACTTTTAAGCTGGACGGGTCTTAAAAATTCTTTCCAATAATACGATTTTAGATCAAAAAATATGGTTGTAAAGAAAGAATTTCAGAATTTTCAAAATTTTCTTAAATGAGATACTCCATTGATATAGGAGTTTGGTAAAAATTTGCCAAAAAGAACATTATAACAAGGATATAGAAAGGAAACTTGTATGTTAGTTCTAAGTAGAAAAAAAGATGAAACTATAATTTTGAGAGGCCCTAATATAGATGATATCAAAATCACTATAGTTAGAATTGATAACAAAAATAAAGTTAGAATAGGTATAGAAGCCGATAAAGATATAACGGTTTTAAGAAGTGAATTGACAAGAGAGTCAAAACAAAAACTCTAATTTAGCATTTTCGTCCTTGATCAGCGTGTCTACAATAACCGAGCGAACTCTTTTATAGTCTTCGCCACGGTTAGGACCGTTTATATCCCAAAATTGGTATGCCCAATATATAACTGCGTGAGGGGTATAATTCTTATTGCTAGAATTAAGAACGTTGAATATCCAATCGACTATAACTTCTTTTGAAGCTGGGCCATCTGGCCATCCTTTTTTAAACCCTTCTGGTTTAACAGGACAGTTTCCAGCTGGTGCATATATCAAAGGTGATTGTATAGAGCTTTTTAAAGAAATCTCTTTATCACTTGTTTCGGATGGGGATATTGGGACTGGGATGGGTGTAGGCGTTGGATCCGCCTTGACCTTAATTTTGGCGGTTGGTTCAAGGGCGGGGCTAGAAAACTGGTGCCCGCACTGGCAATCTTTTGCACGGGCACCAGTTTCTAGACCGCACTTAGGACAAGTTTTTTTGCCCCTAGGCATAAGAAAATCTTTCAGTCTTCAGATGTAGATTCAGCGTTGGCATCCTCGCCAATAAAGCTTGAAAAATACTTGATGACTCTTTCAAGCTTTTTATTGCGAGTGGTAGCACCAGAACCAATTTCAGAAAACTCTTTCTGAATCTGGTTGAGCTTTGGAAGAACTTCCTGCCACAGGTCGTTAGCACGATCCATAATGGCAGAAACTTTTTCCTGGGTTTCTTTTTTTACTCTGGCCATGGTTTTTATCCTTTCTGGATAAAAAGGAATCGATCACATAATAAGTATTTTAGCACAATTTTTTAGAAGTGCAATATCAAATTAAAACTATTTTTGAAATTTTTTGAGCAATTTAAAAAGCTCATCATGAGAATATTCAAGAGTATAAACAAAATAATAAACAAAATCCAATAAATCTTTATCTAACTTGGTTTGCCACTCTAGCTGCTCCAAATTAAAATTTTGTTTTTTTAATTGCCAAGCTGCGGATAATATCTCGTTAAATACATTAGAGTCAAACACTTTATTGCAGTGCTTGCAGTGAGAAATACCATCATTTAATTCTTTTTGCAAAGAAAATCCACAATTAGGACAGTTATTGATCATCAACTTATATATGCTTGGCAATAAAAAAACAGGCCAGCCGAAGCTGACCTGTTTTGTTAAAAATTTCAATTAAAGCTTATTCATCGTCTTCTTCGTCATCAGCATTCTCTAGAAGACTTTCTGCACTTTCGTCATAACAGTCTTCCGGTTCAGCTTCTGCGTCTATTTCATCCTCCTCATCCTCATCCTCATCCTCATCCTCATCCTCATCCTCATCCTCATCCTCATCCTCATCCTCATCCTCATCCTCATCCTCATCCTCATCCTCATCCTCATCCTCTTCCT
>Ga0207954_1000144_pt1 | contig 22025 bp, 22 predicted proteins | sample CryBogmetaGMA0M_FD_184547 | JGI IMG/M metagenome (GOLD analysis project Ga0207954, IMG submission 184547) | Freshwater microbial communities from Crystal Bog, Wisconsin, USA - MA0M (SPAdes) | ecosystem: Environmental > Aquatic > Freshwater > Lake | place: Crystal Bog, Wisconsin, USA | collected... | reverse complement strand
CCGCCGGCCCGCCAGGCGGCGTCGCGGTCGCGGTGAAGGTCGCCAGCGCCGCCTTCGCGACGGCGACGTGGCCCGCGAACGGCACCGCGGGCACCCACCGGCCGGCGTCGGCCCCAGGCAGGATCGCCGACCCGGCGAGCGCCGCGATCAGCATCACGACCGGCGTCAGCGTGTTCTGGGCCTCCTTGGCGCTCTTCGAGGCCGCGGTCACCGTCAGGCACAGCGCCGCCGCCACCGCGGCGAGGCCGACGTAGGCCAGGAGCGTGACCCCTGCGGCGGCCAGCGTCGCCGGCGCCGGCAGCGACCCTGCCGCGTCCGCCGGAAGCAGGCGCAGGAGCACGGTCGCCGTGAGCGCGATCGAAACCGCGTTGGCCAGCAGGGTCGCCAGCGTCACGGTGAAGACGGCGAGAAACTTGCCGGCCACGACGTCGATGGCGTCGCAGGGCGCGATCAGCAGCGTCTCGATCGTGCCCCGTTCCTTTTCGCCGGCGATCGCGTCGATCGCCGGGTAGAAGGCCCCCGTCGCGGTGAGGAGCGCGAGCAGCACGAACACGGCCGAGGCCGCGGTGGGCAGGATGTCACGCATGCCGGATCCCGGCGCGGAGGCCTCGCCTCCCGCGAACTCGACCCTGATCGGCTCGAGCAGGCTGGCGGGGAGGCCGGCGTTCGCGAGCCGCGCCCGTCGCGCCCCGTCGGCCACGCCGCGCATCACGGCCATCACGTGCTCCGTCACGGTGCGGCCGGGCGGCCGCACCGTCGAGAACCGCGGCGTGAGCGTGACGGTGTCCGCGCCGTCGAGTGCCCGGACGACCCCAGGGCCGAGGTCGATCCAGGCATCGGCACCGCCCGAGTCGAGGAGCTGCGGAGCATCGTCGGCCTCGACGGAGCGCACCGTCAGGTGTTCGGGCCAGCCCGGCGCACGGTCCGCGGTCCGCTCGGCCGCGACGGCCACCCGGGCGGCGAAGGCCTCGGCATCGGGGCCCGAGAGGGCGAGCGCGAGCCGCGCGACCGACCGGTTCTTGTCGAGTTCGGCGATGGCCGCGCGGACGCCGAGCGTGCTCGACATCGCGAGCAGCGGATACATCGCCATCGGCATCACGAGCGTGATGAAGAGGGCGCGACGGTCACGCACGAACTCGAGGAGGTCGCGGCGGGCGATCGCCAGCCTCGCCTGCCACCGCCCGCCCGAGGCCGGCTCCGGGAAGCTCATGGGGCGGCCTCCCCGGCGACGGCGGCGAAGAACGCCGCTTCGAGACCGCCCTGTCTGCCGGCCGCGAGCGCGTCGCGGGTGCCCTCGGCCCGAATCCGTCCGCCCGCGATGATCAGGAAGCGGTCGCACCGCCGCTCGATCTCGTGGAGCCGATGCGTGGAGACGAGGATGGTGCGGCCGTCGGTTCGCAGGGTGCCAAGCAGGTCGAGCAGGTCGCGCGAGCCGAGCACGTCGAGGGTGCTCGTGGGCTCGTCGAGCACGAGCACCGTCGGGTCGTGGACGAGCGCCCTGGCGAGCGACACCCGCTGCCGCTGGCCCGACGAGAGACGGCCGCACGGCCGGTCGAGAAAGCCGCCGAGGTCGAGGATGCCGGCGAGTTCGGTCACCCGCGTCGCGAGACGCTCGCGGGCCATCCCGTGGATGCGGCCGAACGATCCAAGCACCTCGCGGGGCGTGAGCCGATCGGGCACGCCCGTCGTGGCCGACACGTAGCCGAGGTGGCGACGCACGCCGATCGGGTCGGCCAGCACGTCCCGGCCCGCCACCCGGGCTGTGCCGGCCGTCGGCCTGAGGAGCGTGGCCAGGATGCGCATCGTCGTCGTCTTGCCGGCACCGTTGCCGCCGAGCAGCCCCACCATCTCTCCCGGCTCGACGCGGAACGAGACGCCGTCGACGGCCCGCACCACCGCGCCGTCACCCGCACGGTACTCCTTCACGAGATCGACGACCTCGATCATCGGCGGCTCCGCGGGGGGCGCGGGGTCACTGCTCCATGACCTCGGCTTCCTTCGTCTTCGCCAGGTCGCCGACGGCGGACTCGAACTTCTTGGTCAGTTCCTGCACGTCCTCCTTGCAGCGTTCGCAGTCGTCCTCGGTGATGTCGCCGTCCCCCTTCTCCGTGTCGGCGGCCTTGTTGGCGTCGCGGCGGACACTGCGGATCGCGACGCGGGCCTCCTCGGCCAGTTCGCGGATGCGGGCCGACATCTTCCTGCGGACGTCGGCCGAGAGGGGCGGAATCACGATCCTGATCACGCGGCCGTCGCTCTGCGGGTTGAGCCCCAGGTCGCTCGCCTGGATCGCCTTCTCGATGTCCTTGATCGTGCCGGGGTCGAACGGGCGGACGACGATCTGGTTGGGTTCGGGGGCGCCCACGCTCGCCAGCGCCTTGATCGGGGTGGGCGATCCGTAGACCTCCACGCGGAGCGTGTCGACGAGTCCGGGATTCGCCCGGCCGGTACGGATGCCGGTGAGGGCGTGCCGGAACACGTCCACGGCCTTCTCCATCCGTTCCTCGGCATCGAGCAGAATGTCGTCGAGCGGCATCGGCGGAACTCCCAGGGTGCGTGGCAGGAGTATACGCGCGTCGAAGGCGGGAAAGCGAAGGGGAAATCGGCCCTGGAACGGGCGCCAGATCCGGTGCGTCGCGCCCCGATCTCGCGCCTCGAGGAGGTCCCCGAGCGATCGTCAGCGCGTGGTCTCGGAGATCGACCACACCGCGAGTCGTCCACCCGGGGTGGCCCGCAACAGGCCCCAGCCCCCGCGGCGTCAGCGGCGCGAGCCGACGAGCGTCCCGATTCGCTCGCCCGCCACCGCGCGCTCGATGTTGCCGTCGCGGCGGTAGTTGAACACGAGGATCGGCATGCCGTGCTCCATGCACTGCGAGATCGCGGTGCCGTCCATGACCCGGAGGTTCTGCTGCTGGACCTGCTGGTAGGAGAGTTCGCCGTACAGCACGGCGTGCGGATTCTTTTCGGGATCGTCGGAATAGACGCCGTCGACCCGGGTGGCCTTCATGAGGATGTCGGACCCGAGTTCGAGGGCCCGCTGGGCGGCGGCGGTGTCGGTCGTCACGTAGGGGCTTCCGGTGCCCGCTGCGAGGATCACGATCCGCCCCTTCTCGAGATGCCGCCGGGCGCGGCGGCGGATGTAGGGTTCGGCCACGCCGTCCATGCGGATCGCGGTCATGAGCCGGGTCTGGGCGCCCAGGCTCTCGAGCGCGTCCTGGAGTGCCAGGCCGTTGATGACGGTGGCGAGCATGCCCATGTAGTGGGCCGTCGCCTCCTGGATCGCGGTGTTCCCCGCCGTGAACGAACCGCCACGGAGGATGTTGCCACCGCCGATGACGACCGCCAGTTCGACGCCCCGCGACACCGCCTGCACGGTCTGGCGGGCGATGTGGACCACCTCGTCCATCGAGATGCCGCGCTCGCCCTGCCGCGCGAAACTCTCGCCGGAGAGCTTGAGCAGGACGCGGCGGTAGGAGGCGGTGTCCATGGCTGGCGTTTCCCGTCAGGTGATCGCGACATCACGCATCCCGGGTGGCGAACGTTCAGCGGCCGCAGGTCCGCTGCAACGGGCGGAATGGATGCCGCGCCATCACGAGGCGCTCCCCAGTTTCCAGTTCTCGACCGCCTTGATGTCGAGCCCGGCCGCCTTCGCGAACTGCCCGACCGACTGCTTGTCGTCCTTCACGAAGGGCTGCTCGAGGAGCACGCACTGGCTGAAGAAGTTCCGCAGCCGGCCCTCGATCATCTTGGCGATGATGTTCTCCGGCTTGCCCTCCTTGCGGGCGGCCTCGGAGAGGATCTCCCGCTCCTTGGCGACGACGGCGGGATCGAGGTCCTCCTTGCGGATCGCCTGGGGCGCGAGGGCGACGACATGCATCGCGACGTCCTTCGCCACCTCGGCCGCCTGCGGCCCGGTCGTGTTGCCCGAGATCTCGACGAGCGACGCCTTCGAACCGTCGTGGTGGGCATAGCCGCCGCACGGACCGTCGATCCGCTTGATGCGAGCGAGTTCGAAGACCTCCCGCATGCGGTTGAAGAGTTCATCCTTGAGTTCGCCGAGCGTGCGGTCGGGATGCGCGACGCTCTTCTGCGCGAGCAGGTCGGCAGGCGTGGCGGCACCCGGGCCGAGGGCGAGCGTCCTGGCGATGTCGTTGGCGAGGTCCTTGAAGTCCTGGCTGCCGGCCACCGGCGGGCTCTCGCACTTCAGCTCGATGATCGTGCCGACGCCCTTCACCGGATCGGCGTAGACGGCCAGCCGCCCGCAGGAGGTCTCACGGTCGGCCCGCATCGACTGGGTCTTGACCCCCTGCTTGCGCAGCCATTCGACCGCCTTCGCCGTGTCACCGCCGCATTCCTGCAACGCCTTCTTGCACTCCATCATCGGCAGGCCGGTCTGCTCCCGCAGGGACATGACGGCAGCCGCGGTGATCTCAGCCATCGGTTCGTTCTCCTGGAATGCGTGTTTCGAAAGAGACCACTCCGGCGCCGACCGGATGGGACCGCACGACGGAGCGATGGCCGCGACGCGGCACCGATCCGCATGCCGGCACCCGTGGGCCGGGCGCCGCCCCGTGTCAGACCTTCGGCTTGGGCACCGACCGCTTCGCGACCATCGGCCGGGCCTTCGGCTTGGGCTTGCCGTCGCCGTCGGAGGCCCCTTCGGCGCCCTCGGCCGACGCCTGGGCCTCGGTGGCCGAGTGCTGCTTGCCCTCGAGGATCGCGTCGGCCAGACGGCCCGCCACGAGCTCGATCGAGCGGATCGAGTCGTCGTTGCCGGGGATCGGCAGGTCGACGACGTCGGGATCGCAGTCGGTATCGATGAGGGCCACGGTCGTGATCCCCATCTTGCGGGCCTCGTTGACCGCGTTCTTCTCCTTCTTCGGATCGAACACGACGAGGCACTCGGGCAACCGCGACAGGGTGCGGATACCGCCGAGGTTCCGCAGCATCTTGCGATGTTCGCGGCGGAGCGACGACTGCATCTTCTTCGAGTAGGCGCCGAACGCGTCGGACGGGATGAGCGTCTCGAGCTCCTCGAGACGGGCGAGCCGGTTGCGGATCGTGCGGAAGTTCGTGAGCGTGCCACCGAGCCAGCGGTCGCTGACGTAGGGCATGCCGCAGCGGGCGGCCTCGCGGGCCACCGCCTCGGCGCCCTGCCGCTTCGTGCCGACGAAGAGGATGAGACTGCCCGTGGAGGAGACCTGCTTGAGATACTTCCTGGCCCGGAGGAGCCCGCGGATCGTCTCGCGGACGTCGATGATGTGGATGAGGTTGCGGCGCCCGTGGATGTAGGGCTTCATCTTCGGGTTCCACCGGCTGGCACGGTGGCCGAAGTGGACTCCAGCTTCGATCAGTTCCTGGGCCAAGACGTTCGACACGCTCTTCACGCTCGCGGGGGACGAAAGGGGGTCGGAGCCACGGATGCTCCGAGCACCGCAAACTATCGGCTTTTTCCGCGGCCTGTCAACGCACGCCCGCCGCTCCCGCCCGCCGCGGCCTTTCGACCCCCGCGGCAGCCGCAAAACCGCTGCCTCGGCTTGAAGGCGTGGGTTTTCCCCTACTAGACTCCGCCCTTGCCCGCAGCGGCGGCTTCGCCCGGCGCCCCGTCTGCCTCCTCCGGCCCGGCGCCCGTCACGAGCCAGCCATGCGACACGTCATTTCCGCGACCGTCCAAAACGTCCCCGGCGTGCTCGCCCACGTCTCGGGGATGCTCGCCTCGCGCGGCTACAACATCGACAGCCTCGCCGTGGGAGAGACGGAGGATCCGCGTTTCTCACGGATGACGTTCGTCCTGCGGGGCGACGACCGCGTGCTCGACCAGGTCCGCCGTCAGCTCGAGAAGATCGTGACCGTCGTCCGCGTCGACGACATCAGCAGCCGCAACTACGTCGAGCGCGATCTCATGCTCCTGAAAGTCGCCGCGCTCCCCGGTGCCGCCCGCACGGAGGTGAAGGAGTTGGCGGAAATCTTCCGCGGCCGCATCGTCGACGTGGCCGCCGACAGCGTGATCGTCGAGATCTCGGGCACCGAGAAGAAGCTCGAGGGTTTCATCGAACTCATGCGGCCGCGTGGCATCCTGGAACTCGTCCGCACCGGCCGCATCGCCATGGTCCGCGGCAGCTCCCCGACCCGCGAGCTCACCGAGGCCGCCGACGGGGCCCGCGCCGCCGACGCCGCGCCCGCGGGCGAGTCGCTGGCCTGAGTGATCCGTCCGGCGCCGCCGTCCCCCGACCGTCTTCCGTCCCGTTCTTTTTCCCCCGGAGTGAACCCTTGGCCGCCACGATCTATTACGACGCCGATGCTGACCTCAAGGCCCTCGACGGCAAGACCATCGCCATCATCGGCTACGGCTCGCAGGGCCACGCCCAGGCCCAGAACCTCCGCGACAGCGGCCTCAAGGTCGTCGTGGCCCAGCGTCCGGGCGGACCGAACTACGAGCTCGCCAAGAGCCACGGCTTCACGCCCGTGAGCGTCGAGGAGGCCGTCAAGCAGGCCGACGTCATCAATATTCTCCTGCCCGACGAACTCCAGGGGGACGTCTACAAGACCTCGATCAAGCCGAACCTCAAGAAGGGCGCCGTGCTCATGGCGAGCCACGGCTTCAACTTCCACTTCGGCCAGGTCGAGCCGCCTCCCGGGCACGACATCCTCCTCGTGGCGCCGAAGGGCCCCGGCCACCTCGTCCGCAGCGAGTACGTGAAGGGGGGCGGGGTGCCCTGCCTGATCGCGTTGGGCCCCAACGCCTCCCCCGAGACCAAGAAGATCGGCCTCGCCTACGCCAAGGGCATCGGCGGCACCCGCGGCGGCGTGATCGAGACGACGATCGCCGAGGAGACCGAGACCGACCTGTTCGGCGAGCAGGCGGTGCTCTGCGGCGGCGTCTCGGAACTGATCAAGGCGGGCTTCGACACGCTCGTCGAGGCGGGCTACCAGCCCGAGATGGCCTACTTCGAGTGCCTCCACGAGATGAAGCTGATCGTCGATCTCTTCTACCAGGGCGGCCTCGAGTACATGCGCTACAGCGTGTCGAACACGGCCGAGTATGGCGACTACACGCGGGGCCGACGGATCATCACCGAGGAGACCCGCAAGGAGATGAGGAAGATCCTCGAGGAGATCCGTTCGGGCCAGTTCGCCCGCGACTGGATCCTCGAGAACAAGGGGGGCGCGGCGATGTTCAAGTCGACCCGCCGCCGGGAGCGGGAGCACAAGCTCACCGAGACCGGCCGCCAGCTCCGCAAGATGATGAAGTGGATCGACTCGAAGGAGGTTTGATGACTCCTGAAGAATACGATGCCCGCAGCCTCTACGCGGCGTTGCAGCCCGGCGACCACGTCGAGGTGATCCACGGCGTGACCGTGGGCTCCTCCGCCAACTGGAGCACGAAGACGGTGGGGAAGGTGCTGAGGACCGAGCGGCGGCGGCACGGCCTCCACTTCCGCCGCAGCGGCGACGACAAGGTCTACAGCGACGTGCTGATCCTCGCCCGTGATGACGGCGAACTCACGACCGTCACGATCGACGAGTACACCCGGCTGCGGCGGGTGGAGGGAGGGGCGGCCCGGTGAGCCGCCGGGCCGCGGTCCGTGCGCAGAGCGTGGTTCGCATCGCGATGCGGGCCAGTTCGACCGCCGCCCGGAACGGGAACACGGTGAGATAGCGCCAGGGAGGAAGCTTGTATCCCTGGATCCCGATCTGGATTTGGCTGGGATCCGGCCCCCGTTGGTCCACCGGATACGGCGTCACGGCGAGGGCCGCGAGGCCATGGAGGTATTCGAGGTCGAAGGCGATGTCGTAGGCGAGCCGCATCGGCCTCAGGAAGCGGGCGAAGCCCCGGGCCGCCCGGCGGTTGAGCATGTAGGCGGCGGCCCCCTTCGTGCGGGTGAAGTTCACGCCGAGGGCCGAACCGCCGCCGAGCGGGATCACCGGGACCACGCGGTCGCGGCCGACCGTCGAGAGGCGGAGCACGTCCCAGGCCGTCGACCAGGCGAGCGCTGCCTCGATCACGGAGGGAAGACCGGCGTCGAACCGGGCGTCGTCCTCGAGGATGAGCGCGTGCGTATCGTCCGTCGCGAGGAACGCGTCGACCGCCTTCAGGTGGCTGAGGTAGCAGCCGATCTCCGCGGGGATCGGCCGGCGGCCGGTCATCAGGCGGTGCCGCCGCTCGTCGAACTCGGGAATCGGCAGCGTGAGCCGCCGGCCGTCGACCGCTTCGATCCGCTCGTAGGGAAGGCCCGCCGCGGTGAGCCGCGACTCCATGTCGCTCAAGCGCTGATGGGCCGGCGCCAGGTTGAGGACGTAGGCGCGGTACATCGAGACTCCTCCGCCGTGTCACGCCACGCGGGCGATGACGCACTTGAGGTATTCCCCCTCGAGGCAGCTGGCGCTCACGGGGTGGTCGGCCGCGGCACCGCGGCACTCGAGAATCTGCACGGGCCGTCCCGCCCGCTGGGCCACGCCGCCGAGCATCTGCAGGAAGTCGTCCCGCGACACCGAGCCCGAGCAGGAGCAGGTGACGAGCATCCCGCCCGGCTCGAGGAGTCCGATCGCCACGCGATTGATCCGGTGGTAGGCCCGCAGGGCGTCGTCGACCGCCGTGCGGCTGCGGGCGAACTTGGGGGGGTCGAGGACCACCATGCCGAAGCGCTCGCCGGCGGCCGCGAGGGCGTCGAGCCTCTCGAACGCGTCGGCGGTCTCGACGGTGACGTTGGCCGCGCCGTTCAGTTCGGCGTTGCCGCGGGCGAGCGCCGCCGCCTTGGCACTCGAGTCGATCGCCAGCACGCTGCGAGCGCCGCCCGACACCGCACACGCGACCGCGAAGCCCCCCGAGTAGCAGAACATGTCGAGCACGCGGCGGCCCCGGGCGTGGCGGGCGGCCGCCTGCCGGTTCTCGCGCTGGTCGAGGTAGTAGCCGGTCTTCTGCCCCTCGGCGAGGTCGACGCCGAACTTCAGGCCGTGCTCGTGGACGAAGATCGGCCCGGCGGGAGCCGAGCCGCGGACGAGCCGGTCGGCGAGCGCGAGGCCCTCGAGCTTCGCCAGGCCGCGCTCGGCGCCGCGGAGGAGGATGCCCCGCGGGGCGACGATCTCCTCGAGCGCGTCGCAGATCGTGTCGAGCCGCTCCGCCATCGCCAGCGCCGTCACCTGCACGGCGAGCCAGTCGCCGTAGCGGTCGACGATCAGGCCGGAGAGGTCGTCCCCCTCGCTGTTGACCAGCCGCGCCGCGCCCGAGCGGTCGTCGAGGCCGAGTGTCGTCCGCAGGGCCACCGCCGTGGCGATGCGCCGCCGCCAGAGGTCGGCGTCGAGCTTCACCGCGGCGTCGAACGCGTAGAGCCGCACGCGCAGGCGGCTGTGCGGGTTCCAGAGTCCCCGGGCCACGAAGTGACCGTCGTGCGTGGCGAGGTCGACCACGTCGCCGTCGGTCGGCGAGCCATCCACGCGCAGGACGGCGGAATCGAGCACCCAGGGGTGGCGGCCGTAGAACGGGCGGGCCCGTTTCGGCTTGAGCACGACCGTCGCCATCGGCAGACCGGAGGCGGGTACGGCGGCGGCGAGGGATTCGTTCATCCCGACACTCTATCACCGCCGGCAAGGCCCGACTCAGGCGTGCACGACCTGCTTCGCCGGGCCGGGCGTCACGTGGGGAGCCGGCAGGGCGTCGGAGCCCGGATCGACGATCACCCGGCGTCGCTCCGCCTTCGCCGCCTTCCGCCGTTCGATCCGCTGCACGCTCCACGCGAACACGGCGCCGAGCGGGCCCGAAAGGAGCGCCGGCATGAGGACGAGGTTGCCCACGAGCGCGATCGTGAGCATCGCGAGCATCATGTATCCGAAACGCTGCGTCGGGCCGAACGGCGACAATGAGAACACCGACAGGCCGATGCCGATCACGCCCCAACTCTGGTACATCGCGCGGGCGCAGCCCTTGTAGGCGAGCATCGTGGCCTGACGGCGGTCGAGCCCGTCGGCGATGCCCCGGCGGAACCAGAGCATGAAGTGCACCACGTCGTCGACCGTCACGCCGAGCGCCACGCTCGGCGCCATGACGGTGCCGATGTCCATGAAGACGTTGCCCGTGTGCAGCCACTTCATCAGGGCGTTGCCCCAGCCCATGCCCCCGAAGACGAGGATGGCCGGGAAGGCCGCCGGGAGGAGGAGCACGAGGCCGGCGGAGGCCGCCTGGCAGAGGACGATCATGACGACGACGATGATGGCGAAGTCGAAGATGAAGCCGATCTTGAGGTTCTCGAGCAGCGAGTGCTGCGCCTTGTAGACCAGCGGCACGAGGCCCGTGTAGTCGACCGAGATGCCGCTCACGCCGTCGTCGCGCAGGCGGGCGAGGATCGGGTCGATCCGCCGCTGCAGGTCATCCTTGAAGAGGGCGTAGTCGACCTCCTTGATCGCGCTGACGCGGGCGCTGATCCGCCAGAGTTCCTGGCGTTGCTCGTGGCCCTCGGCGTCGGTGACGGTGGCCTCGCGGAGGTAGTCACCGGCGAGGAACTTGTCGCGGTTGCGCACGAGGGCCTTGTTGAGCGCGCTCCGCGCGAGTTTCGCCCGCAGCCCCTCGCCGCCGTCTCCGGCCTCGATGCTGCGGCCGAAGGTGACCGTCGACAGCGAGTTGCCCACCTCGTCGAGGCCGCCGATCTCGTGCTGGATCTCGTCGACGAGTTCCATCCGTTCAAGGAAGGAGAGGCGGCAGCCCTCGTCGATCTTCACGAGGATTTCCATCGGCACCAGCGGGCCGAGGTGGTCCTCGAGCCAGGCGTAATCGGTGCGGATGCGGGCGTTCTGGGCGAAGAGCCGCATCAGTTGGACGCTGCTCTCGACGCGGGTCATGCCGTAGCCGACCGCTGCCATCAGCAGCAGGCAGGCCGCGGTCGCCAGGGCGTGATGCCGCGTGATCCACTGGCCGACGCCCCACCACGGACTCTCCTCGATCGGCTTCCAGCCCTCGCTCCCCTCGCCGCCGAGCATGCCGACCTTCAGCTTGGGGGGAAAGAGCTCGAGCGCGGCCGGCATGAACGTGACGAGGATCACGAAACTCACCACCACGCCGGCCGCCGAGAAGATCCCGAACATGCGGATCGGCACGAGCTCGCTCACCGCGAGGGTGGCCAGGCCGATGGCGGTCGTTCCGGTCGCCAGTGACAAGGGGAGCAGCGCGTGGTGCACCGCGCGGCCGGCGGCCCCCTCCTGGATGCCGGTCTCGGCGAGCTGGTCGCGGTAGTAGTTCGCCAGATGGATGGCGCCCGAGGTGGTCGCGACGTAGACCAGCGACGGCATCGTGAGCAGGATCGCGTCGACGGGGTAGCCCGAGTACCACACCACCGCGAGGCTCGCGAACATGCTGTAGACGCCCGACGCGATGACCATCGCGACGAGCGTCTTGCTCTTGAGGCTCCACCAGCTGACGATGAAGCCGACGACGAGCGACAGGCCGAAGAGGAGCGTCACGCTCGTCTGGCCGGCCTTGTCGATCGACACGTTGTCGACCGGCGGGCCACCCATGTGGATCGCCGCCTCGGGGATGCCGCACTCGGACGTGGCGACCGCGCGGATCTCGTCGATGGCCCCGTGCAGGTTGGCGCGGGCCACATCGGCGAGGGTGAGGATCAGGCAGGTCTTCCGCCGGCCCACGTCGTCCGCGGTGGAGCCGGCCTCCACGCCGGCCGGCGGCGGGCCGATCAGGGCCCCCGTGAGCCGTGCGACGGCATCGTCGACGTCGAGTTTCAGCGGCCCGTTCTCGTCGGTCATCTGCTCGACCGCCCGAGGTCCCGTCTGGGCCGTCTTGAAGTAGAGCGGCCGCCCGATCCGGGAGGCTTCCTCGGGAGGGGGGAGGAGCTTGCGGGCCAGCATCTCCAGCCGCGGGTCGGCCATCGTGCAGCCTTCCCAGCTGACGAGCACGAACTCCTCGCCCTGGAAGTTCCGCCGGAAAAAGCGGTAGGTCTGGGTCTCCGGGTATTCCGCCGGCAGCCAGCCCTTCACGTCGTTGCGGTTGTTGGACTTCGCCTTCGCCGCCCCCACGAGCACCAGGGGCAGGAGGAAAACCAGGACCGCCATGATCCCGACGCTGTGCCGCTGGTAGAAGTTCGGGCGGGGGGAGGTCATCGTGCCTTCCGGGGCGGTCGGACCGGGCGATTTCGCGGTGAAGAACCGATCAAACCTACAGGCGTCCGCCGCGCCAGTCCATATCGTTTGGGCCTGCGGGCGCCCTGTTTCCAGGGCCGCTGCATGCCGTAAGTGGTTTCGTGGGAGCAGTTTTCGTCTGCGCCACCAACCCCGTAGCCGGAACAGCCAGAACGCCGTCAGGGCCCCTGGATCGGGCCGGCCGCCCTCTCGGCGGCCGAGAACCCGCAGGAACGGTGCGATCCGTCGCAGAACGGTCGGGTGGCCGAATGACCGCACCGGCAGAGGGCCACGGCCCGCTTGCCCGTCGGCAGGGCGAACTCGCCGCCCGCGTGGTCCGTGACCCGCAGCCGCAGGACGCCGTCGGCTGGCAGTTCCACGACGAACGGACCGTTCTCGCGGCACCGCACCGTGACCACCCCGGGCGGCGACCGGGGCGTCTCCGGGGGCGGCGCGTCATCGGGAAGACCGCCGGCGTTCATTCCTCGAGGGATCCTGGGGGCGGTCCGGCGGCCGGACCCGGCTGGAGTTCGGGATCGCCGATGACCACCCGGATGACGAGCCGGCGGAAAGGGCTGGAAGTCGGCAGTTTCCGGGTCTCTCGATCGACCTGCCGCAGGTCCTCGAGCGGCCGCCTCCCGCCGAGTCGTACCACCGGGCGTCCTTCTTCCCGGCGGTCGATGGCGGCGAGGAAGGCCTCGATCGCTTCCGGGCTCGCGATGACCTCGATACGGTCGGATTCCCGGTCGGTCGTGCCCTGGTCGTCCGCCGCGGATCGACGATCGGCCGCCGCGCCGGCGCGGCCGGTGTCGGCAGCCCGCCCGGGGGGCGGCAGTTCGATCCCGCTCTCGGTGAGCAGGCGCTCCACGGCCGCCCGGCCCCCGGGGGACTCCAGGACGACCTCGATTTCCTCGGCCGCGAGGCCCGGCGCGTTCGCGTCCTCGGCCGGGTGGGCGGCCGCCTGCTCCGCCACGGCGGCCGCCGCGGGAACGGTGGCCGTGGCCGCACCTTCATCCGGCTGGACGGCGGCCCCGGCGTCCCCGACGACCGGGGATGCGGGAGCCAGGGCAACGTCGCGGGCCCGGCGGCTCGCCGGCGGGTTCAGGCCGACGGCCACGAGCACCCCGGCCGCGAGCGCGCCGAGCAGGGCCAGCCACGGCCACGGGGGGCGGCGTTGCCCGGCGACGGGTTCGATCGCGTTCTCGAGGGCCTCCGCGCGTTCCTCCGCAACCCGTTCGGCCTCGAGCTTCCGCCACTCCGTCACGACGGCGGCATCATCGCCCGACGGCGACGGCGACTCGATCGCCTCCATGACGTCGCGCACGAAGCCCGCGGGGGGGCGAGACGACTCGATTCGGGCGACCATCGCCTTCACGGCGTGCAGGTCGTCGACGACGCGGGAGAGTTCGGCGGACGCGCGCACCGCGCGCGATACCTCCGCCGCCTCGTGGTCCGGGAGGCGACCGTCGATCCACTCGCTGATCCGCGGATCGTCGGGCGAGAGGGGCGGCGGGCTGTCCGGTGCGGAGCGGTTCACGGGAGTCGCCTCATTCGGACGCGAGGAGGGAGCGGAGTTCCAGGCGGCCGCGATGCAGCCGGCTGCGGACGGTGCCGATCGGGATGGCGAGCGTGGCGGCGATCTCCTCGTAGGTCGATCCCTGCATGTCGGAGAGCACCACGACCTCGCGGTAGCGGGCGTCGAGCCGATCGAGCGCCGCCTTTACGCGCGACTGCAGCTCGGCCTGTTCGAGCCGCGCCGACACGTCGGCCAGCCGGGCCCGAGGCTCGTGAACGCGGGCGCCCCCCTCGGGCGACGCCGCATCGAGCGACACCGTCGGTCGTCGCCGCCGGGCCGCGGCCGCGGCGTGGTTGCAGGCGATCGAGTGGAGCCATGTGGAGAACCGGCTGTCGTGGCGGAAGCCGCCGAGATGGCGAAAGGCCGAGATGAAGGTTTCCTGGGCGAGATCGCGGGCCTGCTCGGCGCATCCGCAGAGCCGCTCCAGCAGGGCGAGGATCCGCCCGTGGTGCCGTTCGACGAGCGTCGCGAACGCCTCGCGGTCGCCGCCCGCCGCCCGTGTGACGAGCGCGTGATCGACGACGACGTCGTCCGCTGCCGCCTGTCCGAGCCTGGTGTCGGTGACCACGTGGCCGTGCCTGAGGGTGAGATGCGGGACCGGGGTGAAAAGTTCCCGGGACGGCCCTCTCGAAGATCCAATGTGACGGCGGCCACCCCGACGCGTCAAAGCCGGGGGGCGGGGTCCGGGCCGGACGGTGGCCGCACCGGCTGCGTCGAGAGCCACCACCACAACGCCGCCGCCAGGACGAGGAGCCCCACCGAGATCAGCTGCGAGATCGAGAGCGGCGTGCCGAGTGCGGGCGGCTCGTCGACACGAATCGCCTCGAGCAGGATGCGCGAGAGCGGATGGAGCGTGAGCACGAGTGCGAAGACCTCGCCGTCGCGACGGGCCAGCGGCGTGAACAGGATCGCCAGCGCGGCGAGGATGGCCGCGTCGACCGCCGCGTAGAGCTGGGCGGGATGCAGCGGCAGGCTGCCGGCACTCGCGGGGTCGGGGTAGTATTCCGCCGGCGCCGTGCCCGGCGGGAATCGCACGGCCCACGGCAGATCGCACGGCCCGCCGTAGCAGCAGCCGTTGAGGAAGCAGCCGACACGGCCGATGGCGAGGCCGACGAGCAGTCCGGGCGCGATGCAGTCGGCGAGCCGGGGCAGCGAAAGCCCGCGGCGACGGGTGAATCGCCACGCGGCGATGCCGCCGGTCGGCAGCGAGCCGAACACGACGAGCCCGCCGGCGGCGACGTTGGCGACCGCGGCGAGCGACGCGGCGAGGCTCATTCCCGGGCGGAAGAACTGCTCCCGGTACTCGATCACGTAGAACAGCCGCGCGCCGATGAGCCCCCAGAGAAAGATCTCCGTACCGAGCGCGAGGATCGTGTCGGCATCGAAGCCCGCCCGGCGGCCACGCACGATCGAGAGCCAGGTTCCCGCCGCCGCCGCGACGAGCAGCATCACGCCGTAGCCGCGGATCGGCACGCCCTCGCCGTCGTCGAGCGCAGGCAGCCCCCAGGCGATCATGGCCCCTGCGACCGCGAGCGGCAGGCCGAGGGCCGCGACCGCCTGACGCAGGCCGTGCCGCGCGGCAGCCCACGCCAAGCCCGCGCCGCCGAGCACCGCCCAGACGGCGAGGAGGAGACCGACGCCGAACAACGGCAGTGCGGTGTCGCCCGACCCGAGCGCGGACGGGATGTGGAAGAGCGTCGATCGCATCGCGGCCTCCGCTCAGGCACGGGGTGTCCGCGGCGGGAGCTCGCGGTTGTCGATGAGCCGCGTCGAGCCGAGCCTCGCGGCGACGAGCGCCACGGCCGGAACGCGCGACGCGGCGAGTGGCTCGAGCGTCTCGGCGTCCACCACGGCCGCGTAGTCGACCGCGAGGCCGCGGGATTCGAGATGGGCCCGCATCGACCGCTCGATCGCCGGCGGGGCGTCGCCCGCGGCCCACATCCCGGCGGCGAGGGCGAGGCTCTCGGCGAGGGCCGGCGCCCGGCCGCGATCGGCGGCCGAGAGGTAGGCGTTGCGCGAGCTCATGGCGAGGCCGTCGGGCTCACGGACGGTGGGGCACACGCGCACGTCGATCGGAAGGCCGAGATCCCGGACCATGCGCTTCACGACGAGCGTCTGCTGCCAGTCCTTCGCGCCGAAGTAGGCGACGTCGGCGGGGACGGCGAGAAAGAGCCGGCAGACGACCGTGGCGACCCCGGAAAAGTGGCCGGGCCGGATCTCGCCCTCGAATCGCCGCGCCGGGCCGTCGATCACCACCCGCGTGGCCCAGCCCGGCGGGTAGATCGCCTCCGGGGGCGGCGCGAAGATCCAGCGGACACCCCGTGCGGAGACCGCGGCCGTGTCGGCCTCGGGCGTGCGGGGATACCGGGAGAAGTCCTCGTCGGGCCCGAACTGCGTCGGGTTCACGAAGATCGACACGGCGACGTCGTCGCAGTCCGCCGCCGCCCGGTCGACGAGGCTGACGTGGCCGGCGTGCAGCGCCCCCATCGTGGGCACGAAGCCGACCTTCCGGCCTGCGGCCCGCGCCGCCAGCACCTCCGTCCGCATCGTCTCGGGCACGCCGATCACGCGGGCCGCCCCTCGGTCGTCCCGGCCCCCGGCATCGTCCGCCATCAGAGCATCGCCTCGACGGCGGCGGTGGCCTCGTCCGTGGCCCGGGCGAGGTCACCGGCATCGACCGTGACCACGGCCTTGGGCGCCCGCGGGCAGCGGTGGGTCGGACAGCGGAGCCGCCGCTCGAGCCGCTCCTGCAGCCTCACGAGCGCCGCGGCGGCCTCGCCGGGCGGCACGGCTGCGGGCAGGTCGCCGAAGATGTCGCTGTGGTCGCCGGAGCGACGGGCGCGGAAAACGATGCGGTCCGCGAAGGTCGCGGCGTCGGCGACGAGCAGGATCGCCACGGTGGGCGCGACGGTCGCCGCGGCGGCGGCCTCCATCTCGGCACGGAAGCGGACGCGGTCGTCATCCTCGAGGGCGTCGTCCGCCGCCACCGCGAGCGCGCCGCACCAATAGTCGACGATCGTGCCGTGGCGGTCATCGTGCCAGCGGTCGCCCGCGAGCGGCTCGGTCCACGAGGCGAGCGTCTTCCGCCAGCGGTCGATCGGGGCCCGTGCGCCGGAGGCCGTGAACGGCAGCGGTGCGCGAGCATGGATCACGCGGGCCATCACGGCGTCGGCGACGGTCGCCGCCACCTCGGCCGCGCCGCTGCCCGGAACGCCGACGATCGCCACCAGCGGATGCGACGTCTGGATGTTCTCGAGCAGGTCACCCACCGTGCAGCCCGCCGGGGGATACGGCAGGTCGGCCGCGATCTCCGCGGCCGGCTCGAGCACGAACCGCCGGGTCGCCATGCGGGGATGGGGCACGGTGAGGTCGGAGGTCTCGACGACGAGATCCTCGTAGAGCAGCAGGTCGAGATCGATCGTCCGCTCGGCCCATCGGTCCCGGCGCTCGCGGTGGAGCGTGTTTTCGACCGCGGCAAGCATGTCGAGCACGTCGCGGGCCGGCAGGTCGGTCTCGATCAGGCACGCCCCGTTGAGGAAGGCCGACTGTCCGGCCGGCCCGCCCACCGGTCGCGTTTCCCGGTAGCGGCTGACGGCCCGGACGGCCACGCCGGGCATGAAGCGCAGAAGTTCGAGGGCGCGATCGAGTTGTTCGCGCCGCTGGCCGAGGTTCGAGCCGCATCCGATGAGGCATCGTGCCATGGCGTCTCCGGCGTTCGAGCAGCAACCACAGATTCTACCGCGCCGCCTCCTCCCGGGCGCCGGACGCCATGGAGAAAAGCCGTCCGCCGCTCCGCAGTGCGGCTGGGACGGGAAAAAACGGGGGGGACATCCAGGCCACGACCAAGGTCGCCGACTTTCGATCCTTCAAGTCGTCGCCCCCCAATCTTCTCGCATGTTTCAACCGCCGCGACGCCGCGATGATGGTCGCGTGACGTGCATCGACGATCGAACCGTCAACGATGGCGTGATTCTGTGGGGCATGAGATTCTTGTCAAGGACTCGGGTCGTCGGCGACCACGCATCGCCCTCGCACCCGTGAAAATCGCCGCTTGACGAAAAAAGTTTTTTGCGCCAGCAGTGCAAGCATTGTCGGCGCGGCGCGAACGTGTTGTGCTGAGGCCCGGCGGCGCAGCGTGCCGCCACGATTTGCGTGCCGATCCTCGGGCCAGTGATGACGCCTTCGCCCCACTTCGATGACGACGCCGATGCCGACGCCTGGCGCCACGACGCTGCCGAGGCGGAGAATTTCGCCGTCGAGGACGGCTCCGACGTCGGCTCCGACGGGGATGCGGCGGCGGGCTACTGGAGCCTCTCCCGCATGCCGCTGACGAGCCTCGTGTTCACGCTGCCGCTCGTGCTCGCGTACGAGGGGGGCGTGCTCGCGCTCGGCCGCGGCTCGCCGCGGAACGGGGCCGACGTCTGGCTGCGACACCTGCTCGACGCGGCCGGTTTCGGCTCGTATTTCCTGCTGCCGACACTCACGGCGATCGGCCTGCTCGCGTGGCACCACATCGAGCACGACCGGTGGCGATTCCGCCCCGCCGTGCTGGCCGGCATGGCCGTGGAATGCGTGCTCTGGGCCGCGGCGCTCGTCGGGCTGGCCCGGCTCCAGGACCGGTTCTGGCCGCTGGCGGCCGGGCTCGCCGACGAGGGGTTCCTCGCCCGCGTCGTCGCGTTCTGCGGGGCCGGACTCTACGAGGAGGTGCTGTTCCGGCTGCTCCTTCTGCCGGCCCTCGTCTGGGTCTTCACGCGGCTCGGATTTTCGGCGGCGGCGGCAGCCGTGCTGGGGCTCGTCGGCTCGAGCGTGCTGTTCAGCCTCGCCCACTACGTCGGCCCGCTCGGCGACGCATTCGCGCTCTACAGTTTCACGTTCCGGTTCCTCGCCGGCCTGTTCTTCGCGGTGCTCTTCAGCCTGCGGGGCTTCGGGATCGCCGCGGGCACGCACGCGTTCTACGACATGCTCGTCGGCCTCACCTGAGGTCGTGGCGGCCGAGACGGCGCGCCGCGAATCTGTCAAGCGGCGGCGGTGGCGTTTTTCGCGCCGACGACGCAGCGCCGACGTTCGCTTTTTTTGACGCCGCGCGGAATGTCTTGGTCGCGGCGGAGGCGAACTCGTATACTCCCCGCGTCGAGGCGGGTGGTGACCACGGGCTGCACGAGGCGCTCGTGCGTCGCGTCGCCGTGACGGAGCGATCACACGTGATATCCCTTCGCCCCAAGGTCGGTGAGTTGGTCTTCCAGCTCTATGGACGCACGCTGCATCCGGAGCTGTTCGAGATCTGCGGCACGCGGTCGATCGACCGCGGCGGCTACTCGGCGAACGTGTCGATCACCACCGCCGGCCACCTCGTGACGTGGCGGAAGGACGGCCTGACGCTCACCGAGGTGGCGACGAGCCTGTCCCAGCCGCTCCCGCAGAAGCGGCGGCTCCTGTCGCACCGCATCGCCGGAGAGCGGAGCGACCGCATGGAGTGCCGCGGCGGTGCCTCCTACCAGACCTGCTTCCAGCTCGAGGCGGTGCAGCAGGAGGTGTTCTGGGCCTTCCAGCAGGAACTCGTCGAGGCCGGCGCGAAGCGGGGGCTGCTCCACCGGTTCGAGGCCGGGGGGCGCGTCGCCCTCGGGGCCGTGAGCTGGATCGACGTGGAAACCCGGCCCCGCAGCCTGCTCGTGCAGGCCTACCACACCTTCCCGGACGACATGGCGATCGTGAAGAGCCAATCGGTGTTCGAGGCACCCTGACCCCGTCGCCCTGCCGCCACGTCGCGGCCCCTCCTGGAACGCCTCCCGCGATGCCGAAGCCCAAGGTCGCCGCCGCCCCCGCCCAGCAGTCCCGCAAGCCGCGGGTCCTCATCGCCGACGACAACGAGCCGAACCGCGAACTCCTCGAGGTCTACCTCGCCGACCTCGACTGCGAGATGGCCACGGCGGTCGATGGCGCCGACACGCTCGAGAAGGTCGCCTCGTTCGGGCCGGACGTCCTCCTCCTCGACGTGATGATGCCGCGGCTCTCGGGCTTCGAGGTCTGCCAGCGGCTCAAATCGGATCCCGCCACCAGCCCGATCATGATCCTCATGGTCACGGCGCTTGGCGAACTCGGCGACATCGAACGGGCGGTCGAGGCGGGTACCGACGACTTCCTGTCGAAGCCGGTCAATCGGGTCGAGCTCGTGAAGCGCGTGGAGAACATGCTCAAGCTCCGGCACGTGACCGACGAACTCGAGCGGCTGCGGAGCTACATCCGCACGATGGACGACGACCAGCCGCCGCGGTAGCTTCCCGTGGACAACGCCATCCATGGCCTTCGGCCACGTGACGAAGCGGTCAGGAGACCGCCCGCCTGAGGCCGACGTGCTCGAGCACACGCGTCGTGGCGGGCGACTTGTTGAGCACGTAGAAGTGGATGCCCGGCACGCCGCCGGCCACGAGTTCCTCGACCTGGCGGGCAGCGAAGGTGACGCCCGCCTCGAACTGGGCCGTCTCGTCGTCGCCAGCCGCCTCGAACGGCGTCGTGAACGACTCCGGCAGCCGCGCCTTGCACAGGCTGGCGATGCGGCGAACCTGGGCGTAGTTGGTGACGGGCATCACGCCCGGCACGATCGGTGCCGTGATGCCGAGCGATGCACAGCGGTCGCGGAAGCGAAAGAAGTCGGCGTTGTCGTAGAACAGCTGCGTGACGACCACGTCGCCGCCCGCGTCGCACTTGCGTTTCAGGTTCTCGAGATCGACCGCCGGGCTCGGCGCCTCCTGATGCGTCTCGGGATAGCCCGCGACGAGGAGGCCGAACTCCGGGAACTCCGCGCGGATGAAGGCGACGAGTTCCGCCGCGTAGCGGAGGCCGCCGGCGACGGGACGGAAGGCGGTTTCCCCCTTGGGCGGATCCCCGCGGAGGGCGACGATCGCCGCCACCCCGAGCCGCCGGGCCGCGCCGAGGTAGTCGCGGAGTTCGTCCACCGAGCTGCCGACGCAGGTGAGGTGACTCGCGACCGGCACGCGGTGCCGCCGCAGGACGCCCGCGAGCACGTCGAGCGTGGTGCCGCGCGTGGAGCCTCCGGCGCCGTAGGTGCAGGTGACGAGGGCCGGTTCGAAGGCCATCAGTTCGTCGACGGTCCGCCACATGACGGCCTCCGACTCGGCCGTCTTCGGGGGAAAGAGTTCGAACGACAGGCCGAATCGGCCGGGGGTGTACGCGTCGCGGATCGACACGGCGGATGCCTCGCGGAGAATGGAGGAACGAGGGGACACACCAGTGTAGACCGGCCGGGCGCGGGCGTCAGCCGCCGGACTCCTCGTGGAGCACGCGGATGAGGTCCCGGTCGGCGTCGTGCAGCACGAGCCCCCGGCGCTCCATCATCCGCCCGAGGGTGGTGGCGGCCTGGTCGGCGGTGGTCGTGCTGCCACCGGTGCCGCCGATCAACTGGTTGCGGAACGCCGGCACGTCGACCAGCCCGCCGCAGTCGCCGGCGACCGTCGCCGCCACGCCGATGAAGACCCCGCACGGGAGCGACGTGTTGATCGCCGTCTTCGCAAGGTCACCCACGATCGCGCCGGCGAACTGGCGCCCCGTGTCGATCGTGTCGGCGCCGTGGCGATGCCGCACCGTGCCGTAGCTCACCTTGAGGTTGCTCGTGATCGTGCCGGCCGCGAGGTTGACCCAGCTGCCGACGTGGCTGTGCCCGAGGAAGCCGTCGTGCGGCTTGTTGGAGAAGGGTTCCATCACGGTCGCCTCCACCTCGCCCCCCACGCGGCAGTCGTGGCCGATCGCCGTGCCGGCCCGCAGCCATGCGTGCGGGTTCACGCGGGCACCGGGGCCGATGAACACGGGTCCGTCACAGCAGACGAAGGGACCGATCTCCGCGCCCGGGGCGACGACGACCGGACCCTGTCGCACGACGACCGGACCGGTGACGCGCGCCGATTCCGCCACGAACAGGCCGGGCTGGCGTTCCGGGAAGCCGCCGGACTCGACGAGCCTCTCGACCGCGGCCGGCAGCACGCGCTCGTGGGCGTCGAGCACGTCGTGGGGTCGCGCGAGGAGAGTGAAAGGGCCGGCGTCGGCGGCGATCTCGAGGCCGAGCGCGGTGAACGCGTCGGGGGCCGCCGTGCCGGCGAGGAGTTCGTCGATGAAGCGCCGGTCGGGGCCCGCGCCGTCGGGGCTCATGTGCAGGAGGGCGGCGGCGAGCGAGCCGTTCGTGAGAGCGACGCCGCGGCGGCCCCGTTCGACGAGCGAACGCAGGGCGACCAGCGCGCCGCGGTCGGGCACGAGTCGCGCGTTGACGAGGAGCACGGTGTCGCCGTGCCGTGATGCCGGCGTGGCCGGCGGCCGGGCA
>Ga0207954_1000143_pt1 | contig 22046 bp, 19 predicted proteins | sample CryBogmetaGMA0M_FD_184547 | JGI IMG/M metagenome (GOLD analysis project Ga0207954, IMG submission 184547) | Freshwater microbial communities from Crystal Bog, Wisconsin, USA - MA0M (SPAdes) | ecosystem: Environmental > Aquatic > Freshwater > Lake | place: Crystal Bog, Wisconsin, USA | collected... | reverse complement strand
GACTCTTCTGGATCACAGGATTTGCCGGTGGTTTTACAACGCTATCTTCATTTGCATTTCTGCTTCACCAAGCATCTTTCATAAGTGGAATTGCCCAAGCCGTGGAATCATTGCTCGTGAGTATCCTCATTCTCAAACTTGTTAAGCCGTGGGTGAAGAAATGAGACTGATTCCATTTATTCTCGGTGCAGGGCTTGGCGCACCGCTTCGATACTTAATCGATAAATTCTTCCGTGCCAAATATGTATTTCCTGCCGGAATTTTAATCGTTAACGTAATTGGCTCGTTCTTCCTGGGTTATGCACACAATAATTACTTTGTCATGGGATTCTGCGGAGCATTTACAACATGGTCTGCATTTATGTTAGATGTCGAACGCGAGCTTCCATTCCGTAGGCGCACAGCAATAAATATCGGCCTTACATTCGGTTTATCAATTGCCGCAGTTGCTGCCGGTCTAGCTTTAGCGTCCTAGAACGCCCTTCATCCACTTTTCAATTTCATCTGGATGGCGCGGAATATTTTCAGAGAGATTACGACATCCGTCTGCTGTTACTAAGACATCGTCTTCGATACGAATTCCGATCCCGCGGTATTCGGGAGCAAAGAGTTCGTCATCCGGTTGAATATAGAGACCAGGTTCAACAGTGAGCACCATTCCTTCACGAAGTGGTCCATCACGATAAATTTCGCGTCGTGCATCTGCGCAGTCGTGTACATCAAGACCTAAGTGATGGCTGACACCGTGAAGCGTCCAGCGACGGTGCAAACCAACTTCTGGCTTCATCGATTCTTCTGCAGAAACAGTGAGAACTCCCATATCAGCAAGGCCCTTTGCCAAGACTTCTTGGCAAGCACGATTTATTTCAGAGAAGAGAACACCAGGTTTGATTGCTGCAAACCCGGCGAGCTGTGACTCATAAACAAGCATGTAAAGGGCGCGCTGAGCAGGAGAAAACTTTCCGTTAACCGGCAATGTGCGCGTGATATCAGCGGTGTAGAAAGATTCCATCTCAACGCCGGCATCGACGAGTACTAATTCGCCTTTGCGAACATCGCCATCGTTGCGAATCCAGTGAAGTACACAAGCATGTGAACCTGCTCCGATAATTGTGTTGTAACCCAAATCATTTCCTAGAATTCGAGCTCGACCATAGAAAGCTCCGTCGAGTACGCGTTCTCCACGTGGAGTTTCAATAGCAGCGGGAATGGCCGCGATGACATCACTGAAACCGAGTGCAGTTGCATCTACTGCGCGTTGGAGTTCGCGGATTTCATACTCATCTTTACAGAATCGTTGCTCGGAAACGAATATTTCAAACTCTTCTTCACGATCATGCTTCCTAATGTGTTTCTCGACTGCTTCGTCGATATCTCGCAATGTAAGAGTCTCTTTGCCGTCACCTAAAATTGCTTCTAGTTCGGAGAGATGACGGGTTTCGATTTGGTAACGCGCTTTTGCTTCAGCAAGAGTAAAGCGACGTCCGACCCAAAGTTCGCCGTACTTGGCATCGCGATAGAACGCATCGGTATCGCGAGTGGATCGAGGGTTCATATACAAGTAAGAAATATGGGTATCGCCTGATGGCTCGAGAACTAGAACTGCATCGGCTGTTGAATCGGCGCCTTGGACACCGCTGTAATAGACAAAGGCGCTATGTGGTCGGTAGTTGTAATCGGTGTCATTAGCGCGAACTTTGAAACCACCGGCAGGCAGTACAAGACGAAGACCCTTGAAGGCGTCAGATAAAACTTGGCGACGAGAAAATGCATATGTCACAACGTCAATAGGCTGAATGTCGTGGAGATCTGATGGAGTCCATCCGGACTTCATAAATTCAGCGAACATTTCAGAAGGCGCTTGGTCGTGGATGCGCTTTGGTTTAGCGGATGTCACGTCGGCGCTTTCATTATTCATATCTGAATCTTACGCTTATTAATCTCATATTTGTAGGGTGAGCAAAGTGAATTAACCCTTGATAACCTTGCTAAATGGCTTCAATCTTTGAGACAGATGCAGCGTTAGACCAGCTCGCAACTACCGCGATTGCACGCACCAAAGAGTTAATGGCTCAGTCAGATAAATTACGTGATCGTCGTGAAAAAGCTAATCGCAAGCGCGTGGCCCGCCTCTTTAAAGATCCAAAAGCAATTGAAGCAACCATCACTTTAACCGATGAAGTGATGCGTATTTCTTCTGTGAAATCTTCTTCGCGAATCTTCCGCCGCGCTGCAAAGAAAGCGAGCATTACGGGATTCGGCCCACTGAATGGAATTGGTTTACATGCAATTGGAGTTCTTTCGCATGCGCTGCCGTCTCCTGTTGTTGCCGCAGTTCACCAAAGAGTTCGTGCACTTTCCAAAGATCTCATCCTCGCATCAGAATCAGAAAAGCTTTCTAAGCACATGGGAAAGCGCGTCAGTAAAGGTATTGCACTCAACATCAACGTATTAGGTGAAGCAGTGCTTGGTGATCATGAAGCTGAACTTCGTTTCCAATCAATTCTTGAGATGATGCGCCGACCTGAAGTGAATTACATTTCAGTGAAACTTTCATCGATTGTTGCTCAGCTCATTATTATCGATATTGATGGATCTATTAACCGTGTCTCTGAAAAGATGCGAATTCTCTATCGTGAAGCACAGCAACACGGTGTATTTGTAAACCTCGATATGGAGGAATACCGAGATCTTCCGATGACAGTTGCTGCATTTATGCGCGTACTTGATGAGGATGAATTCGCAGGCATGAAGGCAGGAATCGTTCTACAGGCTTACCTTCCTGAGGCACACCACTTCTTTGGTCAACTAGTCGAATGGTCGAAGAAGCGCTATCAACGAAGTGGTGGAACCATCAAGGTGCGTTTAGTAAAAGGTGCAAACCTTGCAATGGAACGGGCCGAGGCCGAACTACATGGCTGGAGCCCTGCGCCTTATCGTTCGAAGTCAGATGTGGACGCCTCTTATGTACGTCTTATTGATGCTGCGCTTCGACCTGAACATTCGAAGGCAGTGCGTATTGGTATTGCTTCACATAACTTGTTCCACATGACATGGGCGATTGAAGTTGCAAATTCGCGCGGAGTTTCTGATCAGATTGATATCGAGATGCTTGAAGGAATGGCTAATGCGGAAGCGCTAGCTGTAACTCGCGCAGGCCAGCCAGTATTGCTCTACGCACCAGTTACGCGCAAAGACGATTTCGCAGCTGCAGTTGCCTATTTGGTTCGCCGCCTCGATGAAAATACTTCAGATGAGAATTATTTGAAGGCAGCTTTTGAAATTTCGAAGAATCCAGCGAAGTTTAAGGAACAAGAGAATCGATTCCTTAAATCAATTGCTGAGCGACATAGCATCACAACGGAATCCCTTCGCCATGTAGACCATGCTCAACTCACTGGTCAGACATTTGAAAATGAACCCAACGCTGATCCAACCGAACCGCAATTCATCGAATCAGTTACTAAGGCAATCAAGAAGGTTCGCGCAATCAAGGACCAGGAAATCCCACTTGTTATCAATGGCAAGGAAATCTTTACGAAAGAACAAGAAGAGGGAAGCGATCCTTCTGATAACGGAAAAGTTTGGTATCACTACTCAGTTGGTTCCGCCAAAGATGTAGATACCGCAATTGCAACTGCGCAGAAGGCGCAGGAAAAGTGGAGCGCGCTTTCAATCCAAGAGCGCACCGATATTCTCTTTAAAGCTGCCGAAGTAATGGCGAAGGCAACAACAGAAACGATCGCTGTGATGTCTCGAGATGCCGGAAAGACTGTTGCCGAAGCAGATCATGAAGTCGCAGAAGCAATCGACTTTGCTCGTTTCTATGCAACAACTGCCCAGAATTTCGGTGAATCAACACCGCTTGGAACAATTCTTGTAGTTCCACCATGGAATTTCCCATATGCAATTCCTATGGGTGGAGTATGTGCCGCGCTGGCCGCAGGAAACACTGTCATTCTCAAACCAGCGCCAGAGACTGTTGCGACCGCATGGGAAATCGTGAGCCATCTTTGGGCCGGCGGAGTTCCGCAAGATGTATTGCAATTTTTGCCGATGCGCGATGACGAAAATGGGAAGTACTTAGTTACGCATCCTGGAATTGATGGCTTAATCCTGACTGGATCATTTGATACCGCAGCTCTCTTTACTTCATGGCGCCCTGAAATCAATTTGATGGCAGAAACCAGTGGAAAGAATGCAGTTCTTATTTCAGCATGTGCTGACATTGATGCCGCTGTAAAGGATTTGGTGCAATCCGCATTTGGCCACGCAGGACAAAAGTGTTCAGCGGCATCGATAGCGATTGTCGATACACATATCTACAAGGATCCTGCATTTGTTCGCCAACTCAAAGATGCGGTCGAGTCACTTCATGTAGGTGCTGGTTGGGACTTCTCAACAACAGTGGGACCAATTATTCGCGCATCTGAGAATGCTCTTACTCGTGCGTTGACTCAGCTTGATGCAGGAGAAATATGGTTAGTCGAACCAAAACAATTAGATAACGCGGGCTTGATGTGGCGTCCTGGTGTAAAGCTCGGAGTCAAAGCAGGGTCGTGGTCGCATCGCAACGAATGGTTTGGTCCAGTCCTTGCAGTGATTGAAGCACCAAATTTCGATACTGCAATTACATGGCAGAACGAGACCGACTTTGGTTTAACAGCCGGCATTCAATCTCTTGATGAGAAAGAGTGTGAAGAGTGGATTGATCGCATCGAAGCTGGAAATCTTTATGTTAACCGCGGCATCACCGGTGCAATTGTTAATCGACAACCGTTCGGTGGCTGGAAGAAATCTGCAGTTGGCCCCAATGCAAAAGCTGGTGGACTGAACTACGTCAACACACTTCGCAATTGGCCGAGAGTCACCAATCTTGAAGCGGCAATATTTGGCGTCAATACCTGGTGGGCAAAAGTTGGTTCAAAAGCGATTGATCGAAGTGGATTAGTTGTTGAGAAAAACTTCCAGCGCTATCGCCATTACGTCGCGCCCATTGTGGTGGTTGTTGATGAATCGACAACCCAGGCTGAAAAATCTCTCATTCACCACATTGCTGAAACAACAGGCGCAAAGGTCATCTTTACGACCGACCTCAGTGATGTAAAAGACAAGTACTCACGTGTGCGTTGGTTAGCGTCGAGCAAGCCTCCAATTCTTGAAGAGCTACAGAAGGGAGTTTCAGTAGATCACCGCCCGATTGCGCAGCGTGGCGATATTGAAACCCCGCGTTGGTTAATTGAACAGTCGGTTGCAATCACCTATCACCGCTACGGCAATCCCAATGGTGGCCCAAAGCCCGCATGTACCGGTCTGAGTAAATAATGCAGAACTGGAGCAAGAACGTTGACTTTAATGAGCGCGCATTCTTGCAACCAGTATCGATTGCTGAACTTCAGGAGTTAGTTCGTACTCATCAAAAGATTCGTGCACGCGGTACTGCGCACTGCTTTAACGAGATTGCAAATACCAGCAGCTTTGCAATCAACCTCGCAAAGATGCCAAAGACAATCGAAGTAGATGAGACAAAGAAAACTGTCCGCGTGGCGGCTGGCCTCACTTACGGCGAATTAGCACCAGTTCTTCATGATCTAGGTTGGGCGCTCAATAATCTTGCTTCACTTCCACACATTTCAATCGCAGGCTCAGTCTCTACCGGAACACATGGTTCTGGAATTAAGAACCACAGCCTGGCTAATCAAGTTCTATCGCTTGACCTCGTCACTGCCGAGGGAGAACTTCGACATATTGATCGCACCAACCCAGCCTTTAGCGCGTTAGTTGTTGGCCTTGGGTTAGGCGGAATTGTTTATCAATACGAACTGAAGATCGAACCTACATATCAAGTTCGCCAAGTAATCTACCCGGAAATCCCGCTCGATATTTTGCAACGAAACTTTGATCAAATTATGGGAACCGCTTACAGCGTAAGTTACTTCACCGATTGGAGCAGCGCTCAAGTCGGAAATCTATGGTGCAAATTCCGCGATAGCGAAGTCATTCCCGACAGCGTTGGCGGAAGTGCAAAGGCAGATAAGAAGTTTCATCCGATTCCTTCAGTAGATCCAGTCGCATGTACAGATCAACTTGGCATACCTGGCGAGTGGCATCAGCGCATTCCACATTTCAAACTCGAATTTACTCCAAGCGTTGGAGAAGAAATCCAAAGTGAATTCTTTGTAGACCGCAAAGATGCACCGGCTGCGATTCAGGCAGTGTCAGAACTTGGTTTAGAAATCACTCCATTGCTATGGATTACAGAGCTACGCACCTTCGCAGCAGATCAACTCTGGTTAAGCGGTGCATTTGAACGAGATGTATTAGCTATTCACTTCACTTGGAAGAAGGTAGATGCAATTTATCCAGTCATTGAAAAGGTTGAAGCAGCCCTTCGACCATTCAATTACCGCCCGCATTGGGGCAAAGTCTTTACGGCAGATGCCACATATCTGAAGAGCGTCTATCCAAAGATGAGTGAATTCAAGGCGCTTGCTGAAGCGCTTGACCCCACATCAAAATTTGAGAATTCATTTACACGACGCGTATCCTCTTAACCATGAACTCTCGCCGTATCGCCACCTTGATGGTGCATACATCACCACTTGATCAGGCAGGTACTGGCGATGCAGGCGGAATGAATATCTATGTAGTTGAAGCTGCACAGAATATGGCGGCGATGGGTGTTCAGGTAGATATCTTTACTCGCCGAAATAATTCAGATGTTGCTGACATCGTTGATGTTGCACCTGGCGTACGTGTTATCCAATTAAATGTTGGTCCTGTATCTGGTGTAACAAAAGAACAACTTCCAAAATTGATTCCAGATTTGTCTGCAGCATTTAAAGAGGCACTTTCACAGAATCAATACGACATCATCCATTCGCATTATTGGATTAGCGGAAAAGTTGCGATGCCAGTTGCGAAGGATCTCAATATTCCTTTTGTGCACACGATGCACACGATGGCGCGAGTAAAGAATCTCAACCTCGCCGAAGGTGAAACTCCTGAACCAATGATCCGCGTGCAGGGTGAAACTCAAGTAGTTGCCGCGGCCGATGCTTTGATTGCCAATACTGATGCTGAAGCAGCAAGTTTGGTATCGCTCTATGAAGCCTGCCCAGATAACGTCTTGGTGGTCAGCCCTGGTGTAAACCTCAAGGTATTTACAACTGGCGCAGGTCGTTTGGCTGCCCGTGAAGTACTCGATATTGATACGAGCGCCCATGTCATCAGTTTTGTCGGGCGCATTCAGCCACATAAGGGCCCTGAAGTATTAATTCGTTCAATCTCTGAACTTGTTTCTCACTCTCCGCACCTGCGGGCAAAGTTAATCGTTAACATCATTGGTGGAGCATCAGGTGCTAACCAATCCGAAGTCGAGCGCTTGAAAGAACTAGTGACGTGGCTAGGCATTGATGATGTCGTTCGTTTTGCTCCACCTGTACCGCGCACAGATTTGCCTCAGTGGTATCGCGCATCTGATTTAGTCTGCGTTCCTAGTTACTCTGAGAGTTTTGGTTTAGTTGCACTTGAAGCGCAAGCATGTGGCACACCTGTTGTAGCGACTGCAGTTGGCGGACTTCGCACAGCAGTTGCTGACGGTATCTCTGGAGTCCTGGTCGATGGCCACGATCCACGTGCATGGTCTTCTGTGTTGGCACGTTTGCTGCAAGAACCACAGCGTCGCGTGCTCTTATCAATGGGCGCAGTTGAACATGCATCGCACTTCGGATGGGATGCCACATCGCGCGGAACTCTTGATATTTACGACCGTGTCTTAAGTGCGCGTGCAGAAGTAAAGAAGAACATCGGATAGATGGCGCTTAATCCAACTGAAGTTATTGAAGATTTCCTGCAATCACATGATTTAGATTTTGAGAAGCAGGGCGAAAACACCTTTATGGTAACGCTGCCGGGCGAAAAGAAATTACAGACTCATTGCGCGCTAGTAATCGGCGATCACACCTTGAGTATCAATGCCTTCGTCATTCGCAAGCCCGATACTCATGAGGATGCAGTCCATAAATGGTGCATGGCAAAGAATGCAGCAATGTACGGAATCGCCTTTGCAATAAATGAACTAGGCGACATCTATCTTGTCGGGCGACTGCCGCTGGATGCAGTGAATGCAAAAGAAATTGATCGCCTGATTGGTTCAGTTCTTCAATATTCGGATTCATCATTTAATCCATTGCTCGAACTCGGCTTTGCAGATGCAATTCGTCGCGAATGGGCATGGCGAGTAAGTCGCGGTGAATCACTCGCAAATCTCAAAGCTTTCGAACACCTCATTTAATGTGAGAGAATTCGCCACATGTCGAACTTCAAATTAATCCTTCTGCGCCATGGCGAATCCGAATGGAATGCCCTCAATCTCTTTACTGGTTGGGTAGATGTCCGTCTATCAAAGACTGGTGAAGCTGAAGCTGCGCGTGGCGGAAAGTTGTTGGCAGAACGCGGACTTCTGCCTGATGTAGTTCACACATCGCTGCTCCGTCGTGCGATCCATACATCGCAACTTGCGCTTGATTCATGTGATCGCCACTGGATTCCAGTGAAGCGTTCATGGCGTCTTAACGAACGTCATTACGGCGCGCTTCAAGGCAAGGACAAGGCGCAAACGCTGGCTGAATACGGTGAAGAACAATTTATGTTGTGGCGTCGCTCGTATGACACCCCGCCTCCTACAATTGAAAAGGGCAGCGAATATTCGCAAGATGCCGATGCTCGTTATGCAGACCTAGGCGCAGATATGCCGCTGACTGAATGTCTTAAGGATGTTGTCGTGCGCATGGTTCCGTACTGGACCGAATCAATCATTCCTGACCTCAAGGCCGGCAAGACCGTCCTTGTTACCGCTCACGGAAACTCATTGCGTGCGCTTGTAAAGCACCTAGAGGGAATTTCGGATGCAGATATTGCAGGACTCAACATCCCAACAGGTATTCCACTGTTGTATGAATTAGATGCGAACTTCAAGCCAGTGAAAGCTGGCGGCGAATACCTAGATCCTGCAGCAGCTGCTGAAGCAATTAAAGCTGTTGCAAATCAGGGTAAGAAGTAAGTCGCTTAACTATTAAGGCGTGACATTTGCGTAAGTATCGCGCTTGTCGCGAATGATTACATCAACTGTTACGACTCCGGCGCGAGCAAATGCAAGCGAGAGCTTCACATTCTTACCTGCCTGAGCACCCACGCCAGCAAAGACTGCCTTCGCATTTGCTGAATCGCCTTCAAAACGAATTGGTTGGTTCTGCAGCAAGTTCTGTTCGCCAGTAATCTTTGCAGTTGTTCCGCCTGCTGAAATTCCAAGAAGCGCATCAGGTGTTGCTGTGTGATTCACGATTGTTCCGACTACGACAGCTGAACCATCTTCAGTTGCGATCAAGAGCAAGTTTGAAATTGAGAGGTCGTTGCCATCAGTTGTGACAGTAGCTTCATTGCCATCAGTAACGCGCTTAATTAAACGTGTTGCTGCATTGGGACCAGCACCGGTGCACGCAGTAAGTGTGAGCGCAAGAGCTGTTGCAATAAATGCAATTGAAAACTTCTTAATATATGGACGACGCATGGGGCAAATTATCTCATGTCAAATAACCCTTATTTCACGCCTATTTCCCGACGAGAAAATGAATTTATTCCGACTTTTCTATGTCAGAGATGGCTGGTAGAATTGACTCTCTACCGAAGGGCAACACATGACATTTAAGGTCGGCGAAACCGTTGTTTATCCCCATCACGGAGCAGCTCTTATCGAGGCAATCGAAACTCGAGTAATTAAGGGCGAAGAGAAGACCTACCTAGTTCTTAAGGTTGCTCAAGGCGACCTCACTGTTCGCGTTCCTGCAGATAATGTAGATCTCGTCGGTGTCCGCGATGTCGTTGATTCAGCGGGCCTAGATCGCGTATTTAACGTACTTCGTCAGCCATATACCGAAGAACCAACAAACTGGTCACGTCGTTATAAGGCAAACCTCGAAAAGCTTGCATCCGGAGACGTCATTAAGGTCGCAGAAGTTGTGCGCGATCTTTATCGTCGCGATCTCGATCGTGGCTTATCTGCCGGTGAAAAGCGCATGCTCGCCAAGGCGAAGCAGATTCTCGTCTCTGAGCTCGCACTTGCTGAGCGCACTGATGAAGAGAAGGCTGCAACTCTCCTTGACGAGGTTCTCGCTTCGTAATTTAGTCACTAACTCGCCATGATCGCCGCAATCGTTGCTGCTGCAGGTAGTGGCGAACGTTTCGGCGCGCCAATTCCTAAAGCGCTTATACAACTTGGCGATCGCACACTTCTTGAACATGCAGTCTCATCCCTCTCGGCTGTCGTTGACCAGATAGTTGTCACGGCACCTGCTGGTTTCGAAGATCACATACGCACACTTGTTGGTGATGCAGTCACTGTTGTAACTGGCGGGGCAACTCGTTCTGATTCTGTACGTGCAGGGCTAGCTGCAATTGATGGCGCAGATTTTGTATTGGTTCACGATGCAGCTCGCGCCCTTGCTACTCGCGAATTAGCGGCAAATGTTGTGGCAGCACTTAAAGCTGGCGATGTTGCAGTAGTTCCAGCTCTTCCTGTTGTCGACACTTTGCAGAACGTTGGCGAAGACGGTTACGTAATCAATGCAGTGGATCGTGCGCCGCTTCGTCGCATACAAACTCCACAAGGATTTACATATTCAGTACTCAGCGCAATTCATCAAGGCGCACATGATGCAACAGATGATTCAACGTTGGCGCTAAACGCTGGCCACAAAGTTCGAGTTATTGCTGGCGAAGAACGCGCGATAAAAATTACAACTCCGTCGGATCTTGCAACAGCACTTACCTTCTTGGGAGATGCCACAACATTCTCAACTGGCGTTGGTGTTGACGCTCATGCATTCGGTGAAAATCGCGAGCTTTGGTTGGCCGGCATTCATTGGCCAGGCGAAGTCGGCGTAGATGGCCACTCGGATGGCGATGTTGCTGCACATGCAATCTGCGATGCGCTCTTTGCAGCAACTGGACTAGGAGATCTCGGAAGCAACTTCGGAACATCTCGCCCTGAATATGCAGGAGCATCTGGCGTTACTTTGCTCAAAGAAACTTTGGCGATTATTACAAAGGGTGGATATTCAATCTCGCATGTATCTGTGCAGATCATCGGAAATCGCCCACGAATTGGTGCTCGTCGCGCGGAAGCTATTGCAACTATTTCGCAGGCGCTCGGTGGGGCAGAAGTCGCAATTCTTGCGACAACCACTGATGGAATGGGCCTTACTGGTGAAGGCCGAGGCATTGCAGCGATTGCATCTGCCTTAGTAATCAAGCGTTAGAATTGCCTAATGAGTTCGCTGAATCTGTATGACACCCTTGCGCGAACCACATCTGAATTTGTCCCGCTAAAAAAGGGCGAAGTTGGCATCTATCTCTGCGGTGCAACAGTGCAGGCGCCTCCCCATATCGGCCACGTTCGTTCTGGCGTTAACTTCGACATTTTGCGTCGCTGGCTTATTAAATCTGGCTACAACGTAACTTTTATTCGCAACGTCACTGATATTGACGACAAGATTTTGCATAAGGCTGTTCACGAAGAGATGCCTTGGTGGGCAGTTGCCATGAAGTACGAGCGTGCCTTTACTGAAGCATATGCAGCGCTCAATGTTCTGCCACCGACATATGAACCTCGCGCTACAGGACACGTCACTCAGATGATTGAACTGATGCAGTTGCTGATTGAAAAAGGCGCAGCATATGCACCAGGTAATGGGGATGTGTATCTCGAGGTTCGCAAACTTTCGTCATATTTAACTTTGTCTCGACAGAAGCTCGATGATTTACAACCCGCAGCGGATGCGGATGAAACCTACAAGAAAGATCCGCGTGACTTTGCGCTATGGAAAGCTGCAAAGCCAGGAGACCCATCATGGCCAACGCCATGGGGACCGGGTCGTCCAGGATGGCACCTCGAATGTTCTGCGATGGCGCATCAATATCTCGGTGAAGCATTTGATATTCACGGCGGCGGTCTCGATTTAATTTTCCCTCACCACGAGAACGAAATTGCACAATCAGAAGCTGCTGGTTACGGTTTTGCACAGCGCTGGTTACATAACGCATGGGTCACAGCATCTGGTGAAAAGATGTCAAAGTCACTCGGTAATTCACTTCAGGTACACGAACTATTAAAGAGTGTTCGCGGTATCGAACTTCGCTGGTATTTGGGATCTGCGCATTACCGTTCAATGCTCGAGTTTTCACATGAAGCACTTGCAGAATCTGCAACTGCATTCCGACGTATCGAATCATTCCTACAACGTTCCGTCGAGATTCTTGGTTCACAACCAACTCCTGCGATTAGCAAAGCATTTACCGATGCCATGAATGATGATTTAGCTGTTCCAACAGCACTTGCCTCTATATCCGAAGCACTTCGTGCGGGAAATACTGCAATTACTGCGGGAGATACAGCGGCAATTGAATCTTCCGCAAATGAAATCCGTGGAGCACTTGAAGTTCTTGGGTGCGATCCATTTGATCCTGCATTTGCAACTGCTGGCCAATCTGAAGATTTAACTGCAGCTCTTGATGGCACCATCAAATTAGCGCTTGAACAGCGCACAGCAGCGCGCGAACGTAAAGATTTCGCCGCCTCTGATGCCATTCGTGATGGCTTAGCAGCGCTAGGAATTACTATTGAAGACACTGCACAAGGACCACGTTGGTCGATTACTGGAAATGGAAGTAAATAACGATGGCCGGTAATGCAAAACCACGCGGAGCAGTTCGTAAATCTAAAAAGGGACCAACAACAGGTACCGGTGGAAATAATAAGCGTCGTCTTGAAGGTAAAGGTCCAACGCCTAAGGCTGAAGACCGTCCGTATCACGCAGCTGCAAAGCGCAAGAAAGCTGCCGAAAAATCTGCTGCAAAGAAGCCAGGCGGTGCACCACGTAAGTTTTCTAAAGGTGACGGACTTCGCGGCGAAATCGTTGCAGGTCGTAACGCGGTCCTAGAAGCACTTCGTGAATCAGTTCCGGCAACCGAGCTATTGGTTGCGCGAAGTATTGATGTCGATGATCGCGTTGCTGAAAGTTTGCAGATTGCTTTAAATCACGGTCTTCAAATTCGTGAAGCACATCGCGCTGAAGTTGAAGGAATTTCACCGAATAGCCAAGGAATTATTCTTTCTATCAAGCCATTCCAGTATTCATCATTTGAAGAAATCGTTCAGCGCGCAAAGAACCCAATGTTGCTCGTTGCACTCGACGGAGTTACCGATCCGCGTAACTTAGGTGCGATTGTTCGCTCTGCTGCAGCTTTCGGTGCTTCAGGAGTCTTGATGACCGAACGTCGCGCTGCCGGCATGACCGCATCTGCTTGGAAATCTTCAGCTGGTGCTGCTGCTCGCCTTCCCATTGCACAGGTAACGAATCTGGCGCGCACTATCGATGAAGCTAAGAAATTAGGCTGTTTCATCGTCGGTCTTGATGGCGAATCCGATACTGCAATTGCAGATATGAAGGTCGCCACCGAAAACATCATGGTAATTGTGGGTTCCGAAGGTAAAGGCCTTGCTCGCTTAACTCGTGAAAAGTGCGACTTAATAGTCTCTATTCCGATTAGCGCATCTACTGAATCACTCAATGCATCGGTTGCAACTTCGATTGCGTTGTACGCAGTAGACGAGGCGCGTCGTAAAGGGTAAGTAATGGCATTTCAACGTTTCATAGTCTGCGGAGATTCATACTCCGAAGGCATGACTGATGAAGTCGTTGATGGAAAGTTTCGCGGCTGGGCCGATCGTGTAGCCGATGTCATGTCACAAGCTCATCCTGATTTCACATATATGAATCTCGCGATTCGCGGAAAGTTGTTGGGCCAAGTTGTTGAAGATCAAGTTCCAGTAGCTCTGCAATATGTCACAGGAAAAGACACCCTAGTTTCATTCCATGCTGGGGCTAACGATGCACTTCGTCCTGGATACCAACCAGGAATTGCAATTCCTTTGTATGCAGAAGCAGTTCGTCGCATTGCCAAGTCTGGCGCAACCATCATGCTCTTCACAGTTCTTGAACGCACAGGCAATAAAGGTAAAGGCGCTGAAATCTGGGAGAAGCGTTTCTCTGAATTCAACAAAGGAGTTCGAGCAATCGGTGCAGAAGTTGGGGCGATTGTTGTCGACGCCAATCAAGAAGCCTTCTTTAGCGATCGACGATTCTTAGCATTTGATCGCCTGCACTTAAATTCCGAAGGTCATAATCGTTGTGCGCAGGCCGTACTTGAAAAATTGAATCTGCCATTTGATTCTGGTTGGCGCACACCTTTGCCACCAGCTAAGAAGACGCCGTGGATTATTGAAAAAGGAATCACCGTCGCGTGGTTCTTTGTCTTTGCCTTGCCGTGGATTATCAGGCGCATTCAAGGCAAATCATCTGGAGACGGGCGAAGTGCGAAATACCCGACTCCAGTGAAGTGGCCTTTAATTAAATAGCTCTCACTGTCCAGCTAAAGCTATAAGTACCGCCAGATACTAAGTATTGAGGCAGAGTATCTGGACCACAAGAAGCAGTTCCGACGCCGCGATGTGCCGCATCGATATGAACAATCGTATTTCCAGTTGGTACCAATTCAACATCGTGTGTTGCATCAGCAAGTTGTGTTGCTCTAAATGGAGTCGCTGATACTTGCATCGGCTTATCGAGATCAATGCGTACACCGTGTCCGGCATTATCAGTTAACGAGAACCAACGTACTCCGGCATGGCCGCCATTTTCTTGTGGGCGAACGTATGGAACATATTGCTCTGCGACAGTTGAAAGCCACTTGTGAACGCGACCAATCTTGCGATCCGGATAAGTTTCGTTGGCACCGATACCAAAGTAGGTGTAATTGCTCAGTGCTCCATCAATTTCAAAGTTGATACCGACGCGAGCTAGATCTTCACACTGCTTTGGAACAGTGATTGTCTCTTTCACCGTATATCCGCCGGCTACTGGGGTAACGAGTTGAACTTGCTTAGCCTTCAGCCCAGTACTGGTTGTCCATTCACTCACAACCTTGTAAGACTTTGAGGTTTCAGTAATAGTGCAATCGGTACGTTCAAGTTCGCGGACGCCGTACTGTTCCCACTTAGTTGAGATATGTGCAATGCGATCGTTGTCAGTTGGTGCGCGCCATAGCGAAAGCTCTGGAGCAAAAACTCCAAATGGAATCTGAATCTCTCCGGCGTCATCGACAGCAATCTCGAAGAGATTATTAGTCTTTACCGGCTTGATAGTTTCCTTACGTGTAGGAAGGGCAAATTGGTTCCAACCAACCTCATGTCCTGCTGGTGCCCAATCGGTGCGGTTCTTGCGCACAATGCTGAAGTTGATAAAACGTTCTCCTGCAGCATCTGGCTTGAGCAATGCCTTGGACTTAATTGAAATCTTTGCGCTCTTCTGCGGAGCAATTTTTGGAAGTGCAACCTTGCCGCTATCGATGACTTCGCCATCACGATTGATGCTCCAGAAGCATTCAAAATCAGCTAGATCCTTGAAGAATTGACGGTTCGTGACCGTGAAAGATCCAGTCGAAGCCTTTGTAGTTGTAATCAAAACCGGAGCAGCAATCGCCTTCATCTCGTGCATTGCAGGCTTTGGAGTGCGATCTGGGAAGACCATTCCATCGCAGACAAAGTTTCCGTCATGTCGAGTCTCGCCGAAATCTCCGCCGTATGCAGATCGCTTAGTTCCATCAGCAAGAGTTTGCTCGATGCCGTGATCCCAGAACTCCCAGATGAATCCACCTTGTAGACCAGGTGTTGCGTAAATGGCATCCCAATACTCTTTGAGATTTCCATTGGAGTTACCCATTGCATGCGAGTACTCGCACATAATCAATGGACGGTCCTGGCGACCAGATTTTGCATACGAAAGAATTGCTTTGATGGATGGATACATCGGGCTGACAACATCGGTCAGCGAGTGACCTCCGCGCCAGTCACCATTGATTCCACCCTCGTAATGAAGTGGACGTGATGGATCGAGTGCACGAGCGAATGAAGCAGCAGCTTCGTGGTTCTTGCCACGACCTGATTCATTTCCGAGTGACCAGAAAATTACTGATGGGTGGTGCATATCGCGCTGCACCATGCGACCAACACGCTCTACAAAAGCGGATGCATAACGTGGGTCATTAGAAATCGAATCATAGAAAGCATGTGACTCGATATTTGCTTCATCAATCACATAGAAACCAAGTTCGTCACAGAGATCTAGGAACGCTGGATCATTTGGATAATGCGATGTACGAACAGCATTGAAGTTCCAACGCTTCATCTCGAGCAAATCTTGGCGCATGTCCTCACGTGAAAGTACGCGACCTGTATGGCGATTGAAGTCGTGGCGATTGACGCCGTAAATATAGACAGCTTTACCGTTGACAAGAAGTTCGCGCCCCTTGATAACTACAGAGCGGAAACCAATCTTCTGCTGTGAAATTTCAACAACAGTGCCACCAGGGCTCACAAGTTCAATGCGAAGTGTGTATAAATTAGGAGTTTCAGCAGACCAAGCAGCAACCTTTGGAATCTCTGTCTCGAACTGAATTCGGCCTGGCCAAGGCTGCTTAATCGCTTCGCGGGCGATGCGCTCGTTTTCAGGCATTGAGCCGTCCCAATATTCGCCGGCAAAGTACTTCTTATCTGCGCGTCGCATTTCAGGAGTCATCTCAGTCCATAGCGGCGCAACATGCTTCTTTAGCGTCTGTGATTGCGTAGCTGACTTTATTTTTGGAAGTTCTTCGATTGATGTACGAAGTGTGTAACCGTCGGTGCTCTTTCCGTTGATTGATCCAATAATTGCATCAATCTTTAACGTTCCTGTTGTGCCATCGGCTTTTAGCCCGGCCGTAGTTGCGAACTCTTGGATAAAGACATCTTCGGTTGCGTACAGCTTGACTGAACGAGTAATGCCCCCGTGCCACCACTGATCCTGATCCTCAATATATGTTGCATCAGACCACTTCGTAACCTTGATCTGCAGATTATTTTTACCGCGTTTAATTTGTCCGGTGATATCAAATTCAGCCGCAAGACGAGAATCTTTAGTAAGCCCTACTTCAATTCCATTTACCGTAATCAATGCAACGGATTCGTATCCGCCAAGGTGCAGAACTATGCGCTTTGAATCCCATGATGATGGAATATCAAAATCGCGCTCGTAGATACCAGTTGGATTCTGCTCAGGAACTTCAGGTGCAATGTGATCCCACGGCATCTGCACATTTGTATAGATTGGTTTATCGAAAAATACATCGCTGGTTGGTTGCATCGTCCACAAACCAGGAACAGGGATTTTGCTCCAACGCTTGCGTGAATCATCAGTTGGAGAATTGAGCAATTGAAAGCGCCAGATTCCATCGAGTGAGATCGTTTCGAAGTGCTCGATGTTGAGCATTCCTAGGCGATTGATTGAATTGGTCTCGGGGCTCATCCAATAGTTAGGCAACATGTCGCCAATCCTCTCACTTGAAGTTGTATATACGAATTAAAAAAATGTCGCCTAAAGTGTTGATTTTTAGGGTGAAATAGCCGATTTTTACAATCGGCCAATAACTGCCATAATTACGCCCGCAGTAGGCCTCCCTAGCTCAGTGGTAGAGCAGCTCACTTGTAATGAGCAGGTCATCCGTTCAATCCGGATGGGGGGCTCCAGAATTACTCCAATATTGTGAAAGGAGTTACGAATGACCACTAACTCATTTCCACACGATTCATTTGATGATCTATTGGCTGCAAATGCCGAATATCAAAAAGATTTTAAGTATTCCGAGCTCACAGGTTCTGCGGCTCGCGGCTTAGCAATCGTCACATGTATGGATTCGCGCATCAATCCATTGTCCGTAGTCGGAATGCGTTCTGGTGATGCCAAGATTCTTCGCAATGCCGGTGCGCGAGTAACTGAAGACGTTTTACGTACGCTGGTTCTCGCAACATACCTACTCAATGTGAATCGTATTTTGGTGATGCCTCATACAGATTGCCGAATGGCACAAGGCGATGAATCAGCGATTCACAAGTTGATTGAAGATCAATATGGAGTCAATACATCAAGCCTAGAATTTAGAACTACTACTGATCAAAAGGGTGCGCTCGCAAGCGATATCAATCGCGTTCGTTCGTATCCACTTTTGCGCGAAGGCGTTGTAGTAGCCGGTGCTATCTACGATGTGAAAACGGGAACTATCGAACCTTTTGAAGGTTAATTCGTAGGGTTAGTACGTCGAATTGGCATACGAGTTACTGGATAACTCAAATCTTCAAGAAATTCACGGATCAAAAGTTGCGCTAGCGCAGGTCTTTCTTTAATAAATTTATGTGAGGAAGCTGGCACTATTGCGAGCTGTCCCAGTGGAATACTTTCGTAGAGCTCAGCGGTATGAGTGTGCTTGATGACATCGTCATCACCTGCCATAACCAGCACAGGACATTGGATTTTCGCTAAATCTGCAGGCGTTAAATCTGGTTCCGTCTTTTGAATAGTAATCATCTTCTGAATCTTCTTCGGCAAGGTATCAGGCGCGTCTGGCGATGTGCGGTTGTACTCCTCTTGGTTTTCGGCAGAGACCACGCCATCAAAATCATCGATGTGAACAACTCCATCAGGTTGGAAATTCGCTCCTAATGTAATGATGGAGCGTACGAGTTCAGGTCGCTGCATTGCGACCATCAGCGCAATGATTCCGCCATCGCTATACCCGATTAGATGTGCCGGTTCTTTAACGACCTCTTCTAAATACGCGATTGCTTCACGAGTTTGAAATTGGTAATGGAAACTCTCGGCACGATCTCCGGTAAAGCCGTGACCTGTGCGGTCATAGGCAAAGACATGAAAGTCATTTTCAACCGCTGGAAGTACATGCGAATCCCAATGCGACGTTTGGCTTAAGCCGCCGTGAAGTAAAACAAGTGCTTCACCATTGTTATCCCACTCGTATGAATAGACCTGGTGTCCGTCAACGTTGAGATACTGAGGCATTTAGAGAGTGTCCATGATGTGGCGATTGCCGCGATCGAACGTTAAGTAGTTCCAAGTCCAATCTGCAATTGTGCCAATTTTATTGCGTCCACCCAAGAGATAGAACAAGTGAAGCCAAAGCCATGCATACCAAGCAAGCGGGCCTGACATTCTAAATTTTCCAACTTCGACAACTGCTTTGTGGCGACCAATTGTGGCCATTGATCCTTTATCGCGATATTTAAATGGCTTCAGTGGTTGGCCAGCTTCTTTACGTAAAATTTGTTGTGCAACCCATTTACCTTGTTGCATCGCAACTGGCGCAACCATTGGATAGAAGCGTCCGTCAGCGTTCTTAGTGCCGTTGATATCACCGATTGCCCAGATATTTGGGTAGTGATTTACTTCTAAGTTTTCATCGGTATCGATACGAGATCCAGCAATTGGAAGATTAAGAAGTCCAGCAGTTGGTTCGCCCTTAACGCCAGCAGCCCAGATGGTTACTTCTGCTGGAATTGGTTCGCCTTCTTTGATCACAATCTTGCGAGACTTAATTTCGCGCACTGCAGTATTTGTCTTTACGAAGACACCTAGTTTGTGAAGATCAGATTCTGCGCGTGCAGAGAGCTTCTCGCTAAACATCGGCAAGATTCGTGGACCAGCTTCAATCAGATAGATATCAATATGGTCAGCAGCATGCTTTAAATCATTCTTCAGTGGGCCGCGCTTGAGTTCTGCAAGGGCTCCGGCCATTTCGACGCCTGTTGGTCCGCCACCAACAACGGCAACAGATAGGCGAGTGTCATCTTCAAAACGACAGAGATCTTCAAATCGGCGCATGACTTCAGCGCGAATCATCAGTGCTTCGTGAACGCTCTTCATGCCGAGACCATGTTCAGTAACACCGGGAACTCCAAAATCTGCAGTTGCAGAACCGAGAGCGACAATGAGGTGATCGAATTCGAGGACTTCAGATGAATCAAGCTTTACAGATTTATTCTTGTGATCAACAGAGATAGGTGAACCCATACGGAATTTGATTCCGGTTCCGCGAAGTGCTCCGCGCACAGGGTGAACTACGTGATCTGCGGCTAGCCCTGCAGTTGATACCTGATAGAGCAGCGGCAAAAAAGTTTGAAAGTTATGGCGGTCAACGACGGTGACATCTGCCTTTTTAGCGAGAGCCTTAGCGGCATGGAGCCCACCGAACCCGGCTCCGAGAATGACTATACGAGGTCGAGTAGAAGAAGGCATGAGGTAAGTCTAGGCTCAGATGCATGGATACGCAGAATCGAGAGAAGCTCTACCTGGTCACAGGTGCATCAGGGTATGTGGGCGGTCGCTTAGTCCGCGAACTTCTCAACGATCACAAGCAGGTGCGTATTTTTGTGCGCAATGCCCAGAAAATTCGTGGTCAAGCATGGGCAGATAAAGTTGAAATCGTCGAAGGTAATGCGAGTAATTCGCAAGATCTCGATCGCGCACTAGCTGGAGTTCATACTACTTATTACTTATTGCATTCAATTAACGTAGCAACCGATTTCGGAGATATCGAATCTGCGATGGCAAAGGGATTTGCCGAATCCGCAGAGCGCCAAAAAGTTCAGCAGATTATTTATTTGGGCGGAATTGCAAATGATGAAAATCGCAGCCGCCATTTAACGTCGCGCATGAATACCGGAACACAGTTGGCATCGAGTTCTGTACCAGTTCTTGAATTACGTGCCGGAATCATTATTGGTTCAGGTTCTGCTTCCTTTGAAATGTTGCGCCACTTAACCCACCGTCTGCCCATCATGACCACGCCGAAGTGGGTTTCAAACCGAACTCAACCCATCGCAATTCGCGATGTGCTCTATTACCTGCGTAGTGCAGCCAACCTTCCAAAGCCAGTCAATCGCATCTGCGATATCGGCGGCCCAGAAGTAGTTACCTACGCCAAGATGATGCAGAAGTTCTCGGAAATTTCGGGACTACGTAAGCGCATCATCATTCAAGTTCCAGTGCTTACTCCAAAACTTTCCAGCCTCTGGATTGGTTTCGTGACACCGGTACCAACGTCGCTTGCGCGTCCACTTGTTGAATCTCTGATCAGCGAAGTAGTTGTCGATGCGCGTAAAAGCGTGACTGATTTGATTCCACTTCCACCCGAAGGACTACTGACTGTTTCTCAAGCAATTGAATTAGCCCTTACTCGCGTTGCTGAAAATCATGTTGATACGCGTTGGTCTGATGCATCGTTCCCAATGGCACCGTGGCAGAAGGCGCAGAGCGATCCTGATTGGGCCGGAGAATTAACGCTGAAGGATCATCGTGAAATTACGACAGATGTTTCGCTAGAAAAAATCTGGGAACAGATTGAAGGAATTGGTGGCGAACGCGGATGGTTTGGTTCCGGTTGGCTCTGGTATTTGCGCGGTTTACTCGATCGAATTGTTGGTGGCGTTGGACTTCGTCGCGGACGTCGCGATCCTGTGCATCTTCGAATAGGCGACAGTGTTGATTTCTGGCGCGTTGAAGGTTTAGAAAACGGAAAACATTTACGGTTGTATGCCGAAATGATTCTGCCTGGTAAAGCCTGGCTTGAATTCAATCTCTCTGAAAAAGATGGCAAGACCGTAGTTTCGCAAGATGCGCTCTTTGAGCCTCGCGGTTTAGGTGGCCAGCTCTATTGGTATGTGGTCTCGCCATTCCACTTCTTCATCTTCCCTACGATGCTTCGCAATATTGTTAAAGCCGCTCGCAAATCCCACACTTCTGCATAACTCCAATCTAAGATTGGCGACATGTCAGCGCTCGAAAACCCAGGAACTTCAGGTTCGACGTTGACCGACCTCGAAACTCGCATCCTTGATTTCGAACGAAATTGGTGGCGCTTTGCTGGTGCGAAAGAGACTGCAATTAAAGAGCTCTTCGACCTGACTGCTCCTCGCTATTACCAACTGCTCAACGACCTCATCGATCGCGACGACGCCCTCGAGGCATCTCCGATGCTGGTCAAGCGCCTTCGCCGCCTGCGTGAAGCCCGCATGCAGGCCCGCACAGCCCGCTAAAGCCCCCTTC
>Ga0207954_1000139_pt1 | contig 22419 bp, 24 predicted proteins | sample CryBogmetaGMA0M_FD_184547 | JGI IMG/M metagenome (GOLD analysis project Ga0207954, IMG submission 184547) | Freshwater microbial communities from Crystal Bog, Wisconsin, USA - MA0M (SPAdes) | ecosystem: Environmental > Aquatic > Freshwater > Lake | place: Crystal Bog, Wisconsin, USA | collected... | reverse complement strand
GGTCAGCATCAGGTGGTTTAACCGAGCGTGGAGTAGATATTGCCACTTTAGAAGGTGCTTCTGACGTTCCTGTTGTAGCTAACTACATAGACGTATCTGATGCTTCTCGCTTTGTGTTTGCTTTTGGATGTAATGACTACGGTTCTACAACTTTAGACCCTATGTTAATTCGTTGGTCAGACCAAGAATCAGTAACAGATTGGACTCCTACAGCAACAAACCAAGCGGGTAGCTTACGTCTTTCTCATGGTTCTGAAATAGCCTCCGCATGGCAGGTTCGTCAAGAATTCGTGGTATTTACAGACTCTTCAGTTTATTCCTTACAGTATCTTGGACCTCCCGCAGTATGGGGTTCTCAATTGCTTGGAGACAATATCTCTATTATTGGACCAAATGCACCAGCATTGGCATCAGGCATCTTATATTGGATGGGTAAGGACAAGTTCTATAAATACGATGGTTCTATCAGCACCCTTTCTTGCGACCTGCGCCAATACATTTTTGGGGATATTAACCTTGACCAAGGTTATCAAGTATTTGGAAGCACTAATGAAGGCTTTAACGAGGTTTGGTGGTTTTACTGCACATCAGGCGAAACTGCCGTTAACCGCTATGTTGTTTATAACTACCTTGAAAATATATGGTATTACGGTCAATTAGCTCGTACCGCATGGTTAGATTCTGGATTAAGAGATTATCCTCTTGCGGCTACCTATTCTAATAACCTTGTTTACCATGAAGATGGCAATGATGACGGTACATTAATCCCTGCGGTTCCGTTTAATTCTTATATCCAGTCTTCTGAATTTGATATTGAAGATGGTCATAACTTTGGCTTTATCTACCGTATTCTTCCTGACATTACATTTAGAAACTCTACAACTGATTCTGGGGTAGAGCCTTCGGTAACAATGACTTTGATTCCGTTGCAAAACTCAGGTTCCGGCTATAACAACCCAGCTTCTGTAGGCGGTATTGACTACGCTGCGGTCACTCGTGCAACTCAAGTGCCAGTAGAAACCTTTACTGGACAGGTATTTGTCCGTGTTCGGGGAAGGCAGTTAGTCTTTAAAGTCGAAGGTGAACAACTTGGATTGCAATGGCAATTAGGCGCTCCCCGTATTGACATTAAGGCTGACGGCAGAAGAGGCAATACATAATGATAATTGTCCCAACATCACCTAATTTACCTCGCCCAAAAGATGAGTTTAGCAAGCTATACTTAGAACAGCTTACGAACGTTCTTAGATTGTATTTCAATCAGCTTGGTGGTGTTGTTTCAAATCAATTGCCAACTAATTTAGTTTTTGCGGTAAATGATTTACCAAGCGCAGCAGATTCTGGGGTGGGTGCTAGAGCGTTTGTAACAGATTCATCGGTGGCTACATTTGGCTCAACTGTGGCTGCTGGAGGAGCAAATAAAGTACCAGTTTATTCTGATGGAACTAACTGGAAAGTAGGTTAATTGTGAGCCAACACAAACATAGGAGAAAAAAATGGATTTTTTAACGCTATTTAATGCAGTAGCACGTGCAGCAAGACCAGCATTTCAAGACTATAAAGACATCACTGATGTAAACGCTCCATTGCAAGATGCGGGATTAGATAGCATGGATGGAATGATGATTGGTGTGTATATGTCAGAGATATACGGCATTCCAGATGAAATTGCCAAAGAAATGCACCCAACTACAGTCCAAGAGTTTTTGGATTTTATTAATATTCACAAGACCAAAGACCCTGTTGGAACAGTAGAAGAGGTTGTAAAAGGAGTGGCTTGGTGATTTTTCTAACAGAAACAGGCACAGCCTGTACAGAATCCTTAGAACTGTTAGATGATGTTCAGTTCCCACAACAGGTTCACTGGATTCCAGAAACCTTTTCCCGCATTAAGTCTGGCATGGTCTATGTACCGCACAAAATGGCTGAAAAAGTCATGGACTCAAAAGTGCTGGAAACTTTAAGGGAAAACCCTATAAAAACAGCGTTTATTTTTGCCGCTGGCAACGCTCAGTTATCTGGGCTTGAATCTATAGAAAAAACAACTAGGCTTACTTACCAATATAAATTTGCACCATTTACCCTGTGCCAAGTCTATGCGGGAAGAATGGCTCAGTTTTGTGGTGCTACAGACATGGTAATGACAGACTCTACAGCCTGTGCTTCCAGCCTAAAAGTAATGATGGATGTACAAAACCTGATTAAATTCTATGGATTCCATAGGGTTGTGGTTTTGGCTGTTGAAGACCAAATATCTAATAGCACTTTGCGGTTCTTTGGCGAAACTCAAGCTTGCCTATTACACAAGGAAGAGATTGAAAATAAGGTTCTTCCAAGCGCATTTGACTCAAAAAATTATGGATTTCACATAGGTCAAGGGGCAGTCTTTGCGGTTTTTGAAACCGAAACAAGTATGAAGCTTACTGGGTTTAAACCTAAAGCAATGTTAATGGGGGCTTATACAGCCAGCGAACAGTCTACAAATTCTCTTGGTCAGAGGGAAGATGGGGAGGGATTTAAGAATGCTATTGAGGGTGCTTTATATGTATCCCAAACAGCCGCCCACAAGGTTAAAACAGTAAAGACTCATGGTACAGGAACAAAGTCAAATAATATTGCTGAAAAACACGCTTTGACTAGCACTTTGAAGGATTTTGTGGCAACATCGTTTAAACAAAGAATCGGGCATACTTTGGGCACTAGCGGCTTGCTAGAAACCATATTATTGTTGGATAATGTGAAAAACGGTTTTGTGCCTCCTATCTTAAACCGTACAGACGAAGATAAGATTTTCTTAAGCGAACCAGCCCCTTTTGACAAAGATGGACTGGTTTTAAGTCTTGCGGCTGGCATGGGCAACGTGTATTCAGCAGCAATTTTTAAGGATGCACAAGAGTGATAGATAGCAAAACCAAACAACTTAATACTACAGAGATTATTAAAGTAGCTCTAAAAGAGATTAAGGATGATGCGCCTCTTCAGGCACGGTTTTTAAATATTATGAAAGAGTTAACCTCTCCTACCGCATGGGCTGGTAAGAGTGGCAACACTCTATTCATTGTTCATCGCTCCCCAGTAGATAAATTTCAAGGCACTTTCCGTGCTTTTAATGCTGATACTGCTCCAAATTACTTGGAAAACAGCAGAATCTTTGTTGAGCAAATGAAAAAAATGAAATTTAAAACTTTGGTTACTCAATTTTCTGACCCATCAATCATGCATATATTTAAAGCTATTGGAAAGAACAAACCAAAGGGAATGGGATATTCCGCCTATAGAGACCCAAAAAGCGGTTTATATCAAGTGACATTACAGTTAGCGCCAAAGGGATAGTATGAGACACAACCACTTCGACATGCTTCCTATTAGAGCGTTTAAACCACGCTCTGGCAGCAAATTTACTGCTTTTAGCGGTGGAGGAATGACGCTTGAAGGTGGTGGTGGTGGCTTTATAGGAGATATTGTTGATGTTGTTGCTGCTCCGTTTGAAGCAGTTGGTGAAGCGGTTAGTGATGTTGCACAAACGATTAGTGATGTTGGTGTACAGATTGATAAAAGCGTAGGAGAAGCTGTTCCCGGTGGATGGGCTACCGTTGGTGCTGTTGTTGCTACTGTTGCTACAATGGGTTCAGCATCTCCTTTATTGGCTGCTGAAGCTGGTGCAGAAGGTGCTATTTTAGCTACCGAAGTTGCTGCCGATGCTGCAATGGCTGCTGAAACTGCTGGCGCTTTGGAAGCTGGAACTGAATTAGCTGTTGCTGGTGCTGAGACTGCTGCTGAGGCTGGCACATCTATTGCTGCTGCTGAAGGCGCAAGTACATCCATTGCTGTTGAGGCTGGAACTACTGCTGCTGAAATGGTTGGTCCGGGAGTAGAACTTATTGGTGGCTATGATGCTGCCGCTGCCGCTGCTCAACAATTGGCTTTGCAAGAAGCTGCTCAAACTGCTGGTATGGGCGCTTTAAAAGGTGCTGGCATGAATGCGCTGAGTAGCGTTGTTCAAGGGCGAGACATTACTCCAGAGGGTTTATTAAAAGGCGCTGTTACTGGTGGTGTTGGTGCTGGTATTGGTAGCTTGGCTGGTGGTTCATTGGCTGAGTATGGAAACACTGTTTCTAGAATGGGTAGCAGTCTTGCTGGTGGTTTAGCTGGTGGTGCTGCTGGTGCTGCAATGAGCGGTGGAGATATTGGTCAAGGAATTCTTGGTGGCGGTCTCTCTGGATTGGCTGGAGCTACAAGTATTGGCGCTGGTGCTGGTTTACAAGAGGCTGGATTAGACCCAACAACTGCAAGAATGTTAAGCGGTGCTGCAATTGGTGCTGGTAAAGCTGCTGTTGCTGGTGGAGACCCATTGATGGGTGCTGCTGGTTCTCTTGCTGGTAATGTTATTAATATGGGGGTAAATGCTGCTGGCAATACTGCATACGATGCCGCTAAAAATGCTGGATTCTCTAGCACTCCAATTAATAATCTTGCCCAAGCAGAAGAAAGTCCAGAACAAAAGCTTACTCAATTAGCTGCATCTAATGTGGCATCTGATACATCTATTAGCCCTATGGAAGAGGCTATTGGTAAAGTTACTGTTACTGGCGCTCCTCCACAAACAGAACAAGAGAAGCAATATACCCAGCAATTAATGGAAGCTTTATATCCAAATATTGCAGTACAAGGTACTGAAGCTGGATTACAAGCTGAAAAAGAAGCTGTGGTAACTCCACAAGACTTATCTAATATTGACTCTACTGGCAATATCTATGACAAATCAGGAGCAGTTGTATCTAGTGCTGTAGAACTTGGCTTAATTAAAGGCACTGATGCAACTGGAAAAGATGTATGGGTTACCCCAACTGGTGACTTTATCCCTGTAACTACAGAGAATCAAACATCCGCATCTAACCTTGCTACTCAGACATTAACTCCAACAACTACAGATACTTCTGGTGTATTTGGCACTGCTCCAAGCGAATCTGCATCCGATAATCCTCAAGAAATTATCAATAATGCTGATGGCTCTGTCACTATTGTTGAAAACGATGGCACACAACGCATTTTTAATATAGATGGCTCTGTCACCATCATTGATGCAAACGGAAAGTCTTCTGAAGAATTTGGTCCAAAACCCGCAGAAGCCGAAGAAAAACCTTCAAGCAGCACTTCTGGTAGTTCCGCATTAGGTAATCTAGCTGCATCATTACTCGGACCTACTTTAGCTGGTTCAGTAGGCAAAACAAGTAATGGCGGTATGGGATTCCTTCCAGCCGCTCTTGCTGGTGCTGCTGGCATTGGTGCTGGTTATGCTGCTGCTAATGCTCCTACACAAAACTCATCCCCATTCGTTGTAGGTCAGTATGGATTTGATTGGGGTCAGCAAGCTGTAAACCCAGCGGATACTGGTGTTGCTTATGGTCAACAATTTTTTAATCCACGATTTACTAAAACAGCGGCTGAAGGCGGTTTGATGAGTATTCCAAATAGCGTTACCCCAACTGTTGGTGAAAATGGATTTAGAGACCCAACAAATTCAGTTCAAATGTATGCCCAAGGCGGAAATATTGATGCTGATACCATGCAAATTGTTAAACATCTAAAGAGCGGTGGCGCTCCAATGCATCACATTGCTGGTTTCTTGGAGTATCGCAAGAATAATATGGCTAAAGGTGGAAGCTTGGGCAGTTATTCTGATGGTGGAAGATTATTAAAAGGATTGGGCGATGGTATGTCTGATGACATTCCAGCCTCGATTGCTGGTGTTCAACCAGCCCGTTTAGCCAATGAAGAATTTGTAGTTCCAGCCGATGTTGTGTCACACTTAGGTAACGGCTCATCTGAAGCTGGTGCTAAGGTTTTATACGATATGTTGGACAAGGTTAGAAAAGCCAGAACTGGTCATACCAAACAAGGCAAACAAATTAACCCTGAAAAGTTAATGCCGAAAACAAGGAAATAATATGGGATTATTTGACTCTCCGGGGCTAAAATCAGTCCCAGATACATCGAATCAACAGTCGGTTAGTACGTACGCACAACCGTACGTTAGTGATTTATTGGGTAAAACACAGGCTTTAACTGACAATCCTAATACTGCATACACTGGTCAGTTAACGGCTGGACCTTCTAACATTCAGAATTATGCTTGGAGCGGATTGGCTAACTTAACGTTACCAGAAGGCTTAACGCAAGCTGGTGCAAATTTAAACGACATATCAAATCAAGCCCAGAACTTAACGTTTAACCCCGTTAATTTCACCAACACCTATACCGCTCCTACTCCTTATCAGGGGATTACTGCGGTTAACCAGTACAACCCTACTGCGGCTTATACAGGTTCAAATATCCAAAACCAGTACACCGCTGCTGCTTCAGGGTTTAAACCAATTGATGTAACGACTGGCACGTTTGACCAAGCTGCTGCCCAGCAATACATGAATCCGTATATCCAGACTGCGTTAAATCCACAGTTAGAAGCATTGCAACGTCAAGCTGCCATTAATTCTCAAGGCGATATGGCAAAACTGGCTAAGGCTGGTGCTTTTGGTGGTGCACGTCAGGCTATTTTGCAAGGCGAGAATCAGTACAACCTATTGTCTCAACAGGCTGATTTGATTGGTAAGGGTTACAACCAAGCTTATACCCAAGCCGGACAACAGTTCACTGCTGACCAAGCTCGTGCCCTACAAGCTCAACAAGCTAACGTTGACCAAGCCAAGTATGCTGCCCAATTAGGCATGACTGATGCCCAATTAATGGCTCAGTACGGCATGACCGCTGCTCAGGCTAATGAGGCTTCACGTCAATTCTCTCAGCAACAGGCTTTGGCTAACGCTCAGAACACAGCCCAATATGGTACAACTGCTCAAGCTGCGAACATCCAGCAAGGTCAGTTTGGTGCTACACAGGCTATGACTGCTGCCCAGCAACAAGCACAGGCTCTCCAAGCCCAGCAAGCTGCTCAGGAGGCTGCAAAACAGTTTGGAGCATCCTATGGACTCCAAGGTCTCCAAGCCGCTACAACCGCTCAACAAGCGGCTGCAAACGCTGGTGCTCAAGAAGCCCAATATGGTTTGGCAAACTTACAAGCGTTGTCAAAAGCTGGTTCAGAGCAGCAAGCTCTCAATCAGGCTGGTTTAAACGCTCAGTACAACGAATACTTGCGTCAATTGAAATATCCACAAGAGATGCTTACCCTCCAGAAAAACATTCTTTCTGGCTTACCAATCACTACTCAACAGAACTATAAGGCTCAGTCTTCTGCTGCTCAAAGTGCTGCTGGTGCTGCTGGTACAGTTATGGACTTGGTTAGCAAGATGAAGGCTCAAGGCATGAAGATGCCTGATATTTCTAAATACATTAATAGCCTTACATCTACAAACCCAATTCAAACTGGCGGTATTAAAATTGATGAAAATGGTAACTTACAATATCCAACGTCTCCGGGCGGTGGTTCTCCATACGATGATGCTGGCAATTTAATGCCGGGTTGGTCTTATGACGAGAACAACAACCCAGTTTGGGTAAGTTCTGATTATGTTGAGCCTCCTACAACGGATTACACAACAAATACAGATACAACAACAACAGATACCAATAATTACGCTGATTGGTATGGTAGCAATGACGTAGTTCCATAATTTAAGAGATAAATATGTATAACTTAATTCAAATACAAGATGCATTAAAAGGGATGACTCCTGACCAAGTCATGAAGTATGCCAATGGTACAAACCCTGATGTTCCTTCTTATCTTGCTTTAAGTGAATTAAACCGTAGAAAGCAGTTACAAGATACTGCTTCTGAGTTCTATGGCAATCCATCTACCGTTAAAGACCAGATTGCTAGTTCTTTGACTCAAGCTCCACAGGGTGTAAACCCCGCTGCTGGATTAGCTGGAATTAACCCCGCTGCTGCTCCTCCTCAAATAAACCCAGCCGCTGTGCCTCCACAGCTTGCTGTTCAGCAACCCGTTCCAGTTAACCCCGCTGCTGCTCCGCAACAAGCGCCAATGCCAAGGGTAAATACTGCGGCAGGACCTGAAATTGTTCAGCCAGCTATGGCTCATGGTGGTTTAGCTACGCTGCCAGTTGAGATGTTTAAACAGTCTAACTATGCAGGTGGCGGTATTGTGGCGTTTACAGGCGGTGGCTCTGCGTTTACCGAAGACTTAGAAAGAGCTAAAGATTGGGCAACAAGCGAAGAGCGTATCTGGAATCAACCCCCTTCAGCACTTGTTCCGTCATTTGTTCAAGAAGGTATTAACTACTTTACTAAGCCACGTTCTAGGGATGCTGAATCTCAAGAAGGCGGTTTTTATGGTAAGTCTGGCTCTGAAAATAAAAGCGTACCCCCAGCAGAACAAGCAAAGCCAGCGGCAACAAATCAAAATCAACAACTTTCCAATACCTCATCTGGTCAAATTAAACCAACCATTCCTCAACGTCCTCCTGAGATGACTGATGAACAATGGATGGCTCGTATTGAAAAGTTAAATAAACTAGCTGGTTTAGAAGGTGACCCATACGCTGACGTTAAAAAGCGTTATGCAAATATTGAGGCTCGTAGAGCGCAACAAGGCGAAGGTGATGTCTATAACTCTATTGGCGCATTGCTAAGGGGTTATGCACAGGCTAATCCTACTGACACATTTGGTGTTCAATTGGCTGCTGGTGGCGATAAGATGGCTGCCTATGACAAAGAACAGGCTGCCTTGCGTGATAAGCAAGAGTTAGATATGGCTGGTTTACAGGGCGCTATTGCTAAAGAAGAATTGGCTCGTAAGCAAGGTAACGTTAAAGGTGTTTTAGAAGCTCAGAAAGACCAACGTGACTACGAAGCTAGAATCCGTAAGCTTGATATTGATGAGCAAGTTGCTAGAGCACAAGTTGCTCACTACGGTAGCATGGGTGCAAATACTGGTCTTAAAGAAAATCCATTGGTAACTGCGGCTACTAAGTACTATTTTGAACAGCAGATGATTCCACAGTTTAAGAAAGACTATCCAACCGTAGGAGACTACTTAAAATCTCAAGGATTAACTCCGCATGCTCAAGTAGGAAGCGGTGCTGCTCCAAAAGTGACAACCAAGGAAGAATTCGATAAACTACCATCAGGCGCAATTTATACAAGTACAGACGGAAAACAGTATAGGAAACCGTAATGGCAGACCAATTTGGCGGGATTCCTGTTACTGATGAATTTGGTGGAATTCCAGTTTCTGGTGGCGCATTAGCGCCAACACCTCAAACTAAACCAGAAGATGTAGGAATAATTTCTGGTACAGGTGAAGCGTTTAAACGTGGACTTGAGTCTTTTGGCGACATTTTTAGTGGCTATAGCTTGGCTAAGTCTAAGTTATTGGGAGAAGACCAAGCTGCTGCTCAGAAGATGCAACAGGCTAAGGCTGAAGCTGCTAAACAACAAGAGAAACCCGCATTAACATTTGCCGACCTTGAGCGTATCTACGCTGAAAAAGGTCTTGGCTCTGCTTTAGCTCAAGCGCCTAAATATATTACTGAACAAATTGCTCAATCTGCTCCTCAGATGGCAGTCCCATTAGCCGTTGGTGCTGGTGTTGGTGCTGTTTCTGGACCGTTTGGAGTCGTTACTGGTCCTGCTGCGGGTATTGTTACCTATGGAGCGCAACAGTTTGGTAACTTAATAAATCGTCAAGCTATAGAAAAGACTACTCCACAAGAATTAGATATAGGAAAAGCTGGTACTGCTGCCGCAATTCAAGCACCTCTTGGTTATTTTGTTGACCGTTTCACTACTGGTATGGGTGGCTTAGGTCAAAGAGGTGTTATTGAAGTAGGAAAAGAACTAGCCGCACGTAAAGCTTTAGGAGAAATTGGTGCTACTGGTGTTGCCAAAGGTGTTACTGGACAGGCTGTAAAAGGCGCAACACAAGGTTTTATTGCAGAAGCTCCTACCGAAGTATTAGAACAAACCCTAGAGCGTTGGCAAGCTGGTTTATCACTGACCAGTCAAGATGCTATCAATGAATATAAAGAAGCGTTTGCTGGTGCTGGTGCAGCGGGTGCTGGTATTGGCGCTGGAAGTCGTGGTTATACCGCCTATTCAACCGCTCAAGAAAAGGTAGAAGCTCCAAAGGTAGAAGAAGTTAAGACTGAGCCTAAAGCACCAGCCACATTAATGCTTCCTTCTCCCGAAGAGATTGTTATTAATCAGCGTGAATATGACCCATTGAAGAACCCATTGGGCAATTTCACAGAGAATGAACTGACTCCTGAGCAGATTAAGTACATAGATAAGGATAGGAAAGACAATGCTAAACCACGTCTTTCTTCCTATTCTGTAGAAGACTTGGTTGATGCAATTAATCATAGTTCTGATACACCAGAAGCCAAACTTGGCGCAATCAACACTCTATTGACGTTTAAATCAGGTTACACGGGCGATGAAATCCTTACCCCGCAAGACCTGATAAATATGGCTGAAATGAAAAACATTGAGACCCAGACCATTGGGTTCAATGATTTCTTGCGTAGGACTACTGGTAATGATGACCTAGCCACAATGAGTGAGCCGCAGTTGTATGCTGCGTTTAATGCATTGTCTAAACTTCCTAAATCACCAGAACTTCAAATCCTTCCCGAAGGTACAAATGCTGTGCGCTTTTCCGAAAAGCAGTACGCAGATGCGCTCAAAGGTCTGGAGGGGGTGTATGACGAATACGGTACTAACGCTCTTTCTAGAACTAGTGTCATTCAAGAAATTAAAGATTTCTCTGGACTAGAACGTGCAGCGGATGCTGAGGCTCTTTACAAACAAGCCTTAAGAAACAATGACTTAGAAGAGAATCTTCGTCAAGTTAAAACAACTGAGGGTGTTAAGACCGTCCCCGAAGTTTCGTTTGCTGGTAAACCAACTGCATTGCCTTCAGGTTTTGACATCAAAGAGCAAGAGTTTAAACAGGGTGTTATGCCTGAATCCTATGAGATTCGCAATGGCGCTGCTTTAATTGACACTGCTAAGACGGCAGATGAAGCCAATCAAATTCTTGAGAGGCAGACAAAGATTAACCAAGAGTTGGTGAAAGAACCATTGGCTAAAATTGCCAAGCTGGAGAAAGCCATTGAAGCACGTAACCGTGCGGTTGATATTCAAAAGGCTAAAGGCTTTACACCCACCCTTGGATTCCAAAAGATGTCTGCTCACGTAGATGCTTTAAACAGGGTAGACCAAAAGTCTATTGGTGTTTATCAAAACGACATCAAGAACTTTTTAAATCCATTGAAGATTTTTCCAATTGGAGAACAGCCAGTCACTGCTAAAAAGCAAGTGTTCTATGAAAATGGCAAGCCAGTAGCCTCATTTGGTGATAAGTACCAAGCCGAGCAGTATGGAATCATGAAGCTTGATGATGCTATTTTGCAACAGATTATTGATTCAGCGCCCACAACCAAGGGTATCTTGCCTAAGCGCTATGCCGCATTTGCCGCTAAAGAGATTGAAAGACGTGCGGGTAAAGCTCCTAAAGGTATTGAAGTTAAGAAGTCTATCTATTCAGATAAGGTTAACGAAGATTTTGAAAAGCTACAAAAGACTCTGCTCCCAACCTTAAAACGTTTTGGTTTAGAAAATGTAGCTTTGCGAATAGTCAACAGTGTTGCGGACGGTAAAGCTGATGGCGCATACATTAAAGAACTAATCAAGATTGCCTATGATGCAGAGAACCCAATGGGTACGCTCCGTCATGAATCTATTCATGCTTTAAAAGAACTGGGTGCATTTACCCCACAAGAATGGAAAGTGCTATCTAATAAGGCTAAGTCTGACTGGATTGATACTTATATTAAGAAGCCTAACTTGTACAAGTCCTATCAGGACGCTTACAAAGCAGAGAATGGCAATTTAAACGGCTTTGATGAGTACATTATCGAAGAAGCTGTTGCCGAGGCTTTCAGTAATTTTGCAAATACAAAACCGCCAGCGGGTCTAATCGGTAATATCTTCTATCGTTTAAACAAGATGTTCGAGTCGTTAGGCAACACATTTAAAAAATTAGGTTACACAACAGCAAATGATATATTCTCTAAAGTTGAAGAAGGTAAACTTGCGCCTACACAAGGAGTAAAAAATGCAAAAGAAAAACAAAGTCTTAGAAAATACACCCCCGAAGGACTTCCAGAATCTGGAGTTCGACCCAGCGATAGAGGCGCAGAAGTCTCAGGACGTGGAGACAGAGGAAGAGGGCAAGAAGTACGAAGCCTTGAGGCGCTTGAAGGTACGCCAATTGTCGAAGGCGCAACAGGACCAGACCCAAGACTAGTCAGCGTTGCCGAGCGATATGCAGAAGCAAATGGCATTCCGTACGAAAGACAAAAGTCTTATGTAGCCTTGGACGAAGACCGTGCTAAACGGATAGCCCAAGCCTATGAAGATATGGCAAATGAGCCTAATGACCCGAAGGTCAAGGCGGCATACCAAGATTTAATCCGTCAAGTAAAGAACCAATACAAATACTTGGTTGATGACGGATATGAATTTACATTCTTTGATTCTAATACTGACCCATACGATGGCAATCCTTGGAATGCAATGCGGGATTTACGCAAGAACAAGCGCATGGCAGTCTATGGTACTTATGATGGATTTGGTACTGAAGGCATAACTACTATGGATTCTAGAGAGAATCCAATGCTTGCCAATACTGGTCTGAAATGGAAAGACCAAAATGGTGTATCACATCCAGTAACTGCTAATGACTTATTCCGTGCCGTTCATGATGCGTTTGGTCATGGATTAGAAGGTGCTGGATATAGAGCACAGGGCGAAGAGAATGCATGGCAAGCTCATGCTAAATTGTTTACAGGACCTGCCTTGGGTGCTTTGACATCCGAAACTCGTGGTCAAAATAGCTGGTTGAACAATGGTAAATATGGCGAACAGAATAGAAATGCCAAGGTAGAAGACACTATCTTTGCCCCACAGAAGATTGGGCTGATGCCCGATTGGACATGGGAAGAGGGAATAGAAGCTCCGAAAGGAATTGTCCTAGGCAAGAAACAACCTAATGCTCAGACTTATGAAGGCATTCATTACAGCACTGCGGAGCGTAAGTCTTTAGATGGTAACAAATTTGGTAGCGGTTTAAAGGGTGCTGAGTCTAAACGTTTAGCACTAGCTGAAGACCCACGAGTTAAGAATCGTGTTTACTTTTATATTCCACAAGATTTAACTGGCAAAAACATTCCTAAAGAAGCTGGCTTGGGTATGTATGCCCACAAACAAACGTTCAGTAATATCCTGCCGCCCGGCACAGAGATGAAGCGTTTAAACGCTGAAGCTGGTGGAGACGCAAATAAATTTGAATCCGCAGTGATTGATGCTGGCTACGATGGCTATGCAGTTCCAAGCATGGGAATGATGGTTATTCTTAATCAGAGCAACGTTCCAGTTAAACCTCGTGGCACTCAAGCTGAGATGAAGGTCAAGGGCGAGAAGTTCCAAATCAAAGCGCCTGACACTAAAGAATTTAAACAATTCTTTAAAGATACCAAGGTTGTAAACGATGACGGAAAGCCGTTGCCAATGTATCACGGAACTGCTGAAGATTTGTTTACTGTCTTTGACAAAAATAAGATTCGTGAAAGCGATTACGACACATCGTTTAATGGCTTTTGGTTTTCTAGTGATAGGTTTACATCGCCAGCAATGCGTGATGCAAAAAACACAATTCCTGTTTATTTAAATATTAAGAACCCAGCCCCAAGCGAAGTATGGAAAAAAGTTTCTAGAGACGTATACAGAGAATCTGATGAAGGAAGTTTAGTTTTAAGTAAAGGCTCTCGTTCAGAAGGTGATGAAGTTAGAAACCGCCTACAGGCTATGGGGTACGATGGCGTTCATTACGGTGGAAAACCAAATATAAATCAAAACGAATTTGAAAAAAATGGTTACACAAGTTTTAAAGACTTGTCTGGTAAATCGTACACAATCGCCAAAAGTGATGAAAATGGTGGCTTAGATTTGTATAGTGGCAGAGTAACCGAAAAGCCAAACTATGAAACTGAAGAATACATCACTGGGTATTTAGACCTTAATGATTTTTTAAACACATTTGAAGACGAAGTTTGGGTAGCATTTGAACCAAACCAAATTAAATCTGTAACAAACGAAAAGCCAACAGAATCAGATGACATTCGTTTTCAACTTAGAGCGTCACAGGACTTTGAAGTGCCTGAGACTGGTCGCAAAGATAACCTTATCTTCTTGTTACAAGACAAGCAGATTGACCTTAAACGCATCATTGATGGCTTGAAGTCACAGGGCAAAGAGATTGCTGACAAGTGGAATGCTTACCTCCAAGAAGAACTATTTCATGGACGTTCTGCTACCCGTGTCAAATTCTTTATTGACCGTGAACTCCAGCCTTTATTGCGTCAAATGTCGGATGCGAACATCACTCTAGAAGAAATGGACGATTACCTCCTAGCACGTCATGCCAAGGAAGCAAACGAGTATATTCGCAGTATTAACAAAGACCCAAATGCCAATGCTGGCATGACCGATAAACAGGCAGAGGATTATCTTAAATCAATCCCTCCTATGCGTAGACAAGTATTTGACCGTCTTGCTGGTGAAGTGGATAAGATGACCAAGGAAACCCGCCAATTGATGGTGGACTATGGCTTGGAAACCCAAGAGACTATAGACGCTTGGGAGAAAACTTATAAGAACTACGTGCCTTTATTCCGTGAGGAAACAGAAGGCTCACCTATCAGTACTGGTCGTGGCTACAACATTCGTGGTTCTACAACTAAACAACGTACTGGTTCTTCCAAAAAGGTAGTAGACGTATTGGCTAATGTGGCGCTCCAGCGTGAACGCACTATTGCTCGTGGCGAAAAGAACCGTGTTGGTAACGCATTGCTTGGTTTGATTCTTCAGAACCCAAATTCTGACTATTGGATTGCAGTTAATCCTGATGACATCAGTCAAGATGACCTTCGTAGCGAACTATTAGCTATGGGCTTAGACCCTGATGTGGCAGATAACTTGTCCGAAAAACCAAAAGAACGGAAGTTAAATCCCGCAACTGGGGAATATGAATCTAAAACTAACCCAATGTGGATGCAACAGCCAAACGTATTTATGACCCGTGTAAACGGTCAAGACCGCATTATGGTCTTTAATGAGAACAACGAACGTGCAGCACGGATGGCGGTCATCTTTAATAACCTAGACCAAAATCAAAAAGGTCAGGCTCTTGCCATGATGGGTACTGCTGGTCAGTACTTCCAAGATGCTTTAAATGTGGTTGGTAAAGGCACTCGTTACTTTGCCGCAATCAATACCCAGTACAACCCAGCGTTCAGTATTTATAACTTCATGCGTGACGTGGGCGGTGCAGTATTGAACTTACAGAGCACTCCACTCAAGGGCAAGGAATACGAAGTTATTTCTAATGCGTTTACTGCACTGAAAGCGGTCTATCAAGACTTACGTCTAGAACGTGCTGGTCAACAAGCCAACTCCAAATGGGCACAAATTTTTGAAGAGTTTGAGCTTGAGGGTGGTAAGACTGGATTCCGTGATTTATTCAATGACTCCGAAACCAGAGCCAGAGCTTTGGAATCTGAGCTTGAAGCGTTTAAACAGGGTGGTGCTCGCCAGAAAGCTAAAGCGGTTTTTGATTGGTTGTCAGACTTTAATGAGGCAGTTGAGAACTCTATCCGTGTATCGGCTTATAAGTCAGCTAAAGATATGGGCATGTCTAACGCTCAAGCTGCAAGTCTAGCCAAGAACCTGACAGTTAACTTTAACCGTACTGGTGCAATGTCTAAATCATTCACCACTATCTATGCCTTCTTTAACGCATCTATCCAAGGTTCTGCTCGTATTGCTCAAACCCTAATGAATTCAGATGGTACGCTCAGTTCTGCTGGCAAGATGATTGTTAAGGGCGGTTTAACCGTAGGTATCATGCAAGCAGTCATGATGGCTATGGCTGGATTTGAGGAAGACGAGCCACCTGATTTTGTTAAGGATAAAAACTTTGTTATTCCTTATGGTGATAAGAAATACATTGCTATCCCAATGCCACTAGGTTTTAACATCATCCCATCGTTTGGTCGTAGAGTTACCGAATTTGTTATGTCTAATGATAAGAACGTTGGCAAGACTGTATTCGATATGGGCAATATGATTCTAGATGGTTTTAACCCACTGGGCAGTGCAACATTTGCACAGACTATCTCTCCAACATTGACTGACCCAATTATTGCCTTAGCTGAGAACAAAGACTTTGCTGGCAAGCCTATCTCACGGGATGACATAAACAGTTTAAACCCGACACCGGGATACACCAGAGGCAAGGATAACGCATCTGCTCTAAGTACAGGCTTGGCTTACACAGTGAACTTACTGTCAGGCGGTTCTGAATTTAAGAAAGGTGTTGTTAGTCCAACCCCTGACCAAATAGATTATTTAATTGGTCAAATAACTGGCGGTGTAGGACGTGAAGTCTTGAAAGTAGAGAAAGCTATAGGTTCTGTTGTAAAAGATGAAGAGTTAGCCACCTTTAACGTTCCAATTGTGGGTCGTTTGATTGGTGACGTTAAGCAAAAGACTGTTGAAACATCCCGCTTCTACGACAACATCAAGTCTATGAATGAACATCAGCAAGAGATTGATGGTCGTTTAAAGCAAGGTGAAGATATAGAAGACTATTTAAACAAGTACCCCGAAGCTGGCTTGTACAAATATGCGGACAAGGTTTACAACAAACTTACCAAAATGAAACAAGAGCGTAAGAAGTTGAAAGAACGTGGCGCAACCGATGCTGATTTAAAAGGTTACGATGAGGCTATTCTTTCGCTAATGATTGGCTTTAACGAGACGGTAAAAGATTCAAAGGAGATTTAACCTTGCTACCTTTGCCCTCGACTCTGTAAGACTTCGTGGGCGATTTGTAGTAGGGTCTCCTCAGTGATGCCATATTTCCGTTCAAATCCCTTGCGTCCAAGTCCGTGAATGCCTGTATTTCCTCGATGATGCTCGGTGCAGAGCGGGATAACAGGCGACTGGCTTCGTATGCCACTTCTTCTAATGTGATGAATTTCTGCGGGAGTTCCTTCGTAACCGAGGTGGTAACAGAGGACACACCCAAACTCTGCAAGGTGTCTGAAGTGTGTCTTCTCATCTTTAGAACTCATTAGCCTTTTTCTTTTCTATTATCCAAACGTCATTGCCATGACCATCAGGGTCATAGACATAACGTTTGTTTGCCAGAACTTGCAGTTTAAATATCTCACCGTTTAAACGGTCTATTTCTCGCTGCTGTATTTTTAATTGGTCTCGCAACATTTGCATTGTTTCTTCTTCATCAATACTTATCCATCCAAGAAAAGGAATAGGAATCATCATCGTTGTACCCTGTTAAAGAATGGTTGTGATTGTGGCTGATTGTTGTACTGATTGGGCACAGGCATACTCATTGAACTTCCAATCTGTGTTCCATCAGGCTTATTGTAAGATGTGTAGTGACCCATCGTATTAGTATTTCCAACTGGATTACCACGTGAATCTTGATAATACGTGGTGTTACCCAACTGATAAGACGAGCCTATCTGATTCCCTCTTGAGTCACTATAGAAAGTGGACTCCGCTTTAACCATCTTGCTACATACCAAGAGAATAAATAACACAATTAATATATCTTTAGTTTTCATTTCATTTCCTTACCATATTTAAATAATGTTTCCTTTGGAATAAGGAAACCTTTTTTGTCTTTCGTATCACCTTTACCAATAAAGTTAACGTGTACTAACTTATTAATAAAGATGCAATTCACTATCTCCATCGGAGTCATCAGGATGTACTTGTGGTCATCGTGAAAAACCCAGTAATCCGCAGTGGTGGTAACTAATGCAGATGCCTTATTGTTAAACTCAATCTCAATAAACATGTTGCCTGTGTCATTACTCATCGGGTCGTACTTGACTTCGATAGACTTATGAATCTCAGGAACCCAAATGTCATAACCATTGAAACCATCTACGATGCAAGCGCATGGATACTTACGCTTAATAATCTTAAGCACCTTCTCCTCAACTGCTTTACCCCGCTCTAGGTCTCTAAAGAAAACTTCACTTGGATTCATTTATTTCTTCTTTAGTGGCAAGGTAAACCTTGGCAGACAAACTTAAAATGTAACTTATGTCATTTAAACTTAACTGACCCATAAGATGAATAATTTTCATTACTGCAATATCGTTATCTAAGGGTTGCGGTTTTACTATTGTTTCAATCATTTCTTTTGTGCCTTTCTTTCCCGAACTATCTCTACGTAATCTTCTATTGTGTAATCACTCATGCACTTCCAAAAGTACTCAAGGCTTTCTCTTATTGAGTATTTCTCACCTGTCACAAATTTCATGTAGTAATCAACAATTTCTTTCATATCTTTTTCTTGTTGTTTCGTAAACTTTCTGTGTTTCATAGCAACTCCAAAGATGGTTGTTTAAGTCTTTCTTTTTGTAGTACTTCGTAATCCGTATTCAACTCGCAGCCAAGGTATAGCCTGTTTAAACGTTGAGCTACGGCAGCCGTAGTTCCTGAACCCATGAATGGGTCGAGCACTATGTCGTTTGGTTTACTACCCGCAAGAACGCAAGGTTCAATTAAATCAGGTGGGAACACTGCAAAGTGAGCACCATGAAAAGGCTTGGTTGTAACAGTCCATACAGAACGTTTATTAGCCATGTCATAAGATTTCTCTAGTCCCGAATGGGGACTAAGTCCTGAGCCTTCATTGTGGTACTTGCCATCGCTTCTATCACGTGTACCCCAGTCCTGTTTAACAGGCTCTTTGATGGCTTCGTTGTCAAAGTAATACTTAGGCTTTTTGCTCATCAGGAATATGTACTCATGGTTCTTGGTACACCTATCCTGTACAGACTCAGGCATGGGGTTGGGTTTATGCCAAATGATGTCCTGACGTAGATACCAACCATCCGCTTGTAGTGCAAACGCTACCCGCCAAGGAATTCCAATCAAGTCTTTTGGCTTTAATCCATCAGGAACTATCTTGGAATGTTTACCCTCCAGATGATGCTGCTCCCCGTTTAAACTCTTAGACGGACCTTTGCCGCTACCTGAGTAGGAGTCTCCAAGGTTCAGCCACAGAGTCCCGTCTTCATTGAGCAAATCACGAACCAAGGCAAACACGTCCACAAGATTGCGAACATAATCACCCACTTCGCTTTCCAAACCAATCTGACCTTCGTGCCCATAATCTCTCAGCCCAAAATATGGAGGGGAAGTAATGCATGTCTGAACCTTAACACCTTCCGCAATCCAACGTTTCATGGTTTCTCGGCAATCACCGAACTCAATCTTATTCAATTTCTGAACTCACGAGTCGTATACCAATGCATGAACAATGCAAAAGCTAGGAATAGAACTACAAACAGTCCTATGCCAGCCAGCCCAAACAACAATATGGTAAGAATAGTCTCTAACATATTAGCCTTTGCGAGTTTTCTTAGTAGGTTTGATTGCTAAGATGCCTTCCTCTTGTGGCTTACGAGCCTCAAGCATTTCGTCAGCAAACTTATAACATTCCTCTGCGCTTGCCCCTGTTACTGACTTAAACATAGCGGTCAAATCACGGAGGTACTCTCTATCTTGCTCGTTCATTAGTGCACATCCTTTTCGGTAAGCATCACTGTGCGATTAGCCATGTCCCACTGTTGCTCCATTTTTTCTCTCATAAATTCCAAGATAGCTTGCTTTTCTTCTCGGTCTCGCTTTTTGTTTTCAAAGTATCTACGCTCATCCATACGTGTCTTCCACCCATGTCTCATTCGGATTTCTCCCTTATGAACCTTTCAATCTCATCACATACCAACTGGGCAAAAGACTTTCCTGACGGGAACATCATCTTTGCACCATCAGTTTCACGGACAATTTTCATTGCTTCGTTTAAACCTTGATTAAATCCTTGGTTAAATAAATCGTCTTCGCCAGCCATCCGCATTACTATACCTTCACAAGCAATCTTTGATTGGCTAATGTTTGCTTTGATTGCAAACCTTTCAAACTTATCAGCCAACTCATGCGGTAAGTAAATCATCTTAGGGGTAACCGTTTTAAAACGGCTCACTTTCTTCTTTCCATCGCTCATATTCATTTACCATTTCGTCAAATTTATCTTGGGCTTGTTTGTTACCGTTCAACTCTGTGCGAGATGAAATACTGCATGTCTCATACAAGCACTGAATAGCTTCGGCTTCTTTGTCAACTCCTAGCCACTTTTGGAATGTTCTTAATCTACAAAGCATCCCCGCTTTCTTCACCCTGTTATCGTATGGAGTAGCAGTCTCGTCATCGTTGATGCGAACCATAGCTACACCGTACCGAGACCCAACGAAATCCCGAACCAACTCTTCGGGTATCTCGTCAGGGTGAATGCTTATAGTCAAAATGATTCCAGTGCGGTCTTGTTTTAGAGCCACTTTTACACATTCAAACTGGAGTGCATTCATTGAGTAACCTTTAGTCCCGCTTGGGATTCAAGATAGGAGATGACTGCTCTAAATCCAATAATCTGATGCTGAAGATTCTCAATAACTTTAAGCAATTGGTTGTTATCACCAATCAACTTTAAGTTTGCATCCATTAAATTGTGAACTGCTGCGGCAGAGTCAGACTGTTTAAACTCTTTATCTTTAAAAGTAAATTCTTTGCCCGCAACTTTTCTAACACGTTTATTTTTAGAGCCAACTGGTCTGCCACGTTTACGTGCAGTCTTTGCAACTACTGCGGGTTTCTTTTTAAAAAGGGATGTCATCATCTAAGTCTCCACTGTTAGATTGTTGTTGTGGTTTTGCTTGTTGACCTTCGGGCTTCCAAGTGTTTACCGCAATAGATAAAAAAGTACTACCTGACTTTGACTGCTTCTTCCAGCCTGACAATTTAAACGTGGCAACACCATCCACCACATCGACTGTGCTCAGGTCTAGCTTGAAGTCACCAAAGTAATCAGGCTCTTTAGGATTCTTCTTGACCTTTGTTGCAAACAACGTACCCGAATTAGGGTTGTTCTCGTATTTTTTCTGTTCCATTTTTAATCCTTAAACTTAGATTTATATTGTGCAAAAGCTTCTTGCACTGCCTTAAACAACTCAGGTTTCTGCGACTTCATTCTGTCAATACCTTCTTGATTCTTCTTCCAAAAACTTGTTAACTCTTTCAAGTCTGAGCAAGTATCACCAAAGGTGATTAGGACTTCTGCCAAAGGCTCAATGTCAGTGTCAACTTCTTTTGGCACTTCCTTTACTACTGGTTTTACTTCAATCGGTTTTGGTTTATCTTGTTGTGGCAAAGAATCAATCGAGTCATGCTCTGTAATTTCAAGTGCCAATAACCATAAGTACCTACGCAAATACGTGTGCGTACTGCCCAAGGATTGGATTGCCTGACCTTTAGCGTTGTCTGCAAATACAAGCGGACTTGTAAAAGTAACTTGCCCATCGCTATCAACATCGTGCACCGTCAATGTTGCTTGCTCACCAAATGAAACAATACCGCACAATCCAACATCATTAAAAATCTTATTGATTGTTGGAATGAAATCACCAAGTTCAAAGTATTCGTACCCCGCAAATTTATTTTTGCCTGACTTCTTTACTGGTGATTCGCTAAATAAAACTCTAGCTTTTTGTAACTTTTTATACACGCTCATTTTGAGCCTCCTGTAATTGCTTGATTAAAGATTGAATCTCTTGCTCTAACATCAACAAACGAATAGCTGATTGGTCACAAATAATCCTGTCGGATATTTTTGTTACAACCATACTTCTTAACTGCTCTGCCAATAAATCACTCGTTATCATCTACTACCTCTTCTTTTAAACTTGCTTGATATTGAGTACACCATTGGTTGACACCGCAGAAATTGCCAGTGCAACGTACTGCCTCACCTTTACGGATTTCTATGAATCCTTTATCTTTCACAGGCATCTCTGTTAGCAAAGCCTGTGCCTCCTCCTCGGTATCAAAGACTCGTACCGCAGTCTTCCTACCGTCTTTCTTTACTGCATACTTCGTTTCACGAACCCACCGCTCTTCTTCTGTACACAATGGCAACTCTTCATCCCAATCCGCATTGACCTTTGCATCACGATGTAAATTAATACGCTCTCTAATAAAGTGTTCAACTCTGTCATGAGTCCATATTGGAATGTTGATTACTTGAATCGGGGCTTGTGGATAGCTTGGTTTATTCATTGCATCTCTGCGAGACCAGTCACGAATGAGTGCACAGATTTCAAGCTTCTTCACTGGTTGCTTTTTGACACGCTCAACTAAGTACTTGTAAATGTTTTGTTGTTGTTCCCACTCAGGCTTGTCGTTCATCAATGCCCATGCGGACGTGAACTTGTAGTCAGTAATGAC
>Ga0207954_1000138_pt1 | contig 22598 bp, 33 predicted proteins | sample CryBogmetaGMA0M_FD_184547 | JGI IMG/M metagenome (GOLD analysis project Ga0207954, IMG submission 184547) | Freshwater microbial communities from Crystal Bog, Wisconsin, USA - MA0M (SPAdes) | ecosystem: Environmental > Aquatic > Freshwater > Lake | place: Crystal Bog, Wisconsin, USA | collected... | reverse complement strand
TATCGTGCAGAATGTCATATTCTGCATTTTCTATATCACATTTTAAAAAAATGTCTTCCTCTATTAAAGAGGAAAAAGGAATTTCTTTTTCTTTTTTCCCTATGTTTTGATTTATAAAAACTTTAGTTCCTTTGAAAAAGGATTTTAATGATTTGTTTTCACTAATGGTACCATCACATGCAACTATCGGGCATTTTTTTGTTTTGAAAAAATCTTTTTCAAAAGACCAATCATCTCCTATTCCAAGACTAATTAACTTTTTGGTTCTTTTTAAATCTTTTTCATTAACGAGATAGCCTCCATCATTATCTTTTCCTAATCTTATCAAATCTTCACAATAAAAAGGTTGAAATATTTTAGGTAAAACTATTGGTTTCATATTTTTCTCTTTTAACAAAAACTCTTCTTTCAATAAATTCAACAAATTTTAAAGCATGTTCGGCATCATATTTTTTTCTGTAATTTTCATCATTTAAATCTTCTTTTATTCTTTCTTTTATACCATAGAATAGTACTTTCATAGTATTTTTTGGATGTGTGGGGGTAGTTTCATAGTAATAGAAATATTTTGTCCAACTAGTTTGATAGTATCCTTTTTCTATAATTAAAGTAATTTTGTTATTGCTTGGTGCGTATTTTAATTCAAATTTAGTGTTGTCTTTGTATTTCTTTCCAAGAAAAAAAGGATACTCGGCATCTCTTTTTAAGCCATAATACTCAGATATATTTTTAATTACGTTAGAATCTTGTTCTTTATAATAAGAAGGGGTTACTTCTGATGTGTTCATAAAATCTTTAACTTCATTTGCTATCTTAGTCATATCTTCTTTAGAATTTATTTGCACATACCATTCCTTGGCAGAAAATCTTTCACCAAAACCATAGACTTTAATTCCTAAGTTATTTGGACTGTTTTTAGAAATCCAAATTGTTATTTCGATACTATCTTTTTCTAGTCTTAAATCATATTCATCTTTGTTCCAGCCGCTTCTTTTTTTATAGACTCTAAAATCTGGAAAATAAGATGCAAAATTAAGCATTAAAGAATGTTTGTTTGTGTTTCTTACGACATCTATGACTTTATATGCTTTATGATCCAAGTATATAATCTGGGCTGGTTCGTTGGGATGAATAATTCTAAGACCAGGATCATATAGAGCGTTGTATCCGGTTTTTGCAAAAAGAGTGTTCCATGAAACATTTCTGCCTAAATTTTTAAATTCTCTTGATATGTTTCTAAATTTTTCTATAGAGCCCCAAAATTTATGTCCTGGTGTATCTAATCCGCTTTTGTGATAAACTTCTTTACTATACAATAAATCTTTGTCTATTCCCATTTTAGTCAATAAATCTTCAGCAGTTTGCATATTCATGTCAAGATTTAAAACCTTGGCCGCTGGAGATGCTTCTATAAGAAAAGCATACGGATAAGATGAGAACATTGTATTGGCCTTTAATCCACCCTCTAAAACGTATTTTTTAGGAAATACATATATTCCAATAGGATCAAAATGACTAGGATTTAAATTAAAACTTAATTGGTCTATTTTAGAAAAATGGACTCCGGAATATTCTCCTTTGAGTTGCTTTACTTTTTCGAATAATTTTGGTAAAACTACTTCGTTTACTTCTAACCACAATTGAAAATTCATACTCTATTTAGAAAAAATCATGAACATTTTTGAAATTTGCATGAAAAAATTAGAAGAAAAAGGTTTAAGTGGTGACAAACGTTATCTTAAAAGGTTAAAATGGGAACAAGAAGAAATATTAGTTAAAGGAAAAGAAAATTATTTTAAAGATCTTTATGATAGAAAAATAAAATATCCTTTTAATCAAAATAACATTATTATTTGTTGGTTATTGGGAATAGTTCCAGATTTTGATATAGAAAAAGATCCTACCTGTGAATATGGAGAGTACCCAGATATAGACCTTGACTACAGTTGTCCAGCCATTCGAAATTATATCAAAGAAGAATGGTCACAAAAAACTTTTGGTGAAGAATATGTTTGCAATATAGGTAATTATACGACCTTTGGCATGAAGTCGGCCTTAATTGACATGGCTCGTGTTCATGGATTGCCAAGAGAAGAAATACTGGCTCTTACTAAAAACCTTGATGCTAAAGACGAAGAAGGCAACGCAATGACTTGGGATGCAGCAATGAAGTTGTATCCCAAACTTAAAAAATATTGCGAAGATCATTCTGATGTTGCAGAAGCATCAAAAAAATTACTTAATAGAAACAGAGGAATGGGAGTCCATGCGGGAGGATTAATTATTTCTAGCTCTCCTCTTCCAGATTTAGTTCCTCTTGTAAAAAGAAAAGATAATCCTCAAGCATCTGCGTGGGTAGAAGGCTTACACGGTCAAGATTTGCAACCAGTAGGGCTTGTTAAATTTGATCTTCTTGTTGTTTCAAATCTTTTACAAATTGCTAAGTGTTGTGAATTGGTAAAGAAGAGGCACAATTTAAAAGGTATTTGTGCACTAGAAGGCCAGTCAGATTGGACAGATGTTGATTCTTGGAGAAATGATCCACTGTCCCTTGGAATGGCTAATTTAGGAGATTTAAAAGGAATATTTCAATTTGATAGTGAAACTGTAAGGAATATGTGCAGGAATGGTGGCGTTGATAGATTTGAAGATTTGGTTGCATATACAAGTTTAAATCGTCCCGCTGCATTAGACATGAAAATGCAGGAGAGATACATCGAAAGAAAAAAAGGTAAAGAAGAATATCACATACATCCTTTGCTAGAACCCATACTCGGTAGCACATATGGAGTGATGATTTATCAAGAACAGGTCATGAAGATTCTTAATGTTGTAGGAAATATACCATTAAGAGATTGTGAAATAGTTCGTAAGGCAATTTCTAAAAAGAAAATTGAGAACATCATTAAGTATAAAGAGATGTTTATAATCAATGGTCAAAAGAATTTAGGATGCAATGAAAAAGAAATAAATGATTTATTTGAACAGATTTCTGCTTTTAGTGAATATGGGTTTAATTTAAGCCATGCCGTAAGTTATACCTATATTTCTGCGTATCTTCTTTATTTAAAGTCTCATTATCCTCATGAGTTTTACACTAGCATTTTAAGTTGTGAAACTTTAAGCGATAAGATTAAAGATTATAAGATGGAGGCCAAGCTCCACAAAGTGGAAGTCTGTAGGTTAGACATTAATAGATCTAAGATAACATTTGATCTGCAAGGGAAAGAAATTTATTTTGGATTATCTAATGTAAAAGGTATAGGCGAAGCCCCAGCAACTAGAATTGTTGAACATCAACCGTACTCAGGGTTTGAAGATTTCTTGGAAAGATTTGGAACAGATGCTAGTGTTCTTAAGCCCTTGATTGGTCTTAGATGCTTTAATGAAAGAGATCCTTCCACTCTTTGGAAGTTTGCAGAAGCTTATAAGAGTTATTCTAAAAAGATTGAAGACAAAAAGAAAAGACATATTTTGGTCATGGAAAAATATGAGCAGGAGTTCAAAGAGTTGTTTCCAGAAGAGACTATAAGTCTATCAGAAATAAAAGAAGAAAATCCCTATGAAAGTTCCTACTGGAGCAAATACGATAAAGATGAAATTCAATATATAGAAAGCAACACAGAGTGCTCAAAAGAAGACACGGGGGCTTTTGCTAAAATTGTAAATGGAACTGTAACTTTAGATTGTGGTCTTACTATAGAAAAAGAAATAGTGAAATATTATAAAAAAAATAAAGTCAAAAAGGGATGGAATCGTCTTAATGCTTTTAAGAATCTATGGAATAAGAGAAAAAGATCTTTAGAAAAGTATGGCAAAATTCGAGAAGATTTTCCTAAACTCGATAGCTTTGATCCTGATGATCAAGACATAGATTCTGACTTAGAAAAAGAATTAAACAATATTCTTTTTTGTGAAAACAAATATTATGGATTTGCTTGGATTCATCCTTTGGAAAAAAGCCCTGATTATAAGGGCAATTTAACTTTTGATAATCTTAAAAGTAACCCCAATATTGCTGTTGGTGCTGTAGAGCTTTATGTTCTAAAAGCTACTGAAACAAAAAGCAAAAAAGGTACAATTTATTATCAAATTTTGGCAGAAGATGTTACAGGTCAGCAAAACAGAATAAACGTTTGGCAAGATGATTGGGAAAGATGGTCTGACGAATTTAAAGAAGGTAACTTACTTAGAGTAAGGCTTCAGCCTCCTTCAGGTGGTTTTAATACATTTATGATGGAAAGCAATCAAGGCAAATTAAAATGGAGAGGCCAAAAGAAATATGTTGATAAAAGAGATGATATTAGATTAACAGTTATGAGAAAGGCAGAAGATTGATGAACACAGAAGAATTAGTTATAGATGAAAATAATTTTCACCAATATTTCAAGGATTGCAGAAAAAATAAGCCATCTAAAGGAGACATTATGGCAAAATTTACTGCAATGGCCGATTTTATAGATGGAGTAATGAAAAAGGATATTATTGATTTGCTTCTTAACAAAGAAGGCAAGGTTCATGCTGCTGTTCAATTATTGCGAAAAGTAGGATGTTCCACAGAAAAGGATGCTATTAGGGTTTGCAAAGAGATTTGTAAAGATCTAGCAAATGGTATGAATCCTATAGAAGTTGAAGATAAACCGTATAAATATCAAATGGAGTCATTCTACTACACAAAAAAGGAGTATGTGCCAGTCGATGATCCACATTGGTCAATTATAAGCCTTGTTAATCTAGAAGAATTTTTAGATAGCCAGGGTAATAAACTTAAGATGGAATTTAAGTTTGCTATAGATTCCAAGAAGGAGATAGATGAACAGGAAGTTCAACGAAACCCTACAGATAAGCACACCATATAGACCAGAATCAGGAAGTTTTGCTTCTTATAGAGAATTTGATGGCGAGAAGTATAGAATAGTTAATTGGCATTATTGTAGGGATATTTTTCATCCGCATCTTTATAATTTAGATTTATTTTTCTTTTCTCATGATCCTAATAAAAGCTATAATATTGCTTCTTTTATGGAGAAAATAGAAAGAAATGCAAATATAGATTATTTTTCAGAATATGGTCCGACACAAAGAAAAAGTATAATGTGGATTAGGCCATCAAAATGGTGGACTTTAAAATCCATGAAAAGATCTTTATTCACTATATTGTTGAGATGTGGAAATCAATATAATCCTGGTAAAAGGAACTTTAAAGAAGCTTTGTTAAGTGATCCTTATGCTTCTTCTACAGAATATGCGATAAATCGTTTCTTGTCTGGATATACACATTATACAGGTTCGCAAAAGGGTTGGTTAGATCAATTTTATGATGTTAGATTGAATAAAAAAGCTATAGATTCTTTATTAGTAAAGCCAAGTTATTGAAAATTGATAATATGGCCCTATATACTTTGATTACATTGGAGGCAAAATTATGAGCGACATGATGGACGATATTAACAAATTTTCAAAAATATGGGACGATGCTGTTCAAAAGGGTATTTTTGCAGATGCTCCTAAGCCTGCTGGCAAACAAGCAGAAACAGATTTTTTTGGTCAGTATTTAAACGATGAATACGACAAAGAAAAGCCTCTCAATGAAGTAGACGCCAAGTATTGGGCTAGAGTTGCTAATGCAGCCGATCCTCTTTTTGAGGATTCAAAAAAAGATGCCAAAATTAATACAAAAGCTTTAGCCAATGCCCATAATCCAATTTACCCAAATGCTGTTGGAAAAGATCAAGATACAAATGTCACTCCTAATTGGGGGTTTGGCGGCAAAGAAATTGAACAATTGGAGGAATTAAAAAAAGAACTCCATGGCTTAGAGGTTAAATTAAATTCTATTATTGATGAAAAAAAGTCCGAAAAAGACACTCCCAAAGGAGACAAGATTCAAGAAAAAATTGAATCATTGAAAAAAGAAATTGACAAGTTAAGTGATTCTTTATCTGGAGATCGTTTTAATCATCCAGCAAGATGATTAGCCCATTAAAATGCAAAATCGTAAGCTTTTTGATTTAATTATTTTAGGGGTTTGGCTATTCATTGCCGTTTTAGTAACTGTAGACTATAATATTAAAATTAACGGTTTTTTTAGTGATTCTCAAAGTCTAGTTTTTCAACCAAACCGTGAAATAGAAGTTGAAAAAATTTCTTTAGTAGGCGAGAAATCTATTGATATTACTCTAAAAGATAAAAATAAAAGTAGGGTGGTTTTGTTTTTTCCTTTTAAGGCAAACAAACAAAAGATTTCAGACTTTGTTTCGGTATCTTCTGGTCAAAAGTTTGTTTTTTATGATGCAAAAGAAAATGGAAAAAAAGTTGCGGATTTAAAGTTTCTTTTAAAAGGAAAAGAAGTTAGTATAAAAGAGTGTTTAGAATCTGAGCCATAGAAAAAAATGAAAAAAGAAGAAGATATTGCTTGTAAGAAAATTAGAGAAACCACGATATCCAAGTGTCATAAGTTTCTTGGTGATAAAATTCAAAAAATTACATCTGAAAAAGGCGTTTCAAGAATAGCAATATTTACCCATCCTTCGCCGGATCCGGATGCTATAGGAGGACAGATGGGACTAAGTTGGATGTTAAAAAAGTCTTATGAAAATGTTGAAGTCGATTGTTTTTATGATGGGTGTATTTCTCATCCTCAAAATCAAAGAATGATTAATCTTTTAGATCCTGAATTAAAATTGTGTTCTGATTGCATTATAGAAAACTATGATTTAAAGATTTCCGTTGACGTTATTCCTTCTCATGCTTCTTGTCCTATAAATACTAATTTTGATTTGGTTATAGATCACCATAAAGAGCCGCCTAGTTGCAACTTTAAAGGTTTGTATTTAAACTTAAAAGCTGGTAGTGCTTGTTCCACGGTCTATCAATTAATTAAACAACACAATCTTGGTTTTGAAGAAGATAATGATAACGATTCCAAAGTTGCTACTGCTTTATTGGTTGGAATTATAACAGACACCGATTATCAAACTTCAGATGATACCACAGAATTCGAACATAGCTCTTATGCAGAGCTTTTTAATTATAGAAACCCAGTTGCTTTAAGACAGATAACAAAGTATAAGCAGCCTAGAGATTGGGTACAAGCTAGGGCCAATGTTGCTCAAAAAGCACACGATAGAATAAAAGATGGTGTTTTAATACATGGTGTTGGATTTATAAATGGAAATAATCGTGATCTAATTGCTGCGGTAGCAGATGAGATGCTATCTTGGGAAAATGTAGAAACAAGTGTTGCATTTGCTGTAATAGATGGCAGCCGACTTGAAGGTTCTGTTCGTAGTTCTAATCCTGCTTTAGCTGTTCCAGCAATTTGTAAGCAATTAGGGGGACAATTTGGCGAAGGAGGTGGAAAACTAGGCAAGGGAAGCTACAAATATAGTTTAGATAATTTTAAAATTGTTGACGATGATGATGATGATGAATTAAAAAATAAGATGTGGGATTTTATTACCCATAAGGAATATAAAAGAATATTTAAAACTATTCGTAGAGAATAGTTTCTAGATAATTTAAAAAATAACTCTTTTAGTTCATGGCTAAATTCATTCTAAAGTGTCCTGATTGTAGATGGTCAAGAAATAATTCTGGGAGATCTGATGAGCTATCAGATTTAAGAGAAGTTGTTCGTTGTTCAACTTGTGGGCGAACAAGAGAATTCAAATGTCCAAAATGTGGTAAGAATATAAAATTATTGCGTGTAAAAACATGAAATTAATTAAGTGTAAGCCTAGAACAAATGGCGATGGTAAAACCAGAGAAAAAGAAATTAAACTAAATGAATTAAGCTTTAATAAGTTTAAATTTAATAAAAGAAATATTCCTAAAGATAAAAATAGAATTGTTTTTATAGATTGTTTTGGAGAGTTTGGGTGCGAATCAGTGGCATTGATGTTTTGCATTCCTAAGATTATCCAGAAGCATCCTGGAGCATATTTTATATGTGTTGGTTGGTACGGAAGAGAGTATCTTTACAGGCATCTTGTTGACGAGTTTTGGGAAATTAAAGAAGAATTTCAATGGTTAAGAGAATATTCTACCGCTTTTCATAGTTCTTCTAAAAATTTGGCTAAATTAAATGTTTATTTAAAAGACTTTGGAATAATCTATAATTCTCAAGCGATGGGAAGTATATGCTTAAGTAGAGCTTGTAGATCTTGCAAAAATGTTTGGGGAGATCTTAAAAGTGATACTCCTTGTCCTAAATGTAAATCTATGAATATTGAACAGGGAATTTTGCACGACATACCCTACCATAAACGGTTAGGTGTTCAAATTCCTAGGCCAAGTATAAAGTATCTAAATTTAGCAAAAGATTACATAAAACCTAATTCTGTTGGCATTTTTGCTAGAGGTAGAACTCTTTATGGAAGAAATTTACCTTTAGATTTCTATGAAAAATTAATACTTTTACTTGAAAAAAATAATTTTAATCCTATATGGTTAGGAGAAAAACAAAGTGTATTGCCTTGCCCTGTCTCTCACATCACTGATTTTAGTAGATTGCCCGAGGCAAGGAACTTAGAATTAACTTTATCGATTATTGCAAATCTTCAGTTCACAATACAGTTTTGGACAGCGTCAACTCGTCTTGCATCTATGGTTGGGGTTCCTTGGATATTATTCGAGTCTCCTGATCAAATTGTTGGCCATGGACAAGAGGGCATGAGGATAGCTTTAACCACAGATATTAATAAAAAGAAACTTGTTTTAGCGAATTACAAGAGCGTTTTAGAAAGACAGGATGAAGCACTCGATTATGTGGACATTGCCATAAAAGAAATCTATCAAAATAATTGGGAGGACATTGTAGGACCTGTTGAGGTCCCTCATTTGGTGGGTTCTATGTTGAAAAAACAAGATTGTTGGAGATAATCTATGAGTTCAGTTGCCGAGTTTTTAAAAAGATCTGCTGATAGGAATGGTTTTGTTAGAGAAAGATTTGAAGAATCCAAGATACCAAATGATTTTTCTAACATTACTATTTTTCCTTTTTTTGGTGATATAAGAAGTTTAGTAGTATTATCTTCTTTTTTATTGCATCGCTATAGAAGTGAAAACAAATCCTCAAAATATTTTATAATCGCATCATGGCCGGGATTTCAAAGCTTATTTCCATACGCAGATGAATATTGGTCTTTAAGTGATTATGCCCATATTAAATCTTTTTATGAAGCATCTCAAGGCTTTGCAAATAAATCAGATTTAAATACTATTTATTTGCGTAATTTTAATGAATTTTTCAGAGATGTAGTAGACTATAAAGAACTCAATCAATTTTATGATAATGGTTTTACCAACAAGTTTTTTGAACAATATAAAGATGTAAAAAGATTTTTACCTTTTGTTCCTTCAGCAGCTATTCTAGGGAAAGAGTTTAATAGAGATTTAGCGACTTATCCTGGATATAAAGTATTTTTACATCCATCTTTTTATGCAAAACAATGGTTATTAGGAAGAAGTAAAAACATTCAAGTTAAAAAAGAGTTTTGGATTAATTTAGTTGATTATTTATTATCAAATAAATTTACACCAGTAATCTGGACTAATTATTTGTCTTATGACATTTCACAAGAATTTGTAGGCAAGTGTGTTTTTTTGAAGGAGAATGACATATCAAGAGTTTTATCGGCTATTAGGGCTACTGGATTTGTTTTGGACGTTTTTAATAGCCTATCTAGGCTTTCTCTTTTAGCAAGATGCCCATATTTACAAGTCGATGAAAGATCTAGATATTTTTCGCAAAAAGAAAATGAAATAGATGATCTTTTTCCTTCTTTAATTAAAGATCATATTTTTACATTCTCTACTATAATAAGTAATGGAAACCCTTTTAACTGGCAGCAGGATATTCTTAAAAGCATATATTCAAAACTGAATAAAATACTTCCAGAGGTGGATAGAGATGTTTTGCCGTCTACGTTAGAGTCTATTGATTTGGTTCCTTATAATAAAAATGTAAGGAAATCTAAATCTAAAAAACTAGGAATTAGATTTTTTCAAATACCAAAAGATTAGGAAATTTAAATGGTTAAAGTTTATCAAAAGAATTTGAGTCCTAACGCTAGCTCGTTAGACAAAGAAATTGCATTTAAAAAAATGTTTTCAACATTTAAAAAGTTGGTTGTAGATTCGGGAATACTACAAGAATATAGAAAAAGAGAATTCTATGAAAGTCCCGGAGAAAAAAGAAGAAGAAAAAAGAAAGAACAAAGAAATCAAATTTTAAAGTCTAAATTAAGAGAAAATTTTCCAGAAAGATACGGTGAATAATGAGTGCAAATAAAATTTTAAGCCTTTCTATCGATGTAGAGTTTCAAGAAAGAGTTAAAAAAGAAGCAAAAAGAAAAAATGTTTCTGTTTCTAAATTAATTAGAGACATAGTTGAAAAAAGCCTACCAAGCGATCCGGAGAGTAATGTTGTTTATGATACTATTATTCTTAAAATTCCTGGCGAGGCAAAAGCTAGCTCTGAATCTCTTCAAAATTGGTTAAAGCCTCGTTTTGAAGCTATTGTTAAAAATTTAACTTTAAATATTGGTTAGATGCTAAAATTAGTAGAGCCAGAGAACATTCCCAAGGTAGTATCTGAACTAATTGATCCTATAAAACTATTTAAGCTTGCCAATCAAATGGAATCTATATGTTTGGCAAATAAAGGCATAGGATTATCGGCTGTTCAGGTGGGAATACCTTGGAATTTTTTTATTCTGAATAGAAATTCAAAATTTGAATATTATTTTGATTGTTCTTATGAAGGAAACAATGACTTTATTGATTCAATAGAGGGTTGTTTGTCTTTAAAAAATAAAGATGAAAGTTTTAAAAGATTTTTTTTAAAACGGCATTCTGAGGTTGCAATAAAAGGCAAATGTTTGGTAGAATCATCAAATGGAAAAATAATACTAGAGCCATTTGAAAAAAAAGAAAATGGTTTATACGGTATTGTTTTCCAGCATGAAATAGATCATGCTTTTGACATATTAATTTCTCAAATTGGAAAAGAAATTTTGGTGACTTAATGTTAAGCCTAAAGCAATTAAAAGATGTTTGTTTGTTAAACGCAGGACACAATCAATGTAAATATTTGGCAGAAGATGAAACAGATTCAAAGAAGCATTACTGCTTAAAAAAATCACCCAAGGCAAAAGAAGTTGATATAGAGGTGGAAGATTTTCTTCGAGAAATGAGAAGAAAAGGAAAAGATCCAAAGAAAGAAAGTATTCCTATCGGAGACAACTGCTCTGGATACATAATTCTAAGACATAAAGAGCAGGGATATGATAAAAACTCTTGATTGTTATTTAAAAGATTTTTTAAGAGTTGTTAACATTGTTTTTGCAGTGCCTTCTACAATGGCAGATTTTAATATTTGATCATTGAGTTTAGGATCATTTATTTTAGTTATTTCTTTTGCTAATATTAGTAGATTTTTTTCGTTTTGAATAGCTTTATTCCTATAAAAAAGAATCATTCCTATAGTTAATATTGAAAAAACAAAAATTAAAGCTCCATCTCCTTGAAGTATTTGCACTCCACTATTTTCATTTCTAGAAATTGCAGCATTAAGATTAATTAATCCATTTTGAATTTCTTTTAATTGACTATCTAAAACTTGAGTGTCTTGCTTAAGTTTGCCCAGTTCGGCTATTACTCCATTTTGATTTGATTTGATATCTTCTATTGTTCCTTGGTTGTTTATTTTTTGACGGTTAGTTGGGCTAAAAGGACTAAATTTAGCACACCCAGTAAAAGATAAAATCAAAAGTAAGCATATAAATTTAATTGTTTTCATATTTTATTTATTATTTGTGTTGACAAAAATTAAATCTTTTGTATATTGTTTTTGTTTTGAACTAAAAAGGCTTTAAAATGACACAAATAGATTTTATTGATGAATGTTACGATGATTTTGAAGAATGCTCTTATTCTCAAGAGCAAGAAAAAGAGTTGCTAAGTTTTGCAACAAGTTTTTTTGGTGATTTGCGATGTTTGATATCTCAACACCTTAAACAATTTTTCAAAGATAAAAGCTTTTGTTATGGTGGAAAAATACCTAGTAACATTCTTGCCACAGAGAGAAATATTTCGATTGTAGCAAACTATGATATTATAAATGGTGTCCAGAGAGCTTATTCTAGTTTAAAAGAACATCCATTATCATCTGAATCTTTAGGTGAAGTCACAGGAGACATAAGATTGGTAAGTTCTATTCTTCAAGAACTTGCTAAATCTAGCGTACCCCAACAATTCGCCGGAGGTATGATGTTAATTTATTTAGAATTAATTATAGGTATAGACATTGGTAAATAAAAAAGACTTAGATTTTTTATCTAGAGAATTCGAAACCTCAGAAATTCCTAAAGAAAAAAAATATCTTTTAAAATATTTTAGAAAAGATGTTCAACAATCTTTTTTGAAATATTATTTTGTTTTTGGCGACCATACTAATTTTGTAGATCATACTGGCATTTATTGTCAGCCTAGATGGCTTAAAATTTTACATAAAAAATTAATTGATTTAGAAGCCATACATAGTTCTGCTAAAGAAAGTTTTGATTTAGAGCTACTTTCAAAAATAGAAGCAGGAAAATTTAAATTTAAGGTCTAAAAATGGAAAAAACTTGGTTGGAAGGAAAGATTAAGTCTTCGATACACCCAGAAATGGACAAGTGGTTGTCTGCTGTAGACAAATTATCTAAAGCAATAGAAGATTTAAAAACAGCAAAAGAAAAGTTTAAGAAAAAAATAGATGTGGCCAAGAAATTAGAGATTCCTAAAAAGCCCAATAAAGAAGAACAAAAAAAACCAAAAGAACCAGTAAAAGAAGAAGAATCTAAGAAAAAAAAGAAGCCTGAGATTAAAAAACCAGTGCTAAAACAAAAAAACACAAATAAAAATAAATGAATTTGCACTTGTAGCCTCTTTGGTATATAATTAATAAAAAGAGGTGCAATATGCCATATGTTTCCGAAGAAAATAGAAGACATTTAAATGATTGTATTGATAATATGGCAGATGTTCTAAAACAAAACAATTTAGAATTTCACAATGTTTTGGGTAATATAAATTACTGTTTTTCTAGAGTATTATCTCAAGTTATGGGTGATGTTTCTTACAGTAAAATTGCTATGGCTACTGGCGTTTTAGAAAACATAAAGCAAGAATTTTATCGTAGAATTGGTGTATCTTTAGAAGATAAGAAAATTATAGAAAATGGAGATATACCAGAATACAAAAGGTTATGCTGAAAAACACAAAAAAGAATGATTATTCATTAATCTCAAAAAAAGAACAACGATGAAGTTGGCAGATAGGACGATTGAGACGCATAACAGAGGAGTTCAAACTTCTAAAACTAAAGTCATTACTTCATACTATACCATGAACGAACTAGCTGGAGGATGGGGAGTTGGTGCGTCTTGGACCGATCCCAAGGGCAAAAATCATCCCATCAATTCTGGTAACGATCTGGAATATAAAATTCCGGCTGGCAAGAGCCTGTACGTTTTTAATTACAAGACTGCTGGATTTCGTTCTCGTAGAATGGTTGCTCTGACAGATAAGATTCATCACGAAACTCATGAAGATAAAAAAATAACCGAAAACGGTGATATTAAAGAATATCGGAAGTTATCATAGGCAGCATATATATAACTATGAAATGCTCATGTAATTCTTTAAATGTTTATAAATACGATAATGATTTAATTGCAGCCAATAGCAATCAATGTCCAGACCAATATGGATGTATTAAAGGCGTTTGCCCCGATTTTACCATAAGACGGCACGATACAAAGCCTGATTTTAGGGTGAAAATGGAAGATTGCGATGGTCCGATGGATTTAACAGATCTTGTTCTTGAAGCCACTATGTGGGCAAAAGGAAAGTTAAAAACAAGTATATCCGAATCTGATACATATTTTGCTTTAGCGGATAATATTGGTTTTAATCAAATTATGATAGGGGATGTTATAATCATGGACCAAGCTAGAATCCCAGAAAAAATGTTAGTTACTGCTTTTGATGAAAATAACAAATTTGTTCAAGTTCAAAGGGCATACCATGGAACTCCTGTTCAAAAATGGAATAAAGGCTCTTCTTTTAAAATAATTAAATTTATGAACGCCACAGCAAAAACAGAGATGTTTTATGAAGATGTTTTGGAACTAGATGGTACAACAACTAATAATGTACTAATGGAAAGTTATTTTATTTACGAATGGACTCCCGAAGATACATGTCTGCCTGGATGTTATTATTTTGAATTTAAGCTCATAAAAATGAAAACTGCTACTAATCTATTAGCATCAGATGCATCTATAACACCAAGCTTTATAGATATAAGTTATATTCCCTCTAATTTTGGTTGTGGGATGAGTGATGAAATTGAATGGATAAGAAGATTTCCACTGGATCAAGAAGGCTTTTTGATTAAAATAGCAGACACTTTCACCAGTGAGACTTAACCATTGTTCGCTAGCAAAGAATATAAAAATTCTTTTATTTTTGTATGGAATTATCACAAAGTTTGTGATATGATGGACCTTGGTTTTAGAGGATTTCAAAAAAATGAATTTTGATCACGATAATGTTCGTGTTAACTGGCAGATTAGAGTCCCCCAGGTTCGTTTAATAAAAGACGATAAGCAACTTGGGGTGGTAACTATAGACAAGGCTAGAAGAATAGCAGAAGAAGCGGGATTGGATTTGGTGGAAGTTGCTCCCAATGCTCGTCCTCCAGTTTGCAAAATTATAGATTTTGGTAGATTTAAATACGAAGCCCAAATAAAGAAAAAGGAACAATTAAAAAAGCAAAAAGAAGCACAGATTGAGCTAAAAGAGCTTCGTTTAAGGCCATCTATAGAAAAGCATGATATTGATGTTAAAACATCTCAGGCAAAAAAATTTCTTGAAGAAGGAATGAAAGTTCAGCTAAATTTATTTTTTAAGGGTCAAAGAGAAATAGCTCATAAAGAACAAGGGTTTTTTGTAATAAATGGTATCATTAAAAGTTTAGAAGAATATTCTAATTTAGATAAATCTCCTAAATTTGATGGAAATAAAATTATTTGCCTTTTGTCTCCTAAAAACTAAAATTAGTTACTAGTATAATGCATAAACCATAGAGGTAAAAAATGAATATTATAAATCCAGCCGGAGAGTCGATAGTATCTGTTCCAAAGGTAAAAGGTGCAAAGCCTATTGGAAGCCAAGTATTGATTGAGATTTTGACCCCCCAAGAAATTATGGGAACATCTTTATCTATTTCAGAAAAAACTGATTTAAAAGTTCCTTTGCAGGGCTATGTTAAAGACGTTGGTCCTTCTTTTTCTAATACTTCTTGGGGGTTTTCCGTAGGAGATAGAGTTCTCATATCCGGCAGTGGAGTTATTGCTCCCAATTATGATAATTCTCATAGAGATAGATTTTTTATGGAGCCTACGGCGATAAAAGCCGTTCTTTCTGAGTGAATCCTTTTGAAATTTTAGGAGTTGATAATAAAGCAACTCCTAGCGATATTGATAAGGCCTATAGAGATCTGGCGAAAAAATATCATCCGGATGTGAATGAAGATCCGGAAGCAGAAAAAAAGTTTAAAGAAGTTCAAAAAGCTTATGAACTTTTAAACAAAAAAAGTTCTAATAATATAAATTTTAGAACTAGACATCCTCCACCAGATTTTGGCTTTAGTTTTGATTTCTTCTCTAATAGTGTTTATAGAGGAAGAAATATTCAAATTCAAACAGAAATAGAGTTGTCTGATGTATTGACAGGTTGTGAAAAAATAATAAATTATAAAAATAATGTTATTTGTAAAGACTGTAACAGAGGCTTTACTGATTTTTTGAGTTGCGAACAATGCAACGGCACTGGTCAAATTCATTTGTCTAATGGGCCTTTTTTGTTGAATACTGTTTGTAATAAATGTACTGGTAGAGGTAAAATAGGAATTAAAAAATGTGAAAAATGTAAAGGTAATGGAAGCTTAGAATCGGAGGAGAAGGTTGTTAATATAAATATACCACAAGGAATAGAAAGTGGTATGCAATTAATTTTTTCTGGATTTGGTGAGGAGTCTATAAATGGTGGTATAAATGGCGATCTTATTGTTACCGTGGTTGTTAAAGAACACCAGTTATTTAAAAGGCAAGATTCAAATATTATCATAGAGGTGCCAGTTTCTTATACACAGTTGTGTTTGGGCTGTGAACTAGAGGTTCCTTGTATAACAAAAGAAATAGTAATTGTTAAAATACCAAAAAACTGTCAAATTAATTCTAAATTTAAAGTAAAGGGCAAAGGAATATTTTCAAGAGGAAGAATAGGAGATATGATAGTTTCTTTAAAATTAGAAATACCTAAAAATATAAATCCAGCATACAAAGAAGTTATTTTAAAACTTTCAGAAATGGAAAAAAATTGGCCTTCCATTGAGAGGCAAAATTGGTTAGAAAATATTTCTTCCAAACAGTAAATAGAAAAAAGGAGATTATATGACAAATAATAAATTGATCTATGTTTTTGTTGCACTAACAGTTTTGTTGTTAGTTTTTGGCTTGGGCACAAAAGTTTTTGTTGATAAGGTTGCAGACAGGGTAATTTATAAGTTGCAAAAAGATTATTCTCCTTCTCCCTATGGTCCAGGCATCGACCCAGACAAAATTGATATTTCTAAGGTCAAAAACATTGACGGCTGGTATTAATTCAAATTACTTTGCACATTGTAATTTTAGATGGATATTGAGTGCTATCATTAGATAGCCTCTGCATTCTCCACAACAATATTTTGCCAACAATAGGCTTTCCTATTATTCTATTAAATTCATCAGCCGTGAAAAATAGCTTTGAACCATCAGACGTTCCAATATAAATTGGATTGATTTTATCCATGATTATTTGGATTTTACCTCTTTTCTCAACCTCTGGTAGGTTTAAGCTTAAATTTGGCAAGGAAAAATCTCTAACCCAATCAAAGTTTTCGGGCATGTAAATAATTTTATTGTCTTCAATTATTTTTATAAAATCAAGGTATTTTTTAAACATCTTACTATTTTAGTTTAGGCTTTAGATAAATTATTTATGAATCAATATTATAAAATAATATCATATTCTGCTATTTTTCCAATGGTATTTTCTTTTAGCAAAGAAAATAATGAAGTTTTAAACTTAAATGTAGATATAGATTATTTTAATAAAAAGGTTTATTTTGGAGATAATGTCACAAAGCATCCGGAAATAAATTTTTCTAAACTTGAAGAAGCAATACTTGAAGCCTTAACGCCAAAAGAAATAGATCAGCCAGAAATTTCTGAGGAAGTTTTTGAAAGGGCTAAAAAGGTTAGAGAAGATGATTATTCTCAAAGCTTTATGCGTTTATCACCCGGAATTAGTAATTCTTAAAAAAATGGAGTAATTTATGACAGTTGGAAATCCTGAGAATTTTAAAGTTAAGCTGACCTCATCTGGAAGAGAAGAAGTTGATAGAAGGATTCCTTGTGATCTTAGTAATTTAACTCTCGACAAGGTTTTTAAATGGATAGACTCTCAGCAAATAAGTGAGCCTGTTAAAAAGGAATTAAAGAAAAGTGCTTCAAGATATCCTCAACAAACCTTAAACGCTTGGAAAAATGATTATATAAAACATTTATCAAAAGCACAAACAAAATTGAGAAGCCTCAAAAAAGATGAAATAAAAGTAGAAGAAATAGAAGAAAGAGATCCTGGTTTAGTCGCCCCAAAAGATGCTTTTGATGAAGGGTTTGAAAATAACGGAGAAGTTTTATGAAGGTGTTTGCTGTAATTTCTATAGCCAGACAGGTAGACGGAGAATATTGTGTTATAAAAGTCGAAAAAGCTTTTACAAAAGTAGAGTCTGCGGATATTTTTTCTAAAAGCCTTACAAAAAAATACGCTGAATCCATCCAAACTCCCAACGGAATTATCAATTGCGTTTGTGAAAGAGGCGTTTTTGAGATTGATGTTGTTGAGGAATAAACTATAATACTAAATTAGGAGCACTTATGTACAATTCAATTACACCGCATAATCCTTTGGAAGGCGATAAGCCTGAGTTGAATATTCCGTTGCATCAAAGCTCGGAAGAGCATGTTTCAATAATTATTGTTCATAAAGATCGCCCAGAGTATTTAAATATTTGCTTGCAGTCCATTGCTGTAACTTCTTTTAACAATAATTATGAAATTATTGTTGTTGACAACAACAGTGGGAAAGAATCTCAAGATTTTCTTAAAGATATTGAGGGTGAAGTAAAAGTTGTAAGAAATGATAAGAATCTTTTTTGGTCGGCAGCTTGCAACAAAGGTGTACAAGCAGCAGACAAAAATTCTAAATATTTTATATTTTTGCATTGTGATATAGTTATTTTAAATCCTGCTTGGATAGATCTATTAGTTAATGTTTCTGATGCACAGCAATCTGGTCTTGTTGGGGTGGATATGCAAAGCTACATGCTAGGCAACCAAAAAGTAGACTTTCTACAAGACCATATTATTTTAATTACAAAAGAAGCGTGGGGCGATATTGGACCTTGGCCAGAAACCCTTCCTATGGTGGGTGGTTCTTTTATACTAACTATGAGAGCCCAATTAAAAGGCCATAAGCCACAAATTATGAAAAACCAAATAGTTCACCACTATAGAATTTTTAGTTTAGATATTAATGAGTTTGAAAGAATGACAGAGCAGGCAATGGTAGAAATTCCAAAATTAATGTCAGACGTTCAATCTAGAGCATTGTAGTTGACAACCGGTAGCATCACAAAAACTTTTATACGCCTCCCGCCAGAAAACCCAGTCTCTTTAGGGGATGGGATGAATAGTGGTCAATCTTTGCTTCCTGTATGTTGACGGCTCCCCATGTTTTTGTTTAACGAGCGAGTTAGTTCCCAACACAATCGGTGTTTTTTTTGGTGTAATACTTGGTTTTCATACTACATACTAATTGATTAGGTACTAATCATAAATTTGTATATTAAATTATATATTTTGCATATTAAATTATATATATAATATGCAAGGCTTTAAACTATATTTAGAATCTCAAACAGAAGAAGAAAAAAATGTTCAAGCACTTATCAAAAAATTGCCCAAAGAACATCAAAAACTTCTAGATGGATATAAATTTAAATACCAAAGTGGCAATACTCTCAAAGGGGATAATGGACACATTGGTGTGATTTTTAAAAATAAAATAACTGTGGCTGCCCCTTGGAATTATGGAAGAGAATTCACAACCCTCCATGAATGTGCACATCTTATTTTTGAGAAATTGATGACCACCCAACTAAAGAAAGACTGGGCAGATCTCATTAAAAAAACAATATCAAAACAAATTAAGGACAATCCAAAAAACAAGAGTGCATTAAAACAGAATGATGAAGAGCTCTTCTGTATGGCATATGCTGCTACTTACGCTAAACATTCATCTAAAACATACCTTAATGTTGAATGGCAAGAATTCATTAAGTACAAAGTACCTCATTAAGCCACTTTTTGAACAAATCGGCATCATACTTGCCACTTTTTTGATAATTATCCGAAGCTAGCAAAAGTTGGAGATTTTGCAAACAATTAATGATTTTCAAATCGTGAAAAGCCAAACTAAAACTTTTCTGGCATAAGAAAGTTTTAAAATCCAACAATATATATAGCAACAGTATTATTTAGGCAAATTATGAATTTTACCAACTATATTTTTTTAGAAGATATGAAGCAACTAGCCAGAGCTTACTCCGACTTGCTAAAAGATGTACCGCAAGATCCGGAGCATCATCCAGAAGGCAACGTTCTAATACACGTTAAATTGGTTAGAAAAGCTATACCAAAGGCAATACTAGAGCTTAAAAATTTAAAGAACGAAGAGCCTTTTTCTTCAATATTCTCAAAAATAAACTTTGATGTATCCACAGAGGAAATGGATATACTAATTTTAGCCACTTGGCTTCACGATATAGGGAAAGCTAGTGCAACAACAATAAACCCTAAAACAGGAAAATTAACAGCAAGAGGACATCAAGATCCAGAGCACTACCTGCCTCAGATAGAAAATCTTTTAAATGTAACACCAGAAAAAGTTAAAGATTTTTATTTAAAAAATAAGGATTTAATACATTTTTTAATAGAAAGGCACATGGATCTTTCTATGGGTGGCTTCTCAAATAAATTTTTAAAACAATATTATGAAAATGGTGTTTTAAAAAACTCGCCAGAAATAAAACTTTTGTTGGTTTTGATGTGGGCAGACAAAATGGGTAGAACCCCAGAAACAATTATTAGTTCTTTAGAAAAGAATAAACAAAAAATAATTTCTTCTACTGAAAGAGCAATGGAACAGTCTAAGGCTACTAATAAACAACCCAAAAAATCATTCGAAGGATCTCCACAGCAAATGATGGCTATGCTAAAAAGCAAGGGTTTGAACCGAGATCAAATTTTAATGTCAATAAAGAAAAAGTTTCCAGACTTGGGCGATGAAGATATTTCTCAACTATTCACATAAGGAGCTCATGAGAAAAAAAATAAGAAACAAAAAAAGACAAGAACAACGCAATGTAACAAATAACAACAACAATAATCCGCAACAAAACAAAAAACAATCTTTTCACTTTGAATTTTTAAACCAAGCCCAAAAATTTGCTTGGAATGCTTTTGATCAACACGACATATTGTTTCTATTAGGTCCAGCTGGAGTAGGCAAAACTCAACTAGCTTGTGCTTTTGCTATTAGCGAAATCATTTCTAAAAAGAGAAAAAAAATAATTTTAACAAGACCGGTAGTCGAAGCCGGTCCAAGTTTAGGGTATTTACCTGGCGGTTTATCTGAAAAGGTCGATCCTTATATGATGCCAATGTATGATTGCATCGAAAGATGCGTCGGCAAAGAAAATGAATTAAGAGATATGATTAATAAGTCTATAGAAATAGCTCCTCTTCAATATCTTAGAGGTCGTACCTTTAATGATTCTATTTGTATTTTTGATGAGGCACAAAACGCTACTGCTTCTCAACTAAAGTTGTTTTTAACAAGATTTGGTCAAAATAGCAAAATAATAATCACAGGAGATCCCAATCAAAGTGATTTACAAGAAAGAGATAGAGGGCTGATGCAGGTTGTTAAAAAGATAGAAAATCTTAATGGAATAGGAGCTATCCACTTTAAATCAAGTTCTATAGTAAGACACCCATTAATTGCTTCTATTTTGGAAAAGCTTGAGGGGTAATTTATGGAAAAAAGTCCCGATGATTTTTTGCTTTTTAAAGAGTTTAATTCAACACAAGAAAATGTTGTCGCTTTAAGTGACTCATATGTTAGTTTTTTTCTTGACGGTGTAGAAAGCGAAGAGTTTTTAGGATCGTTAATTCTAGAGCCAGATAGTATTTATTATGACCAAACAATTATTTGGCAGTTTAATTCTTATGTAATTGTTGATTTGGATGTATTTTGGGATGTAGGGTCTGGTATATTGAAATGGTATAGGGTTCAAGGAGCGTGTGCTCCATGCTCTTTTAACAGCAATTGTCAATCGACGGGACTGCAAGTTCTTGGACCAAGGTGCATAGGAGGAACAACAGGACAACAATTTTATATTCAAAACGTTTTGGCAAGAAATATAAAAGAGGTTTGTAACATCCTACAAGAGAGCAAATTAAATTGGGAAGTGTGTACAATAAAAGTTTACAGTAGACCAGCAGATCCTTCGCTATCAGGCCCAGAAGACAATTGTAACACTCTTATAGACGTTCCTTTTGAAAGTGTTCCAGAATGTATAAATGTTTATGTACAAGAAAAAACATTTATAAAAATAAAAATGAAGGCAGTTGCCATAACAGCTAATTTTGATATTGTATCTCCTTTGGAAGGAATGACAACAGGTGGCTCAGCAGAAATTACAGGAGATACCGGATTTCTTTCTTACTTCGACTACATCAGTTCTGGCGAGCCTGTTCTGATAATAAATGGAGAAACTGAATCTATTTTTTCTTTGCAAAACGATCCAATAATACAAACAAAGATGGTGGTCTCCATGCCTTATTTAGAGGTTGTTCTTAGTTCTAAAGATAATAATGCAGCATTATCTGGTGCTTTGTCCAATATCAGAACGGTTTGTGGTAATTGCACCTCGATGCCTTCAATTTTTTATATTTATCATAACTTTGCTGATACGCCAGAGGTTAAAAACTTTTTGAATAAAAACACATCTAAGCTTCCAGATAATTTTTTTATGAGATATAATAGAAAATTTGGTGCTTGGTCGGCAAACTATCAAATGAGCGGTGAGGGCAGTTATGGACTAGAAAAATGGACTTTTTCTTTTAACTGGAGCTGCATGAAAAAAAGCGGTGATGATTATTCTTCTCCTTATTGGAAATTTTCTGCTTTTATAAATAAACTTTATATAGATAAAAACTTAGATTTTGATACAAAAATCAATATAATTTTTCCGCCAGACTATCTGTGCAATCAAATAAACGGCTTTAATTTTGATTTAATTTTTAATTTAAACACAATTTCTAAATATGTAAGCAATAATCTAATAAATGCTAGCGTTACTGAAGATGTAATAATAT